>Ga0256405_10001733_pt1 | contig 56574 bp, 56 predicted proteins | sample RumenRJG_02DNA_FD_189096 | JGI IMG/M metagenome (GOLD analysis project Ga0256405, IMG submission 189096) | Bovine rumen microbial communities from Lethbridge, Alberta, Canada - RJG_02 | ecosystem: Host-associated > Mammals > Digestive system > Stomach > Rumen | place: Canada: Alberta... | reverse complement strand
CAAACGTACTTTTTCATAATTCAAAGAATTTGATAGTTATTGATAATTCGTATTCGGAAGCGAAGATAACAAATTTCTGCCAATCAAGCAAGAAAACTATGGGATAAATGTTTGAAAATAGTTTTTTGTTGTTGTTAGCTTCGGCTGAGCAAACAGAGGAGCTTTCACCTCAATATCTTATCAAACAGCTAATTGGCTTAAAAAAGATGCCCCTTGGATTGAACAAATTTGGGCGTAACGAACAGAAAGCTTACCTTTGCCATCACAAAAAGGTACTTTAGGCATCTGAATAGGAAATAATAGCAAAGCACTGTGAAACAAAAGACTTTGAAACGACGCAGACAAGCCGAAAGTCTGCTAATCAATCAAGGTCGACCCATTTGAAAAGAAGCCTGTGCAGACATTCACAAATAAAGAAAAATCGGTAAGCAGCAGTAGTACAACAAACAGATTGACTTAGGTCTCCATAGAGGAGACTTTTAAAAAGGATGTAAATAACGGGAAGCCTCGCGAGACTTCCATTTATTATGTATCAGATCACAAAAATTGTAGCAACGGTAACAAAAAGATGAAAAACCTATTAAGAACCTTCATCCATACAAGAAAATATTAGAAAAAGCTTTTTTGGTAATCGTTTTTTTATATATTTGCAATATCAAAATGATATCAATTCCAACAACTAAAAATTACTATTATGGAGAAAAAAGAATTCGCCTTTATGGGCAAAGTAGTGAATGGATTTCTGATGTTATTCGTTCTTCTTGCTCTGTTGATTGCGTCAGCAGTTCTCGTCGTAATCAATTCAGACTGCAGCAATGCCCTTCAGATCAGCGTGGTCGTATTGGTATCCTTGATCTTCTTAGGTGCACTTTTCTGTATGACCGGTTTCATGATGCTTGAGCCCAATACAGCACGCGTGATGATGTTTTTCGGAAAATACCGCGGCACATTCACAAAGACTGGGTTCTTTTGGGTGAATCCATTCTACAGCACCAAAAATCTCTCACTCCGTGCCCGCAATCTCGATGCCGAACCCATCAAAGTCAATGACAAATCGGGCAACCCCGTGCTAATCGGCCAAGTGCTGGTGTGGAAACTCCACGACACCTACAGAGCCTGCTTCGAAGTGGATGCCAACGACAGCACCATGGATACCAAACAGAGCCGCATGGCTTTCTATGAGAACTTTGTAAAGATCCAGGGTGATGCCGCATTGCGCAAAGTTGCAGGTGAATATCCTTATGATGAAGCCGACGGACAGGCATCAGAGCTTACGCTACGCGGTGGCGGAGAGACCATCAATAAAGAACTGGAGGAAGAACTTCGCAACCGCCTTGACCTGGCTGGCATAGAAGTGGTGGAAGCCCGCATCAACTACCTTGCCTACGCACCCGAGATTGCTGCTGTCATGCTACGCCGCCAGCAGGCCTCGGCCATCATCATGGCACGTGAAAAGATCGTAGAGGGTGCGGTGAGCATGGTGAAGATGGCGCTGGACAAACTCTCAGAGGAAAACGTTGTTGAACTCGACGACGATAAGAAAGCAGCCATGGTGAGTAATCTGATGGTCGTCCTCTGCGGTGACGACACGGCTCAGCCTGTTGTCAACACGGGAACTTTGAATATGTAACAACGTTGAGGCAAATGGCAAAGAAAGCGAACAGTACAAAGAGTTTCATTCTCCGTGTGGACGCTGACACGATGGACGCTATTGAGAAGTGGGCTGCCGACGAGTTCCGCAGCATCAACGGCCAGTTGCAGTGGATCATCACTGACTCGCTGAGGCGGAACCGCCGTTTGCCCAAGCACAGAAAAACTTCAGACGAAGACAAAGAGGTTTGAAAACATACTGTAATAAGTAGTCTCTGATGTAACTTTGACTCTCCTGTAACAGAGACCAAGAAAAAAGCCCATGGATGACGTTCAGACACTCATCCATGGGTTTTTACTTGCTTTTTTCAAGAGCAAAGTCCAAAATATTTCAATGTGATCAGAAAATATGTTGATCATGCTCATCACTTTTCAAAGTGCTGGTAATCCTTCAACGATCTCCAGGCCCCTCCCCAGCGAAAGCCCCGTTGAGTGAAGTACTTGTAAGCCACATCCTCCCGCGAAATTTTGTGAGCGAACGCTGCCTTACGGTCGATATATGGCAATCCATTGGCTGGCTGGACGCTTCTCCTACCCCTGATGGTGCGCACACAAGGATTATAAAGAGGATTAACATCTACCGCGAGTCCAAGCGCATGTTTTGAGAGTCTTATCTGTCCCTTCACTTTTCGATAGCAGAAACAGCTGGTGTTGTTGGCCTGCATCGAGTGTTCATCGTCTGCCCCAAAATCATCAATGAGCCTCATGCTCCCGATGGCGTATCGCTTGTGGTAGAGCTGACGGAAGACAAAGAGCAGGTCGTTGGCTACAGACTTGTTGCAAACCATTTCACCCAACCTTATTCGGCCGTTGAAATCATAGTGGAGCACCTTGAGGTATCTAAGGTCGGCGCGCTGTACGTTACAGTTTGATGGATAGGAATGGCCCCGCATACGTTGAAATATATGATCGGGAATGGGTACGGCAGTAAAGCAACGGTCCAAACCATAGCGTTCAACCTCAGCCTGGCTCACAACGGCTTCCGGAGTCCATGCTGTAAGGGGAGAACGCGTCGGACTCATGAAAAGAAATGCTATACTGAAAAGAAAAAGAAGCTTTATTTTAATCATGTCTGATAGGCAAATCATTTCGGATGAGGCACCGTCAATGCCAAACCTTACGGTAAGCCATCAACTGCCAAAGATGTAACACAAGGACAACCCTGTCCCTAAGAAAAAAAATCAGAGGGTCTATGTAAGGCCCTCTGACGAATATAAATCAATGTGATTCTGTTTCCGGTTTGCTACCCGCTTCCTGTTGGGAATTTTGCTCTTCCCTGTTGGCCGTGTCGATGGCTTTGATCTTTTCGTAGAGCAACTTGGCCTCATCCTTGAGTTTCAGAACCTTTCGGTTCATCTCGTCGATCAGACTGTTTCCCTTCTTGCTGCTCACATTGAGGAATCCTATGTTGTTCTCATAGGTATTGATCTCGCTTTTCAGCTGTTCGTAACGACGGAACAAGCGGGCGCGCTCATTGTCAATAGCCTCATCGCCATGCTTGGCAATATTCTTCAGATTGCTCTTGAAATTGTCGAGTTTGCAGCGGGCCACAGAGATATTGAGCTCCTTATTCAAGCGGTCCAAAATATCGTGGTACTCTTTGTAAATCTTATCCTTGTCTCTGAAGGGCACATGGCCAACGGCATTGTATTCATCGATGAGATCCATCACTTTGTCTTGAGCGTCGGATTCAGCCTTGTCGGCTATTTCCTTGAGTTGGGCAACGATACTACGCTTCTTTTCCAAGTTGGCCTTCTCCTCATTGTAAACACTGCTTGTTGCTGTGTTACGGGCCTCAAAGAAGTGGTTGCAGGCTGCAAGAAAATCGCTCCAGAGTTTGTCACCGATTTTCTTGGGCACGGGCCCTATCGTCTTCCATTCTTTCTGCAAGGCGATGAGCTTGTCGGATGTTGACTTCCATTCGGTGGAATCGGTCAAGGCCTGAGCTTTCTCAACAAGGGCTTTTTTCTTCCCCACGTTTTCATAGAGCATGGCCTTGCGTTCCTTGAAGAACTCTGCCTTGCGGCTGAAGAAATCGTCGCAAGCTGCGCGGAAGCGTTCAAAGATCTTCACATTCATCTTTTGCGGTGCAAAGCCAATGGTCTTCCATTCTTTCTGGACGTCGATAATTTCGTTCGTGCGGCGTTCCCAGTCAGCAGTTCCTTTATTCTCTTGCTTTGCGATAGCTTCGACTTTCTCACACAAGGCAGTCTTGCGTGTGAGGTTGTCTTCCTCCTTGGCCCGCAGATCATCGAAGAACTGCTGATGCCGCTTGTTGATGACCGTAGAGGCAGCTTTGAAGCGGCTCCAGATTTCCTCGCGTTTTTCCTTGGCCACGGGTCCTGTCTCGCGATATTGCTGATGGAGTTCCTGCAACTGATGGAAGGCACTAATCACATCTGGCTCGTCGGCGAGTTTCTCGGCCTCTTCACACAGATGAGTCTTTTTCTCTAAATTCTTTTTGAAGTCATATTCACGGGCTTCGCGATTAAGGTTGAGCAGGTCGTAGAACTGTTCCACATAGAGCTGATAGTTGCGCCAGAGTTCATTAGCCTTATCGGCAGGAACTGCTTTGATTTCTTTCCATTCCTGCTGCAGGGTCTTGAAGTCGTTGTAGCTTTTATTGGCCTGCTCGGGCGAAGTCGCCATAGCCTTAATCTTCTCTATGATGTCGAGTTTTTTCTGCAGGTTATCCTGCTTCTCGGCCTCTTGCTGCTGGAAGATCTTGGCACGCTTCTCACGAATGATGGTCATCTCAGCCTTGAAAGCTTCCTCGTCCTCATCGGGTTTCACCTGATATTTCTCGGGGTCGCCACCAGCTTCGAGATATTCTTTCTGTTCCTTCTCGCGCTCGGCGATGTGCAGTTTATAGAACATGGTTTTCAAGTGGTCTACCTCATCCTTGTCGGGATTGTCTACTTCCTGCGCGATTTGCCGAGTGCGTTCCAGCACCTCTTTCTTGGTTTTGTAGACCTTGTGCGCAAGGTCATCTCCTTTCACCCCGTTATCCTCAGCCGCAGGAGTTTCTGTCTTCTGAGCTTCGTCTTGTGGTTTAACATCGTCGGCAGCAGCCGTTTCTGTTTGAGCTTCGTCAGCCGCAGTTTTTTCCTCGGGCACCTTGGCGTCCGTTGTTTTGTCCTTGGTTTCCGTAGCTTTGATCTCAGAAGCATTTTGGTTCGGCTTCTGCTCATCCAATGTCCCCTGATTCAGGGCGTTCTCTTGAGAGTCCATCATTTAACTTTTAGTTATGATATAAGTATTCCCGATGGCAACAGAAATTTGTCGCCACCTTATTCGCTGCAAATCTAAACAAAAAAAATTGAAAACCACACGAAATTTGCGTTTTTTTTGATTCAAATGTCTTATAAAAGCCTTTTTGCACGAAGAATCCACCAACTCAGCCCACTCACAAGAACTGAAATGATCAATGCGATGGGAAATCCCCATGTATTTTGTTCCATTCCGTTGATGAGGTTCATGCCGAAGAGGGAGGCGATGAGTGTGGGAAACATCATGATGATCGACACCGATGTCAACGTACGCATCACGGTGTTCATGTTGTTATTGATGATGCTCGAATAGGTGTCCATCGTCGACTCCAGAATATCGGAATAGATGTTGGTAGTCTCACGGGCCTGCGTCATCTCGATATTGACATCTTCGATGAGGTCGGCATCCAACTCGTCCACTTGCAACTTGAACTTCAATTTTGAGAGCAGGTTCTCATTTCCACGGATGGAAGTGATGAAATAGGTCAGCGAATCCTGCAACCGGCTCAGCCCGATAAGGTTCTCATTGTTCACCTCGTGATCGAGATTGTGCTTGGCCTTTTCGATCAGCGCGTTGATCTGCTTGAGTCGCTTCAGATACCACACGGCACTTGAGTAGAACAGGCGGAAGATCAAATCCACGTAATCGGTGAACCCAACGCCACGCTTCTGCTGATAGCTGACAAAGTCGATCATCATATTGGTCTCGAAGAAGCACACCGTTATCGTGACGTCGCGCTTGTGGATGATGCCCAAAGGCACGGTAGTGTAGGGCGTGCGGGAGCGGATTTCCTTCACGTAGGGTATACGGAGGATGATAAGCATCCAACCGTCGTCGTATTCATAACGGGCACGCTCGTCGGTATCGCTGATATCGGAAAGGAAGTAATCAGGAATATGATAGCGTTCCATCAGTTCCCGTTGATCTTCGTCGGTTGGGCAGGTCACTTGAATCCAGCAGTTGGGCTGCCACTCCTTGAGGGCAGTCAACTTTTCATTGATATTCCAATATGTTTTCATTTTGCTAATCTCCAAAGACAAGTCAACAAGGTGGGGATTAGCCTCAGAGGCTCATCCTCACGCTCTCTTCTTGTCGTTTTCCGCGTGATAGTCGTCCATTTGTTTTGTTGATGTTGATTTTTGTGATGCAAAAATAAGAAAAATATAATATCCTGCCAACTTTTTCCTCATTTTTTGGCTACAAGTGGGTTGAAAAAATAATCTTTCCGCAAGCTGACGCGCCCATCGCCCCCGCCGCCAGGCGTCTCATCGTTATTGACGCGAGGAGCATGCGCGCCAAGACTTTCGCGAAAAAGGCTGAGCAATAAGCCCAGCCTTGATCATTCCACACAAGGTGCTGCCCGCTCCATCCTCCTGGGCAGCAAACGTGATGCTATTTCACCAAACGGTAGTAGACCGTGAAGCTACCATCGTCGTGATAATCTACGTAAACCTCAAAATCTTTTCCCTTTGGAATCTTTTGGGCGATTTTTGTTGCAATAGAAATGGCATCAAGCTTGGTCCTGCCCGTTCCACCATTGATCCAATCTTTTCCGGACGGAGCGGATTTGACAACCAAACAGGAAAAAGCAACTGCCACATCATAGTCGCTTTCTGTCATTACGAGAATCGTGTCGGAAGACGCGTTGTAGACGAGATAGGAATTTTCCTCTTTCGTCAGACTGTCAAGAGCCTCCACCAATGCATTGGCCAGTTTTGAAGCCAATGGAGACTCTTTCACCGGGGCAGTGGGCTTCAAGCTCTCTACATCATCATTGCCACACGAAGCCAAAACGAAAGTCAGGCTCAGGCAAAGGAAGCAAAAAACAAAAATTCTTCTTTTCATGTTTGTGAGCTTTTAGTTCATCATCAGATATCAGCTGTCCTATATGGGGTCGTAAGCTGTCTTATGGTCTTGTTCGTGCAAATCTTGTCGCGGATGGTTGCGTTTTAGCGCGCCCCAACCCTTCATCTTCGTTCTCGACTGAAATTTAAAAAAAACAGATGAGAAAAAGAAATTAATTACATTTTATTAATCTTTTTATATTTTGTCAATCGGGTAAATCCAATGAACACGCGCATATCTACAAAGACATTTTGTAGAAAAAAACGAAATATGGCACTCGCCATCCAACTGTGTGGCGGTCGCCATCCAACTGTGTGGCGGTCGCCATCCAACTGTGTGGCGGAAGCCATCCAACTGTGTGGCGGTCGCCATCCAACTGTGTGGCGGTAGCCATACAACTGTGTGGCGGTAGCCATACAACAATACGGCAGTTGCCACAGCCCTAATAATTCTTTGCGACTACACCTAAACACAACGAATTATTCATGATGGTATGGGCTTTTTCCTAACTATTTTGTATTTTTGCAGTATCAAATCCATATAGACAGAAGAACGATATGAAAAAAAAGTGGTTTATGTTTCTCCTTGCCCTTGCCTCAACTGGGGTGGCTGAGGCAGGGACACCCCTCGTGGAGCAGTACGGACGAATGCTTACCCCGCCGCCCACCTACGTCTGTCTGAAAGCCAAGACGCCCATCACAATCGACGGGTTGCTCAACGAGGAAGAATGGCAGCGCGCACCCTATACGGCCGCCTTTGTCGACATCAGTGGGGAGGGTTTCCCACGCCCCAAATACCGCACACGGGCCAAAATGCTTTGGGACAACGACTTTCTCTACATAGGGGCCGAACTGGAAGAACCCAATATCAAGGCACTGCTCAAGCAGCGCGACACCATCATCTATAAGGACAACGACTTCGAGGTGTTCATCGATCCCGACGGTGACGGAAGGGCATATTTCGAGATAGAGCTCAACGCTCTCAACACGGTCTTCGATCTTATGCTCGACCGCCCCTATCGCGTGGACGGCAACTTCTTCATGCAGTGGGACTGTCCTGGACTCCAGACGGCGGTACACTGTGACGGCACACTCAATGATTCCACCGACACCGACCGCGGATGGACAGTGGAGATGGCCATCCCCCGGAAGGCCATTGCCACCAGCTTCGACAACCCGCTCCAAGAAGGACGGTGGCTGAGACTCGACTTCTCGCGCGTGGAATGGCTCAAGAAGGGAGGTCCGGAGGAAAACTGGGTGTGGGGTCCCACGGGAAAGGTGGACATGCACATGCCCGAGCGTTGGGCCTATGTGATGTTGGCTGGACACGAAGGAGCCGAGTTCAGTTATCCCTACGATCTGAAAGTCTACCAGCTGATGTGGTCCTTATACTATGCCCAGGACGACTACCGCCGACAGCACGGGCACTTTGCCCCATCGCTCGTAGCTCTCCTTGGTGTCCACGCTAAAGACAGTCTACGGCTACCCAAGGGCGCGGAGATTCGTCTCGATGCCGCCCGCACTGTTTACCGCATCACCATCAAGGCCGACGGACGGGAATATTCCCTCGACAGCAACGGAGAATGGAAGATAATGCATAATACCTTATAATATAGTAGAACAAGGAAAACAAGTAATAGAATGAACACTTCACAATTGTTGCTCAGAGCTTTTTTATTATGCACTATACATGGTGCATTATGCATTAATAATACTGCACAGGCACAGGTAACACTGGTGAAGGATGGCCGTCCGAAAGCCTGTATCGTCATTGAGCAGCCTACGGCAGTCGACACGGCAGCCGCCAGGATGCTCAACAAGTTTGTGGAACGCATATCGGGCACCACTCTGCCTCTGGCCCCCGGTCCCCGAAAGGGAATGGCCGCTGTGATGTTGGGACGCTCTGCTGCCACAGTGGGTGAAGACGGCTATGAGATCGCCTGCCGCCCGGGCGAGCTCTCTGTTTCCACCGGTGGAGGCAAGGGCACGCTCTATGGTGTCTGTACGCTGCTTGAACGCTATATGTGTGTAGACTACTGGGCAAAGGATGCCTATACGTTGATGCCTAACCGCACGATTACCTTGCCGCAATTCTCGCTCACCGACTCGCCGGCATTCCGATTCCGCCAGACTTTCAGCTATAGCAACGACGATCCCGACTATGAGGCTTGGTTCAGACTGGAGCATCAGGATCAGATTTTCGCCGGTGACCTGTGGGTACACACCTTCAACAGAATTCTGCCCGCCTCGGTCTATGACAAGAGCCATCCGGAATACTATTCCTTCATCAACGGACAACGACGCCCTGGTGACCACTCACAGTGGTGCCTCTCCAACCCCGAGCTGTTCGAACTCGTCTGCCATAAGGTGGACTCCATCTTCAAGGCGCATCCTGGCATGAAGATGATCAGCATCAGCCAGAACGACGGCAACAACACCTATTGCCAGTGTCCCGAATGCAAGAAGGTGGACGAATATGAAGGCTCGCCATCGGGCAGCCTCATTAGGTTTCTCAACAAACTTGCGGCACGATTCCCCGACAAGGAGTTCTCTACCCTCGCCTACCTCTACAGCATGCATCCGCCAAAGCATGTGAAACCGCTGAAGAACGTGAACATTATGCTTTGCGACATTGACTGCAAGCGTGAGGTTCCTCTCACCGACAATGCATCGGGGCGCGACTTCGTGAAAGCCCTTGAAGGATGGGCACGCATCTCCGACAACATCTTTATCTGGGACTATGGCATCAACTTCGACAATATGGTGACGCCCTTCCCCAATTTCCACATTCTGCAAAAGAATCTTGCCCTGTTCAAGAAAAACCACGTCACGATGGTCTTCGAACAGGTCAACGGACAGCGCGGCACCGACTTTGCCGAAATGCGGGCCTATATGTTAGCCAAGCTGATGTGGAACCCCGACCAGGATGCCGATTTACTCATGCGCGAGTTCCTTTATGGTTATTATGGCGCGGCAGCCCCTTATCTGTATAAATACCAGAACTTGCTGCAAGGAGCTTTGCTGGCATCCGGCACGCCTCTTTGGATCTACGACTCACCCGTGTCGCACAAAAACGGGATGCTCAACCATAAGCTCATGCGCACCTATGCCGAACTATTCGACAAAGCTGAGGCTGCCGTAAGCGACGACTCTACCCTCTTGGGCAGAGTGCAGATGGCCCGTCTTCCCATTCAGTACAGTGAACTCGAAATAGCCCGCACCGAGAATGGTAACGACCGAGAGGCCATGGCCCGCAAGGTGGAAGACTTCAGGATGAAAGCCGCCCGCTATGGCGTGACGCAGCTCAATGAGCGCAACAACACGGTGGAAGACTATTGTCGCCTCTACACCACACGCTTTCTGCCCCATGCCAACACCAACAAGGCGGCAGGGGCCAAGGTGATCTGGAACAGCAAACCCGAGCCCCGCTATCAGCCCATCGCCGAAAAGGCTCTTACCGACGGTCTCTATGGAGGTGCCTCCTATGTGGAGAGCTGGGTGGGATGGGAAGGACGCGATGCCGACTTCATCCTCGACATGGGCAGCTTGAAAACGTTCAGCAGCGTATCTGCCGACTTCCTGCTCCAGAGCGGAGCCTGGGTACTTCTGCCCAAGAGTGTGGCCTACTCCTATTCTTCCGACAACAAGACCTATCATTCACTTGGCTCCTACAATTTTGAGGAGGACCGAAGCGGTCAGATCAAGTTTGTGCCCGCTGAGGTGAAGAGTGAGCAGCCCGTCGAAGCCCGGTATATCCGTGTTCAGGTGAAAACTATCGGACTCTGTCCTGCATGGCACTACGGCGTAGGCTTCCCTGCCTGGTTCTTCATCGACGAGGTGGAAGCGAAATAATGCATATGCACAATGTTTAATTGTCATGAGAAGCAGTGATTATTCATTATGCATTGTGAATTGCGAATTATGAATTATGAATTATTGTGCGTTGCACTCTATGCTTTTAGCATTGAGAATGCAACAGCACAAACGGATACTGCGAAAGAGCCGGTCGTAAACGGAAGTGTCATGGTGGAAGTAAACTATGGTCACCATACCCACCGACATCATCCCACAGTTTGGGACTTCCCACATATCTTGGCAGAAGGCACGGCAAGGCTCGGAAGAGGATGGAGCCTTGAAGCCAATGTTGAATATGAGCGATTCAGAGAGAATGGTGCCTGGGACAACAATGCACGCAACGACTACCATACCAATCTGCTTGCCCTCACACGACAAACCAGTTTAGGGCATGACCGTTCGATGCGCCTCGGGCTGGGTATTGTGCCAGTGCCCCTGGGCATCACCAACAGTGGTGGTCCTGCGCTTACCATCTACGATCCCATCAGCGAATCGGAAATCATGCCCATGACCTGGCACGACGGTGGTATCACCGCCGAAGTCCAGGCAGGATATTGGAAGCTCACCACAGGACTCTATATCTATGGTCGGGCACCACTCAGCGACAGCCGGGTGGCTGGTGGTGCCGCACGCCTCGACTTTCGTTTGCCCCAGGGACTCAATGTGGGCGCCAGCTGCTATTATGGCAATACCTATGCAGGGCAGCTCGCGACAGACATCGGCGCACCCGAAGGTAAAAGACACGAATTCTATAGTGTCTTCGACTTCTTCTATGCCGTGCATGGACTCACCATAGATGGGTCAGCGGTCTACTCCCAAGCCCAAAACAAAAACACCTATGGCGTAGAGGCAGGACTGGACGTGCTCCAGAACGTCACAGCCAATATGCAGCTCTCGCCCTATGCGCGCTACGATGGTATCTTCGACCACAGAGAGCAGACCATCCACCGCTATACTCTCGGCATAGACTTCGTCCCCATTGATGGACTGACAATGAAGACAGAACTCGCCTGGCACCACGAGAGCAGACTTCCCACGTCCTGCCAAATGCGTTTTGGCATAGGATATGCTGTAGCTTTTTAATGTGAACTGAGATAAATATTCAGAATAACTATGGAACAGAAAAGAGACAAGGCCATCTATCGTGTGACCATTTGGGGTAGCCTGATTAATGTGGGGCTGCTCGTCTTCAAGTTCGCCGCCGGCATCTTAGGCCATTCTGCCGCTATGATTGCTGATGCCGTGCATTCACTCTCCGATTTCGTAACCGATGCCATTGTACTCATCTTCGTCAAGCTCAGTAACAAGCCCGTCGATGAGGATCACGACTACGGCCACGGCAAATACGAGACTCTTGCCTCGGTCATCATCAGCGTGGCTCTTTTGGGCGTGGGCATGGGCATCCTGGCCAACGGAATCGTAAAAATCTGGCAGACTATCGATGGAAACCCGCCCGCCCAGCCAGGAATCATTGCGCTCGTTGCCGCCCTGCTGAGCATCGCCCTCAAGGAGTGGGCTTACCGCTTCACCATCAAGGTAGGCAGGCAGACACAGTCGTCGGCTGTCATCACCAATGCCTGGCACCACCGCAGCGATGCCCTCTCATCGATAGGCACAGCCATCGGCATCGGAGGTGCCATTCTCTTGGGAAGCCAGTGGACCGTACTTGACCCCATAGCGGCTGTCGTCGTGAGCCTATTCATCATCAAAGCCGCACTCTCCATCATGAAGCAGGCTGTGGACGAGCTCATGGAAAAAAGCCTTCCCGCAGACGTAGAGGCCGAAATTTGCAGCATCGCCGAGAGCGAGCCCTGCGTGAGTGAGGTGCACAACCTGCGTACGCGACGCATCGGAAGTAACATCGCTATCGAGATGCACGTGCGCATGCCCGGTGACCTCTCGCTCATCGAATCCCATAACCATGCCACCAAGATCGAAAGAGCCCTCAAAAAGAGATTCGGCGAACAAACCCACGTGGCCCTACATGTAGAGCCCACCAAAATAAACGGAAAATACGAGCTGCCGAAGAATAATTCTTGAGAAAAACACCAACTTTTCAAACTTTTTCGTAACTTTGCAAATGACCTATCAGTCATTCAACCAACAAACAAATGGAAACAATAAAGAACGAAAAACTGAGCGTGGAAGTATCGGAACACGGTGCCGAAATGCAAAGCATCAAAGATGCCAAAGGAGAGGAATACCTTTGGTGGGGAGATGCCAAATATTGGACGGGGCGCTCGCCGGTGCTCTTTCCTATAGTAGGGCGCGTCTTCGGCGACCAATACCGCTATCACGGTCATACCTATCAGATGAAGCAGCACGGTCTGGCCCGCGGGCTTGACTTCAAACTCATAGCCAAGGGCGAGCAGCAGCTCACCTTTGCCCTCCACGACACCGAGGAAACACTCAGGCAGTATCCCTTCCACTTCAACTTAGGCATCACCTACAAGCTTCAAGACAACAAGATTCACGTCATCTGGCATGTGGAGAACACCGACAAGAAATACCTCTATTTCCAGATCGGTGGCCATCCCGCCTTCCTCGTCCCAGGATGGAAAGAGGGACGCCCTCTCAAGGCACGCCTGCGCTTCGACAACGGTGATCCCAAAACCCTGAAGCTCGGCCCCAACCACTTCCTCCAGCCCGGACACTACGACATCCAACATGAGGCCAACGTCATGCCCATCGACGAGCACACCTTCGACGTTGACACCTATATCTTCGACAACAGTCAGATACGCCGAATCGAGCTCCTCGACCTCACCGGACAGCCCCACGTGACCGTGGAGACCAAGGCCCCGCTGCTTGGCATTTGGAGCCCGCCCGGACAGAATGCGCCCTTCGTTTGTATCGAACCCTGGTATGGCGTGGCCGACTGGGAAGAATACGACGGACCTTTCGAGGAACGGCATGCCATGAACCGTCTCATGCCGGGAGCCAGCTTCATGAGCGAATACGTAATCACTATCGGATAACTCAATAAAACACTGAAAAAGATAAATTCAATATGTTAGACGTTAAAAAAACTTTGAAAGCAGCGGAAGACCGCATGAATTCGGCTGCCAATTACTTACAGGACGAGCTTGCTCGCATTCGTGCCGGACGTGCCAATGTAGCCATCCTCGACGGAGTGAGGGTGATGTCCTATGGTAGTATGGTACCCTTGAACCAAGTGGCCAACATCACCGTACCCGATGCCCGCACGATCGCCATCCGTCCCTGGGACCGCAAGCAGATCAAGGATATCGAAAAAGGCATTATGGACAGCGATGTGGGTATCACGCCTGAGAACAATGGTGAAGTGATCCGTCTCAATCTGCCGCAGCCCACGGAGGAACGTCGTCGTGAACTCGTCAAGCAGTGCAATAAGATCGGCGAAAAGACCAAAGTGGAGGTGCGCAACGTCAGAGGTGAAGTGAAGGACAAACTCAAGAAAGCCATTAAGGATGGACTTTCTGAAGACAATGAGAAGGATGCTGAGGAGCAGCTTCAAAAACTTCACGACAAGGTGATCAAGACTATCGATGCCATTCTTGCCGAGAAACAGAAAGAAATCATGACGGTCTAAATGAAAGGACTCGTCATTAAAAACACGGGCAGTTGGTATAGCGTGAAGACCGACGAGGGAAATCTTGTGGAATGCAAGATTAAAGGCAATTTCCGTCTCAAGGGCATCCGCTCTACCAACCCCGTAGCTGTCGGTGACCGTGTTGAAATCGTCACCAATCAGGAAGGCACTGCCTTCATTTCGGGAATTGAGGACCGCCGGAACTATATCATCCGGAAATCACAGAACCTTTCCAAACAAAGCCATATCATTGCGGCCAATGTGGATCTGGCTTTTCTTGTCGCTACCATTGCTCACCCTCAGACATCAACTACTTTCATCGACCGCTTCCTTGCCTCGGCTGAGGCTTACAGCGTGCCGGTAGTGATCGTGTTCAACAAGGTCGACCTACTTCAAGACGACGAGGACGCTATGCGGTATTTAGACATGATGGTCAATCTTTATGAGACTGTTGGTTACCGCTGTGTGAGAGTGTCGGCAGTGACTGGCGAAGGGCTCGACCAGCTGCAATCCATGCTACACGACCAGATTACACTGCTCAGTGGCAACAGTGGAGTGGGAAAATCCACCATCATCAACCAACTGCTGCCTGGAGTAAATCTGCGCACGGCAGAAATCAGTGAGGCCCACGACACCGGTATGCACACCACCACGTTCAGCGAGATGCTCCCCCTACCCCAAGGCGGCTATCTCATCGACACACCCGGAGTGAAGGGATTTGGTTCTTTCGATATGCAGCCAGAGGAAATTGGAAGCTATTTCAAGGAGATTTTCCATTTCTCGAAAGATTGCCGTTTCTCCAACTGCACCCATACTCATGAGCCAGGATGCGCAGTCATCAAAGCAGTGGAAGATCACTATATTGCCCTGAGCCGCTATCAGAGCTACTTGGGTATGCTCAAGGACAAGGACGAGAATAAGTACAGGGAAGCGTTCTGAACAGCAGACTCCGAGATCATGAGGGATAGAATTTCTTCCCTCTTCTGCGAGTTACCCACAGAAAAACTTTTACAGAGGCCTATGAAAAGGACGAAAAATAAGAGGCGATTTCTCATCATGAGAATCGCCTCTTATTTTTATATTAACGTCATACGTTTAAAATCAATCGATAAGCTCGTCGGGCTCATAGCCGCCCATCTCACGGATGGCATTCTTGAGCATGACGTATTGGTCGAAAAGATTGTTGACCGCCTCTTCTCCCTTTGTGTAGTCGTGCATAGGACTCTTGAGGAAGAAGCTCAGGAACCGCTGTATACCATAGCGCCCGGCACGTGCGGCGAGGTCGCTCAGCAAGGTGAGGTCAAGCAGCAGAGGAGCTGCGAGGATCGAATCTCGGCAGAGGAAGTTGATCTTGATCTGCATGGGGTAGCCCATCCAACCGAAAATATCGATATTGTCCCAACCTTCCTTATTGTCGTTGCGGGGCGGATAGTAGTTGATGCGCACCTTGTGGTAGATGTTGCCATAGAGGTCGGGCTGATCTTCCTTTCGCAGGATGGTCTCCAGCGTAGAGAGCTTCGACACCTCCTTGGTGTGGAAGTTGGCCGGCTCGTCGAGCACCAGACCATCACGGTTGCCCAGGATATTGGTTGAGAACCAGCCACTGAGTCCTAAGTTGCGAACCTTCAATATCGGCGCAAATCCCGACTTCACCAACGTCTGACCTGTCTTGAAGTCCTTGCCTGCGATAGGCATCTTGGTCTTCTCGGCCAGTTCCCACATGGCAGGAATATCTACCGTAGTATTGGGAGCCCCCATAATGAAGGGGCAACCCTCGGTCAGTGCGGCATAGGCATAGCACATAGAAGGAGCCACATGTTCCCGGTCGTTGGCCTTCATAGCCTGCTCAAGGGCATCGAGCGTGCCGTGGAATTTCTCATCATAGGGGACATAGATTTCCGTCGAAGCCGCCCAAATGACTACCACCCGGTTGGCTCCCGTCTCTTTCTTAAAGTTCTGGATGTCCTTTTTCAGCTCCTGCACCATGTCCCAGCGTGTGGCGCAGTCCTTGACATTATCGCCGTCGATACGCTTGGCGTAGTTGTGGTCGAAGGCGGCTTTCAAAGGCTTGATTTTTTCCAGTTCATCGCGCACGGGCTCGATGTCCTTGGCCTTCAACACTTCAGCGTAGACAGCTGCCTGATAGGCGTTTTGAGGATAGCAGTCCCACGTGCCAAAGACGATATCGTCGAGTTTGGCAAGTGGTACGATGTCTCCATAATGGAGATATTTCTTTTCTTTTCCTTGGCCGACGCGGATCTTATCATATTGCGTCATCGAACCAATAGGTTTAGCCAAGCCTTTACGTGCCATAAGCACGCCGGTCATAAAGGTAGTGGCAACGGCACCGCATCCGACGACCATGATGCCAAGTTTTCCCTCAGCGGGGGCAACGATTGTTTCTTTCATCACTGATTTTTATAAGTTCCAAAGGCAAATGTAAACAATAAACTTCAAAGATTTCTTCCATTTAATTAAAATTTTAAAAATCTTATCCTTTTGGAACATTATTTAAGAAGTATTGACTTTTCCTCATACATCTACATCCCGTATTTGGATAAAGAACAAGGGAGCAACCCACACTTCCCTTTAAATAGGATATTGGCATTGTATGCCGTGGAGGTTTGTTTTTATATCACGCAATTAGTCCTGCATCATTACGCTTGACCCACGTCAACATGCTTGACCCTTGTCAAGCTGGTTGATAGAAGTCAACAAAAACAGGTTAAAGCAGCTTTTCCTCATACCAAAGCTTGTGCCGATGGAGATTTTTCCCTACCTTTGCATCGTTGAAAGAAAGAATGTACTAAGGTAAAAGGATTTAGGATAACACAAAAAAGATGAATTGCGAGCAACTTCTTCGGAAGTCTCGCTAAAAAGAAAGGATTATTATGATTATGGTATTCATGTCATTGGCCATTGTGGCAATTATGGTTGCCCAGGCAGTAAACATCAGTAACAAGATTAACAACGCCGAGGGTAAGTAAGGTCGGCGTAAAATTGAAAGCAAGCAAAACAAATAGAAGGCGGTTTCCGAAACTCGGAAACTGCTTTTTTCATTTCCCGTGTTCGCCATACAGAGAGAGCACTCAAACGAAGAGAGTGCGGCGGACTATTCCCGCAAAGGCTTGTACACACCAGCCTATGCGCCCATAGCAAGTATCGCAAAATAACAGAGCAAGATGTTGTTTGTTCTAAAAAACAGCAATTCTTTCGGGAAATGGATTATTTTGCTTAATTTTGCAGCAAATACAAACCACAATGCAGAAAGTAAGACCCAAGAAGAATCTCGGACAGCATTTCCTGACCGATCTCAATATTGCCAAGCGCATCGCCGACACGGTGGACGCCTGTCCTGACCTTCCCATTTTAGAGATAGGACCGGGCATGGGCGTACTCACCCAATTTTTAGTAACAAAAGGCAGAGAGGTGAAAGCTGTAGAGATCGACAGCGAGAGTGTAGCCTACCTGCATGAGAACTTTCCGGCCTTGCGCGACAATGTTATCGGAGAGGATTTTCTGCGCATGGATCTTGGACGCTTATTCGACGGGCGCCGGTTTGTGCTCACCGGCAACTACCCCTACGACATCTCGTCGCAAATCTTCTTCAAAATGCTCGACAACAAAGAACTTATCCCTTGCTGCACAGGCATGATACAGCGTGAGGTGGCCCAGCGCATGGCCGCGGCCCCCGGATCGAAGACTTACGGCATACTGAGCGTGCTCATACAAGCGTGGTACGACGTGGAATATCTCTTCACGGTTGACGAAGGAGTGTTCAATCCGCCACCAAAAGTGAAGAGTGCCGTGATCCGCATGACGCGCAATAAGGTGAAGGATTTAGGCTGCGATGAGCAGCTTTTCAAACGGTTGGTGAAGACCGTTTTCAACCAGCGCAGAAAGATGTTGCGCGTGAGCATCCGACAGATGTTTGACAAGGACCATCAGCCCGAAGCCTCGTTTTTCACCACTGGTTTGATGACCCGGCGCCCCGAGCAACTCACCATAGAGGAGTTCGTCGCACTGACCAACGATGTTGAAAAGTGGCTGCGCTGAGTGATTTTTGACTTCATATTGCGCCTTAAGAATCAAAAAAAGAGAAAAAGCTTGGCCATTACCACTTTTTCTGTTACCTTTGCGTTCATGAAAAGGGCAAAAAAGATTGCAAACACATCCTCGAAGATCTTCCTGTCGCTTCTTTTGGGAGGAACGATCCTTTATTGGATGTACCGCGATTTTGACTTCTCTCAGATAAAGGAAGTGCTTCTCCACGGCATGAACTGGTCGTGGATGTTGCTTTCGTTTCCCTTTGGTATTTTGGCCCAGATGATTCGAGGCTGGCGTTGGCGGCAGGCATTGGATCCCGTCGGAGAACATTCGAGAAAGAGCGTGGCGGTGAACGCCGTGTTTCTGAGCTATGCCGCCTCGTTGGTGGTCCCGCGAATTGGTGAGTTCACGCGCTGTGCTGTGATGAAGCGCTACGACGACGTATCGTTCACTAAGGCTTTAGGAACAGTGGTAACAGAGCGCGTTATCGACTCGCTGCTCGTAATGATCATCACAGGGCTTACGCTGATCTTCCAGATCCGTATTTTCGATATCTTTTTCGCCCGTACAGGCACACGGCTCGACACGTTCTTCACCCAGTTCAGCCTAACGGGATGGATCGTCACCGTTGTCTGCGGCATTGCGGTTATCGGTTTGGTGTGGTATCTGGCCAGGCGGCTGTCGGTGCATGGCAAAATCAAGGATATGCTCCACGACATGTTTTTGGGAGTTTCGAGCCTGCGGCAAGTGAATAACGCGCCACTTTACGTGTTTTGGACGCTTGCCATCTGGGCTTGCTACTTCCTGCACTACTACTTGACTTTTTTCTGCTTTGACGCGACAAGCGGATTAGGAGTAGACTGTGCCATTGTGACATTCATCGTGGGAAGTATCGCCGTGATCGTGCCCACACCCAACGGAGCAGGACCTTGGCATTTCGCCGTAAAGACCATGCTGATGCTCTATGGTGTTGGATCTACCGATGCCCTCTATTTCGTCTTGATCGTTCATTCAGTCCAGACGCTGCTCGTTGTACTGTTGGGTATATGGGCGTGGGCAGCTTTGAGTTTCACGGCCAAGAAAAAGCAAAAGGAGTTGGGCAGAAATATGTTGACAGACAGATAAATAAAGAATATATAATAACCTCGGATCGGACAGGGTGTCCGGTTCGCCTAAAACCAAATTACTATGAGTGAAATAAGCAATTTGAAGCCAGCAGCCATCTGGCGCAATTTTGACGCTTTGACCCAGGTGCCCCGTCCGTCGGGACACGTGGAGAAAGTACAGCAGTTTCTTCTTGATTTCGCACAGCGCGTAGGCGTTGAGGCCTTTAAAGATGCCGGCGGCAATATCGTGATGCGCAAGCCTGCAACACCGGGAATGGAAAATCGCAAGACCGTGTTGCTCCAGGCCCATATGGACATGGTGCCACAGAAGGCTCCCGACAGCACGCACGACTTTGTCAACGATCCCATCGAGACCTATATTGAAGACGGATGGGTGAAGGCCAAGGGCACAACGCTTGGCTCCGACGACGGTATCGGCGTGGCTGCCATCATGGGCGTGATGGAGGACAAGGACTTAAAACATGGCCCGGTAGAGGCCCTCATCACACGCGATGAAGAGACAGGTATGTATGGCGTCAACGAACTGCCCACTGGCGAGCTGCACAGCGATATATTGATGAATCTCGACTCTGAGCTGTGGGGTAAGTTTGTCATCGGCTCTGCCGGTGGCATCGACATTACCGCCACCATGGAGTATCAGCCCGTTGAGAATGAGGAAGAGACTGCCGTTCGCGTTACTTTGAAGGGACTGAGGGGCGGACACTCAGGCCTGGAAATCAACGAGGGACGCGCCAATGCCAACAAGGAGATGGTACGCCTGGTACACGAGGCCATTGCACAGCTCGGTGCCCGTCTCGCATCCTGGCACGGAGGCAACATGCGCAATGCCATCCCCTTCAAGGCTGAGGTGGTATTGGCACTGGCCAAGAAGAACGTGGAGGCGCTGAAGGAACTTGTAGCCAAGCAGAAGGCGCTCGTAGAGGACGAGTTCAAAGGTATCGAGAACAAGGTGGAGTTCTTCACCGAAGAGGCCGACAAGCCTGCGATGCTCGTTCCCGCTGAGATTCAGGACAACTTGGTGGATGCCATCTATGCTTGCCACAACGGTGTGGTGCGCATGATTCCTGCCTATCCTAATGTGGTAGAAACCTCAAGCAACCTGGCCATCGTCGACATCGAGGACGGAAAGGCTGCCGTGAAGATCCTTGCCCGCTCCAGCCGTGAGGATATGAAGGACTATGTGGGCAAGACCATCGAGTCGTGCTTTGCCATGGCTGGCATGAAGGTAGAGTTCAGCGGTAGCTACGGCGGTTGGGATCCCAACCCCGACAGCGAGATTCTGAACCTGCTCAAGAAAATATACAAAGAGCAGACGGGCAAAGAGGCTGCCGTTCAGGCCGATCATGCGGGATTAGAGTGCTCGGTCATCTTGAGCAAGTATCCCGGCATGGACGTTGTCTCCCTCGGCCCCACATTGCTCTCGCCTCACACCACCAACGAGCGTTTCGAGATCGCTACGGCACAGCCCTTCTGGGATCTGCTGACCAAGACGCTCGAAGAGATTCCTGAGAAGTAACTTGGGATTTGCCCAGTTTAATACAGCACACGACGGCTTCCTCTGCCCTTTTCCGCATCATCATGACGGAATGAGCCCCGGAAGCCGTTTTTTATTTTCTGCGGATTCTCTCATTTTTGTCTATGCAGACAAGACCGATTGGGGTGCATAAATTGGCAGAAGAGGGCAAAATATTTCATAATTTACCATAATCCAACGAAAAAACATAATGCCTTAAGTGCACAGCAATTTTTACAGGGCACTATGTTTTTTTCGACCTGTACGAATGTATATTTTTATTCGCCATTACTTTTTTATGGTGGTCTCCTGCAGAAAGCCGCCACAAAGATAGCAACCCAAATAAGAAGTAAATATTACCCGCACCAAAAAAAATAGCGTCTGGGCAACTCTTGGCATTCGCCACAAAGTTGTGCGGCATTCGCCACAAGGTTGTGCGGCATTCGCCACAATGTAGTTTAACGTTTTTGGTTGACTAATTTAAGCCTTATTTTTAATGTTGGTTGACCCGGTTAAACATTACTTTTATATTTGGTTGATACATGTGCGGCTTAGTCACGTTTATGGTTGATACAGCCGGACGTCTCATGAGTAAGGTAGTCTTTAACTTGTCCGATAACCAAACAGGGCTTGTCACCACTGGCCTCTTCCGCTGTGGCCGCGGCAACGGATGACTTGATTGACACAAGACCAATCAGAAGGTATTTTGTCTTATTTTCAGCCGATGCCTCCGACAAACAGAGCAGACAGGGGCTGCTATAGGCAAAATACGTAATAATTATCGTCATACCAAGATTATGACGCAAAAAAATGAAAGAAACGCAGAGAAATGATAATGTAAACTTATTATTCTGAGCCAATTTCCTCAAAATAGCATAGGCTTGGTCTTTGTTTTCTTGATTTAAATGTGTATATTTGCCCCTGTAATATACAACAACTACGAATCAACCATTTGCCCATGGCGGTTCTGCTCGCCCATCCAGACTTCCACCTTTTGAAATCATGTGGACCTCAGTAAACTGTTGGCAAGAGGGCAAATTCACAAACGACGACAAATTTATGAAAACAGAACAATTCAAGGAAAGATATCTTGCAGGTTGCAACTTGTGGGGAACAGAGTACTATTTCTATCTGGTCACAGAAGGAATGGACACCGTGGTGGCCTATGCCAATGGAGTAACCGCAAAGCCCGCTTATGATCCCCATGGCTACTACCACTTCCCGAAAAGACGGCTTGAGTTTGCACGCCAGACCAAGGACACCTTTAAATAACCACAATTCAGTCGTATATGCATAGCTATATGAAATACCTGTTGTCGTTGACACCGGTCGTCTTCCTCATCGCTTTTCTCTCCATCGTCATCCGCGTCTACGGCATCGATGCCCTGAGCGGGCCAAGCCAGTTGGTACTGATTGTCTCCACAGGCATCGCGGTGCTCATCGCCATGCTCTATTTTCACAAATCCTGGAAAGAACTGGAAGGAGAAATCAACCATGCCGTGGGCAGTATAGGTTCACCCATTGTCATCCTGCTGCTCATCGGACTGCTCTCCGGCACGTGGATGGTGAGCGGCGTTGTGCCCATGCTCATCAACTATGGTATGCAGATCATCAATCCCCACGTCTTCCTTATCACGAGTTGCCTCATCAGTGCCCTTGTCTCAGTGATGACCGGAAGCTCCTGGACCACGGTCGCCACCATAGGTGTGGCGCTGATGGGCATAGGCAAGGCTGAGGGCTTCAGCGACGGATGGACGGCGGGAGCCATACTCTCGGGTGCATATTTCGGCGATAAGATGTCGCCGTTGTCCGACACCACGGTGCTCGCCTCCTCGCTCTGCGGCACACCCCTGTTCACGCATATCCGCTATATGACGATTACCACCGTTCCGGCCTTCACCGTCACACTGATCATCTTTCTCATCGCCGGCTTCCTCGTCCCCTCAGCCGCGGCGATCGACACATCGGCCTTCACCACCGCCCTGAACTCCAAGTTCAACCTCAGTCTATGGCTACTGCTTGTGCCGGTGGCCACGGGCGTGATGATATACAAGAAGATGCCGGCCATTATTGTTCTCTTTGCCTCATCGCTCATAGCCATTGTCTTCGCCCTTATCTTCCAGCCGCATATACTTGCCGAGGTGAGCGGTATCAGCACCAACGATGCCAACGGCTCCTATCCCCAGGCCGTAGTCTTGTTTAAGGGTGCCATGGAAAGCTGTTTTGGCTCCACGGCCATCGACAGCGGCTTTGCCCCCGTCAACGACCTGTTAGCTACGCGAGGTATGGCCGGAATGCTCAACACCGTGTGGATCATCCTCTGTGCCATCTGCTTTGGCGGAGTCCTGAAGTCGAGTGGCATGCTGGCCAACATCGTGAGCCTCGTATTGCCATTGACCAAGACGCGCGTGGGGCTGGTGGCCTCAACCGTGGTATCGGGCATTTTCTTTAACGCCACAGCGGCCGACCAGTTTCTATCCATCATGCTCAACTCCAGCATGTTTGGCGAAATCTACAAAAAGGAGGGCTACGAGCCGCGGCTCTTGAGCCGGAGCATTGAGGACTCCAGCACCGTCACCTCTGTGCTCATCCCGTGGAGCACCTGCGGCATGACGCAATCTACAGTGCTCAACGTGCCCACGCTCACCTACCTGCCTTATTGCTTCTTCAATCTCCTCGCCCCAATCACCAGCATTCTCATCGCAGCGATAGGATACAAAATCTATAAAGTCAGAAATTAACAAACAGGTTTTGCAGCCGAGTAGCCATCGCGCCGTCTAAAAAAGCCAAGGCTTTCACACTATGGACACGAAAACTCACCAACGTAGAAGAAAAGGAAAACGTCTGGAAGAGAACCATTCGAGACGGGAAATCATGCCACCACGAGGGATCAATGACGGCTGTGGGACAGGAATTCATGCACGGCTCTATTGCTTAAATCAGGAAGAATGACTCCAAAACAAAGATAACGCCATTCGCATTCTTATCAAGTCAATAAATCTCGGCCATAAGCAGGAATATTTTACAAACATCATAAATTCCAGTAAAAACGGGAAAGAGCACAAAAATGCATCAAAAAAAACTACGCTGTATTATTTTTTTCCTTATCTTTGCTGGCAAAACGTTCAACCCTTAAAAACGAAATAATATGAAAAAGATTCTTTCTATGCTCATGCTACTGACCATGACCGCGTTTTTCTCTTCGTGCTACGCCAGTGGCTTTGCCCCTGAGCCAAGAGGCGCAATGAAGAATAAAACAGTGCAGTTGAAACCGTTCAAGGCTATTGAGGCCTCGGGAGCACTCAATGTGACCATCTATCAGGGCTCTCCAAAGTCGTATGTAGAACTGAAAGGATACGAGAGAGGATTGAAATACTCTGAAGTGTCAGTACGCAATGGCAAACTCAGCGTGGCGCACAAAAACAATTTTGGCGATGTGAAAGATGTAGTAGAGGTGAAGATCTACTGCCATGACGTGACCGACCTTACATCCAACGGCGGAGCATCCGTCTACACCCAATCCATGGACGGCCTCAAAGTATCACTCTGCGCCACGGCGGGCGCTAAGTTGCGGGTGGACGCTGTGACCTGCAACAGCGCTAACCTCACGGCAAGCGCCGGCGGTGAGATAGATGTGGCCGGGGTCAAGGCATCCACTTTAGCAGCCGAAGTCTCATCGGGCGGAAGCATAGATGCGGATAAGATGGCAACTGCAGTGAGCACAGACCTCACTGCATCTTCTGGCGGTAGTATGAAAAGCCATATCACCACCACTCGCCTGAAGGCCATAGCCAACAGCGGAGGTGAGCTTGAGCTCCAGGGAGAGGCTACAAATGCCAATTTCTCGGCATCGAGCGGAGGTAATATCGAAGCCGAAGAGCTCACTGTAAACGATCTCAAAGCCAACGCATCGAGTGCCGGCAACATCTCGGCCAAGGCTGTCACTGCAGATAGCCACGCCGATCTGACTGGCAGCGTAAACGTCACGAAAGTGAAATGAGTTCGGAGCTTATTCACAAGAATGAGAAGTTGGCGAGTATGCGTAGCATAAGCATTCAAGCCAACTGTGGGCGGGAAAGATTGTTCCCGCCCATTTTCATTGATGGGATATGGGATGATAAGGGAAACAGAAGAGCCAAGCAGCGTTGCACATCCCGATATGTGACAAAAAAAGTAAAAAGAGAGAGCATTTGCAATTTATTTATTAATTTTGCACAAGAATATATTCGATACACGAAACATGAACATTTTAGAGTTAAGCGAACAGGAAATTGTTCGCAGACAAAGTCTTCAGGAGTTGCGCAACATGGGCATCGACCCATACCCCGCAGCTGAGTTCCCCGTCAGTGCCTATTCTAAGGACATCATAGCCAACTATAAGGACGGCGAGAAACCCGATGTGGTTGTGGCAGGGCGTATCATGAGCCGCCGTGTAATGGGTAAGGCCAGCTTTATGGAGCTTCAGGATAGCAAGGGAAGAATACAAGTTTACGTCACCCGCGACGATATCTGCCCAGGTGAGGACAAAGACCTCTATAATAAGGTGTTTAAGAAACTGCTCGACATCGGCGACTTCGTGGGTGTGGAGGGTTTCGTCTTCAAAACCCAGACGGGCGAGATCTCTGTTCACGCCCGCTCGCTCAAGTTGCTGAGCAAGAGCATCAAGCCTCTGCCCATCGTAAAATACAAGGATGGTGTGGCCTACGACAAGTTTGATGACCCCGAGCAGCGCTACCGCCAACGCTACGTAGACCTCATCGTCAACGACGGCGTGAAGGACACCTTTGTCAAGCGGGCCACTGTGTTGCGCACTATGCGCCGCATCTTCGACCAGGCCGGCTACACCGAGGTGGAGACACCCACGCTGCAGAGCATACCTGGTGGAGCCTCGGCACGTCCCTTCATCACTCACTTCAACGCCCTCAACATCGACATGTATATGCGCATTGCCACAGAGCTCTACCTCAAGCGACTCATTGTGGGAGGTTTTGAGGGCGTCTACGAGATTGGCAAGAACTTCCGCAACGAGGGTATGGACCGGTTCCACAACCCTGAGTTCACTTGTATGGAACTCTATGTGCCCTATAAGGACTACAACTGGATGATGGGCTTCACGGAGAAGATGCTCGAAGAGATCTGCACCGCCGTCAACGGAAAGCCCGAGGTACAGATCGGCGACAAACTCGTGAGCTTCAAGGCTCCCTATCGCCGTTTGCCTATACTCGAGGCAATAAAAGAGAAGACCGGTTTCGACCTGGAAGGCAAGAGCGAGGAGGAAATCCGCCACATTGCCGTTGACGAACTGAAAATGGAAGGTATCGATGAAAGTTTCGGCAAAGGCAAACTCATCGATGAGATTTTCGGTGAATTCTGCGAGGGTACCTTCATTCAACCCACTTTCATCACCGACTATCCCGTGGAAATGTCACCCCTGACCAAGAAGCACCGCTCAAAGCCAGGGCTCACAGAGCGTTTCGAACTCATGGTCAATGGTAAGGAGCTGGCCAACGCCTACTCAGAGCTCAACGATCCTATCGACCAGGAGCAACGCTTCATCGACCAGATGAAGCTTGCCGACAAGGGCGACGATGAGGCCATGATTATTGACCACGACTTCCTGCGTGCCTTGCAATACGGCATGCCACCTACGAGTGGTATCGGCATCGGCATCGACCGTCTCGTAATGCTTATGACGGGCAAGGAATACATACAAGAGGTGATGCTCTTCCCACAGATGAAACCCGAGCCCAAGATTCCCCAAAGCCCACTGAAGGACTGGGAGGCCATTGGCGTGAGCGAAAACTGGATGTATGTGCTGCGTAAGGCTGGATTCAACCTTGTCAGCGACATCAAGGGCGAGAAAGCACAGGGACTGCAGCAGAAAATCGGCGAGATCAACAAGAAATACAAACTGGGCTACGAAAAACCTTCCGTTGAGGAGATTCAGCAGTGGATTGACAAAGCGGCTCCAAAAGTATAAGTAAGAAACGATGGAAACGGGGAAGATTGCTATCATGGGAAGTGGCTCCTGGGCTACGGCTATCGCCAAGGTAGTTGTTGAGCACACAGGGCACATCGGCTGGTATATGCGACGCAACGACCGCATCGCCGATTTCAAAAGGCTGGGCCACAACCCTGCTTATCTGCAGTGCGCCGAATTTGACGTTGACAGCATCGACTTTACCTCTGACATCAACGTAGCGGCGGAAGCCTACGACACGCTCATCTTCGTGATGCCTTCACCCTATCTCAAGGATCATCTGAAGAAGCTCACCCGAAGCCTTGATGACAAATTCGTTGTCACCGCCATCAAGGGCATAGTGCCCGGTGACGACTTGGTATGCTCGGAATACTTCCACCAGGTCTATGGTGTACCCTACGATTGCCAAGCCGTTATCGGCGGTCCTTCCCACGCTGAGGAGGTGGCTTTAAGGCGACTCAGCTACCTAACTATCGGCTGCACCGATGAGCTGAAGGCAAAGGCCCTATCAGAGGTATTGTCTTGTGACTATATCCGCACGAAGACCTCGCCCGACGTTTTAGGCATCGAATATGCCGCCGTGCTCAAGAATGTCTACGCCATCGCCACAGGAATCTGCAACGGACTCAAATATGGCGACAACTTCCTGGCCGTACTTCTGTCCAACGCCATGCAGGAGATGGGACGCTTCTTGGCCAAGGCCTATCCCTTGAAGCGAGACCTGGCTGACAGTGTCTACTTGGGGGATCTGCTCGTCACGGGGTATTCAGCCTTCAGCCGCAACCGCACCTTCGGCACGATGATTGGAAAAGGCTACTCGGTGAAAAACGCACAACTCGAAATGCGCATGATAGCCGAGGGATATTTCGGAACCAAATGCATGAAAGAGATCAATCGCCACCTTGGTGTTGACATGCCCATGCTCGATACCGTCTTTGCCATCCTCTACGAGGGCGCATTCCCCAAGACAGCCATCGCCCGGCTGGCCCAAAAGCTGGGCTGATGACACAATACAAAACCATAGAAATAGAAATCAGACGACAAAAAAAATAAAACGACAATGCAAAACATTCAATTAGACGTCACGAAAGCCGTGCAGTTTCTCAACGCCGGAACTGTGGAGGCCTACGAGCCCAAGGTGAAAGCCGCTCAGGAGGCTCTGGAAAATGGTACCTGCCAAGGCAACGATTTCTTGGGATGGCTCCATCTTCCCTCTTCAATATCTGAGGCTTTCTTGGCCGACATCCAGGCCACAGCCGACCGTTTGCGTCACAACTGCCACTATGTGGTAGTGTGCGGCATCGGTGGCTCTTACTTAGGAGCACGCGCCGTGATCGAGGCACTGAGCAACAGCCTCTGCTGGCTCGCCAACGACAAAGCCAACCCCGTGGTACTCTTTGCTGGAAACAACATCAGCGAGGACTATCTTGCAGAGCTCACAGAGTTTCTCAAGGGCAAGGACTTCGGTGTGATCAACATTTCCAAGTCGGGTACTACCACCGAGACAGCTCTGGCTTTCCGCCTGCTCAAGAAGCAGTGTGAGCAGCAGCGTGGCAAACATGTGGCCAAGGATGTCATTGTGGCCATCACCGACGCACATAAGGGTGCAGCACGCGTTACGGCCGACAAGGAAGGCTACACCTCTTTCGTGATCCCCGACAACGTGGGCGGACGATTCTCCGTGCTCACACCTGTAGGCCTGCTCCCCATCGCCGTGGCCGGGTTCGACATTCACCAGCTCGTGGCCGGCGCTCGCGACATGGAGAAGGCCACAGCCGCTGACGTACCTTTCAACGACAACACTGCAGCTCAGTATGCAGCCGTGCGACAGGCCCTTTATACCCAACAGGGCAAGAAAATTGAGATTATCGCCGACTTCCAGCCCAAGCTCCACTACTTCGCCGAATGGTGGAAGCAGCTCTACGGTGAGAGCGAGGGCAAGGACAACAAGGGTATCTTCCCCGCAGCCTGCGACTTCACTACCGACCTCCATTCCATGGGACAGTGGATCCAGCAGGGCGAGCGCTCTATCTTCGAAACGGTCATCTCCATTGAACACACCGAGCGGGAGATGCTCTTCCCCAACGATGAGGAGAACCTCGACGGACTTAACTTCCTCGCTGGCAAGCGCGTCGACGAGGTGAACAAGATGGCTGAGCTCGGCACACGTCTGGCCCATGTCGACGGTGGTGTGCCCAACATCCGCCTCAGCGTGCCTCATCTCAATGCCTACTATCTGGGACAACTCATCTACTTCTTTGAGAAAGCCTGCGGCATCAGCGGATTGCTGGAGGAGGTCAATCCCTTCAACCAGCCTGGTGTGGAGGCTTATAAGAAGAATATGTTTGCCCTGCTCAACAAACCTGGCTACGAGGCCGAGAGCAAAGCCATCCAAGAGCGACTGGCCAAGGAGGCATAACTACACTTACGCTGAAAAAAGCAAAACATTTCGATGAAGCTTTGAACAAGAGGGGTGGGCGCTGTTGGAAAATGGCGTTCCCCCTTTTTCCGACTCAACGGTAAGGCTTCAAAATGAACGATTGACCCATGCAAGAGAAAGCAATCAGACTATATCTCCAAACTCACGTCCCAGCAAGCATACACTGGGAAGGATTCAAGGCCGTTTTGTTCGATATGGACGGCGTGCTCTACGACAGTATGCCCCATCATGCTATCGCCTGGCAGCAGAGCATGAGGCAATTCGGCATCGACATGACGCCCGCCGATGCCTATGCCACCGAAGGCGCAAGAGGCGTTGATACCATCAGGATGATGGTGAGACGCCAGAAGGGTATAGAGATCTCCGAGCAGGAAGCACAACGTATGTACGACGTGAAGACCAACATCTTCCATCACATGGAGCAGGCACCCGTCTTCGATGGCGTGATGGCTCTCATGGAGAAAATCCACCATGCCGGAATGTCGGTCAACGTGGTGACAGGATCCGGACAGCGTCCACTCATACAGCGCCTGCTCGACGATTTTGGCCAATATCTCGACAAAGACCACATCACCACAGCCTACGACGTGAAACGAGGCAAGCCTCATCCTGATCCCTATCTCGCAGGACTCCAAAAAGCCGGCAACCTGAAACCTTGGGAGGGCATCGTCGTGGAGAATGCGCCCTTAGGCGTCAAGGCCGGAGTTGCAGCGGGATGCTTCACCATCGCTGTCAACAGTGGCCCATTACCCGACAATCAACTGACCGAAGCCGGAGCCAACCTGCTCTACAGCAGGCTCACAGAGGTGGCTGACGACTTCGAGGGGATAATGAAAACCTGCAAAGAACTTGTGCATCTCAAACAAATATGATAATTTTGCATCCGTAAAGTATTATTTTCGCCTTATGAAATATTTCATTTTAGACAGCAACTCGCAACAGCAAGGGCCGTTTACCATCTATGAACTCAAGGACCGGGGCATCAACGAACAGACGTTGGTGTGGGCCGAAGGAATGGAGAATTGGCAGCCGGCATGGCAAGTAGAGGAAATCAAACGCCTGCTCTTCGACCAACCCGCAGGAACACCACCGCCTCCCCCCCACTCTACGGATTCATTCTCTCAGACGCCCTCCGGACAGCCCATGTCTCCTCAACCCCAGCAAAGCCACAGGGCACTCATCGCGGGCATTATCATAGCTGTGATAGTTCTCGTCGTGCTCGCCATCACCAACCCCGACCGTCGACAGCACACCGATGCCATTGCAAGGGCTTTCACGGAAGCCTTCGACAACGAGATGGATAAATCGGGAATTTCAGACAGTGCCTTAGGCGAGATAGGAAACATGATCGCCGACAGAATGACGGCCTCCATGGTAGATCAGTTGCTCGACTATCACAACTACATCATCTTCTCCAAGTCGACCATCACCATCGTCGGCAAGAGCTACACCGTGTCGTGGGGACTGTTGGGACGAGTGTTCACCGTATCCAACGACCGCTTGAGCCAAAAACTCGAGAAGCGGCTCCACCTGCCTACGATTGACAGAGAGTCTACTGTAGTGAAAGAAACGACAGCTCCTGACGGAACCACCTCTATCGACTCCACTACGGTATCGAGAAAGGGGGCAGAGAAGATTGTTGACGGCGTGAGCGATATCGTGAAAGACCAGGTTGAACAGAGCACCGACAGTGCCACGAGCAGCACCATCAACAAGCTTATCGACGACGTGAAGAGCTTGTTTAACTAAAGTCTGCTGCATGGAATATTATGTTTTAGACCACAACAACCGCCCCTTGGGCCCATTCTCTCTGCTCAAGCTCCGCCAGATGGGCATCAACCGCAAATCTTATGTTTGGGCCCAGGGATGGAGCCAATGGCTCAGAGCCGGCGACGTGGAGGAAATCAACAAGTATGTGCTGCATGCACCGACAAACTTTCTGACTGCCCAACCGACTCTTTCAGTCAGTCCGGCCCAGCCCAAACAGCAACCAGAACCACCGAAAGCCCCGTCGGTTCATCAGCCTGCGGTCAGCCATCCTGAGCAGTCAAAGACTCAACCGCAGGATCACTCGCGCACAATCTCCTTCGTCTACAACCCAACTCCTGACAAAGAGAAGACACCCACATCCTCCCCAAGCACACCTGTCGGAAAGCCAGCCCTCTCCAGGCGAAACCGCCACCTCCTGACGTGGGTGATGATCATCTTCGCATTGGTCTGTCTGCTCACTTCCACCAATCCTAACATCTTCGCCCACCGGAGAGAGGCACGCGAGGTCGTGGAAGAAGCCGTCCAAGCCGACATCAGCAGCGGCAACACCTCGGGCACCGACTATCCCAACGGAACTTCGGTCGACAATATCTTCGACGCCTCTTTGGTGTACCACAACTATTATATATTCTCAACCACAACTGTCCAGCTCCGCCGCACGACACATTTCCTTTCCTTGGGAATCTTGGGACAAGTGTTCACGGTGTCACCGGACATGCTTTAAACAAGAATATCATGAGTATGGAAAACGAAACCCTAAAAGCAATCCATCAGCGCCGAAGCGTACGCAGCTTCAAGCCTGATCAGATCACCGACAAAGAACTGCTCACCGTGCTGGAAGCCGGCACTTGGGCTCCTACAGGAATGGGACGGCAGGATCCGGTCATCATTGCCGTACAGAACGAAGAACTGGCCAATGAGATCCGCCAGCTCAATGCCCGCGTCATGGGAACAAAGAGCGATCCCTACTATGGGGCTCCTACGCTGGTATTGGTATTCGCGCCCAAAAACAACCCTAACCACGTCAAGGATGGGTCACTGGTGTTGGGCACGATGATGTTGGCCGCACATAGCATAGGTCTCGGTTCATGCTGGATCAACCGCTGTGAAGCCGTTTTCGGTGAATTGACCGAAAGCAAGGCTCTGCGCCAGCGGCTCAACGTGCCCGAGGGTTACGAAGGCGTGGGAAGTCTGGCCTTGGGCTATCCCAAGGGCGAGCCACACGAACCCAAGGACCGCAAAAAAGACTATTTCAGAATCATCAAATAATTCGCTTTACGACAATTCGGATGCTGACAGGAAGGCAAGGAATGGCTTCTTTGTCAGCACCTGAAAACAATAAATTCAAACGATATGATTTCGAAAGACGATGTAGATGCCTACCGCCAGCAGGTATATGAGGCTATGATCAGATTACGTGGCGGCGAAAGTCTCAACGACGAAGGACGTCACGAATTGCAAGATATTTTAAAGTCGTTCTCGGACGAGGAACTGAAGTTCGGTATGCCCTTCAACACTCCCGAAGAGATGGCTCAAATGCTTACAGAGCAATAATGGTTAGCTAAAACATTTCATGATTATTATATATGTACTGCCACAAATCACCCGCAGGTTTCTCATAAATTATTAGACTTATGAGAAACCTGCGGGTAATTTCTATTGTAGGAATGTAAAAAAGAATCATGAAGGATGCATTATCCAGTATGGTTCTTCCCTCCTCTAACTTCTATCTCCAAATTCCTAACTCCACAAGAAATGCAGGCTACTCGCTCAGCGTGAAGCGGAAGCAAAGGCCTCCGGTAAGGTTATTGGTCACAGAGATCGTGCCTCCATGGAGCAGCACTGCATTCTTCACGATAGCCAGCCCAAGACCCGTGCCACCCATCTTGCGGCTACGTCCCTTGTCCACACGGTAGAAGCGTTCGAACAGACGTGGCAAATGCTCGGCCGGAACTCCCACGCCATTGTCACTGAATGAGAACTTCCAGCGTTGTGGCAGTCCGGCAATATTGTCGTCATCGTCAAGTTGGGCACGCAGTGTGATAGTAGTGTGCTCCCCCGCGTAATTAATGGCATTGTCGGTGAGATTACGGAATATACTGTAAAGCAACGAACGGTTGCCGTGTACAAGGACCCGTTCGGGCATCTGATTGTCAAATTTCATGTGACGTTCCTGCAATTGCAGGTGAACGTCCTTTTCTATCCCCCTCACTAATTCCATGATGTCGACCACCTCCTCTTTTCCCATCAGGTCAGGCGCATCGTCGATACGGTTGAGCGTGGAGATGTCGCGCAGCAGCGAGGTTAGCCGCTGCGCCTGTGCATAGCAACGGTCAACGAACTGCTTTTTCGTGGCTTCGGGAGCATCGGGATAGTTGATAATAGTCTCCAGGTAGCCCTGTATGCTTGCCACGGGGGTTTTCAACTCATGGGCCACATTCTGTGTCAGCTGCCGCTTCAGCACGTCCTGCTCCTTCTGTGTCGTCTGCAGGCGCTTATAGAGCTTGATAATGCGTTCAGCAATCTCGCCCAGCTCATCGTTGGGAAACTCTATAAGGTCTTCTGAGTCTACGCTCTCATTATGATCCACACGCTTGGCAAAACTTCGCAGATTGGTGATGTTCTGTCCCAGCCGGTGGGTGAAGCGATAGAGCACCCACGTGAGGATGACGATGGCCAGGAGGGCGAACCACAGGAAATGGCTGTCGGCAGTGAGCTGGCGCACAAGGTCGTTGTCGTAGGGCATGGCCGAACGCACGATGAGATGGCAGCTCTTGAAGTAAGTAGCCGAATAGAAATAATCTACCTTAGTCGTCGTGCTGTTCCTCTCTACGGCGAATCCCTGTCCTGTACTCAGAGCCCGTCTCACCTCGGGGCGTCCCTTGTGATTGGCAAATTTCAGGTAGTCCTTCTTTTTATTATCAAAGATCACCCGTCCGTCGGGTCTGATCAACGTCACACGAATGCCTTTGATGTTCCGGCGATCGATATAAGCCTGAAGGGTAGAGTCTTGCCAAATTCCCTTCTCCAACATGTCGAGAAAGAGCATACGGTTGAAGTCCTGTAGACGCGTATTGAACAACTCCACTTTATACTGGCGTTCACGTATCTGCTGGAAGATAATAAATCCGGCGGCAAAGATTAGGAACACTGCCATCACACTGAAGTAGAGTCTTTGCCCTACAGAAAGTCTGCGCATAAGAAAATCTGGAGATTAAGCGTCGAAATAATAGCCAAAGCCCAACCGCGTGACGATGCACTTGGCAAAGCGGCCCACCTTCTTGCGCAGGCGGGTGATGTTGACATCCACTGTGCGGTCGAGCACCAATACATCCTTGGGCCATACCCGCTCGATGAGCTGTTCGCGAGAGAATACGCGTCCGCGTTCGGCAAGCAGTAGATGGAGAAGTTCAAATTCGGTCTTGGTGAAAGCCACTTCCTCACCGTCAATGGTGACGGTCTTCTTGTCGAGGTCCATCACCAGTCCTTGATAGGAAATCGTAGAATGCTGGGGCTCTCCGTGCTGTTCCGCCGTGCGGCGCAGCACTGCCCTCACTCTGACCAAGACCTCACGCAGGGAGAAAGGTTTGGAAATATAATCGTCGGCACCAAGATTGAACCCCGTTATGGTGTCATTCTCCGTGTCTTTTGCCGTAAGGAAGATGATAGGAATCCCAGCCGTTACGGGGGCGGCCTTGAGTTTCTTGGCAAGAGCGAATCCCGACATTCCACCCATCATGACATCGAGCAAGATCAGATCAAACGAAGGCAAGTCCAGCTCCAAGGCCTCTTCTGCCGAATTTGCAGTCTCGACGTCATAACCTTCCGTCTCCAAATTGAATTTCAGTATCTCACAAAGATCCTGCTCATCGTCAACGACCAGGATACGGTAATGATTTTCCGACATAACCTTTTATTTTTCTCACCGCAAAATTACAAGTTTTTTACCAATCGGCAAAAGCCAAGATATGACAATCTTGTTACACATGTGACAAATCAGACAGCATGGTCGTGAAAGATAAAAAAAGACACCGGCAGCCCGCAAAGAGAAAACACACGCCCGCCCCATAACGTAACACTACCTAAAAATAGGTATTTTATCCAAAGCCGACGGATGGAAATAAAGAATATTTTTATCGTTTTGCAACCGCATTGCAGATTTTTTGCACTATCTTTGCAATCTGATACAATTATAAGAGATAAAGTTGATATGACTTTAAGAGAATTGAAAATTGGCCATACAGCCGAAATCCTCACTGTTGGAGGTGAGGGTGCCTTGAGACAGCACTTCCTCGATATGGGCATCATTCCGGGCCAGGAAGTCAAACTGGAAAAATATGCTCCTATGGGCGACCCGATGGAATTGCTTGTTCAGGATTACGAATTGACACTCAGACTTGCCGACGCTGAAAAAATTGAAATAAGGCCTTGCGAAAAATGCGAGACCAACACACCACATTCCCACGATAAATATTATGCCTATAGCCATCAGGGCAATGAGCACCCCGGCTACGGCGAGGCCACACCCTTCAAATTGCAGCCGCATGAACACGAGCGGATCGTCAATGAAAAGGTATCGTTTGCCCTCGTGGGCAACCAAAACTGCGGTAAGACGACGCTCTTCAACCAGCTGACGGGCGCCAACCAGCATGTAGGAAACTTCCCCGGTGTCACCGTCGACCGCAAGACGGGTACCATAAAGGGACACCCTGAAGCCACCGTAACCGACCTGCCGGGCATCTACTCCCTCTCACCCTATACCAACGAGGAGGTGGTGAGCCGGGAATTCATCCTCAAAGCTCACCCCACGGGAATCATCAATATCGTCGATGCCACCAACCTGGAGCGCAACCTCTACCTGACGATGCAGCTCATGGAATTGGGAGTTCCCATGGTTTTGGCGCTCAACATGATGGACGAGGTGACCAACAATGGCGGAACAATTCTCGTCAACATCCTTGAACAACGCCTCGGCATCCCCGTCGTCCCCATCTCAGCCATGCGCGACGAGGGTGTGGACGAACTCATCGACCATGCCATCCACGTTGCCAAATACAACGAACCGCCACTGAGGCAAGACTTCTGCAGCCCCGACGACCACGGCGGCGCCGTTCATCGGGCCATTCATGCCATGGCTCATCTTATCGAAGACCATGCCAAGGCTGCCGGCATCCCCCGACAGTTTGCCGCCACCAAACTCTTGGAGGGCGACCGCTTGGTGGAAGAGTCGCTGAAGATCGACGGCAACGAGAAAGATATGGTTGGACACATCCGCGAACAGATGCAGATCGAACGTGGTCTGGATGCCTCTGCTGCCATTGCCGACATGCGCTACAGCTTCATCCGCCGTATCTGTTCCGACACAGTGGTGAAGCCCCACGAGAGCAAGGAACACGCTCGCAGCCGAAACATCGACCGAGTGCTTACCGGACGCTTCTCGGCCATCCCAATGTTCCTGCTCATCATGGTGATGATCTTCTATCTCACCTTTGATGTTCTCGGCGGAACCCTTCAAGACTGGATTGCCAATGGGGTGGACTGGTTTACCGGCGTGAGCGACCAGGCACTGACCGACTGGAAAATTTCACCGGTCATCCATTCGCTCATCATCAATGGCATCTACGCCGGCCTGGGCACCGTCATCAGCTTCCTCCCCATCATTGTCATTCTCTTCTTCTTTCTCTCCATCCTCGAAGACAGCGGCTATATGGCACGCATCGCCTTCTTCATGGATAAGTCGATGCGCAAGTTAGGACTATCGGGACGCAGCATCGTCCCTCTTCTGATGGGCTTCGGTTGCTCTGTTCCCAGCGTGATGGCCACCCGCACACTACCCTCAGAGCGCGACCGCAAGATGACGGTGATGCTCATCCCCTTCATGAGTTGCACAGCCAAGCTGCCCATCTATGGTTTCTTTGTGGCTGCCTTTTTCCCTCATCATGGCGGTATGGTGATGACAGGACTCTATTTCTTCGCCATTTTGGTGGGAATCCTCGTAGCACTGACCACCAAGAAGCTGGCCTTCCGAGGCGAACCCGTTCCCTTTGTGCTGGAACTGCCCAACTATCGCATGCCGAGTGCCAAGAGTGTGATGCGCCTTATATGGGACAAGACCAAGGACTTCCTTCACCGTGCGTTCGGCATCATCTTCATCGCCACCATCGTGGTGTGGTTTCTTCAGTCGTTTGACTTCGGCCTCAACTTCATCCACGATCAACAGCAAAGCATCTTAGCCGCCATCTCAAGTGGCATCGCTCCCATCTTCGCGCCCTTCGGCTGTGACGACTGGCGCATTGTATCTTCAGTCATCTGCGGCTTTATGGCCAAGGAAAGTGTGGTGGCCACGCTGACTGTCCTCTTTGGCTCCACAGCCGCCGTTCACAGCGCACTGGTGACCACATCTGCCCTTGCCCTGTTGGTGTTCTGTCTGCTCTACACACCCTGTGTGGCCACGATAGCCACCGTGAAGCGTGAGGTGGGTGGCATCTACGCTTTTGGACTGATATTCTGGCAGACGGCAATCGCGTGGATCTGCGCCTTCGCCGTCTATGGCATGGCCAACATGTTTCTGAGTTAGGAAAGAGAAGGCAGATACCAAGATTTGAAAACGTGCCCAGCGAATCATGAATGGTAAGCATCATTGAGTTTGCAGCCAAGAATCATAAATTATACAGAGAATGAACATTCAAACCATCATACTTTTAATCATCATTATAGCGGCCGCAGGCTTAGTGCTATGGCGCATTTTCAAACAACACAGCCATAAGCACGGTGGTTGCTCATACTGCGATGTGGAAGGTTGTACACTGCGGGATCTGATGGCAAAGAGCAAGAAAAACAAGAAATAGCAATGTGCTCTCAGCCCATTCATGCCGGTCTGCATCTGCCGCCCCACCGGCCCGCATCTGCCGCCCCACCGGCCCACATCTGCCGCCCCACCGGTCCGCAAATGAAAGCCTGTCGGCCGGCTTCCGACAGACAGGATGAAAAAAAGGATTTAGAGACAGTTTACTCCCTCACAACGACCCTTAAACATATATTTGGCTGGATTCCCATCAAGGAATTCAGCCAAACTATTGATATATATGGCTGTCAGGTAAATTCAAAACGGCCAAAATTATCTTGTCCGAAGCCTCATAAAATCGGACTTCGGGCTTACTCTTTTAAAAAGTAAGCCCCCTCTAATCAAACAGGCACGGTTCAGAAGAAGTTTCCTTAGCCTATTGAACTAAAGAGGTCTTCGTGTTGGCCTGGAGGAACGGAAGGCCAATATGAAGACCGAGTTGTACGGCAGGAGGACATATCTATGGGGATTAACCCAGCTTTGGACTACTTGTCCATGCCGTCATCACTCTCATGCGGCACTTGCAATGAGGACAGAGGCCAATCTCCCATCCTTTCTCCTCGCATATCTGCATGTAGGATTTCTTCGTGCGCATCTCAATCCATACCTCACGCTCCTTGTTCTGGCACTTTGGACAGTGGCGGTCACGGCAGCTGTTGTAGCTGACATGTATCTCACCGGCCTCAAGCAGATGGGGCATACGAATGACGCAGGGAGTGAGTGGCAAGCGACGTATCCAGCTCTGCCTTTACAAGACCTTCCTTCAGAAATGCTTGAACTGAGCCTCCGCCGGCATAGGCTTACGGCTGAGCATACTCTGTAGGTAGCCGTCTACATCATCCTGAGAGAAATCATCAGGGAGTTTTCCAATGTACACGACAGCCTTGTAGAGAGCGTGACAATAGTCAGTGATAGTACCATGAGCATAGTGGGCAATAGCCAGCTTGCTCTGAAAAGAAGAGATGCGATTGCGGCGGGATGGTACCCTCTCAATTGCTACGTCGGAGATTTTCTTCGGCCTATGTAAAGCAAGACGGGGGGTTACGGTATGGCAACGTGCCATGCCGGCCCCAATCTGCTCTAAAATACACAGAATTAATAAAGTAACAAATAACAGACAACAGCTATTGGTGGAAGACTTTAGCTTTTACGCCGTAGCGGAAATTAGTACAACACCTTCTTTTGTAAGTGAGAACACATATTGGTCGTGTCGATAGTCAACATAAAGATAAATTGGAATTTACTTACTTATGTACCTTACAGCTCCTCCACTGCCAAAGGGATAGTCAGAGACATCTTTGTTGAGATATGTGGAATCATTGAGTAGTTTGCCTTCAAAGATGCAGCGGTCAGACTTAAACTTCGTACCATCTTCCGCTACATCTGTCCATTCCCAAGATGTTATTTCTATTACGCTGCGGACAACGCCTTTGTATACACCAAGCACGTACTTAATCTTTTGAGGCGCACTCTTGCCGATTTTCCAGTACTTGCGAGTAGCCTCATAAATGTCAATTCTGCGATATACTCCATTGGCTTTTGCTTGGTCAAAACTTTTGTTTAGACTAACTAAAAGCAATGTATCCCTTTGATTTACTTCTATTTTCATACAGTTGTATATTGAATCAATTTCATCAACATCTTTAATACCCTCGTCCCATTGATGATGACCAGAAACAATATTTGCCAATATATTTGTCTTGTTAAATTTGCTATATGTAAGCAAGTCAATAAGTACAGATTCTACAACATACGCAGTATCTTCAGTCAGATTGTGCCGTAAAATGTAGAGACCTACTTGTTTACCTTCTCTTAAAATACTTCTTATAATATCAAGTTTAAGACTTTGATCTTTATTGTCTAAAGCATCTTTTGCATGTTGGAAAATCCTATTCCCTTTCCCTTTTCCTATATAGAAAATCCTATTATCTCTCGGATCTATTAAAGCATAAACATAATATGCTAAAGACTCTATTGTTTGTTGATTAAACGCATTTATCTTACTCATAAATTCCGATTTACCAGTCTGTTTACATCTCTATCTTTTTAGTTTCCTGTATAGTCATATATGTGTTTCTATTGTTTTTGATGCATTCTTACTAATTCTATTGCCTCCTTGCCCGTAAGGTGCTCTATGTCGAAACGTATCATCAACATCCGAGACAGACCGTTTTCCAACTCTTTCTGCAAAGCTTCCTCTTGGTTGGGATTATACTTGTCGCCAAGCATTCTGGCTGTTTCCAGCTTCTCGGCTTCATCCTCGATGATGTGGATTCTGCCAAATGCTATCACACTACGAAAGAAGGTGGTGTACTTCTCTGGTTGCACATCGTCTTGTTCGATGACACAAAACGAAGCCTTATCGCTTCTGCGAATGGCATCGACCTTGTGACCACTCAATGCGCTGTGGAAATAAAGTTTTCCTTTGTTATAGACATAACTGATTGGGACGGCATACGGATAATCGTTGTCCCCCAGCACAGCCAAAGTCCCAGCCGTGGATTTCTGTAGTATTCTGATGCTTTCCTCTTCCGAAAGCTGTTGGCGTTTGCGCCTCATTGGACGAAATTGTTCTGTCATGATAATGCTTTTAATCCTATAATAGACCCTATAAGGGTGGTTAGAAAAAATAATCTCCAGAAGGTGCCCGATTCACGGAATACAAATATGCCTATGATCACAGCGCCTACGACACCAATTCCTGTCCATACGGTATATGCAGTGCCTAAGGGTATCGTCTGTGTGGCTTTGGCCAGAAACATTGCCAGTTCGCGTGCGCCACGAAGTGCATTGCGGAACTTGCTGATGACGAGTTCATCACCATGCTCCAAGACCACCATCTGCTGTTTCCACAGCGGACGGCTTTTCTCGTCTGCATCATTCTCTTCAACTATCTTCACTCAACCATACTCTTGCATCCCGCTGACGGTCTGCTTCGAGCTTGTCATAGTGGGCGGTTGCCATGATGCAACCTATCTTTGCCATAATCAATATGTGATTGTCTCGTTACGAATGCGCTCTGCTGAACATTTGTAAGTCCTCTGGCCCCAAAGGTATGAAAAATTATAGAACTACGAATCATACAGTATTTACAATTATACTTTTTTATAATACGTCAATTTCTTAAATGGCAATTTGTAAACTAAAGAGGCTTCGTGTTGGCCTGGAGGAACGGAAGGCCTATATGAAGACCGAGTTGTACGGCAGGAGGACATATCTATGGGGATTAACCCTGCTTTGGACTACTTGTCCATGCCGTCATCACTCTCATGCGGCACTTGCAATGAGGACAGAGGCCTATCTCCCATCCTTTCTCCTCACATATCTGCATGTAGGATTTCTTCGTGCGCATCTCAATCCATACCCCACGCTCCTTGTTCTGGCACTTTGGACAGTGGCTGTCACGGCAGCTGTTGTAGCTGACATGTGTCTCACCGCACTCAAGCAGGTGGGTGGCATACGAATGACGCAGGGAGTGAGTGGCAAGCGACGTATCCAGCTCTGCCTTTGCAAGACCTTCCTTCAGACGTGCACGGATGAAGGATGGTGTGATGAGAGCATCCTTGCCGAACTTCTTGAAGATGCGATTGCGGAGGGATGGTACCCTCTCAATTGCTACGTCGGAGATTTTCTTCAGCATATGTAAAGCAAGACGGGGTTTACGGTATGGCAACCTGCCATACCGGCCCCAATCTGCTCTAATATACACAGAATTAATAAAGTAACAAATAACAGACAACAGTTATTGGTGGAAGGCTTTAGCTTTTACGCCGTAGCGGAAATTAGTACAGCACTTCTTAACGGACATCAATCCTCACCAGCAAAAAAGGCCAGCCATGCACACGCATAGCTGACCTTTTAGGGGCATATTATTCAACGGGCGGGATCAATCTTCTGTATCAAGGTCGCTTGAAGAAAAGCCTTCCTCCAAAAACTTTTTCGTGGCACGCAGCTGATGACGCATATTGCTCAGCAACTGCTGGCTCTCCTGCAAGAGATTCAAGTAGACAACGGAAATCTTTAGCAGACTATTGTCGTTGAAGCCCTGCATCCGGTCGATGTGCTTCTTACGAATCTCGCTAAGCAGATCCTTCATGTTGTCGGCTTTCTCCAGCACAGAGCGGTAATTGTCAAAATCGCTCGTGGTGATGATGTCCTCGGTCTGCTTGAGCAGGTCGTTGATTCCACGACGCACAGGCTCATACTCGGCGATATAGGTTTGTGGCAGTGGGTTGAAACTATTGTCGACATGCTCTTTGATGGGCTCAAGCATACGAATCATGCTGTAGATATACTGCTGATCGGCATTGAGGGCGACATGGAACCAAGTGTTTCTCTCCATGGCTATCCGCTCGGGAGCCCGCCGCAGAACGAGCAGTTCCTGACGACGGATGACTCTCAACTTGTCTTTTTCCCTGCGAAGATCGCGATTCACCTGACTCAAGTAGCGCGGACGGTTGTCCTCAAATCCATCGATCAACTTGTTGTATTCATCGAAAGCAAACCGGGTCATTTCGCTCTGATTGCTCTTGAAGTGTTTAGTGAGCAGATCCCAAACGATATCCTTGTCTTTTGTGCGCATCATCAACTGGAACATGTCTTCCTTGTTTTCCTTGGATTTCTTGTTGAATTTGCGGTTACTACGGATAAGCATGACAACAACGAGGCACATCAGGATGACTTTCACAATGATGCCACCATACCACATCATTCCACACACTAAGAAACAGACCAGGAAAGCCACAGCGGCTGTGATAAACCATCCACCAATGACAGACAAAACGCCCGACACGCGATAAACGGCGCTCTCACGTCCCCAAGCCCGGTCGGCCAAACTGGAACCCATTGCCACCATAAAGGTTACATAAGTAGTTGACAGGGGCAGGCCATGGTTGGTGCCAAATGTGATTAGCATGGAAGCCAACACCAGGTTGACGGCAGCGCGAACAACATCGAAAGCGGCTCCGTTGTCAAGCTCTACGTCATTCTTGTCAAAGCGCGAGTCGATCCAGTGGGCCATCTTTTGAGGCGTGTGGGTGGACACGAAATCATTGGTATACTGCGAACCGCGTACAAGGGCACGTGCGGGCAAAGAGGAACCGAACTTTTCATCTCCCTCTTCCTGCCGGCTGAGATCAACAGATGTCTTGATCACGTTGCGCGCCTTCTTTGAAGTGGCCATGGCAACGATCATAATCACACCTGCCATCAGCAGATAGAGACCCGGTGACTTAGCACTCTCCATCAACGAATTCATCATAAACTGGTCGGGAGCCGCCCCATTGCTGTTGGCCATGTAGTCCTGATAGGAATCGAGACCGGCCAAGGGCACACCAATAAAGTTGACAAGGTCGTTTGACGCGAACGACATGGCCAGACCGAAAGTACCCATCAGAACGATGAACTTGAATACGTTGATCTTGGCCAAATACATCACCTCCATGAGAATCACCGACCCAATAAAGGTGTAGATCATCAGCATGTTGATATTGTCGTTGATGTAGTCACGCACATCAGCGGGGATATAAGGCGACTTGCCAAAACCTTTCAAGAAAATAAAATAAGAAAGGGCCGTGAAAGCGATACCACCAAAGATGGCAATGCTGTAGCGTGAATGCTTTTGATAATTGAACGTGAAAACCAAACGCGCTATCCATTGTACGATTGCACCGAAAAGAAAAGCCACGACCACCGATGCGAAAATGCTGAAAATCATTTTCCCGGCCATGGCTGAGTTGATGAGATCGGCCATCTGGACGTTGGGATCCTGAGAAATCAGGATGCCCGCCATACAGAAAGTACCGCCCAAAAGCTCAAACACGAGGGAAATCGTTGTTGACGTCGGCATTCCCAATGTGTTGAAAACATCGAGGACGATCACATCGGTAACCATTACCGCAAGGAATACCGTCATTACTTGCTGAAAAGTATAATGGTCTGGCACCAGTACTCCGTGACGGGCAACGTCCATCATTCCCGTCGACATCACAGCTCCCAACACCACACCGAAAGAGGCTATGATGAGCACGGTGCGAAACTTGGCCACCTTGGCACCTATAGCCGATTGGAGGAAATTCACCGCATCGTTGCTGACGCCGACAAACAAGTCGAAAACAGCAAGCACCAGCAGGAATATCACAATGATTAGATAAATAGAACCCATTGTTTTGTTGATTTAATTATTTTCATGGCGCAAAGGTAAAAGTTGGCTATTACAGGTAGATTAAACACATATTACAATAAGGTTACAACCCAAAGCGGATCAACAAAACAAAAGCATTGTTTCCCTTATCAAAATCCAGTAAAATCCCAGCAAGCACGCTAAACGTTTGTTAACAACGAAAATCCTAATAAATGAGGATAAAACCATGGTAAAAGAAAGATTTTGGCTAAAAAATATTTAAAATAGCCTTCTCGGGCTTAATTTGTGTTTCATATTCATGGGATATATTTAAATAAAAACTAAATTTGAAAACGAAACCAAATCATTCTCCTATGACCGTTCATCAATTATGGAATGAGCTGAAAAGAGCGACGAACCAATTCGTCCTGTCACTTTCCTATTTGCAGAAAGTGCTGTTGACCGTAGGTTGCGGCACACTTTTCGGTTTGTTGTTATATTTTGCTTATCTGCTGAGGATGCCCGATTATCTCGGCAACTCACCGGCGGCATGTGTCAACTGCCATGTGATGACTCCATATTATGCTACATGGATGCATTCCTCCCATGCACGTAACACCAACTGCAACGATTGCCACGTGCCGCATAACAATATAGCGAACAAGTATTTCTTCAAGGCCAAGGATGGTATGGGGCACGTCTTTATGTTTCTCACCCGGCAGGAACATCAAGCCATCAAGGCCAAGGAGGCAAGCGCCGAGGTGATCATGGACAACTGCATACGCTGCCACAGGCAGCTCAACCAAGAATTTGTCAAGACTGGACGCATCGACTATATGGAGGCGAAGCGTGGCGAGGGACACGCCTGCTGGGACTGCCATCGGGATGTACCCCACGGAGGTATGAACTCGCTGGCCAGCACGCCGGGAGCGCAGGTACCTCTTCCACCCTCACCCGTACCTGAATGGCTGCATGGACTCATGAGCTCAAAAAACTAAATAACGCAAACTAAAAAACGATAAAGATATGGCTAAGCAATTAAAACGTTGGCAAGGATGGCTGTTGTTCTTCGGAGTGATGGTTGTCGTGTTTGTATTGGGAATGACGGTTTCCTCTTTGATGGAGAGGAGAGCGGAAGTGGCATCGATCTTCAACAACCGAAAGGTGAAAATGGACAGCATCGAGGTGGACAACCAAAAATTCAAGGAGGACTTCCCCCTGGAATACGAAACATGGGCACAAACCTCCGACACCACTTTCGAAAGCGAGTTCAACGGCAGTCAGAAAAAAGACGTGCTGGCACAGCGGCCTGAAATGGCTATCTTGTGGGCAGGCTATGCCTTCTCTTGGGATTACAACTCGCCTCGCGGACACCGCCACGCCGTGGAAGACTTACGTGAGATTCTGCGTACGGGTGCCCCCGGCGTAACTCCCGGCAAAGAGCCTCAACCCGGAACGTGCTGGACTTGCAAAGGCCCCGATGTGCCAAGACTCATGGCCCAAATGGGACCCGCGGCTTTCTACCAGGCCAAATGGTCGGACTGGGGCAACCAAATGATGAATACTGTGGGATGCGCCGACTGCCATGACCCGAAAACCATGGACTTACGACCAGCTCGCCCGGCCCTCTATGAGGCATGGCAACGCAGAGGCATGGATGTAAAGAAAGCTTCTCACCAAGAGATGAGGTCGTTGGTGTGCGCTCAATGCCACACGGAATACTATTTCCAAAAAGGCACCAACTACTTGACCTTCCCGCAAGACAGCGGCATCACTGTGGAAGCCATGGAGAAATACTACGACAAGATTGGATTCTATGATTATATCCACGCCCTCAGCCGGACGCCGATTCTCAAGGCACAGCATCCGGGCTATGAACTCTCACAGATGGGCATCCACTATCAGCGCGGTGTGTCGTGTGCCGACTGCCACATGCCCTACATCACCAAGGGAGGCATAAAGTACACCGACCATCACATCATGAGCCCACTGGCCCACATCGACCGCACTTGCCAGACTTGCCATCGCCAAGATGCCGAGACTTTGAGACAGAACGTTTATGAGCGGCAGCGCAAGTGCAATGAGATTCGCGACAGAGTAGAGAAAGAATTGGCCGCCGCACACATAGAAGCCAAGTTTGCCTGGGACAAGGGTGCCACTGAGGCCGAGATGAAACCGGTGCTCGACCTGCTGCGCAAGAGCCAGTGGCGCTGGGACTTTGCTGTAGCATCCCACGGAGCCAGTTTCCATGCTCCTCAAGAGGTGACACGAATCCTTGGGCACAGCCTCGACTTCGCACAGCAGGCACGTCTGCGCATCTCTAAAATCCTTGCCCGCCACGGTTACTTCGGCGACGTGCCATTACCCGACATCTCTACAAAGGCGAAAGCCCAGGCGTATTTGGGACTGAACATGAATCAGAAAGTTGGCGACAAGCAGAAATTCCTGAACACCATAGTTCCCGCGTGGGTGAAGCAGGCTAAGGCTGCTCACCGCGCTGTAGAAATGTAAACGCTAATATGATGTGGAAAAAACCTTGGTCCCTTAAAGAGGGATTCACCATTGGAGCAGGCCTGATCGTGGCAGGCCTGCTCCTGCAGTTTACGGCTGGAAGCATCGTGTGGGAGGTGATGACCTTCCCCGTAAATGTTGTTTTTTTAGCGATATTCGTCGTGAGCTGCGCTCTTATCTATGGGCTGCGCAATCAAGTCTATGGGTTCCGTTTTCTCTCGTCCTACGCTTCAGCCGTACCCTGCCTGGTCTACACTGTGGCCCTCACCATCGTGATGGGCCTTACCAGACAGCTACCAGCTGAAATGCCGGTCGCCGATCCCTTGGGACTTAGCCACATGCTGTCGTTCTGGCCCTTCGTACTCATCTATCTTTGGATGGCCATCATTCTTTCCCAAGTGGCACTTCACAGCATTTTCCATTTTCGTATGTGCAAATGGCCTACAGCAGCGTTTCACATCGGACTACTCGTCGTCCTGCTTTGTGCTACTCTTGGCAGTGCCGACATGCAGCGGCTGAAGATGACCATCAGCAAAGACGCACCAGAATGGAGGGGTATCGATAACAGTGGAAAAATTCACGAACTGCCCATCGCCATTCAGCTACTCGACTTCAAAATTGAGGAATATGCCCCGCGGCTTCTACTCGTAGACAACGATTCGGGAGCTGTGGTAAAAACTGAAAACCTGATGGGATGGCAAGTGAGGAAGCTGAAGGTCATCAACGAGGCTGCGCCGATGATGGCAAAAGACACTACATATTACGTAAATTGGCGCAATGAAGGCAATGTAAAAGCCTGGCTAATCAGAGCTACCTCTCCCGACGGAAAACTCGTACGACAAGGATGGATCACGTGTGGAAGCTACCGTTTTCCAATGCAGCTACTGAAATTGAACAAAAACTATAGTATTGCTATGGCTGAGCCAGAACCGTCACGCTATCTATCCAAGGTACAGATCCTCACCAAAACGGGCAAGAACATCATCACCGACATCGAGGTGAACCATCCTTTCGATGTCGATGGATGGAAAATTTACCAGTACTCCTACGATGAGAAGATGGGACGATGGAGCGCTATCAGCGTACTCGAACTTGTTGCCGACCCGTGGTTGCCCTATGTATATATCGGCATCTTCCTATTAGCCTTGGGTGCGGTGGGAATGTTCCTCACCAGCAAGGGAAACAAAAAAACTCAGCCCCAAACAGAGAAATAAAAAAAGATGATCTGGAATTATTTTATCATATTTTCTTTAGTTGCCGTTGTTTTCTGGGCGGCCGGTTCTTACTCCGCTTGGAAAGATAGACGCATGACAGCCATCGTAACCACCACCTGTGGCCTTTGCGTATTTTTCGCCTTTATCCTTTTCTTATGGATCAGCCTCCAGCGGCCCCCTCTCCGAACGATGGGCGAGACGCGGCTATGGTATGCCTTCTTCCTGCCCTTGGCCGGCGTGATGGTCTACACCAGGTGGCGCTATCGGTGGATTCTATCGTTCAGCACCCTTCTGGCCATCGTGTTTATCTGTATCAACATTCTCAAACCAGAAATCCACAGCAAGAGCCTCATGCCTGCCTTGCAGAGTCCCTGGTTTGCCCCACACGTCATCGTTTACATGTTTGCCTATGCCCTATTCGGTGCCGCCACCATGATGGCTGCGTATTTATTGATTTTCAAGAAGGCAAAGCCGAGGGAATTGGAAATCAATATCACCGATAACCTCGTAGATGTTGGTTTCAGCTTTATGACCCTTGGCATCCTGATGGGGGCTTTATGGGCCAAGGAGGCTTGGGGACACTATTGGAGCTGGGACCCAAAGGAAACATGGGCAGCAGTATCGTGGTTCTCCTATCTTGTCTATATCCATTATCGTCGCTATCCCCTATCGAAATATAGTATCGCCCTTTGGATTCTTATTATCAACTTCATCATCTTGCAGATGTGCTGGTGGGGCGTAAACTATCTTCCATCGGCGCAAGGAATGAGCATTCACACCTATAACATGAATTAGAAAACAGCTACATGAGTCAAAAAAAATTTGAAACCACTCTGCCTACATCATCCTATTTTTTAATAACTTTGTAGCCGAATCTCAATTTCAAACTATTCTTATAAGGTAGTTGCTCATCAATAATGAAACATAGAAAAAGGACACATTATGCACAAATCCTTCTTATTAACCCTGCTTTTCCCCTTGCAGATTCTTCCGGGTATGGCGCAATCTGCCATCAGAATGGTAGTAGGCACCTACACTGACGGCACGAGCCGTGGCATCTATTCTTTTGTTTTCGACCAAGTCAAAGGCATAGCCCATGCTCTTGACACGCTGAATATCAGCAATCCTTCATTTCTTACTATCAGCCAGGATGGCAGCCGCATCTATGCCGTAAGCGAAAACAGCGACTCCACAGCAGCCGTCAATGCCATCCGGTTCGACAGCCGGTCCGGCAAGATGCAGCTCATCAACAGCCAGTCCACCAAGGGTGCAGATCCTTGCTACGTGTCGACAAACGGACGGATCCTGCTCACAGCCAATTACTCCGGGGGCTCTCTAAGTATTTTCCCGCTCGCCAAAGATGGATCAGTGCTACCTATGTCGCAACAAATCAAGGGGACGACCGCTTCGTCAGATATGCCACAGCAATCCACGGCCCACATTCATTGCGCCCAGTTCTCACCAAGCGGACAGGAAGTGCTCGCTACAGACTTCAGTGCCAATCGGCTCATCCGCATGACACTCCACCAAAGCACGGCACTCTCCTCCCCTACGACAGCCGCCCTATTGCCCAATAATTCCGGTTGTCGCCATTTTGTTTGGAGCAACGACAATAAATATTGCTACGTCATCAGTGAACTTTCAGGAGCAGTAACCGTGCTGAGAAACACCCCTGGCCTTATGCCAGTTGTCCAACAGATCCAAAGTGATTCTGTCGGTGGACATGGCTCAGCAGATATCCACCTCTCACACGACGGGCGTTTTCTTTATACCACCAACCGCCTTGTTGACGACGGAATCTCCATCTTCGCAGTTGACAAAGAATCGGGAAGACTAAACAAAATAGGTTACCAACCAACAGGCATACATCCACGTAATTTCAACATCACACCCAACGGCCGTTTCCTACTTTGTGCCTGCCGCGACAGCGGTGTCATACAAGTTTTCCTTATTGATTCCGCCAGCGGTCTCCTCCACGACATCCATCAGGACATAAAGATCGACAAGCCCGTCTGCATCCAATTCTTTTAATTTTGTGACACTGCCGAAGTACAAGTGCGTGTCCACACACACAGGAAGGCGCACGTTCGCCACCCTCCTGTCTCTAAAGGGATGCCCCATGGAGCGGATAGCCATGATGATGGGACACATCAACGGGAATACGCCCAATGTCGCAATGACTGCGGGATATATGTGCGCGAGAAAGAAAATCAGCAAGGGAGTCTTTGCCATGTTCAACTAAAACAATTATGGGAAAGAAACGTCGTGAATTGATATAGGGGAACGGAAGAATCAACCTGAAAAACGTCCTTTTCTTCTTTGAACAGAATCACAAACACTTCAAGCGTGAAGAGAGGAACATACAGGTCAATGTAGAACTGAATGGAAAGTTTCACCGTATAGAGAGAATCTACTACGACGAAGACGACATGTCCATCCACATCGTGGCCTCGCACGACACGATACCGGAGCCGAGCTACACGCCACTGTGGCACATTAAGCAAGGAGCCAGTATCATGAACGAGCCAAAAAGGGAAAAGGAGGAAAACGATGGTGACGCTGGGTGATTTCAACTACGCCTACGTGGCCGGAAGACTACTCGACGGTGAGAACGGAGAGGACATGTACAGCGTAGTGTGCGACATCCGCTCGCTGGCGGACTTGCTCGGCACTACGCCTGTAGACGACATGATACGTGATTTCCTAACAGCCTTGAGGGGCGAGGCAGGGATAACTTCCGCAAGGACTGCGCGGACGTCAGAAAAATTGTCTGCAACAGGCTCGACAAGAAGGACTACGACCTTCTTGAGATGTTCTGCCATGACTGGGAGAACTACAAGGAGGAAATGGAAGACAATTCTGAAGATTAACTCAAATCTTATTTTTATTGGTTAAGAGATGGCATCCATTTTGGGATGAATCTCATTTGCTAACGATTTTAACTAAAAAGTTATCGAACTATTGATAAAAAATATCGAAAAAAATTTGGCCTTCTAATAAAAAATGCCTACCTTTGCACTCGCTTAATAAGAGAGCAGGTACAAACATTACCATTGGAGAGATGGTAGAGTGGTCGATTACAACGGTCTTGAAAACCGTCGTACCGAGAGGTACCGGGGGTTCGAATCCCTCTCTCTCCGCTGAACATAATTTACAAGAAAAGTAGATTTAGTCAAAAAAATCACTAAGTGCCGTAAAATCAATGATTTACGGCACTTTTTGTTTCTCCACCATTCTGATTTGACCCTCTAAAAAGCCTAATTGTGGTCCCATTGTGGTCCCATTTTGGCTACAGATATGTTACAGAAAACGAGAGGGGTCAAAAATTGTAGCCAAAAGCCCTAATTTGACCACAATCTGACCCAAATTAGACCACAATAAAATTGTTGAAAATCAGTCGCTTATGTCTAACTTTGCACACGGAGAGATTTCCGGATTTGAAGTCGGGTACCTGTGGTTCTTCTGTAGCCAACAAGGCTTTTAGAGTACCTTCTACCCACTCTGCCGGTCTCGATGTTGCACATTAAATTTTATAAGATTATGAGACGAGCGTTTAAGTCAGTTTTCTACATTCGTGGAAACTATGTGAACAAGGAAGGCAAAAGTGCCATCATGATCCGTATCTGCCTTGACGGCAACCGAATCAACGTTGGTACGACTGGTATCTGTGTCGATCCCGAAAAATGGGATACCAAACGCCAGCAGTTGCGTGGACGGAGTACGGAGGTCTATCATGTGAACAAGCAGCTTGATGGCATTCGTAATGAGCTTGATGCCATCAGTGAGAAACTCGATTCAGAGGATAAACTGTCGCTTGAGGCGGTGAAGATGGTCTATCAAGGCATTGATGAGGACTACAACACGATTGGCAAGCTCTTCAATAAGTATATAAGTAATGTGATTGAGAAGACTGGCGTTACGCTGAGCAAGACTTCCTACAGCAAGTATGCTCTCTGCCGTCAGCGTTTCATGGATATGCTTGAGAAGAAGCACCATTGCAAGGACATGCCGCTGACCGAGCTCAACCCTACCATCATCGAGGACTTCTACATCTATCTGACATCGGAAGTCGGCCATTGCAACAATACTGCTGTGAAGACCATGAAGACCCTTCGTACCGTCATCCTTCACGGCATCAAGATGGGTGTTCTTCACTCTGACCCCTATCTCGGAGTCCATCTGCATATGGACAAGGTTGACCGTGGCTTCCTCACCGAGAATGAAATCGAGGCACTCATGACCAAGCACTTTGACATAGACCGCCTTGAGCTCGTCCGTGACTTGTTCGTCTTCTCCTGCTTCACAGGCCTTGCTTATATCGATGTGAAGGCTCTCATGCCGAAGGATATTTGCAAGCTCAACAACACAGATTGGATAATGACCAAACGTGTCAAGACGAGTACACCTGTCAACGTGGTGCTCTTCAAGGGAGCAAAGCTCATCATCGACAAGTACAAAGATGCACCGAAGAAGAAGGGACACGTCTTCCCGGTTATCTCCAATCAGAAGACCAACCAGTATCTGAAGGAGATTGCTACGGCTTGTGGCATCAACAAGGAGTTGACGTTCCACATGGCCCGGCACACCTTCGCAACACTTACACTCAGCAAAGGTGTACCCATCGAGAGCGTCTCGCGTATGCTTGGGCATACTAACATTAAGACCACGCAAATTTATGCCCGCATTACCAACAAGAAGATTGAAGAGGATATGGCTAAGTTCTTCAAGGACAAGACGATAACAAACTTCGGCAAGGAGTCGGAGGACATGACAGCCCAGGACAAGGAGGAACCGAAAACCAAGATCAGAAAGAAGAAGGACGGCGGAAGAACTTCTGCAAGAGTCTGATATAAGCTTATGCGTCTTCTGTTGGTAATCTGAATCTACAGGGCTCCTGATGCTGTTTGTGTCAGGGGCTTTTTTCCGTTCTGGAACTCTATGATGCTGTTGGCAGGAGTAGCTTTTCTTTCCCTTTTGTCAGTTCTTACCTGTCTCACAATAATACAAACACAGCCAAGGCTGCTTCTCTTTTGCTAACAGTCGTGCTCATGGCAGGTGGCGGAGGAAACGGCGAAGTGAACAGCGTTCACCTTGCCCTTTCCACAGCCACTGGCCTAAGCATACGCGTCTTATACCTCTCTCTCAGAGCCGTACCTCGTCCCTGAGGTATGGTGCAAGCGGTATAGAAGTTGTAATGAAACTCCGTACCCTGTGGACGCATGTCACAGCGTATGGAGCTGAATGGAAACGGAGATACGGCTTGCAGGGTTTAGTCCTCCACACAAGTTCATACGGTCAGAGCTGCTTCTCCGGCAACATGTTGTCAACTGTTAGTCCATCTATCAGCTCACTTGTTCTATTTGCTATCTCAACATCGTGCTCAAGGCATGTGGTGAAAAGAACATCGCTGTGAGGCACGAGCCGCGATATTCTTTCAGCCACTTGCCTTGCAAGCACAAAATGACATTACCTCTCTCCCGTAGCCGGGCATCGTCCCTGAAGCACGGTGCAAGCGGTATAGAAGTTGAAGTGATACTCTGTACCCTGATGACGCATGTCACTGCGTATGGAGTTGAATGAAAACGAAGATACGGCTTGCAGGGTTTAGTCCTCCACACAAGTTCATACGGTCAGAGTTGCTCCTTCGACAACATGTTGTCAACTGTTAGTCCATCTATCAGCTCACTTGGTTTATTTGCTATCCCAACATCGTGCTCAAGGCATGTGGTGAAAAGAACATTGCTGTGAGGTACGAGCCGCGATATTCTTGCAGCCACTTGCCTTGCAAGCACAAAATGACATTACCTCTCTCCCGAAGCCGGACATCGTCCCTGATGCTCGGTGCAAGCGGTATCGAAGTAGTAATGAGACTCCGTACCCTGATGACGCATGTCACAGCGTATGGAGTTGAATTGAAACAAAGATACGGCTTGCAGGGTCGTCTGTCCTCCTTTTCGGTTCACACAGTCAGAACAACTTATTCAGCAACATGTTGCCAAATGTTTGTCCACCTATCAGCTCCCTTGGTCTATCTGTCATCCCACCATCGTGCTCAAGACGTGTGGTGAAAAGAACATCGCAGTGAGGCACGAGCCGCGATATTCTTGCGGCCACTTGTCTTGCAAGCACAAACGACCTTCCCTCTCTCCCGAAGCCGGGCATCGTCCCTGATGCCCGGTGCAAGAGGTATTGAAGTTGAAATGAAACTCCGTACCCTGTGGACGTAGGTCACAGCGTATGGAGCTGAATGGAAACGAAGATACGGCTTGCAGGGTTCCGTCTTCCTCATAAGTTTACACGGTCATAATTCATTTCAACTACATGTTCTATGGCTTGTGTGCCAGTCAACAGGCGTAGTTCTCCGCCTCCATGCGAAGCGGTGTGCAGACAACGGAGCCGTAGTTGACGAAGGCACTCATGCCTATGAACAAAACGTCATAACCTCTCTCCCCTGCTGCCGGAAGTCCCTTCTGGCAGTTAAAGCGGTGCCACGCAGTGGCATGGCTTTGAGGGAGACTACATACAAGCGGATGACTGGAGTAAGGGTATCTTCATAGCAGGAAAATAACTTTATCCCCAAAAATACGTTCACTTCAAATGGTTTGTGGATTTTATTGACTATTTTTGCAACAAACTAAACATTATCCATATGTTAGACATCAACAAAATACACGACAAGCCATACCATTTTACGTTGGAGCGCCTAGCCCCCAACGATGTAAACGTACCTGATGCCATCATTCCGGATGACTTGAATCTCCATTTTACGCCCGAAGAGATGCTGCACTTGCGTCGCTTCTATAAGACGCGTGGTCGTAATGTGGATTTCGAGGTTCTTGAGAAATACGATCCTATTGGCTTCGAAGAAGACTGTGATGTCCTTCTCCAATACTTGTATATGAGCACTTCAAGGATTATGCAAGACTACGTAGCTGCCAATCCTCTGTCAAATTTGAGTGATTTTGCTTATAAGCTAAGCCGAGAATTGCCATACAGCCTCGATGACTATTGGATTATTCCACCAGATGAGCTTATTGATGACGTACTTGACGACAACTTCACGGACTGGGTCGGCATCATGAACGAGCTGGACTTGAATGATGCCCTATTTGAAGCAACAGTAGACTTACTTGATGACGACGAAAGTCTGAATTGATTCAAGCTTTTCTTTCGAGAATATCCGAGAACTGCGGGTGCCGCTGATACCAGGCAGATGCAAATGAGCATACCGGCAGCACCTTCAGTCCTTTGCTGACGACATAGTCGTTGGCGGCACTCACGAGCGTTCCACCCACGCCCATTCCTTTCTTGAAGGCATAGGTGTGGTCAATACTCATGACGTTGCCGTCCAAAGAAAACTCCAGTCGGCCGACGAGCTCTTCACCATCATAGGCAAGCACTTGGCCGCCAGTATTCGTTGTCTCAATCTTCGTCTCCATAATGGGTGCAAAGGTACGGCTTTTATTCGACATATCTGTTTTGTAGTGTTTCATCATAAGGTAGATGTTTCCTAAAATTGCTTAGCGCATCAACTGCTTGACTTTGCCTTGCTGACCATGGAAGACAGGGCAAAGTGAAGCATTCAAGGATTTGTGCGCAAGACGTGTGGCGGAAAGAACATCGCTGTAAGGAACGAGCCGCGATCTTCTTGCATCCACTTGTCTTGCACACTGGTTATAGTTCAAAGAAGTTACGCCTCTCCTATCTCCGCTCCCATTTGCGCTACCAATGGTCCCGTGAGCTCATCCAGTCGCCAGTTCTTACCCTGAGCCAGCGTAATGGTCCCTCCACCTACCTTTTTAACATAGACCTCCTCCTCGTTGAAGCAGATAACGCCATGCGTGAGTTCCCAATAGCCAGGATGTGGGGAGATTATTGGACGGATCTTTTTCAAGAACTTCACCTGCTCAATGGTCAGCGAGTCCATCATGCGCAGATAGTCGATGAACTGCTGGAGCGATGCCGTCGCATCTTCCTGAAAAGCAATTGAGACGATGTCAAATTCCCCGAAGTCCTTGACTTTGATGCTGTATCCACTGTTCATGAGCACTTCGAAGCCATACTCGCTGATGAACATCCAACTTACGAAGTCTCCGTTCGTATCCACGTAACCCGTCTGCCAGCCGAAGATCTCGAAGAGCCGGTCGGCATCCTGTCCGATGGCTGCCCAGCGTCTTGTCTTACCCTCACCACAAGGAAAAATAATGATGTCCACATCATCGTCCCGTTTGGTTGCCGTGTACAAAATCTCAGTGATTTTCTTATTCCAGTCAGTAATCTCCTGCCATTTCAGAGGATCAAAGCTGAGCTTCCATTCGATGAACTTCCTGATAGTATCATCACTGGCACCCTCTGCGAAGTCGTCAAGGACTGCAAGGTTGTTGCGACTGCGTTCGATGTCCTCCGTTTCCGTCATTGCCAGTCCCCAGTCCTTCATCAGCTTGCGCCACTGATGAAAATCCTCCACGCTGTTCACAGACAGCAGAACGTTGTAGGCAGAGGCGATGAGGGAATCCTCCAGAAGTTTCGGGTTGCTCTGATAGAGGTCCAAGACATCCAGATAATATTTCTTGAGCAGATTAACCCAAGTAAAGTTGATTGTTTCCATGTTCATGTTGTTGAGTTGATGGTTATTATGTTAGTGGTTGATTATGGTTTTGGCAGCTCAAAGGATTTGTACACCTGCCTGCCCTCCTTGTCGATGAAGCACCACCGCTCCGAGCGATACGGCAGTCCGGCAGCATCCACGCACTGATAGTCAATCTTCACCTTCCATCCGCTGAACTCACCCTTCTTGTCACCCTTCATGATGAGCGA
>Ga0256405_10001732_pt1 | contig 56595 bp, 49 predicted proteins | sample RumenRJG_02DNA_FD_189096 | JGI IMG/M metagenome (GOLD analysis project Ga0256405, IMG submission 189096) | Bovine rumen microbial communities from Lethbridge, Alberta, Canada - RJG_02 | ecosystem: Host-associated > Mammals > Digestive system > Stomach > Rumen | place: Canada: Alberta... | reverse complement strand
AGAGAATCAGCCTTATCGAGTTAGCCAAAATGCCCCCGTGATCTACGATTATCCCCCTTTGCAAAAAGTAACTAATCGCAGGGCGAAAAGTTACTTTTCGGAGGGTAAAAAGTTACTTTTCGAGGGAGAAAGTTACTTTTGGTACAAGAAATGGAGAGATGGGGAGATTGAGGTGGAAATCAGAGAGTTAGTGAAACGCTGGGAAGCGGATATATTCAGATGGAAGCAAGATAAGTGCAGATACAGGAAGGAGTTGTGTTACCTATTCGTACCCCTTTTCTGAGATTTGGCAAATCGAGGAAAAATGGTAACGTTGGCAACACGAAGTAACTGAAAATCTGTAAGATGCGAAAATTTAACTCTTTGGGGGAGTTTTTCGTTATTCGTCTACGATTTGCGTGGAACAACAAAGCTTCAAATTGGCTAATTTTGCAACGCAAAATTTAAGAGAAGTTGAACAATTAAAAGATTAGCACAATGAGAAGTACATTTTCGGTAATCTTCTATCTCAAGAAGGAGAAGTTGAAGAAGGACGGTACGAACCCTATCATGGGTCGTATCACAGTGGACGGCACGATGGCACAGTTCAGCTGTAAGCAGTCATGTGACCCTGCCATATGGGAAGCAAAGGGTGGTCATGCCAAGGGCAAGACGATTGCAGCACGAGACATAAACCGTGAACTTGACAAAATAAAGGCCTCCATAGTGAAGCACTATCAGGAGATTATGATTCGGGACGGCTATGTGACAGCAGAGAAAGTCAAGAACTCGTTTCTTGGCCTGGAATATCGCAAGCAGACTCTGATGTCAATCTTTGAGCAATGGAATACAGAGTATGCCAAGCAGGTTGAGGGCGGTCTTAAGGCCAAAAACACCTATGAGAGATACAAGGCTGTATATAAGCATGTCAGTGATTTCCTGCAGTTTCATTACCATGTATCAGACATAGCCTTGAAGGAAATTACGGTGAACTTTCTCAGTGACTTCGAGATTTTCCTCAAGACAGAGAAACATGTGGCCCATAACACCGTGGAGACCTATGTAAAACCGGTAATGATGCTGCTACACCGTGCACAGGAGAACGGCTGGGTGGCCCGCTATCCTTTTGGGGACTATCATATTCAGCGTGAGGAAGTCGAAAAGGGATTCCTTACCAAGGACGAACTGCAGGCAGTCATGAACCTTCCCATAAAGAATGCAAAACGGTCTTATATCCGAGACCTGTTTGTGTTTTGTTGCTTCACAGGGCTGGCTTATATAGACTTGAAAAACCTCAGGGAAGAGAACCTTGTGAAAAACCCTGTTGACGGGAGTCTCTGGATTCGTACCCGCAGACAGAAGACAGGCGTTGCCGAGACAGTCAAACTGCTGCCCGTGCCTTTGAGTATCCTTAACAAATACAGAGGATTGAGCGACGACGGCAGGGTGTTTGTCGTACCCTATTACAAGTCTGTCTTTGAGATGCTGAAGACGATTGCCAAGCACGCAGGCATTCAGAAAAACGTCACTTGGCATATGGCCCGGCATACGATGGCAACCGTAATCTGCCTTTCCAACGGAATGCCGCTTGAAGTAGTGTCATCCCTTCTCGGCCACAAAAACATCAAGAGTACTCAGATCTATGCAAAAATCACGCAGGAAAAACTTGGCTGCGAGATTGACACCCTTGCTTCGAAACTGGCGAAGATAGAACAGTTCGTTCCGAATATTGATTTGGTAGTAAAATAAAAAACTGACGGATATGATGAAGAGAGACCACATCGTGTTTGAGCACGAAAGATTTGAACTGACGGGCTATGACGTATGGATGACTGCTGGTGAGATAGCCAACCTGTTTGGCGTAACTATTATGAAGGTGCGCGGTATCATCCACAGCATTGCCAGAGACTTGGCTGTCAACATAAACATGGTAAGCAAGTATGAATTGCTGGAGAACGGCTACAAGGATGAGCTGTACAATCTTGAGGGCATCATTGCCGTGTCATACTATATTGAGAATGGTCTGGTATGGGATTTCCGTCATTGGATATGTGACTGTATCACGAGACGCCGGGAAAGGGCCATGGTGCTGTACCTTTAGCCCTCACAGTCACTTTACTTACGAAAAGCCCTGGCCGCATAAAAGTCGGTCAGGGCTTTTCGTGTGAATTTGTAGCCCTATCGCTGTAGTGATTTCTTGATGTCCGCCTTGATACGCTCGTTCAGTTTGCGGCGCATCTTGTCGATAAAGTATGTATAGCTATAGTCAGTCTCGCGTCCCTTGATGGAAACATAGAAACGGGTATAGTCTCGAAGCACTTTACGCCCGAAGAGCGGAAAGAACACGTCGCTCATCTTGCATATCGGCATCTCACCGTTATTGATGCTACCCGTCTCTTTGAGGGCATACAACAGTTCTACCAGGTCGATGGTTTGGCCTGTCCATTCAAGCACAGGTGTGTCTGACAATGAGGGCTTAACGATGTTCGTCTCTAACATATTCCGCATCTCGGCAATAAACGCGAGTGCCTTGTCAGCATAAGTCTTTCCTGCCTTGTCTTCTGAGCCTAATGCCTTGATTTCAATCTCGGCATACGACAGTGCAATATAGGCTGATTTCTGGTCACTGTCCCTGCATACGCTGATGACGGTGGCAATGAAATCGTCATAGCCCGTCGTGATTTCATTAATGCTTCCGTTTTCCAAGGCACGGAAGAAAGCCGTTTCTGTGAGAATATCATGTTTCATCTCTTGTCCTTTTTACTTGTTACTAAATGCGTTTGATTGCGATCGCATTTGTAACGTAAGCATGGGTGCAACAGTAAAAGAACGACCTGCCACTAATAGAGTCTGTAACTCTCTGGCAGCGAGGTGAATAAAAATACGTTAAAGAAATCTACACTTGGGAATGGCATGAAATTGTGGGTCAAACTATCCCGAATTGAGACATTTTGACCCACTTTTTTGAATGTTTTCGGCTGTAGCCCCCTCCAACGATTGGCTTAATGCGTTTCTATTCCATACTTTTCAATCTTCCTGTCAATGGTCTTTCGGCTGATGCCCAGAATCCGTGCTGCCTTTGACTTGTTGAACCTGACAGATTTCAGTGCCTCTGTAATCTTTTCCTTCTCCTCCGAAGGGCTGTGAAGGTTCATTTCCTCCAGTGCTCTTTTTGCCTTCCCGTCCTTGAGTGATATGCCAAGATGCTCCGGAAGGATCTGCTCGTCGTCACAATTCCTAAGTGCCGTCCGGACCGCCTTGGCCATTTCCCGCAGATTGCCGGGCCATGGGTACTGCTGTATCAAGCGTTTGGCCTGATGCGAGAATTTCTGTCTTTTCGTGCGGTAGTAGTCCAGAAAGAACTCTGCCACGGGGACAATGTCCTCCTGGGTTTCACGCAGGGAAGGCATCTGTATCAGATGTTCGCATACGAACTCGTAGAATTCCCTGTCCATCCTTCCCTCTTCAACGGACGCTTCAAGAGAGGTTGAGGTGATACTGATCAATCGGAATTCCACCATCCGTTCCCTGTCTGCACCGTTGGGAAGGAATGTTCCGTGTCTGAACACTGGTATCAGCAGTTCCTGTATCCTTATCGGCATTTTGTCTACGTCTTCCAGTATCAGAGTTCCGCCATTGACCTGTGCCAGCACTCCTGGCTTGTTTGAGACGGCACTGCTGAAAGCTCCCTTCACATGTCCGAAGAATAGTTCCTTGGCATCGGCTACAGAGTCAAGAGTCCCGCAGGCTATATATTTTCTCGGTTTTTCACTCATGCCCGTCAGGCTGATGATGTCCTCTGCCAGGTGTCCCCTTCCTGTCCCGCTTTCCCCTTCGATGACTATATGCACGTCCATTGATGAGATACGCCTTATGTCGTTCTGGATATCCTGAAACGGCTGGCAGTTCCTTTTTGGTGCTATCTGGTCATTGCGTTTCTCCTTCAGTTCCTGCTCCTGCATGATATCCTTGATGTGCGCGTAGAACTTGCTGCCCATTTCCTCTTTCTTGATATAGCTGACGGCACCCAGTTCCATTGTCTCGATGGCGTTTTCCATCGTGCCGTAGCCTGTCATCAGGTAGAACGGCTGCAGGTAGCCTTTTTCCCGCATCCATCGAAGGATATCCGTCCCATTCTCCCCACTCTCGTCGTTCAGCATAAGGTCAACAAGCAGCACATCGGTACGCTTGGCCCGTTCAATGAGCCATTTGGCTTTCTTCACCGTCTGACAGCCGACGGCACTGATACCTTTGGATTTCAGTTCTTCACATACCGTTTCGCAGTACGACTTGACATCATCAACAACGATCACCTTGCTCATCTTCCTTCTGTCTTAATAGTTCTTCCGTCTTGGAAATGACTATTGCAGCCATCTTGTCCACCTCGCCCATATACTGGTTCAGACGTTCTTCTGAATTCGCATCCCTGTTCTTGGCAATCTCCATTATCGGGTCAACCAGTATTCCGATCCGGTACATCACCCAGCTGCTCTTCAGACGGTGTGCCTGAGACTCCATCTCTATGAAATTCATATCATCAACAGCCTTACGAAGAGCCTTCACGGTATTGACGGTTTCCCGCTTGAGGCTCTTGGCAACAGACTTCGACAGTCTGGCAAAATCTGGCGAAACCGTCTTGGTACTGTTCGTTATGACCTTGTTGATGACATTCAGCAGTTCCTCCGTGCTGAAAGTCTTGTCTATGTAGTCATCGAATCCTTGTGCCACAAGTTCGTCGCGTACCTCCTCACCTGACGAGGAACAGGCAATGACGGGGACTGTATTGCTGTTTCCCACTCTGGCTACCTTCATGGCCTGCATCAGTTCAAGCCCGCTTTGTCCTGGCATTTTCAAGTCGAGGATTACCAAGTCGTAGTGGTTCTTTCTGAGCAGTCTCGACATGGTAGTGCCGTTGTTGCAGGCATCATAGTCGTAAATGCTACCTCTCAGCATCCGTTTGAAGAGGTCTAGCCAATGCTCGCTGTCATCCACGACCAGTATTCTCTTGCGTTCATCTGACACCCTGATAAGTTCTGTATTGATGCTTTCGGCAGTAACCTGCCCTTTTGGGAGCGGTATGATAACGTGGAATAAAGTTCCTTTGCCTTCGACAGAATCAAAGTCAACAGTTCCTTGCATCAAGTCCACCAGCATCCTCACAATGGAGAGCCCGATGCCAAAGCCGTCCTTGCCTGTCGCCATCGCGTTGGAGAAACGGCTGAACGAAGTGAACACTTTCTTTCGGTCACTTTCCCTGATACCGATGCCCGTATCCTTGACCTCGATATGGAGCTTCCCGCTTACATAGTTCAGGCAGAGCGTCACACGGCCTTTTTCTGTGAATTTGAAAGCATTGTCCAGCAGATTCATAGCAATATGACAGATCTTGTCACAGTCACCATACAGTATGATGTTTTGCTTCTGGGGCTTGACAAACTCCAGATGCTTCTCCGTAGCCTTGTACTCGAATGCCTGCACAAGTTCGTTTGAAAGTTCCATCAGACTGAAGTTCCTGCATTTCAGTTCTCCCCTCTGGCTTTCGAGTTTGAAGTAGTCGAGCAATTGGTCTATCATCCTGAGAAGTTGTTTGGTTGCAAAAGCCACCCCGTCTATGCTTCCCTTCAGTTTTCTGTTGGAATTACGCTGCAAATCCGTCAGACCGTTGATGAGTCCTAACGGTGAGCGAAGATCATGTATGATAGAGTATATCACATAGCGTCTGTTCTCTACCAGCGTTCTGTTCTTCTCTGCCTCTTTTTCCAGTTCCTTCATCACCCTCGTCTTACGTCTGGAATTCCAGTAGTTAACGCCAAAGATAAAAAATAGGAATGTCATACCGCCCATAAACGTATGCTGTCCGATGGTACTGGCCTTCTCCAGCATCTCTGAAGCTTTTGCCTCTGCTTTGTCATCATCCTCGTCCAGAATCTGGCTCATGTTTACATCAAGCCATTTGTTGACATCTACGAGACTGTCATTCAGTATACTTAAGTTGATAGTACAAAGTTCCTTGTCGATAAATGCCATCTCGTTAATGGATGGGACGGTCACCGTCCTGTTCTTGCTTCTTGAAGACACTTCTTCCCTGCTGCTCTGGAATATATGCCCCGTGTAGTGCTTCACATACGTCTCTGTATCTTTGACGGTGACAGCCCTGTCCTCCCGTAAGTGCTCGTCGTTCGCATTGCGCTTTTGGTTGGTTGAATAAATTTCGTATAGCAGATGCCCTTTCAGCATAAGTGCATTTTTCACCGAATCAATCTTTGCCTTGGCATACAAGTCACTGAGTGAGTCAATCCTTATAAACGCCTCAGCCAGTTTTCTTTGGTATGCCGTAGAATCCGATGGCGTCCATTCATAGACGCTTTCCCCCAAATGGTCAAGTTGTGAGGTGCTTTTCATGGCACTATGGATGGTTCTATATTGTTCCTGACTATCGGCAGATTCTATGATTACGTCTTGCAAGAGATGCCAACGCCAATATCCAAAAGCAAAAATGCCTACAAACAATCCTATGTTGATAACATTCGTTACCAGAAAATCAATCTTAGTCCTTTTCATATTTAGCACAATATTTAAGAGGTCGTTAACCTAAACAATCTTATATTTTCCCGCATGGTGCGGAAATGAAGTGCAAAGGTAAGAAAAAACAATCGTTAAATGTGTACTTGGCACACTTTTCTGCATCTGTTTGTATAAAAAGCCTCTGTGAATTGACTTACATCAATTTCACAGAGACTTAAAAAGCAGTTGGAAGACGATGTTCGCCTAAAGTTTGTGACCGTTGAAATGCTTTTGCACCTCGGTATTCCTCTCAGGTGCAGGCTCAGAAACGGCCATCACTACTTTCTTATCCCCATCCTGCGCTTCCTTGGCATCCTGCTTGTCGGACTTGCTTGGTGCCAAATCGAGCGTAATCTTGCGGTCGAGTGCGGCCAGTTCGTTCTTCAGGTCACGGAGTTCCGTTTCCTTCTTCCATTCCTTGTTAATGGTCGGCATGAGTTGCTTCAGGTCACGCTCCATCGACTCGATACGGGTCTTGTACTGCGCGATGTATTCAGGAATCTTCTCCAAGGCACGTAGGAAGTGGGTAGCAGCAGCCTCCTTGTCCTTCATCGCCATCTGACCGTTGTTGAAGCGGTAGGTATAGCTGCCCTGTACCGAGAATCGGTTTTCAAGGAACGGCAGGCCTCCCTTCTGCACTTCCTCCGTGCATACCCGGATGGGGAAGCCGAATGCCTCACCGATTTCCTTTGGCTGGCCTTTGGTGTTGGTCTTGTCTGCAATCTGTTGCAGTTTGGCACCCAGAGCCTCGAAGTCATCGTACTGCTTGCCCTCGATGGTCACGGCATTGATGATGTTGCCGAGTCCGTCGTGTCTGACATTCTTCTCGAAGACTTTCTGGTCAGCCTGCATCTTCGACAGAATATCCTTGTCTCGCGACAAGTCATGCTGCTTAGCCTCAACCTCCAGTTCCACCGTCCGCCTTGCCTTCATGAAGCTCTTGCGCTCACTCTCCAGGGCAGTAATCTTCTTCTCAAGTTTTGCCTTGTCAAGCAGATCGGTATTGCCTGATAGTATGGCCATGTACTCTGAGAAGTTCATGCCCGATTTCTCGTCCATGCCTCCCTCGTCGATGGTACGCGCTCCCATTGCACCGCTCTTCAACTGCGTGATGAACATCTGCTTGTTGTAGAGCAGATTGAACTTGTAGGCATCCAACGTCCGCTCCACTGCGTAGATATGCACATCGACCTTGTTGCCTGCGAACATCTTGGCAATCTCGTTGCCCTTTCTGACCGCACGGCCATTGCGCTGTTCAAGGTCGCTGGGGCGCCAGGGGCAGTCCAAATGATGGATCGCAACAGCCCGTTTTTGGGCATTCACGCCAGTACCCAGCATCGACGTGGAGCCGAACAGCACTCTTACCTTGCCATCGTTCATGGCAGCAATGACCGCTTTCCGTGCCTTCTCGTTCTTGCACTCCTGAATGAAGCGTATCTCGTCGGCAGGGATGCCATAGTCCTCTACCAACTTTCGCTTGATTTCGGAATAGACAGACCAGCCACCTCCGGGCTGATACGTCCCCAAGTCAGAGAATACAAACTGTGTACCCTTCTGCTCATCGAACTTCCTGTAGTACTCGGCAATCGTCGCTGCACAGTGCGAGGCCTTGTTGTCGGGGTGGTCACCATACGACGGGTCAATCATGCGCATATCGAGTGCCATCTTCCGGGCATAGTCCGTGGCAATCAGCATCTTTGCTTTCTCCTCCGTGTCCGACAGCGGGCCACGACCAAGAATCGTAGCGTCGCCCGTCTCGGCAAACTTCATCAGTTTCTGGATGAAGACCTCCTGGTCGGGAGTCGGCTTGATGTTGTGCAGTATCTCGTTCATCTCCGGCCTGTCCACACCCACGTCCTTTGCCGTTCGGTAGTCGGTGATCTCATTGTAGAACTGCGCCAGTTCCGGCACCTTGATGAAGTATCTGAAGCGTTCCTTCTGGATGATGTTGTTCGTCACCGAAAACTCAAAGTCCGTCGATTTCTTGGCGAAGATAGCGGCCCAGGCATCGAAGCAGCGGATGTTCTGACGCTCCAGTTCCTTCGGTCGAAGGTACTTAAAGAGCAGATATAGTTCCGTCAGGCTATTGCTGATGGTCGTACCCGACAGGAAGGTGGCGCACAAGTCCTTGCCCTTCCGGTCCTGTATGGTGCGGATGGCAAAGAGCAGGTTCAAGGCCCGCTGACTGCCGAGGCTGTTGCCGAGTCCTGCCACGCGGTCGTGACGGGTATTGAACATCAGGTTCTTGAACTGGTGCGACTCGTCCACAAAGATGTGGTCGATGCCCATCTGGCGGAAGTCCACCACATCGTCCGTCCTCGTGCGGATGGCATACTCGATACTTTCCAGCTTTTCCTCCAGATTGGCCTTGCGCTTCTCCAGCCCCTTCAGCATCATGCCCGAAATGTCCTTGCCGCTGTTGCGTAGCACGTCCAGATTCTCCTCCACGCTCTGCAACTCAGCCTGAAGTATCTTCTGCTGCACCTCCGGCGACTGTGGTATCTTGCCAAACTGATCGTGTGACATAATCACACAGTCGAAGTCATTGTTCTTGATGGTATTGAAGAACCTGACACGGTTGGCCGTCGAAAAATCCTTCTCGCTGGCATACAGGATGCGGGCATTGGGATAGGCCGTCTGATAGGTGGCGGCAATCTCTGCCACGTTCGCCTTCAGTCCTATGATCATCGGCTTGCTCACCATACCCAGACGCTTCATCTCATGGGCGGCAATGCACATAATGAGCGTCTTTCCGGTTCCGACGGAATGGTCGCAGATGCCTCCACCGTTCTGTTTCAGCATCCATACACAGTCCATCTGAGAGGGATAGACACCCTTGATGCCATACTTGCGGTCGAGTCCCTTCAGGTCGAGGTCAGGAAACGTCTGGTGACTGCCGTCGTACTTCGGGCGCACGAAGCAGTTGAACTTCTCATTGTACATCTGAGTCAGTTTGTCCTTGAACTCCTGGCTCTGCCCGTCCAGCCATTCCGTAAAGCCGTTGCGGATTTCGTCAATCTTTGAGTTCGCCAGTTGGATGGCCTCCGCATCGCGTACCTTGATGTCGTTGCCGTTCTCATCCGTGCCTACGCACTTCATGATGTTCGGCACGGTGTTGTGCAGCGCATGGCGAAGCAGGGCCATACCGTCGTAACCCCGATACTCACCCTGTACGTGGAACTCCCGCCATATCTTCATGTTCTTGCGCTCACAGCTCACGTCATACTCGTCGATGTTGGGCGAATAGACAATATCCACACCCGTCTCGAAGAGGTTTGTCATATACGACGAATAGACCGACGCGGGAATCCATCGCTCACCGAAGTTGAAGTCCAGATCCTCAAAGGGAATGGGCGTAGGCACGGCATCCTTCAGGGCTTTCAGCGACTTCTCAATCTGCTCGTTGACCTCACCGCCATTGGCCTCGATGCTTCTTTCTACGGCCTTGATCTTCTCCACCACGTTTCCGGCAATGAACTTGTCGCGTACCTCGAAATCACCTGTGACGGGATTAAGGAACATCTTCCCGTCCAGTTCCGCTATCAGGTCATCCTGCGTCTTGTCGGTCAGTTCCGACATATAGCCCAGATTCACCTCGCCGTATTTGTTGAGCGAGGCTGACAGGGCTTCCTCTGACGTGTCCACATGCGTCACTTCCCCGACAGAGAAAGAGACAGGGCGGTCGAAGATGTCTGCCTTCACAAAATGCCCGTCCTCGCTGCGCTCCAGCGAAAGCATGTCCCGCCCTCCGGCATCCATCATAATCATCTTGGCATTGCCTCTTTCGTTCAGACAGCCGAAGCGCATGACGAACTCGTCGTAGTAGGAATTGAGGTTGGCACGTAACAGGTCGTTGGGCTGACGGTTGTCTGCCTCATAGCTGTAAAGTTGTTCGTAGTAGTCACGGACAGTCACATACAGGCGCATCTTGGGAACCTGTGTGGCAGGGAGCGTCAAGGGATTGAAGACGGCAGAGCCGTCCCTTACATCAGACAGTACTCCCAACTGTTGTTGATAGTCCACAACCACGGAGCCGTCACGCAAGTGCTGATACATCGTACCCTCGAACTTTCGGGGCTTCATCAGTTCCTCCTGACGCTTCTGTTCTGCCTCTTTGCGCTCTGCCTCGGACTTCTTCTGATGCTCCGTCCTGGCAACCTCGGTACGCTGGTCTGCATTGGCATCAATCTTCTGCTGGCCTAACATGAGAAGTTCCTTGCGTCGCTCTTGCGACATATCCATCATCATCTCATAGAATCCGTTGATGGGCGGGTTCTCTTCCCAGTCCAGTGAGTCATAGACGGCCAGTTGCTGCTCGACATGGCTTTTCTTCGCCATCTCTTCCTTCTTCTCCTGAAGTTCACGGGCTTTCTTCTCTTTCTTTCGTTCTTTTTTCGTCTTCTTGGGTTCAGGTTTTGGCTTGGGCTGTTCCTGTACGGTCATTCCCCAAAGGTCAAAGAGGGAAAGCTGTTGGTTGGCTTCGGTCTTCGACTCTTGGACTGGTTGCTGTATTGGTTCTGCTTCGGGCTGTACAGTTGATGACGTTACAGGCATATCAACGATTTTGGCAGATTCAGTCTGCAGAGTCTCGATTTCCTCAGATTCCTTGATTTCCTCTGCTTCTGCATCCTCAATCACAAGTTGGGTTTCATTTGCAGGTTCCGCTTCGACTTCTGCATTCTCAATGACAGGTTCCGTTTCTACCACTTCACTCTGAACTTCCGTCTGTTGGGTGACAACAGGGCTTTCAATACCCGTGAACATCGTGAAGTTCAGATGCTTTGGCAGTTCGTCCATCAACCGCTCACGGAGGTCACGGGCAATGCCAGGCACTCCGCCAGAATGCTGATACTCCAAGGCTGGCTTGCCGTACTGGTCAGTGCCTCTGAGGGTAGCCGTGGCAAGAACATTCTCTGGGTGACGCTCGAAGTAACTGTTGTGGATAATATGCTCATCCTCGGCAGAATAGGTCAGGTTGATAAGCTGCTCATCCTCACTCAGCCCCTGCTTATGCTCATTCTTCTGAATGATGATCAGGTCGCTGCCTGCCTCTGTGTTGGCATTCTCCTTGAAGAGATTGTCAGGCAGACGGAGGGCGGTTACCAAGTCGGACTGCTCAAAGAGCAGGTTCAGACGGTACATGTTCTGACTGTCGAGATAGTTTCGGGTTGTGATAAATGCCACCACTCCACCGTCACGCACGGCATCCAGGCCTTTCTGCATAAAGTAACCATGCAGGGACTTGGAGATGGTGCGTTTCATCACCGACTTGTGATTGCTGTAGATGGGGTCAAAGACCTTTGTCTCGCCAAAGGGAATGTTGGAGATGGCAAGGTCGAACTTGCCCAACTCTGACGGCAGGATACGCTCAAAGCCCTCCACATGGATGTCCATGCCTTCATTAGCATGGAGTTTGGAGAGTAAGAGTCCTGTCAACTTGTCCTTCTCGAAGGCTGTTATCTGTGCATCGGGGTTGACGAGTCTCATGGAGTCAATAAACACACCCATGCCCGCAGACGGTTCCAGTATCTTCTCCGGTTTCAGGTTCAGTTCTGCCATGACGGTGGCAATGGCATCGGGAATGTCTTTGGGTGTGTAGAAGGCAGTGAGGACGGACTGCTTCATACTGGCGACATAGAGTTTATACTCGTCCTCACTGTCCGTATTCTCACGAATCAGATTGTGGAGTTCGGCAGTCAGGTCGTATAGCGGAAGGTCGCTTTTTGGCCATGCAGCCTTATTGTCCACAGGATTCAGCACACACTTCAGCCCACCGAAGCCGCAGTATCGGGAGATGGTTTCCCGCTCTTCCTCAGTGGGTACACGTACTTCATCGCGCAGGGCGAATGCCGTGCGGATGGCATCGATATTGGCCTGTAGCCGTGCCTTTCTATTGAACGCCATACTGCTCGATGTAAAGTACCACGGCACCTGTCAACTCCGTGTATAGCTGCACATAGTCCGTTGACAGTTCAAACTCAGGCTGTGTCAGGTCGTATGGCTCGAACACGGGCTTGACCAATGGAAGCAGTTTCTCGGTAAACGGAATCCTTTGTTCCTCGTCCACCTCTGCTGCAAACTCCTTTTCCAATACTTCCGTCAGAATGCTCCACGGTGTCACGCTCAGTCCTTTCATCAGTTCTGCCATTGCCAGTTCCTGTGCGCCCTCCACGGAATGACCGTTGAGACGTGCCTGTTCAAAGGTCTCTGCCGCCTGAAGTTCACGGTTGTAGATAAAGTTGAGGTCTTTGGCCTTGCGTGAATGTTGCTCCAGCAGGTAGCGGAGCAGGTATAGTCCATAGTAGGACAACTCCTGTTGCTCTTGTCTTTTCATTTTCAAAATACGTTTAAATGGGTTTTAGAATCAGCGTACAAGCAAAGCACCCCGGGTATCCCTCCCGAGGTGCAACCACTGAATCCATTTCAAAAAATCGCTTAAACGAAAAATGAAAATGAAATTCAGCGGCGAAGTTACGCATTATTTTCGGGATTGCGGCTTCTTTGCAGATTTTTTTCGCTCTGGGAATGAAAATTCCGTCTGGAACGTGTCACGATTGAGGGTTACGACTGCATCGAAGGAATTACCCTGCTTGCTCTTGAAGCCTTTGATGATGCCAGTCCTGCCTTCGGTCAGCAGTGCTTTCAACTGGTCGTTGGTCAGTTCCTTGCCTGCCTTCTCACGGAAAATATGGCAGTCACAGGCTGGATTGTCGCATTTGACGACCTTCTTATAGAACTGCATTGTACCTTTCCCGCATTTGGGGCATGGGATGCCGATGCCGCTGTGATCAAACCTGTCTTCCAAGGAGAGAAGTTCCTGGACGATGCTGCCCGTATAGTTCTCAATGCCCTTGCGGAAGTCCTCAGCGCTGTACTCTCCACGTTCGATTCTGGCTAGCGACTGCTCCCACTGTCCTGTCATGGTGACATCGGCAATCTGCCTGTCTTTCAACAGGTCGTAGATGAACAGACCTTTCTCGGTCGGGATAAGTTGCTTGTTCAGACGAATCATGTACTCACGGGCAATCAGTGTCTCGATGATGTTGGCTCGTGTGGCAGGTGTGCCGATACCACATTCCTTGATGGCCTGTGCCAGTTCCTCATCCTCGATGCCCTTTCCGCAGGATTCCATTTCAGACAGCAGCGTGGCCTCGGTATGGATGGGTAAAGGCTTGGTCTTACCCTCGGCAAGTCCCCAGCCAGTGACAGGCAGCATCTGTCCTTCTTTCCAGTTGGGCAAACGGTCTGTGTTGGTTTCCTCGTTGTTGATGAAACGCCATCCTGATTGCTGTATAACCATTCCCTTTGCTACAAACGGAACTCCGTCAATCTCTATGGTGACGGTTGTCATCTGCTTGACACACTTGTCTGAGAATGCTTCAAGCATCCGGCCCACAATGAGATTGTAGATTTTCTTGTCATCGTTGGACGGGTACTGCAGTTTCTCACCTGTAATCAGCAGGGCGTGGTGGTCAGTGACCTTTGAAGCATCCACACTGCGATGGCTCGGCTTGCGGATGGTCATGGAGAGAGCACCCCACTGCTCGTTATCTGCAAGAGTACGTAACAGTTTGGGAATCTCGTCATAGACATCATCGGGAATATATCGGCTCGATGTTCGTGGGTAGGTGATTGCTTTGGCCTCATAGAGTTTCTGAGCAATGGCCAAAGTCTGCTCTGCAGTGAAGCCATACTTCACGTTGGCATCCTTCTGAAGTGCCGTGAGGTCATAGAGCAAGGGCGGTTCCTCCGTCTTTTCCTTGCACTCCACCTTGGTGATAACCACACTTTTATTACCCTTCAACTGTTGATAGAGGGTTTCGGCTGTTTCCTTGTCCTCCCATCGCTCTGCGGTCAGAAACTTGACGGCCCCACCGTCACCTTCGGTAGTGAAGTGCATCTGCCAGAATGCTTTAGGCTTGAAGTCCTTGTTCTCCCTGAAGCGACGGCACACCATCGAAAGTGTCGGTGTCTGCACACGTCCGAGTGAGTATGTTCCCTTTCCTGCTGCTATCGTCAGGGCCTGAGTTGCGTTGATGCCCACAAGCCAGTCGGCTTCGCTACGTGCCTTGGCAGACAGATAGAGATTATCGAAGTCGTGACCGTCCTTCAGGTTCTTCAGTCCCTCCTTGATGGCCTTGTCTGTCAGCGAACTGATCCAGAGGCGCTGGAACGGGACATGACAGTCAAGATACTGGTAGAGGTATCGGAAAATCAGTTCGCCCTCGCGTCCGGCATCGGTGGCTACGATAATCTTTTCCGTATGCTCGAACAGATTCTTAATGACCTTCAGTTGTTCTTTAACTCCTGCATCTTCATTGCCCTTGTCATCCTTGCGGCTAATAAGTTGAAATTCGTCAGGAATGATGGGCAGGGACTCACGACGGAAGCCCGTAATGCCGTATGCTTCTGGCATAGCCAACTGGATGAGGTGACCGAAGGCCCAGGTGACACAGTAGTTGTTACCTCCATAGTAGCCGACTTTCCTTTCCATAGCACCCACGACACGGGATATTTGTCGTGCGACGCTTGGTTTCTCTGCAATAATTGTTATCATATCAATATAAATGGATTCAGTGGTTTGTTTACACATTACTATTATATACGCGCGTGAGGCTGGTGCGGACAGCCGACAGCCACCTGTGACTGTCCACATACTTGCCTGCTGCCTGCATTTAGAGTTTAGGGCCTCGTTTCTGCTTCTTTTCCTCCTTCTTCTCAGGATTCTCGCCCTCGGGTCTTTGCTCATTTTTCTGTTTCTCGTTCTTCGGGGCAACCTGCCCCTTCTGCAGCGGATCGTCCACCTTCTTCGTGGCCTCGTTGGTTTTGCCCTGATGGTTCACGGCCACTTGTGTCTCGCTCTCATTGGCTGGGGCAACTACCTTGCCCTGCATCGGATCATTTTTCGAAGCAAACGGCTGACCTTTGTCGGGATAGAACATCAGATACATCGTAGCGGTCGTGCCGTCCTTCAGCGGATAGTTGTCGAGTTTCACCGACTTGCCTTCACAGTAGTCCTTCTGCTGTTCTTCAGTCAGGGGGATGCCTTTCCACTTGGTCAGGTTCTTGATGCTGCCGTCCTCGTTCGTCCAGTTGAGCTTGGCTTTCTGCTCCTGTTCCTGAGCCACTTCCTGACGGCTGCTGCCTGGGACGAAGGCCACGTTCTTGCGGTCAGCGCTGACTTGGAAGTCCACCGTGAATTTCTGTCCCTTGTCATTCTCAAAGTGCTTGTCCTTCACCATGCCACCCTGTTTGAGCAGTTCCATCTCTTCGGGTGTGAACTTCACGTTACCGACACTCTCACGAAGGTTGAGACGGCTCAACGGGTAGTGCACCAGTTCGTTCGTCTGACGGTCGAGCGACACGAAGCACTGCTCCGTCGTACCCTCCTTCATGTTGAACAGCGGAACCACCTTGCCGAGATTGCCCGTCTCTTTGAGTGCCTTGGCATCCTCCTTGGTGAAGGTGTAGCCCATGTACTCCGCATTTTCCAGTTTCTGCTCCTTGCGCACGAAGTGAGGCAGTACGCTGTAGGTTCCGTCCTCCAGTCGGGTCAGTTGCAGTCGTGCTGCAGCCTTCACCTTCTGCCCGTAGATGAGCATTGTCACATCAAGCAGGCCGGACTTGCCGAAGTTCAGCATGTTGTCCTTTGCTCCCGTCTTCTCCAGCACTTCCTTGGAAATGCCGAACTTCTCTTCAATCTTGTCCCAGTTTACCTTGGACTCGTCGATGGGCTGATAGCCCTGATTCTGATTTTGGTTCTGTGCCATAAATTTAAAAAATTAATTGTTAATAATGTTGTTATTGAGTTGAGCCAGGAACTGGCTCTTACCCTTCTTGTTGAAATACTTTCCGTGTTCATTAATAAGCCTGATAACATCACTTTCCCTATGGTAACAGGTGCGGTGCAACTTAAAGTAAGGCAACTCGCCTGTGGTACGGTAACGCTGAAGTGTCCGCTCACCCATCAATAGCAATGCCTGCAGTTCTTGGCTGTCATACATCCGCTCGCCACGGATATAGAGTTTACCCTCCTTGTTGCGCTGCCTCAAGTCATCCACAAGTATCTTTATCATCTCTTCCTGACGGTTCAGTCTTTCCGTCACACTCTTCACGAACATCTCAAATGCTTCTGCGTCCATATCCTTGTGCTTTAAGTGATTTAACATCTGACAGACGGTAGCGGCAGAACTTGCCACAATGCCTGTAGTCTATGATACCCTTACTACGGTAGTTCTGAAGGCAGCGCTCTGATACCCCCATTATCTTGCAGGCTTCTTGAGTTCCAATCCAGGTTTCTTCATCTGAAGTTGTCTCTATTGCAGTTGTCCTGATGACATGCTGCTCTATTCTCTTGATGCTGGCAACCAAGCTCTGATATGCCTCGCTTTCCATTGTGATAATCTCCATAATCGTTATCTGTTTCATGTTTGCGGGTGCAAAGATAGGCCAAGAAAAAAACTTCGACGTACAACCTTATATAAGGTGAACAAAGATTTTCTTGAAATTGGCCGTTCTGGCTGGCTTTTTTCAGTCAAAAGCAGCCAGTAAATCCTAAATTCACCTATTCCCGATGCTTTCACTCTAACTTTGCAATCGATTTTAAGCAAAACATAGAAACAATGGAAGTAATAACGATTGAAAGGAATGCATGGGAGCAACTGCTACAGGAAATGCAAGTGCTCACGGCGAGGGTTGAAATGCTCTCGCGCAAGTGTCAGGACAGGAAACTGTCCAAGTGGATAGACAATGACGAGGTGTGTGAACTGCTGCGTATCAGTCCCCGTACCCTTCAGGAACTGCGCTCAAAGCACAGGATAGGCTATGCGCAGATAGGCCGTAAGTTTTACTATCGTCCAGAGGAAGTGGAACTGGTTTCCAGACAGCAAGGACTATATATTAATAAGGTGTAACCCGTCAAAGTTGAAGATATGATGATGCAACAGGAAAATAATCATTCAGTTTTGACTCTTCATGATGAGATTGTCATGAGAGCCATCTCCACCTTGCAAAAGGCAAGCCGGAAGGCTGAGAGACTGCTTAAAGACTATCGTCCCTTACTCAATGGCGAACGGTTGCTAACAGACGTGGAGTTGTCGGACATCTTAAGGGTCAGCCGACGAACATTGCAGGAATACCGTAACGACGGCATACTGCCCTACATTGAAATGAAAGGCAAATGTGTCTATCGCGAGTCCGACATTGAGCAGTTCCTCAGGATACACTACAGGAAGGGAATTTCTATGAGCCATATTAACAACTTAAATATCAAAAATTTATGATAACATCTATTAAAGTAAAATTCCGACCGTCGTCAGTTGATGGAAAGGAAGGATGTATCTACTATCAGATTATCCACAACCGTACAGTCCGGCAGGTTTATACGGCCTACAAGATTTTTTCTACCGAATGGGACACCAGTTCAGAGACAATAGCCCAGACGATTCCTGATGTGAGTATGGAGCGCATATGTAGGCTGAACGACTATCGTGAGCGTATCGGATGGGACACAAGACGATTGAGGAAAATCGTTTCCTGTCTCAACCAGACGCTTTCCAGTTTCTCAACGGATGATATCGTAACGGAGTTTCAGCGCCTGTCTTCACAGAACAGTATGGAGCGTTATCTGCGGGAAACCGCCACACGGCTTCAGATTCTCGGTCGCACAAGAACCGCAGAGACATATCTCTCCGCACTCAACAGTTTTATGAGGTTCACGGATGGCGAGGACGTACCACTTGATGGCATTACGCCTTTTCTTATTCAACAGTATGAGGCATGGCTCAAGTCCTCTGGAGCCAGCCTTAACACTATCTCCTTCTATATGCGTAAATTGCGCGCAGTCTATAATCAGGCAGTGGAACGTGGACTGACAGAGCAGTGCTATCCATTCCGTCATGTCTATACAGGAAAGGACAAAACCGCCAAACGTGCTGTTCCCTTGGCGATCATCAAGAAAGTGAGGACGCTTGACCTCAAGGACAAGCCTGCTTTGGATATTGCCCGTGATATGTTCATGTTCAGTTTCTACACCCGAGGCATGTCGTTCATCGACATGGCGGGATTAAAGGCATCCAACCTCCAGTCTGGCTTCCTCGTCTATCGTCGTCACAAGACAGGGCAACAGTTGACCATCAAGTGGGAGGAATGTATGAAACGGCTTGTTGACAAGTATTCCGGCAGTTCCATTGGCTATCTGCTTCCTATCATCACAGAGCCAGGGAACGAGCGCAAGCAGTACAAGCAGGCACAATTCAGAATCAACTATAACCTGAAACTTGTTTCTGAATTGGCAGGCATTACTCCGGCACTCACCATGTATGTTGCTCGTCACTCATGGGCAAGCATCGCCAAGGCGAAAAATATCCCGATTTCCACTATCAGCGAAGGAATGGGACATGATTCTGAGAGTACAACACGCATATATCTGGCTTCACTGGATGCGTCAGTCGTGGACAAGGCGAACAAGAAAATTCTGGATGACCTCTGATTGTTTTGCAAATTGCAATCTCCCCAGAGGGGATTTGCAAACTCCCCAGAGGGGATTGAAAATCGGTTGCAAAAGTACGAAAAATATTGGAAATAACTACATCTGCACTCAAAAAAATGACATTCTTTTGGCAAATTTCCTTCATTTGTTTATCAAACGTGAGAAATTTGTGAATGTCATTTCCTTTAATCACTGGATTGGTGGCTTTTCTTCAATCCCCTCTGGGGGGATTTTGATAGAATTGTCTCAAAATGTCACTAGAGTTCAGTACATTACAGACGAAATTCCCAGACGGACTTCCCGTTGTCTCCATGTATGTTTACGTGGTGACCCCAAGAAATATGCTTTTCTGAAACCATGCTGATTGAGAACGAGCCACATTGGTTTCCCATGCGCATCCGGTACTCCAGTCTCTCTCGTCTGGAGAAGATGGTTGAGAATTTTGAGAAAGAGAAGAAAAAACTTGGGCAATCAGTATTGTTGGAAACATACGTTCCGCTTAACTTCATCAAGGTCAGCATGACAAAGATGGACTTTGCGCCATATCTCCTGAACTACATTTTTGTCCATAGTACCTTCAAGGATCTTGTAGAAATCAAGCATAGCCGTGAGGATTTTGAGCCACTTCGTTTTGTCATGCATCCTGCCTATGATGAAAAAGATGAAAGACATGATGAGGTACTTACAATGTCTGACAAAATGATGTCGGACTACATGCGTATCACAGCAGAAGAGAACGACAAGATTGTTTTCCTGAAAGACTTGAAATTCGCCTGCAAGCCCAGTCATGTGGTTCAGATTATCGAAGGAGAGTTTACTGGAGTGGTCGGACGCATAAAGCGTATTGGAGGTGCCAGATGTGTTGTATTGCCCATCGGGAAGGAGATGGCACCTGCCATCATAGACATACCAAACAGTCACCTCCGCTATTTATCGGACATGGAGATAAATAAAATTAAAGAAGAAGATAAAAAGAATAAAAAAGTAGAAATATGAAAAAAAACACTTTCATCGCATTTGCATTCCTTGCAATGCTATTCAGTAGTTGTGCTGCCCCCAACGTATCCTATTTCAATGACATGAACCACGGTCAGATTGAGGATGCTGTTAAGGAATTGGACATTCTCTTACTTCCTGATGACAAGATTTCCATTGTCGTGAAGAGTAAGGATGCCCTGCTCTCAGATTTGTTCAACCTGCCCATCGTCTCTCACCGTGTCGGCTATACTCAGGCTTCTTCCATGAACTCAAGTCAGCAGATGTCTGTATATACTGTTGACAGGAATGGTGAGATTGATTTTCCCGTCTTAGGCAAGATTCATGTGGCAGGCATGCGCCGGGACAAGGTTGCCGACAAGATCAAGGAAGACCTGATAGCGAAGAATCTTGTGAAAGACCCTGTAGTAACTATAGAATATGCAAACCTTGGTTTTAATATTCTGGGTGAGGTCAATAGGCCTGGCCGCTATATCTTTGACCGTGACCACCTGACCATTCTTGATGCCATCAGTATGGCAGGTGACCTGACCATTCAGGGACGGCGCTATAATGTTTTTGTTATGCGTAAGACAGGTGATATGCGTACTACCTATCGTGTCAACCTTCAGAGTGGCAAGGAACTGCTTCAGTCCCCAGCCTTCTATCTCCAGCAGAATGATGTGGTTTATGTTGAGCCAAACAACTATCGTGCCCGACAGACTACCGTCAATGGAAACAACATTCTCTCTGCTCCTTTCTGGATTTCAGTAGCGTCGCTGCTGACCTCCATTGCGGTGTTGATAGTGAAATAATCTCTTGGAATCATGGCAATAACAAAAGCAAATACCAGCAACGTCCGTCAGCAGCAGGCTGACTACTTGCGCCTTCAGGACCTGCTTGCCCTCTGTATCGGCAAGTGGAAGTGGTTCGTACTATCCTTGATTGTATTCACAGGTCTGGCTGTGGCCTATCTGCTCATTACACCTCCTGTCTATACCCGCTCTACCTCTTTGTTAATAAAGGAGGACGGCAAGAAAGGCGCTTCCTCGTTCACCTCTGAGATGAATGCCTTTGCGGAAATGGGACTCTTCAGTGCCAATACGAATGTGAACAACGAACTGATTTCCATCCAGTCGCCCGATGTGATTCTGGAGGTTATCCGTCGCCTGAATCTTGATGTCAACTACAAGACTGAAGGACAGTTCCATAAGGAAACGCTCTATGGACGCACCCTACCAATCAAGGTAGAATTTAAGGATTTGGCCTACAACGACTTCAGCGAGTTTAAGCTCAACATTTCAAAGGGTAATCTTTTCCTGTCCGAATTTGTGCTGAATGACGAGGATGTTGGCAATGATACGCTGATAATTGCAAAGACAGGCAAGGAGATTGTGACCCCTATAGGCAAACTTACTATCTCGAAGTCTCCCTACTTCAAGGAAACAGCTTTCGAGAATATGGACATCCATGTCAGCCGCACGGGACTCCTTGCAACCATTTCCGCCTGCAAGGACAAGATGACGGCAGCACTTAACGATGAGAAGGCTACCATCATTGACATTGCCTATAAGGACGTGAGCATCCAGCGGGCAGAGGAATTCCTCAGTACTCTGATTTCCGTCTATAATGAGAACTGGGTGAAGGACAAGAACCAGATAGCGGTCAGTACCTCGCAGTTCATCAACGAGCGACTACAGGTGATTGAAAGTGAACTCGGAAACGTGGACAGTGACATCTCCAGTTACAAGAGTGCCAACCTGATTCCAGATATCGAGGCAGCATCTCAGATGTATATGAACACGGCCAATCAGGCTAATATTCAGGCAACAGACCTGAACAACCAACTCTATATGGCACGGTATATCCGTGAACATGTCAACAACAAGAATTCCAAGGATCAGTTGCTGCCTGCTAACTCAGGTATCAACTCGCCTATTATCGAACAGCAGATCAACGATTATAACGAGAAGATGCTCCAGCGCAACAGCCTCGTGGCCAACAGTAGTGCCGAGAACCCTCTGGCTCAGGATATGGACAAGAATCTGTCTGAGATGCGTACTGCCATCGTGAAGTCCATCGACAACCAGGTTAATACGCTCAATACACAGATACGCGGACTTCGTGGCATCGAGGGCGCCAGCACGTCCCGTCTGTCAAGCAATCCTAAACAGGCTCAGCATCTGCTCAGCGTAGAGCGTCAGCAGAAGGTGAAGGAGGCGCTTTATCTCTTCCTGCTCCAGAAACGCGAAGAGAATGAATTGTCTCAGGCATTCACCGCCTATAATACACGAGTTGTTACATCACCCACAGGTGAGATGAAGCCGACATCACCAGACCGAAAGCGTATTCTCCTGGCAGCCATCCTTGTTGGTCTTCTGCTTCCGGTCATCATCATCTATATCCGTGAAAACATGAACACGAAAGTTCGTGGGCGTAAGGACATTGAGAAACTGACCATTCCGTTTGTAGGTGAGATACCGCTCCATTATAAACCGAAGAGCAAGTGGCCTTGGCAGAGATGGATTGACAAGGTCAAAAAGAAAAAGGAAAAGGACACGGAGACCTACGAGATTGTTGTCAAGCCCAAGAGTCGTAACGTTATCAACGAAGCCTTTCGTGTGGTACGTACCAATATGGAATTCATGTCGGGTGCAGACCATACAAACAAGGTGGTGATGATCACTTCTGTCAATCCTGGTTCTGGTAAGACATTCCTGACGATGAACATTGCCACCTCTTTTGCCATCAAGAATAAAAAGGTGATTTGTATCGACCTTGACATGCGTCGCGCCTCACTTTCCGAATATGTCAGTCAGCCCAAACCAGGCGTAGCAGACTATTTGAACGGCAAGGTCTCCGACTGGCGAGAAACCAAGGTCGCAGTCGAAGGTTATGAACATCTGGAAGTAATGCCTGTTGGTACCGTTCCCCCGAATCCTGCGGAACTTCTGTTCAGCCCCCGTCTCCAGCAGATGCTCGATGACTTACGCAACGAATATGACCTCATCTTTATTGACTGTCCGCCAGTGGAGATTGTGGCCGATGCCTCCGTCATTGCCAAGTTTGCTGATATGACAGTGTTCGTCATCCGTGCCGGGCTGATGGAGCGCGAGATGCTGCCCGTGGTCGAAGGCTATTACAACGACAAGAAATTCCAGAATATGTCCATGCTCCTCAACGGCACCACTGCTGCCGGAAGTCGCTACGGCTACCATCGCTATGGCTATCACTATGGTTATGCATACGGATATGGGGGGGGTACTTATGGAGGGTACACGAAGAATGATTAAATCCCATAACAACACAATGAAACAGATTAAAATAGGTGTCATCGGACTTGGTTATGTCGGACTGCCTCTGGCCCGTCTCTTTTCCACCAAGTTTCCTACGGTCGGCTACGACCTGAACCAGAGACGTGTAGATGCATTGATGGCAGGACATGACGATACCCTCGAGGTGTCCGACGATTTGCTGCAGGACGCCCTTGTCAACCACCGTTTCAAATGTACGTCGAACCTTGACGACATCCGCGACTGCAACTTTTATGTGGTGGCCGTTCCGACACCAGTCGACAAGAACAATGCCCCCGACCTGCGCCCCCTCTACGGAGCCAGTGAGACGGTGGGCAAGGTCATCTCCAAAGGCGACATCGTGGTCTATGAGTCCACGGTCTATCCCGGTGTCACAGAAGACGAGTGCATCCCTGTCGTCGAGCGGGTCAGTGGCTTGAAGTACAATGAGGACTTCTTCGCCGGCTACAGCCCTGAGCGTATCAATCCTGGCGACAAAGTGCATACCGTTGAGAAGATTCTGAAGATTACCTCCGGCTCTACGCCTGAGGTGGCAGACATTGTGGACAGTGTCTATAATGCCGTACTTACTAATGGCACTCATAAGGCTCCGTCACTGAAGGTGGCTGAGGCCGCCAAGGTGATTGAGAACTCACAGCGCGACATCAACATTGCCTTCGTCAACGAACTTTCAAAGATATTCACACTGATGGGTATCGACACCCACGATGTCTTGGAGGCTGCTGGTACCAAGTGGAACTTCATCAACATGAATCCTGGTCTTGTGGGAGGCCATTGTATCAGTGTCGATCCCTATTATCTGGCACAGTGCGCCCAGCGACTCGGTTATAATCCGGAGATTATCCTCGCAGGTCGTCGCATGAATGATGGCATGGGTGCTTATGTGGCAGACCAGACCATCAAGTTGATGCTGAAGAAGGGTATTCAGGTACTCGGTTCCAACATCATTATCATGGGCTTCACCTTCAAGGAGAACTGCCCCGATGTGCGCAACACCCGTGTCATCGACATCTACCATGCTTTGCAGGAGTACAATGTCTGTATTACAGTCTTTGACCCTTGGGCCAATCCTGATGTGGTTAAGCGTGAATACGGCATTGAAATCGTCAATGAACTGCCCTCCGACAAATTCGATGCAGCCATCGTAGCCGTCGGCCATCGTCAGTTCCGTGAGATGGAGATTGATTTCGATGCCCTGCTAAACGAGAATCACGTTATTTATGACGTCAAGGCTATCATGCCCCGTGAATTAGTTGACGGAAGACTATGATAGAAAAGTATTACGTTCACGAGAGCAGTTACATCGACGATGATGTAGAGATCGGCGAGGGTACGAAGGTCTGGCATTTCTGCCATGTCCAGCGCGGTGCCCATATCGGCAGAAACTGCTCTCTGGGCCAGAATGTTAATATTGGCAACAATGTCCGCATCGGCAATGGAGTCCGCATTCAGAACAATGTCTCTGTCTATGAGGGCGTAGAGATAGAGGACAACGTTTTCTGTGGCCCCTCATGTGTCTTTACCAATGTCACGACACCCCGTGCCCACTTCCCCGTTCACGGTGTCTATGCTCGTACGCTCATCCGTGAAGGCGCCTCTCTTGGTGCCAACTGCACCATCGTCTGTGGTCACACCGTCGGCAAGAGTGCCCTCATCGGCTCTGGTTCCGTCGTCACCAAGGATGTCAAGGACTATGCCCTTATGGTTGGTGTTCCCGCCCGTCAACTCGGCTGGGTCTGTGAATGTGGCAAACGTCTTGACGATACCCTCCGTTGCACCTGTGACCGTACCTATCGCCTTACAAAAGATAACAATTTGGAAAAATGCAATTCAGAGATTTAAAGCATCAGTACCAAGTACTGAAACCCCAGATAGACCAGACCGTCCTCGACGTGATGCAGTCTGGCGCTTTCATCATGGGCCAGCCCGTTAGGGAACTCGAAGCCCAGTTAGCGGAATATGTCGGTGTTAGGCATTGCCTCACCTGTGCCAACGGCACCGATGCCCTCACCCTTGCCCTCAAGGCATGGGGCATTGGCCCGGGCGATGCCGTCTTCGTGCCAGACTTCACTTTCTTCTCTTCTGCAGAAGTCGTCAGCCTCGAAGGAGCCACTCCCGTTTTCGTTGATGTCGATGAAGAAACTTTCAACATCTCTACATCCGACTTGGAAAGAGCCATCATCCAGACGTTGGCAGAAGACAAACTGTCGCCAAAGGTCATTGTGACAGTTGACCTCTTCGGACTTCCTGCCAATTATCCCGCTATCCGGCAGATAGCCGACAAGTACCACCTTCTGATTCTCGAAGATGGTGCACAGGGCTTTGGAGGCAATATCAATGGGCAGCGAGCCTGCTCATTTGGTGACATCAGCACCACCTCCTTCTTCCCTGCCAAGCCTCTTGGCTGCTATGGTGACGGTGGAGCCGTGTTTACAGACAATGACGAGTGGGCTGCACTTATCGAGTCCTACCGTGTACACGGCAAGGGAACGTTCAAGTATGACAATGTCCGTATCGGCATGAACTCCCGTCTCGATACCGTTCAGGCTGCTATACTTCAGGTGAAACTTCGCGCCTTCCATGACTACGAACTGGCTGATGTCAATAAGGTTGCCTCCAGATACACGGAACTCCTGAAAGATGTTGCCTGCATCAAGACACCTGTCATCCCCACAGGCTTCTATTCCAGTTGGGCACAATACACCCTGCGTCTTGACAGCAAGGAACAGCGCGATACCCTCCAGGCCAGACTCAGGGAGCAGGGCATCCCATCCATGGTTTACTATCCAACCCCGATGCACCTCCAGACAGCCTTTCAGCATCTTGCATCAGACAACAGTCATCTGACATCGGCAACCAGACTCAGTGAAACAGTTTTGTCACTACCCATGCATCCCTATATGACAGATGAGGACATACAGTCTGTTGTACATGCAATTAAGGCCTCATTTTGATGTATAAACGACGCTAATATGCACAATTTATCTAAAAACGTGCATAAAAACAACAATTTTTCCTCTATTTCCTTGTTTGTTACGAAACTTTTCGCTAAATTTGCAACGTTTTTTATTTTAATTAAATTCATCGTATGAGAGAAACAAGAGTCGAGAACCGCCCTCTCTATGTGATTTACAAAGACCGAAAAGGCCATTTGAAGGACTTGGAGGCTAAACTTGACGAGCGTTCTGTTCGTCAGTTAGAAGCCATGGGCTATATTGAGAATGCCCCAAGTGCCGACGGCGGTACATGGAAGATTTCAAGCAGGGCTGATCATATCGCCCGTTTGAAGTACGGGTCACGTTCTTTTATAGACTGGCTCGTAGATTGGTATTTCTTCAAGATACGTAGGGTTAATCTAAGTATTTGATGACGTATTACTATGCGCTGTGGATTCCCCAGACAAAAGCGGGAATCCCAGTTGTTCTCACAGAAAGTCAAGACACAAGGACGTTAAAAGACGACCCCGACGATGATGTGCCCGAAATCAATCTTAGAGGCTACATTGAAAAATCGTCTCTCCACATACACATCGCCTATTCTTGTGGCGAGGAACCAGAAAGAGAGCTCTTGTTTAAGTTGTTAGATGCAACCGAACAGGGTTTCCTAATTTATCAACTTAATATAGAGAAAGAAGATTCTGACTATCTGCGCAATATACTCCATAACAATGGACTCCATAATGCCATCTATCATTACATTAAGGGATTTTTCCATGAACATATCTATCATGACTCTACCGACGATTCTTTGCTGTCAGCCTTTACGTCCAGTAAAAAGATAAGTTTTGATAATCCAGATTGTGTGCGAGCCATCCTAACCAATTATTTATCGCCATACGAACTAAAGTATTCTGGATATGTTAAGGAAACGACTGACACATTAAATTGTATTGTCACGAATCTCAGTGGGAAACAAGGGCTGCGTCCCAATGTCGAACTGGCAAAGTCTTCTATTCTCAACAATATAAAGGTTTTGGACGGAGAATCGCAGTACTGTGATTTCTTAATCAAGTCGTTCCCCTCAGATGTGCTTCCAACGGAACTCGTTGAGGAAATTACAAATCAGCGCCACCAACTAAGAATTCTAAACGACCAACTTACTGCAATTGCTTCATATCTCACATCCGTAGTAAGTCTTCGCCTGGCTGATTTAAGTGTGTATCTTGGATTATGGAGCATAATTCTTTCCATTGTGCTATTTGTCATTCCAAGAGCATGCTCTCATGAAGATGAAGACCGACAGATTATCCTGAATGAATATAAAAACATTCAGACAACTATTGGTACTCAGAAGAAGCAATTTGACAAACAGTTGGAACGTTTGTCTAACAATCAAGACAGCATTCTGAACTTGCTGAACAAACCGACTCCCAAGAAATAGACATTCTACATATTTCGATATTCGGGTGGACTCATCATTGAGCCCACCCTTTAAGCAAACGACACAATTCTGATATGTTCGTACGTAACGTAGTAGGACAATTTAAAGTGCCTGCAGGGTATGAATCCCGGTTGGACTGGTGGCAGGCGAATACGCCAGATGGTCTGGAAGCGACGGAGTGTCAGTCCCAGATGTGATTTATATCATTCCACTATACAAACCCCACAACAACTATACCATTAGCGACAGGATACTCATTGATGATCCTGAGAATATACTATGATTAAAGAGTTTTTTAAGAATGTATCAATCTATGGAATTTTACCTGTTGTTGGTAAATTCCTCAATTTCCTACTAATACCTCTCTATGCAAAAGTATTTGCCCCAGAAGAATTTGGTATTATCGAGTTGCTTGACACATTAATATTCTTTTTACTGATAATAGCATCCTTTGAAATCCCTACAGCCTTAGGACGATATTATTACGATGACAAGGACATAAAGTATAAAAGTGAGATAATAAGCACAGGGCTTTTTTTGACTATTATTATTACATTGGTTATATGTGCTATATCGTGCTTTTTCGAAAACACCATCCTTCTATATTATGTTGGAAATACGGATAGTTATATATTATACAGACTTTCCCTATTATGGCTTGCACTAATGTCTATTAATACATACCTAAGCTTTATTCCACGATACGATAACAGACCTAAACTCTACGTGATTGTGGGTATTATAAGTAATACTATAAAACTAATCTCATCTTTAGGATTTGTTGTCATTCTTGATTTAGGATTGCCAGGCGTTTTCTATGGATATATATGTGGTAATACAGTTTCAATAATAATGTACTATTTCCTTTCAAAAAGATACATAAGATTAGTCTTTTGTTTTAAATACTCTAACAAAATACTTAACTATGTTATACCATTATTGCCTGGGGTTTTAATTGCTGGTTTATGGCTCCCACTTTTACGATGGTATGCAATGCTATGGTTCCCTTTATTTGTCATAGGATATTATGGTTTCACGAGTAGGTTAACTTCTGTCAATTCTATTGTTCATGGAGCTTTTGGTATAGCATGGACACCAATGATGTTTGAGAAGAAAAATGAAATAATAGTAGGAGATAGGATAAGACAAATATCTGGTTTGGTTTTTATCTTTTCTGCATTTATAGGGATAATCCTGTCTTTATTTTCGCCCGAACTGACGCTTATCATTGGTTCAGAGAAATATGTTGGCTGCATCAGATTAGTACCTTTTGTTGCTTTTGCTGGTACGATAAAGGTTCTTACTCAACTTCGAGGTTTTGGGCCGTATATATCTGATAAGACCCAATACATTAGTATTATACAGGTTGTTTCTGTTATCGTTTGCAGCCTTATTTTCTTCACATTTAAAGATTTGTATGGGCTATATGGATTGGGATTAATAGCAGTACTCTATGAATTACTTAATTATTTGTTATGTTTATTTTATACAAAAAAGATGTATCATGTTAGATTATATTATATATGGGAATTAGTTTTTATTCTTTTTTTTATTACATCATCAGTTTGTATTCATTTTCAATCCTCTTTAATATTAAGAAGCCTAGCTTCTCTTATTTTGTTTATAACGACAGGAATTATTGTCTATAGAACATATCGGAAACATATTTCCAATTTCTTAAGAACATGCAATTTAAATTAGACAGTAAGATGGAGCGATTATTTCCATACGTATGGATCTTTTACTATGTTTATTGCATATTGAATGGTGTTTTAATAGCAAGAGCTGGCTTTATCACTTTGCTTGTAAATACTCTAATTTTTCTTTATTTATTATATTGCAATTTTATTAAAAATAATTATTGGGCCAAATTCAATTTTGTATATCTTTACTTTATTTTTCTTTTCATTCTAATTTTGTTACAATCTTCGGAATTGTATCTTTCATTTCGAATGTGGCTGAAATATTTTATGTCATGGCTATGTCTACCTATTGGGTTTGGTATATTTGGGAATCCTACGAAAGAAACGAGTATTCGAAGAATGCTATATTCTTTCATTTTTTTGTTCCTTTTCAATTATGTGTTGATGCACTTCTTTAATATTGGCGTTGGAAAATATGCCTACGGTGAATTAGCAGGAGCGGAGCGTGGTAGTATGTTTGATGAAGCACTATATTTAAATGTTGCTATAGTAGCTTTGTTTCCATTTATATTTCGTAACGGCAGATATAATCTTTTGGCACTTATTGGAATATCTTTAACTATTGTATTAACGATAATGTATATGAAACGTACAGTATTAGTTAATATCATAATAGTTGTTGTTTTGTTTCTTTCTTTTAAAACATACTTCGTTTTGAAATACGGGAAAAATCGTATAGAGTTGTATTCCAATTCAATAGTTAGGAGGGGAATCGTTGTTTTAACAATTTTAGCCGCTTTTTTTTATTTTCAAAATGTAATTTATGGCCAATATGAATTACGGAGAAATGATTTTAATCGGAGTATTAATAAGGAGAACCGTTCGCAAGAATTGGTTTTCATTATTGACGAGATAACTGGCAATAAAGCCGACACTAAATTATTCCTCTTTGGAAAAGAAACTTTCAATACCGTCGGAACATATGCAAAAGGAAAATTTGGGAATAGAATGATTCACGAGAATATTGGCATTATTCTAAACGGTACAGGATTGGTTGGATTAATATGGTATGTGCTCATAAATATTTATGTTCTTTTCCTTTTCCTTCATTATTCATCTCTTGTTGACCTTTCTGGAAACAACGAAGCACGATTATTGTATATTGTATATATAACGTATTGGTGCATTTATATGGTTGCCTCATTATCTGGCACTATATGGTTATTACTATATCCTGCAATGCACTTTTTAATTTCAGGCATTGTGCTGAGATATTTTTATAGTTACACAGAATTATGAAAATCCTTATTATTGCAAACTATCGGGATTCAGTTGGTGGTATATCTGGACAGGTGAAGTTGCTCTATGAGCATCTAAAACGTGAAGGTGAAGAAGTACAGATTTTCTCTACGAGAGGAAAACCATTGATGAGATTGTTGCTTTTCGTGAAGTTATTCTTTGTCGCTTCCCGCTACGACATTCTTCACATTCATGCCTGTTCATACTGGGGATTCCTGCCTGCAGTCTATGGCATAATAGTGGGGAAACTTCTACAAAAACATATTGTTCTGACCTATCATGGAGGAGGTGGAGGGGAGTTTTTTTCTGCCCATCCCAAATTGGTACGTTTCTTTCTTACAGGAACAGATACAAACATTGTTCTCTCAGGTTATTTGGCAGAAGTTTTCAAACAGTATAATTTGCCATATGTTATCATTCCTAACATCCTTGAGGAGAAAGCGAATAATGAGTATGAGATACGACAAATAATCAGATCCAATTTCATTAGCATACGTTCTTTGGAACCCCTCTACAATGTAGAGTGCATCCTGAAGGCTTTTGAAATAGTAAAAGCAGAAATCTCTAATGCTAAACTGATAGTCTTGGGAGACGGTTCATGTAGGACAGCTTTGGAGAACTATGTAAAGGGACATCAAATAGAAAACGTTGAATTTTATGGTCATGTTAACAATAGTGACATAGACAAGTATTTATCTCAGGCAGACGTATTCCTTTCGGCTCCAACCATTGACAACCAGCCGATGTCTGTTCTTGAAGCCTTTCGAGCAGGTCTTCTTGTCATATCAAGCCGTGTTGGCGGTGTGCCATATATGATAGAACATGGTGTGACTGGATTGATGTTCGAAAGCAACAATTATCAGGAATTGGCATCTTTGATGATATTTGCGGTAAAAAATCAAACATCATCTTTGTCGATGATACAACGAGCACAAGAGCAGTTGAAAATTTACTCATGGCCAAATATAAGACAACTATTGTACAGTTGTTATGGTATCTGGTAAATATTCATCTATCTTTTGGAAATGAATATCTAAAAAGATGTGTCATACACAAGGAGAATTCATAATTATAACGTATAGTAATTGATTGGAAATGGGAACAATTAAAGAAAATGTCATACTGAATGGCATTCTACCACTGACAGACCTGAAGTTCAAGACGGGGATGCCCGCATGGTATCGACAACTGAACAAGATGTTGGATTGGACTCCAGGGGAAATCATAAAGTGGCAGACAGGTGAATTGAAGAAATTGATACAGACGGCTTACGACCATTCAAGATACTATCATGAACTGTTTGATAAGATTGGACTGAAGCCTGGTGATGTCAAAAGCATGAAAGACTTGGAACAGATTCCACCACTGACAAAAGCAATCATTCAGGAAAGATATGATGACATCTTATTAGACACTCGTTCAGCATACCACTATAAAAAGGGAGCCACAGGTGGTTCAACAGGTAATCCTACCCGTTATGTGAAAGATAACAACTCCTGGGGCTTCGACAATGCCTTTAATCTTATCATGTGGAAAAGAACGGGCTATCACTATGGTGATAAATTCCTCGCTCTTGGGAGTGCCTCAATTTTCCCCACTAACAAACGGTCAATACTGCATGACCTATACTATAAGATGAAGGCAAAGATGCCGTTTAATGCCATGAACTTGTCTGAAGAACGGTTGGAGCAATGTGTAAAGTTCGTTATCGACAACGACATCCACTATATTTATGGGTATGCCTCATCTATCTTCTTGGTGGCAAAATATGTCATAGAGAAAGGATTGAAGTCTAAAGTGTCAATTAATGCCTGCTTCCCTACATCGGAAATTCTGACGGATGTCTATTGTAAGACAATAAAAGAAGCATTTAAATGTCACATTAACGATTCCTATGGGGCAAACGACGGCGGCATCGTAGCTCATAAGTTAGATGATGAACCAGGCTACAAACTGGGATACAATTGTATTGTCCAGATAAAGGAGCCGCTTGACGGCAAGGATAATTATGGAACGGCTCTTCTGACTGATGTTACCAATACGGTATTCCCCTTCATACGCTACGAATTAGGTGATATACTTGAACTGGGGGAAGGTTACAATGATTTTCATAATGGACAGGTGCTGACTAAAGTAGTAGGTCGTACATCTGACATCATTTCGTTAGAAAACGGACGCAATCTGACTAGTCCAGGTTTCACCATTCTTTTCAAGGATCTCAACGTGAAGGGCTATCGCATCTTCAAGAGTGCTCCCTTGGAAATAACACTTGAAATAGTCAAGTTACCATCTTATTCTGATGATGAAGAAAAATTAATCATCGCAACAATGCATAAGCATGCAGGAAACGATTGTAAAGTTATCATCAATTATAAAGATGAAATTGTAACAAGGAAGAATGGAAAGAACTTGTTCTTCTTGAATGAGAAATCATGAAAGAAATCTCAGGCATGACGAGACGTAACCTCAAGGGCTTCGAGCCGTAATCTCAAAGGTGACGAAACGTAATATCAAAACATGGCATTCAACAGGGTAAGACGAACATTCCAATACGAGCCAGAAGTGCCAGACTCTTATACTGAACAGGGTGTAGAGAAAGGGGCAAAGGTGGAGGATGGCACCATTGTTCAGCCAGACATGGTGCGCATCGTCGGCGAGACCCGTGGGATGACGCTCGATGAGGTGTTCGTCTGGCTGAATGATCATCGGATGGAGTTTAAGCCTCTTCCCTATATCATAGATACGGACAGTGGTGACGAGGTGGCAAAGATGAAGTCGATGCGTCCGCAGTTTATCGTGCAGAAGCGGTCGCTGAATCTGATACGCCATTTGAACACGCTTCTGAACCGTGCCAATGAGGCGCTTGAGGATGGTGGCTACCTGTGGTGTCACACTCGCACAGCCTCGCTGAAGCGGAAGTTGCTGATGGAGCGCTATCCTTGGGGAATTAACTATCTGATGTTCACGATGCACTTCCTCTGGCACCGTGTGATACCGAAGATGAACATGACGAAGTGGTTCTATTTCTGGGTGACGAAGGGCAAGAACCGCACATTCAACCGTGTGGAGGTGCTGGGGCGTATGTATCGGGCTGGCTTCGAGGTGGTCGATGAGGAATTCCGGCATGGTGAGTTCTTCGTGCTGGCCCGTAAGGCGAAGGCACCGATATGGGACGATGTGCCCAGCGGCTCTCCGCTCATCAAGTTGAAGCGAGTGGGAAAGAACCGCGAGTTGATAGGTGTGTATAAGTTCCGCACGATGTACAGTTATTCGGAATATCTGCAACCCTATATTTATGAGCATAACCACTTGCAGCAGGGCGGTAAGTTCGCAGATGACTATCGGGTGACACCGTGGGGCCGCTGGATGCGCAAACTGTGGATAGACGAATTGCCGATGTTCATCAACTTCTTCAAGGGAGAGATGAAACTGGTAGGTGTGCGCCCGTTGTCGCGCCACTACTTCAGCCTCTACACCCCAGAGATGCAGGAACTGCGCACGAGGGTAAAACCCGGTCTGCTTCCACCGTTCTATTACGACAAACAGACACCTAAGACCCTCGAGGAGGTGCAGGCATCGGAGCGCCGCTATGTAGAAGCCTGCCTGAAGCATCCCGTCCTCACCGACATCAAGTATTTCTTCGGTACCATCGGCAATATCATCTTCCGAGGGAAAACAAGTAAATAACAAGTAAAAACCATTGAGTTAACTCAAATTATCAATCGTGACAGCAAGGTGATAAATCAGTTGCTGGACTTTTCCACAGCCAAACTATAACATCGACAACAGACAAATATGGACATCATTATCAAAACCGATATTTGCGAGATTGACCAACAAGAGTGGAATGATTTCGTAGCCAACCATCCAAAGGGTTCTGTTTTCCAGACTCCACAGATGTATCGATGCTACGAAAAGACTCCAGATGAGAAACCACTTATACTCGCTGCCTATCATAACACAGAACTTGTAGGCATACTTTTGGCTGTTGTCATATCCGAAAGGGGATTCCTTAAAAAGCAGTTTTCAAAACGAAGCATTATTCATTCTGGTCCAATCGTGAAGGACGATGATCCGAGAATCTTACAAACTCTGCTTCAAGCATACGATGGTTTATTGCCGAAGAATGTTATTTATACGCAAATACGAAATCAGTTTGACCAACTATGTAACTGCGATGTGTATCGTGAAAATGGGTATAATTTCGAGCCTCACCTAAACTTTCTGATTCATCTTGATGATGAGGACTCCATTTGGAGACGAATAGGGAAAGGTCGATTGAAACAGATAAAGAAAGCACAGAGAAATGGACTTACAGTTGCAGTATATAGAAACAATGAGATAACTTATGAACTACTCCATAAGGGTTATAGTGTCATAAGAGAGGTTTACCATCGGGCAAATTTGCCATTGGTGGACTATTCTCAGATAGAAGCGACAAGAGACGAAGGACTATTGGTTATGATTGTGATGAGGACAAAAGATGGTGAACTTGCGGGTTGTAGATTTTGTTTGTCATTTGGTAAAACGCTATACGGCTGGTATGCGGGCAGCCACAAACAATATTATCCTTTATATCCTAATGACCTGTTGATATGGGAAACTCTTCGCTGGGCATGTGCTCAAGGATATGAGGTGTTTGACTATGGAGGAGCAGGTAGCCCCAACAAGCCTTATGGTGTACGAGCTTTTAAGCAACAGATGGGTGGAGAAATAGTCAATTATGGTAGATATGAGAAAGTACATCGTCCTTGGAAAATGGAGATAGCCACAAGGGGCTACGCATTTTATCGTAAATTGTTTAAATTTTGAGTGCCATCATGAATATACTGATAGATATAGGCCATCCGGCACATGTGCATGTGACTAAGCACTTTGCTCATGAAATGGAAAAACGGGGGTATCAGGTGCTGTTCACTTGTCGGCAGAAGGAGTTTATCATTCAACTGTTGGAAGATGAGGGATTCTGTTATGTATCATTCGGCAGGAAGTACACGACCACGTTGAAGAAACTTTGGGGACTGGTGAAGTTTGACTATAAGATGTGGCGTACAAGTCTGAAGTTCAAGCCAGACATATATGTCAGTCTGGGCTCGATGTATGCAGCGCAAGTTTCTGCACTGATGCGGAAGCCGCATATCAGTTTTGAGGACACATACAATATGGAGCAGGTAAGACTCTACCGACCATTTACAGACCTGATACTCACGGGCGACTATGAGCATCCGCAGATGTCACGGACTAAGGAGTTTCGTATGGCTGGCTATAATGAACTGGCCTATCTGCATCCTGAAAGATTCTCCCCTGAAGAGAATGTCTTGAAAGAACTTGGTATAGAAAGAGGCGAGAAGTATGTGGTTATTAGATTCGTGGCTTGGAATGCAAGCCATGATTTGGGACATCAGGGCATTTCTATGGAAAACAAGATGAAGGCTGTTCGGGAGTTCTCAAAATTGGGTAGAGTCTTTATCTCGTCAGAAAGTGAATTGCCAAAAGAGTTAGATGCCTATCGTTTGCCAACACATCCTAATCGTATTCACGATGTGATAGCGTTTGCCTCGTTGGTGTTTGGCGAAAGCAGCACCATGTCGGAAGAGGCAGCTATGCTTGGCGTTCCTTCTATCTATCTGAACAACGATAGTACCTATTACACCACGCATCTAGAAAAGGACTATCAACTGATGTATAATCTGACAGAGTCGGAACAAGATCAGATTAAAGCTATTCAACTTGGAACTGATGTCCTCGCTAAAGAAGACAAAGAGCAGAATTGGATGAACAGGCGTATTGCCATGTTGAGAGAGAAGATAGACGTGTCTGCTTTCCTGGCATGGATTGTGGATAATTGGCCTGAAAGTAAAGAAATAATAATGAAGAATCCTGATTATCAGTATCGGTTCGGTACGCCTTCTGCAAAGGCTGTGCCGCTGACTGGGGGGGGTATTTTACGACAAGCAGCATAGCCCCACCGACAACAGACAGGGAATAACCGACTGACGCTAACGCTCTTCATTCGATTGTTCTCTGCCTGAAACTGGTTTTGAGAACAATTTAAAGAATGAAGAGTATATGAAGATTTCAATTTTTGGTTTAGGTTATGTCGGATGCGTCGGAATGGGGTGTTTAGCCAATCAAGGTCACTCCGTCGTTGGTGTAGATGTCTCTGATGAGAAAGTGAGACTGATAAATGAAGGTATTCCGACTATCGTGGAGAATGGTATAGGCGGCCTTATAGAAAAGGCTTATAAAGATGGACTGATTAGGGCAACGAAGGACTATGTAGATGCAGTCGGGGATACTGACATTTCTTTCATCTGTGTTGGAACGCCCTCTTCTATTAATGGCCATCTTGACTTACGGTATATATTCGCAACTGCTGAAGAAATCGGTGAGGCATTACAGGGCAAACGGTCGTTCCATATTGTAGTTATAAGAAGTACTGTATTTCCTGGCACTAATGAGAAAGTGGGGAAACTGATTGAAGAAAAGTCAGGAAAAAAATTGAACGAGGATTTTGCAGTGGTATCGAATCCAGAATTTCTCAGAGAAGGTACAGCTGTCAAGGATTATCTGAACCCTCCATTGACGGTAATTGGTTCCTCATGTGAGCAGGCAATTCTTACCATGAAAGAACTCTATTCCTTCTCTGACGCTCCCGTTGAAATTGTTCCTATAGGTGTTGCTGAGATGATAAAATACGTGAACAACTCATATCATGCACTCAAAGTGGTTTTTGCTAATGAGGTGGGTAGTGTTTGCAAGGAGGTTGGTGTGGATGCACATGAAGTCATGCGGATATTCTGCATGGATAAACAACTTAATATCTCTCCTTATTACTTTAAGCCTGGATTTGCGTATGGCGGCAGTTGCTTGCCAAAGGATTTAAGGGGACTGAAGACTCTTGCTCACGACAATTATCTGGACACTCCTGTACTGAATGCTATCGAAGAAAGTAACGAAAAGTTGGTTGCCAGAGAAATGAGGACGATAGAAGGACTGGGCAAGAGAAAGATAGGCATCTTGGGACTCAGTTTTAAGGCTGGTACGGATGATATGCGGAATAGTCCCATCATTCATATCATAGAATCTCTTTATGGCAAGGGATATGATATCAGGGTTTACGATAAAAATGTCTCTCTGTCACGCATCATTGGAAAAAACAAGAGCGTTGTGCAGGAGAAATTACCTCATATCAGCACTATGCTGAAGGATAACATTAATGAAGTTAAGGACTGGGCAGAAGTCTTGGTTATATCAAATAAAGATGAGCAGTTTGGAAGGATAGTACCAGATAAAAGTCAAATAATCATAGACCTTGTACGGATTCAGGAACTGGAGCATTTCCCCAATTACAAAGGTCTTTGGTGGTAAGAAGGAGGAAGAACTATGAATGTTTGGATAGATTTAGGGCATATCCCTCAATACAATTTTTACAAGCCCGTTATAGAACAACTGACCGCAGGAGGCCATATTGTTTATATAACCTATCTCCGTCGTGGAAGAATGCCGAAAATTATACAGAAGGAGCTAGGCTGTAACAGTCAAGTCAAATTATACGAGGTAGGAATTCATCGGATGAGCAGATGGTCTGTCTTGTTGGAGGCCAATCTAATTCGTAACATACTGCTTCTTTACTGGAAGATTGGCAAGAAAATAGATGTTATTTTATCAAATGGGTATCAGGCGGCATTGGTAGGGTGGGTTTTCGGGATACCCAGTTATTCGTTTGACGATGACCCAGAAACAATAGATTATCGCCCTAAACTCTGGTTTAACAGAAAGACACATTATTGCATATATGACTATCATGGGAAAAGACAACTCTCCTCAAAAGCCATCATCCTTCCAGTATTGAAAGAGTGGTCATATCTGTCTCCATCCACATTTCGTCCAAATCAAAGAGTATTGGAAAAGTATGGAGTTAAACCACGTGAATATGTATTTTTGCGTGAGGTTACTGTTGGCACAATGAATTATGTGGGGCAACAATCAGGTGCCATATATTCTATCAAAGATTTGATACCGAAAGATAAGAAAGTGTTGTTTTCTCTTGAAGAAAAAGATAAAAGAGATTTGTATCCAAAGGAGTGGATATTACTTCAAGAACCATTGGAAGATGTTCATTCGCTGATATACTATAGTTGCGGATTAATGTCTTCTGGTGATAGTATGGCAAGGGAGGCGGCAATGCTTGGCATTCCCTCTTACTATCTTGGCGTACGTTATTCCATGCCGGCTAATATGGCAGCACACAAGGTGGCCGGACTTCAAAATCAGGAAAGTATGGATGTCAAGGAGTGGATACATGTCCTTTCTGTTCCTGTGGAAGAGATGACTGAACAGCAGAATGCAAAAAGGGATGAAATATCCAAATCGTTTATTGATATTAGCAAATATATTCTTAACGAGGTATACCAACATCAGTAGTTTTTATGAGAAAGTTTGTCAGTAAGGTTTGTCGTGGGGGGGGTATTTTCTGTATTATGGAATAGCACAGTATCTTCCAGATGCGGGGATTCCTTTTGTTGGAAAAGTGAGCAAGGCTTTTAGAAGGTTGTTATGTTCTTTCCTGTTTGAGAAATGTGGTAAGCAAGTGAACATTTGTAGGAAGGCATACTGGGGAGTCAACAAAATTATGATTGGAGATTATTCCGGTATTGGGAAAAACTTCGAGATGCATCGTTCAGACTTAGTTATAGGTAATTATGTGATAATGGCCTCTGATATTATGATATATGGAGGATCACATAAATATAAAAAAACGGATTTACCTATTTGCAAACAAGGGTTAGATCCTAAATCAAAGTTAATAATAGGCGACGATGTATGGATTGGCAGTCGTGTAACCATCTTATCCAATTGCAATAAAGTTGGAACAGGGGCTGTCATCGGAGCCTGTTCTGTTGTGACAAAAGATGTGCCAGACTATGCAATCGTTGCTGGTAACCCTGCCAAGATCATTAAATATAGAAAATAGACGTATCAGCTTTCTTTACATGGTTCATCGAGAACTATCCAGAAAGCAAGCGTATCATGAGGGAGAATCCTGATTATCAGTATAATTTCAGATAAATGGACTTTACACGTCAGAAATATCGAGAATTTATTTCTCAACTAAAGAAGAGCGGCTATGAGTTTATTACATATGCAGAGTATTGTGGCGGGAAACTGCCGCAACGGTTTGTGATACTTAGGCATGATGTAGATTTAAAGCCACTCAACTCTTTCGGTGTAGCAAAGGATGAGAAAAAGATAGGGGCAAAGGCTACGTATTATTTCCGGGCTGTGCCAGAAAGCTGGGATGATGAGATTATTGAGCTAATTCATCAGTTTGGACATGAGATAGGTTATCACTATGAGTCGCTGACTACGTGTAAGGGTGATATACAGAAGGCTTTCGGTGATTTTGCCAAGAATCTGGAGCGTTTGAGGGAACTGACACCAGTGAGTACCATCTGCATGCATGGAAGTCCCCGGTCACCATACGACAGCAAGGATATTTGGAAGCAGTATGACTATAAGGATTTAGGTATCATTGGAGAGCCGTATCTGACAACTGATTTCTCAAAGATGTTATATCTCACGGACACTGGCAGACGCTGGGACGGATATAAAGTGAGTGTGAGAGACAAGATAGTAGGTTATCAGGAAGAGTGGAATCAGAAAGGCTGGTCGTTCCGTTCAACGGATGATATTATCAGAGCATTGCAAGAAAACAAGTTGCCGGATCAAATCATGATAACAACGCATCCTCAGCGTTGGAACGATTTTGGCATAGCGTGGATTAAAGAGTGTTTAATGCAAGGTGTAAAGAATCTCATTAAGGCAATACTCATTAAGTATCGACAAGAGTAATGACGGTCACAGAATACATATTGAATTACGACCCTGGGATTCCAACTATATGGATGGTGGGAACATATCTTGTCGTGGGATGTGCAGTTGTCACATTGTTTATGTATGGTGGAAGCAAAGCTGAGATTATCAGGAACTGTTCATGGGTATTATTGGCTGGATACATCTTTCTGGTGTTTTGTTCGACTGTCATTTGTAGGGATGAATGTCCAAAAGTCAGTTATAATCTCCGTCCCTTTCTTTGTATTCACTCCAAGAATGTTGTCATCATTGGAGAACGAATACTGAACATCCTTTTGTTTGTACCCATCGGCCTATTGATTTCGGTAGTCCTCAACAAACGGAGGTTTCTAAAAGTACTTGCTTTAGGAGTCTGTTTGTCTGGTTTTATAGAACTGTTGCAGTTGGTATTAAGTAAAGGTGTATGCAATATAGATGATGTGATTAATAATGTGGCAGGCTGTATCATCGGATGCGGTCTGTTTCTAATAATAAAGCAATGTGGCTGTTATCGAATAAGGTGAAGGTGGTGGACAGCGGGCTCATGGAGGGATTCCGCGACTGCCATTGCCATCTGCTGCCCGGCGTGGATGACGGGGTGAAGGAACTGCACGAGACGCTGAATATTCTGGTACGATGGAAGTTGTTAGGCGTGAAGGAAGTGTGGCTGACACCACACATCATGGAGGATATTCCCAACAAGACGCAGGAACTGAAAGAGAAGTGCGAGGAACTAAAGATTGTTGCGCCTAAGGGCATCACCCTGCGATTGGCAGCGGAGAACATGATGGACAACCTGATGCTGAAACGGATGGACGAACATGACCTCATCCCATTGGGAGACAACAGGAAGTATCTGCTGGTGGAAACCTCGTACTATAACCCACCGATGGACATGCACCGATTCTTTGAGCGCATCAAGGAAAGTGGTTATATACCTGTGCTGGCACACCCAGAGCGGTATCAGTATATGGACTTGCGGCACTATAAGATGTGGAAGGAGAAGGGTGTACTGTTGCAACTGAACGTTCCTTCGCTGGTGGGTGCCTACGGACCGGAGGTGCAGCAGAAGGCAGAGAAACTGCTGAACAAGGGAATGTATGAGTTTTGTGGCACCGACACCCACTCCATGCGGTTCGTGGAGTACTTTTTAGGAAGCAAGATTTCAAAGAATACCGCAAGGAAGGTGCAAGAAATTGTAGCCTATGAAGATTTATAGCGACAGTCTGCATAAGATAGCGTATGCCACCGATGCCTCTGTGTATCGGGAGATTCCATACGGCGTGGCTTATCCGAAGGCCGTGGAGGATATACAGGAACTGATGCGGACGGCCAAGGAGAAAGGCGTTGACCTGATTCCGAGGGCCGGAGGCACGTCGATAGCCGGACAGGTGGTGGGCAGCGGCATCGTGGCAGACATCAGCAAGCACTGGAACAAGATTCTGGAGATCAATGCCGAAGAGCGCTGGGCCAGAGTGCAGCCTGGTGTGGTGAGGGATGAACTGAACATCGCCCTGAAGCCATACGGTCTGTTCTTCAGCCCCGAGACCTCGACAAGCAACCGCTGCTGCATAGGCGGAATGTTCGGCAACAACTCCTGTGGAACCCACTCATTGGTATATGGCAGTACCAGGCATCACGTGATAGCCTGCAAGGGGGTGCTGACGGATGGGACGGTATTTGATACGGAGATGGTTGATAATCCTGAATATCGCCAGAATCTGCCATTGCTTAACAGCGTCCTGAATCAACTGGAAGGCTGGGCTTCGGACGAGATAATAGAGAATCTCCTCAAGAATGGCTTCCCTGATAAAGACCTGAAACGACGTAGTTGCGGCTATGCCATTGACGAGGCGATAGAGACGGTAAGGGAGAATCCGGGACTTGCCTTGTGCAGACTATTGGCTGGCAGCGAAGGGACGCTGGCATTCGTCTCGGAGATTAAGGTATCATTAGACGTGCTGCCACCGAAGGAAATCATGGTGGTGTGCGGGCATTGCGACACATTGGATAAGAGTTTCGAGGCCAACCTGATAGCATTGAAGCACCAGCCGACGGCTATCGAACTGATGGACGGGGAGATTCTGGAACTGAGCAAGGGAAACGCAGAGCAACAGAAGAACCGCTTTTTTGTGGACGGTAATCCTGCTGCCTTGCTGATAACCGAACTGCGAGCGGAGACACGTGAGGCACTGGATCAACAGGCGGATGCTTTGGAACAAGACATGACCGGAAGCGGACTCGTGCATCACTGTACGAGGGTATATGGTGGGGATGTGGCCAAAGTCTGGGCCTTGCGGAAGGCTGGTCTGGGCATACTCGGAGGCATGAAGGGTGATGCCAAGCCGATGGGTGTGATAGAGGATACGGCTGTGGCTCCGAAACGTCTGCCAGCCTATATGAAGGATTTCCGTGAGATGATTGACAGACTCGGAGCCAATGTGGTGTATTATGGTCATATCAGCACTGGCGAACTACATCTGAGACCTGTCATCAACCTGAAGTCGAAAGAAGGACGGGAACTTTTCCGAAAGATTGCATACGAGACAGCCCTGCTGGTGAAAAAGCACCGGGGAAGCATCAGTGGAGAACACGGTGACGGACGACTGCGGGGTGAGTTTATCCCACTGCTCTACGGTGAAGAATGCTACGAACTGATGCGACAGGTGAAGCAATACTGGGATCCTGACGGTGTGCTGAACCGCCACAAAATCGTTGATACGCTGCCGATGGACTCGATGCTGAGGTTTGATGAAAATCAGCAGTATGAAATAGAGAAACGTATTGGCTCAGACCATACCTATTATAACTGGAAAGCGGCTTTCGACGAGTGTGATGCGCCTGGTGCAACCGGGGCGAGAAGTCAGGTGCATGCCCTGATGTGTTCGATAGAGCAATGCAATGGGGCGGGCGACTGCCGGAAGTCGAATCTGATTGGCGGGACAATGTGCCCGGCCTTCAAGGTGAGTGGTGACGAGCTGAAGACCACCAGGGGGAGGGCCAACGTAATCCGTGAAATCCTGACACGTGGCGGCGATGAACACCTTATCAAGGAGGTGCTGGATTCCTGCCTGGCCTGCAAGGGCTGTAGGAGTGAATGCCCGTCGAATGTAGATATGACAAGGCTGCGGGCGGAGATGCTTCAGCACTATTATGACAAGCATGGCACGCCGCTGCGCTCGTGGCTCGTGGCAAGAATGGCTCAGATAGAGCATTTGGGCAGGACAGTACGACCGCTCTATAACCTGTTGGCTGCGTGGAAGCCTTCGTCTGCCTTCATCAAGTGCATCGTTGGGTTCTCACCGAAAAGGAACATTCCGAAGCTGAGCAGGAAAACGATGGTGCAACTGGTGGAGAAGGAGCGTCGACAGATTCGCGTGGCAAGACCAAAGAAATTGGTATATCTCTTTGCGGATGAATTCACGAACCAGCAGGAAGCAGAATTAGGTAGGACATTTGCATGCTTGTTGTTACGGCTCGGCTACCGAGTGGTTATACCGAAGCATGAGGAAAGTGGGCGTGCTGCCATATCAAAGGGGTGTTTGAAACCGGCGAGGAAAAATGCCTACAACAATGTGGCCATGATGCGTGTACTAGTCAACGAGAACCATCCGTTGGTAGGCATAGAGCCGTCGTGCATCCTGACATTCCGAGACGAATATCCCGACTTGGTGCCAGAGGATTGGCGGAAAGATGCGATAGAGTTGGGAAAGAACTGTCTGCTTTATGATGAGTTCCTGCTGAATGAAATAAGAGAAGGGTGTATCAGTGCCGAGCATTTTCAGGAAACAGAAATGGATATATGGCTGCACGGGCACTGCCATCAGAAAGCACTGGTGGGTATCGAAAAAACGGCGGAGGTGCTACGGACACTATTAAGAGGTGCCACCGTGCATGTGATTCCAAGCGGTTGCTGCGGTATGGCTGGTTCCTTCGGCTATGAGAAGGAGCACTATAAGACATCGCTGGAAATCGGAGAAATGATATTGTTCCCTACTATTCGTAAAGCCCTGGCTCAGCCTACGGGCAAGCCTACATTTGTGGCAGCACCAGGGACTTCCTGTCGTCAGCAGATATTGGACGGGACGGGAGTCAGGGCAGTACATCCGATAGAAATACTATACAAATATTTAAAAAAATGAAGAATTTTGCTTTGATAGGCGCTGCGGGGTATATTGCCCCACGGCACATTAAGGCCATCGCAGATACAGGCAACAACCTGTTGGTGGCCTATGACAAGTTTGACAGTGTGGGACGCTTAGACAGCAGTTTCCCCGAGTGTTCGTTCTTTACGGAACAGGAACAGTTTGACCGTTTCTGTTCGAAGCAGATGCACACGGACAATCCGCTGGAATGGCTCAGCATATGCACGCCGAACTATACGCACGATGCTTTTATCCGCTACGGTCTGCGACTCGGTACGGATGTCATCTGCGAAAAGCCGTTGGTGTTGAATCCCTATAACATCGATAATCTGATGGAAGTCGAGCGTGAGACAGGGCATAAGGCATATACTATCCTGCAACTGCGTCTGCATGACTCAATCGTAGCACTGAAGAAGAAGGTGGATGAAGGGCCGAAGGACAAAATCTACGATGTGGATCTGACCTACATCACCTCTCGCGGCAAGTGGTACTATGCCTCATGGAAGGGTGATGTGCATAAGAGCGGTGGCGTAGCAACCAACATCGGAGTGCATTTCTATGATATGCTGCAATGGGTGTTCGGTCCTGTAAAGCAGAACATCGTGCATGTGATGAGTTTCGACCGTGTGGCAGGTTACCTGGAACTGGAGAAGGCCCGTGTGCGCTATTTCCTGAGTATCAATGCGGAGTGCCTGCCAGAGAATGCCGTGCAGGGAGAGAAGAAGACCTACCGCACGCTGAACATCGACGGTGACGAGTTTGAGTTCAGTGCCGGATTCACTGAGTTGCACACCAAGAGTTACCAGAAGATTCTTTCTGGCGAAGGCTTCCGTATCAGCGAGTCGCGTCCTTGCATTGAGATTGTCAGCCAGATACGCCATGCAGAACCGATAGGTCTGAAGGGTGACTACCATCCATTAGCGAAGATGCCACTGGCCAAGCATCCCTTCGGCTGGGACGAAAAGAGATAACGATTCCTACCCCAGACATAACGATTTTTTATACTACAAGACTAACTACTAACAATGACGAAGAGAGCCGGGCTGCAACAGCAGTTCCGGCTCTCACTGTATATGTCGCTATTGCTACTGTTGCTCTTCCGTCTTGATAAAACGGGCCAGTTCGGGTATCTGCTTGACACGTTCTAATTCGTCTGCCACAATCTGCTTGACCTCATCCTTGATGCGGGTGTAATTCTGCATGACCATCGCATCCATGTTGTCGTTGCCGTTCTCGTCACGGAAATCGGTGATGATGGGAATGGGCCTATAGGATTTAGTCTCTTTGGCAACTTTGGCATTGTCAACGACAATCTCGGCATGGAAGATCTTCTGGTCGATACGCTCGTCGAAGTTGTCTGAGACGGCACCGACAAACATGCCCTGTGTAAGCGTGGAAATCTTGCTCGGTGGAATGAGGCTATCCATCTGTGTGTTGATGGAGGTTGATGTGTCTTGGCGGTTGATGGTCATGGACTGGCGTTTTTGGAGCACCTTACCGAAACGCTCAGAGAGGGTCTTAGCGGTCTCGCCAACAACCTGACCGCTGAAGATATTGCCTACCGTGTTTTGTACCACCTTTGCTTCTTTGTCACCATAGTCACGGACTAACTGACTGAAGTCCTGAAAACCGAGGCATACGGCAACTTTGTTGCTTCGGGCTGTAGCAATGAGGTTATCCAACCCCTTGAAATAGATGGTAGGCAACTCGTCAATAATGACAGAGGATTTGAGCATTCCTTTCTTGTTGATGAGTTTGACAATTCGGGAGTTGTAGAGGCCGAGGGCAGCACCATAGATATTCTGGCGGTCTGGATTATTGCCGACACAAAGAATCTTTGGCTCTTCGGGATTATTGATGTCGAGCGTGAACTCACTGGCTGACATCACCCAATAGAGTTGCGGGGAAATCATTCGTGACAATGGAATCTTGGCAGATGCTATCTGCCCCTGTAACTGATCAGCAGCACCTCCTTGCCAGGCATCAATGAATGGCGACATATAGTTCTCCAGTTCTGGATAGGACGAGAGAATCGGAAAGATGTCCTCATACTTGCGGTTCAGGAACTCTACGGCATGCGGGAAAGTGCAGTATTTACCGCCTTGATAGAGTTTCAAGAACCAGATGATGGCGGCAAAAAGGATGATAGGTGATTCCACAAAGAAGTCACCCTGCTTTTGAACCCAAGTTCGGTTCAAGTTAAGCATTATCGTGTAAGCACTTTCGTAAGCGTCGGAGATGTCGGTCATAAAGTCAGGATGGATGGGATTGCAACGGTGACTGCGGCGCGGGTCATCAAAGTTAATCACATAGAATTTAGGCAGTACCTTATAGCCAGACTTGTGCGTCAGCATGTGATTGTAGGCAATAGTGCTGAGGTCGCTGAACTTGTAGTCGTAGATATACATCGAGAAACCCTTTTCTATGGACTGCTTGATGAAGTTGTTGACTACGGCATACGATTTACCACTACCAGGCGTGCCAAGAACTATTGTGGCACGGAATGGATTGACAACGTTAATCCAACCTTTGTTCCACTTCTTCCTGTAGTAGAAACGAGTAGGTAGGTTGATGGAATACTCGTTCTCCAACAGGCGGGTTTCCTGCATGAAGGATTCGTTCTCATTGTTGAACACGTCATCCATGAGGTTGTTCTGAAGCAAACGGCTCATCCACAGGCCACCCATCAAAAGACAGATATATCCAGCGGAAATGGTTAGGATGTAGAGAGCCGTACAGAACACGAACGGGAAGGGCAGGTCGAGCAACCACCAGTTGAGGAAAAACAATACAAAGCCTACTGCAAGTGCAGTGCAAATCTTCGTCCAAGTTATCTTCTCTTCCTTTACTCCTTTGGTGCCGAGACACGATAGAGCCAACAACAGAACCGAAAACAGTTTGGTATAAAGGACAGAATGGAATAGTCCTGCCGTTCGGTCGAAGTTGGTCAGGATGCGGTCAACGATACCCATCTGGATGTGCCAGTCCACGATGGCAGCGTAGCAATACCAATAGACATTCATCACTACGAGAATAATACTCACGGCTCGCATAAAGTCCATGACTTTGGCGAGACCTCTCAAATCATCTTCTTGTTGCATAATCGTTTTGAATTAAGTTTGACTTTAGATATTTGACTATAGGCTACAGGCTGTAGGCTGTAGGTTGACAGAGCGGAATTGCCCTATAAACGAGGGCGATTCCGTTTTTTTCGTTTACGCTGGAGTTTGCGACGGAAGGCCTCTTCCTCTGCATCGGTGACAGGGTTGTCGGTGTTGAGGAAATCAAGGGCATCGAGGAATGTTGCAGTATTTGAAGCGCTGTAGCGGTACTCAGTATTGTCACCTTTAGGTATAGTATCACTATGTTGCTGCTGCTCGTTGCTTCCCGTATCGCTGTTATGATACAGTTCATTGCTTTGGTTATTCTCTTCCTGATAGGAAAGCCGTTCTTCAATAGGTGTGTTGAAATGTTGCTCAAGTGCGTTTGCAGAGAATGCCTTACCCATACGCGAACCGTTAAGAACGCAATGAGTACGATGGTCTATGAAGGTTGCACCATACAGCCTCCCCTCATCGGTATAGCGGAATACACAATCAATACCCTTCTCTTTGAGTATCTTCATGAACTCGTCCTTATCGTAAGTCCGTCTTAGAGCATACTCCAATGCTTTCTTGGTCGGCTCTGCCAAGCTCTTGTCTTTGATACGCTGCTTGGATGCTGCAGCTTTCTTCTGTAATGCCTCATAGCCAACGGACTTGCTAAAGAGCGAGGATTTGAATGGATTGCCCACCTTCTCCCCATTGACATCTATTACAGAATAGACGAGACCATTGTAGTCCTCGCCTTTGATGTTGCCTCTCACCTCATCTACGGTCAGGTTGTAAAGTGACAGCAATGCACGAAGTTCTCCAATTGTCTGGAACTGGTAGATGCTGAAAACAGCCTTGACAGTATTCCCCACTTGCTTCTTGACGTCCCCTGCATCTGGACTAACTGGGTGCAGGGGATTTTGCTGTCTGCTCTCCTGTTTCTGGCCAGGGTGGAGATTATACCGCTGCTCAAAGTCACAGAGGATGTTGAGACTTCGTCTTTTAGTGAAGTCGCAGTTGATGCGCTTGCCCTGCTCATCGACACGGATAGAAACAATGTGAAGATGGTGGCGATCTATATCCTCGTGCTTGACGATGATATACGGCTGGTCGCCATAGCCCATACGCTGCATATACTCATGTGCCATTTCGGTCAGTTCCTTGTCCGTCAGTCTGTCATCGGGATGGGGATTGAGAGAGATATGGATGACAGGCTTCTCCGTCCGCATCTGATTCGGCATGTGCCGCCCAAAGTCATGCAAGGCCTGAGCAATGTCAACCTTGCCAGTACCGTCGTTGAATATCTTGTTGGTATCAAGCAGCTGCCCCTTGCCTTCGTTCACCTTGTCGGCATTGTACTTGATGGCTCCGAAGAGGCTGGAGCCGATTGTGATCTTGGCTACCATCTCCCTCTCGCCTCTTTTGCCAATGCTACAATCTGCTGCCCCTGTTCCATCATCTGACGGGTCATAGACTCCAGACGATATAGCAAAGCCATTGCCTTCTTCTCGGAAAAGTGGCTGCGCAGTTCCTTCACGACTTGGTTGTAGTTGACCGCAACACCACGAAATTGAGCATGGAATGATGACAGCTTTTCGTAGAAATCAATCATCGTCTTGTCAACTTTCACCACTTTGAATGTCTCGCCAAAGACCCTCGACTTGACGAAAACAGCCTTGGCGTACACGCCTGACTGCTCGTAAAGTGTGAGGAACTTGGCCCATTCCACATCGTCGAAGCGTACCATCACACAGTGAGTACGCTTGTTGTTCTTCGGGTATCGACCCGTTCTTCGCTTTTTGTTTTCTTCCATATCTTGTATTTACACTTAACTTTCGCTTTGACCAATCAGGGATGACGACTTCGGAGTCAGCCCCAGCCCCCTGCAAGGGCAAGATGCTGTTTCGTGGGTAACCCGAAACCTTTTGAGTTACTCAAAAGACATCTTGCTATGCTCCTGCGGGCATACGTAATCCGCCTTGCGGACGGATTAGTCGTATCGAGAGGTCTATCATCGGTCTTGTCCGACGTGTCCGTCGCTTCTCTGTCCCAATTTACGGCTGCAAAGGTCTATAAAACCAATGACTTTGGCATACAACCTTATATAAGGTGAACAAAAATTTTGTCGAAACTGGCCGTTGTGGCGGGTATGATTCCAGCCACAGCAGCCACCTGGTCTGAAAAGTTTGGTCAGTCCAGAATTTCATCGTTCCTTTGCACCGTCAATCGAGCGAACGTGCTAACGATAGTAGTAACGATAGAACGTTGGAATGATAGAACGTGCGAACATGAGGACGTTGGAACGTTGGAATGTTGGAACGCATGAACGTCGGAACGACCAATCCATCGTTTGACCGATATAACGAGCCATCGAACGCTGTAAGGAGCGAACGAACCTTCGAAAGTCCTAACGTGCGAACGATAGAAAGACTGATGTAACGAGCGAATGAACGTAAGATATAACCATTTAACGAAAGAAGAAATGAAAGAAACAAAATTCATCGCCTTCTCCACCCAGAAGGGGGGAGCGGGCAAGACAACGCTGACTGTGCTGACAGCGAGTTATCTGCACTATGTAAAGGGACTGAGCGTAGGAGTGGTTGACTGTGACTTCCCTCAGTTCAGTATCATGGACATGCGCAAGCGCGACTTTGAGAACATCAAGGGGAACGAGCAACTATGCAAGCAGGCTTTTGACCAGTGCAAGAGACTGAACAAGAAGGCGTACCCCATCAAGGACAGCCGCATAGAGGATGCCATTGCCGCAGGAAAGGAAATGGCAGAGGACTACGACCTCGACGTTGTGTTCTTTGACCTGCCGGGCACCCTGAACAATCCCGAAGTGCTGAGGGTCGTGTCACAGATGGACTATGTTTTCTGTCCCATCATTGCCGACAAGGTGGTGATAGAGAGTTCACTGGTGTTTGCCAAACTGGTCAACGAAACACTTATCATCCCAGGCAAGGGAAGAATCAAGGGACTCCATTTCGTCTGGAACATGGTGGACGGCAGGGAGAAGACCAGACTCTATGAGGTCTATGACAAGATTATCGCTGAGCTGGGAATGAATGTCCTTGAGACGGTCATCCCCAACAGTATGCGATTCCGCAAGGAAGGTGACAGTGAAGAGCAGCGTCCACTGTTCCGTTCTACGGTGTTCCCTCCCGACAAGACCCTGATAAGGGGAAGTAACATCCGCGAACTGACAGACGAGATCCTGGGTATCATCAAAGTATGAATGTATGGCTGGTAAGAATGACTATGGTTTCAACGCTGAGGAGGCTATCAACAGCATCCGGCCAGACACACCCAAGAGACAGTCCGGGGAAATCCATTCCGAAGAAAGTAGTGGGAATGATTCTGAATCGCAGAAGTCTGCTGCCATCCCAACACCAAAGAAGACTTCAGAGAAGAAGACAGGAAAGACCGTACAGGTCGGTGAATATCTGGATTGGCTTAAAGGCAAGACGGACTTCAACTCCCGTACTGGCAAGAGTTGCAACATACGGCAACGCTACCATTACCGGATTGCGAAGTTGATAGGACTTCTTGGTGACAAGAACCTGTCTATCTCAACTTATGTCGATATGGTGCTTGGAGAACATCTAAAAAAATACGACGAGGCGATGGATGCCGTCATGAAAATGAAGTTCGATGAGATGCAGGCACAGATCAGCAACGAAGAATAGGATTAGAAGAACAAAAGTAAATACATAGAAACAATGAGTACGACAATGATTTTGATGGCTGCACTTTTAGCAGCAATGGTGGTTGCTAATACCACTATAGTCCTATGGCAGCACAAGTCACAAGACAAGACAGTGAAGACGGAACATCATGTACATGGAAACCCGGCACAGGAGTACGACGATGACGAACGCTTTCACATTGCTCCGCTTGGAAATCTGGATGAAGAGTATATGAACCTCTTTTCCAATCCTCCGATGGACAAGCCTGCACGACGCGGGAAGTCCGCCTACCTGCGTGATGCCTACCATGAGCGCATCCGGCAGATTGTGAATGCGCTGAACATTGAGGGTGTGAACATCTCCAGCTATGTGGACATGGTGCTGACAGAGCACCTGATGCGGTATGAGAATCAGATAGACCATCTGATACATAACTGCTATGGAAAATCCCGTAAACTGGCAAACTGATGGCAAACTTCATCATTATTGGCCTGTTGTGCATCATCATCTATCTTCTGGTGTGCTATGCCCTGTTTCCAATGGGAACGCAACAGACATCAGAAAGTAGCAGGAAGTCACAGGGATATGACCATAGTAAGATGTCGGATGACGACATCATGGGTAAAAGTTCCTTTGACGTTAATGCAGAGTTGCAACGAATAAAGGAGCGGGAGGAAGAAAGAAAACGCAAGGAGGCTGTTTCCAAGGGAGAAATGACTGAGGACGGCAAGGAGATTGCCCAGGAGGTGGCAATGGAGGATTGCGAGGTTGAGACGAAAAGAGAGTGGAAACAAGTACCCACAGAGGAACTTGATGCCATGTTCGATGAACCTGACTCTGGTGAGCCTCAGGCAGAGGGAGTCATCATTGATGACATTGACCTTGCTTTTCATACGGTCAGGAAGAAGGAACCGACAAAGGAAGAAGTACGCAAGGCTGCTGAAACTCTCATACAGCTGGAAGGCACGGAGTTCAAGGACGAAATCTGCCGGTTGTTTCCCGAGGTAAAGAACGACATCGACCGTGTGATGAAGATGTATTCCTCTGAACTCAATCGCAATACAAAAGAGCCGGAACCGAAGAAAGTAAACAAGAAACAAGAAAAGAAGCCCTTTCCAGAAAGGTTTGAAGACTTCACTGTAGAGGACTTGGTGTAGAACCAATAAAACTGCAAGGCAGATGAAAGAAAGAGACTACGGATAGGAGTGCGCCAAATAACCACTGAATCCAATTATCCAATCCAATTAACAACAGTAATAAACCATTTAAACGTAAACGAAAAATGAAAAAGAATGTATCAAAGTTTGTAAGCAAGAAGCTCGTTGCATGTGCAGCACTGATGGCTGCTGGAGTAACAACCGCTATGGCCCAGGGCAACGGCCTTGCTGGTATCAACGAGGCAACAAGCATGGTAACCTCATACTTCGAGCCGGGCACGAAACTCATTTATGCCATCGGTGCCGTCGTAGGACTCATCGGAGGCGTGAAGGTCTATGGCAAGTTCTCGTCTGGTGATCCCGACACCTCGAAGACCGCTGCCTCGTGGTTCGGTGCCTGCATCTTCCTCATCGTGGCCGCTACCATCCTGCGCTCGTTCTTCCTCTAAGTCAAGACGGACACCTATATATAATATAAGGTATAAGAAGAACGACCAATGGCTGAGTACAATATCAACAAGGGTATTGGCCAGTCGGTGGAGTTCAAGGGGCTGAAGGCGCAGTATCTCTTCATCTTCGCGGGCGGACTGCTTGCAGTCTTTGTCCTGTTCGTGATTCTCTATCTCGCTGGCGTGAACCAGTGGGTGTGCATCGGTACGGGTGTCGTGTCTGCCTCCGTCCTGGTCTGGCAGACCTTCGCCCTCAACCGACGCTACGGAGAGCACGGACTAATGAAGAGAATGGCAAACCGCAATCATCCCCGATTCCTGATCAACCGACGCAAGCCATACCAGATAATTAAACATAAGTGTTACGACAATGAGGAATACGCTGAAAGCAACGACTGTTGAGAACAAACTGCCACTATTGGCAGTAGAGAACAGCTGCATCGTGTCGAAGGACGCAGACCTGACCGTCGCCTTTGAGGTGATGCTGCCTGAACTCTACACCGTGACCTCGCAGGAGTACGAGACCATTCACGGCTGCTGGTGCAAGGCGATAAAGGTACTGCCAGACTACAGCATCGTCCACAAGCAGGACTGGTTCATCCGCGAGACCTACAAGCCGGAGTTGCAGAAGGATGACATGAGTTTCCTCTCCCGCAGTTTCGAGCGCCACTTCAACGAGCGTCCTTTCCTGAAGCATTCGTGCTACCTCTTCCTGACCAAGACCACGAAGGAGCGCAACCGCATGCAGAGCAATTTTTCAACGCTCTGCCGTGGCCACATCATCCCGAAGGAAATGAACAGGGAAACGGCCAGCCGATTCCTGGAGTCCGTGGAGCAGTTCGAGCGCATCATGAACGACTCCGGCTTTGTGAGACTGAGAAAACTGAGCGACAACGAGATTGTCGGCACCCGTCGCAAGGCTGGTCTGATAGAGCGCTACCTGTCACTGAACCCAGAGGAAAATGCCTCGCTACAGGACATCGACCTCGATCCTGCTGAGATGAAGATTGGCGACAACCGCCTGTGCCTCTTCACGCTCTCCGACGTGAACGACCTTCCTGCCAAGGTGCATACCGACACCCGCTACGAGCGTCTGAGTACAGACCGAAGCGACTGCCGCCTGTCGTTTGCCAGTCCCGTGGGACTGCTGCTGCCCTGCAACCACATCTACAACCAGTATGTGAATATCGACAACAGCGATGACAACCTGCAGCGCTTTGAGAAGACGGCCAGAAACATGCAGTCGCTGAGCCGCTACAGCCGCAGCAACGCCATCAACAAGGAGTGGATAGACATGTACCTGAACGAAGCGCACTCCCAGGGGCTCATCAGCGTCCGTGCCCACTACAACGTCATAGCATGGAGTGACGACGCCGAAGAACTGAAGCACGCCAAGAACGACATTGGAAGCCAGTTGGCAAGTATGGAGTGTATGCCGAGGCACAACACCGTCGATTGCCCGACGCTCTACTGGTCAGGCATCCCCGGCAACGAAGCCGATTTCCCTGCGGAAGAATCGTTCTATACGTTCATCGAGCCTGCGGTGTGCCTGTTTACGGAAGAGACCAACTACAGATCGTCGCTCTCGCCCTTTGGCATCAAGATGGTGGACAGGCTGACGGGGAAGCCGCTGCACATCGACATTAGTGATTTGCCGATGAAGAAGGGTGTCACGACGAATAGAAACAAGTTCGTGCTTGGGCCTTCGGGCAGCGGAAAGAGTTTCTTCATGAACCACGTCGTGCGCCAGTACTATGAGCAGGGTACCCACGTCGTGCTGATTGACACGGGACACTCGTATGCTGGACTGTGTGCCATGATCCACCGTAAGACGCACGGACAGGATGGCATATACTACACCTACACCGAGGAACATCCGATTTCGTTCAATCCGTTCTATACGGATGATTACGTCTTCGACGTGGAGAAGAAGGATTCGATAGTGACACTGCTGCTGACGCTCTGGAAGAGTGAGAACGAGGATGTCACAAAGACCGAATCGGGAGAGTTGGGCAGTGCGGTTTCTGCTTACATCAGCATGATCCAGGCAGACCACAGCATCGTGCCGTGCTTCGACACTTTCTACGAGTACATGCGCGACGTGTACCGCCAGCAGATGCAGGAACGTGACATCAAGGTCGGAAAGGACGATTTTAATATCGACAACTTCCTGACGACGCTTCGCCAGTACTACCGAGGCGGACGCTACGACTTCCTGCTGAACTCGAAGGAGAACATCGACCTGCTGGGTAAACGCTTCATCGTTTTTGAAATCGACTCCATCAAGGACAACAAGGAACTGTTTCCTGTAGTGACCATCATCATCATGGAGGCGTTCATCAATAAGATGCGCCGTCTGAAGGGAGTGCGGAAGATGCTGGTGGTGGAAGAGGCGTGGAAGGCACTGACCTCGGCAAACATGGCCTCCTACATGCTCTACATGTACAAGACGGTGAGAAAGTTCTTCGGCGAGGCTGTGGTGGTGACGCAGGAGGTGGATGACATCATATCGTCGCCCATCGTGAAGGAGAGCATCATCAACAACTCCGACTGCAAGATTCTGCTCGACCAACGCAAGTACATGAACAAGTTCGACCAGATACAGAACCTGCTCGGACTGACGGAGAAGGAGAAGGGGCAGATACTGAGCATCAACCAGGCCAACAATCCCTCGCGGCTCTATAAGGAGGTGTGGATAGGTCTGGGCGGAACGCAGTCGGCGGTCTATGCCACCGAGGTCAGCCCTGAGGAATACCTTGCCTACACGACGGAAGAGACCGAGAAGATCGAGGTGCAGCGTCTGGCGGAGAAACTGGGCGGTGACATCGAGGGTGCCATCAAGCAACTGGCAGACAAACGTAGGGAAAGCTCGAAGTAAGTCATAACCACCAGAAAAAAAGAAACGGTGCAGCCATGCACCAAGTAATAACCCATTAACAACAAAAGGAGAAAGAACAAATGAGAAAGAAAGTATTAGTGATGATGAGCCTTTGCATGACGCTGTTCGTCAGCAAGGCCAGTGCACAGTGGACGGTCGTTGACCCTACCAATCTGGCACAGGGTATCGTGAATTCCTGCCGTGAGATCGTGCAGACCTCCACGACTGCGGAAAATATGATCAACAACTTCAAGGAGACGGTGAAGATCTACGAGCAGGGAAAGAAGTACTATGATGCCCTGAAGAGCGTGAACAACCTGGTGCGCGATGCCCGCAAGGTGCAGCAGACCATCGTCATGGTGGGCGACATCACCGACATCTACGTGGGTTCGTTCCAGAAGATGATGCACGACGAGAACTTTTCCGTTGAGGAACTATCGGCCATTGCATCGGGCTACACGAAACTGCTGGAGGAATCGACGGGCGTACTCAACGAACTGAAGACGGTCGTGAATATCTCAACGCTCTCCATGACCGACAAGGACAGGATGGACGTGGTGGACAAGTGCTACCGTGACATGAAACACTACCGTAACCTCGTCAACTACTACACCAACAAGAACATCTCCGTGTCGTACCTCCGTGCCAAGAAGAAACACGACCTCGACCGTGTGCTGAAGCTCTAC
>Ga0256405_10001731_pt1 | contig 56677 bp, 59 predicted proteins | sample RumenRJG_02DNA_FD_189096 | JGI IMG/M metagenome (GOLD analysis project Ga0256405, IMG submission 189096) | Bovine rumen microbial communities from Lethbridge, Alberta, Canada - RJG_02 | ecosystem: Host-associated > Mammals > Digestive system > Stomach > Rumen | place: Canada: Alberta... | reverse complement strand
GTATCCGCGGACAGAAGTTTCCTTTCCAGTAAATTCGGTTCCTACACCGGTTCGGTCCTGGCACTATCGAGTATGATGGATTGGGACGCCCCCAGAATCCCCGGTACAGTCTCATTCATCGGTATGGATAACTACCCGAAGAGGGACGAGAACAGCAGGTACATGGATTCCGTCCTGGCGAATTTCGGACTCAGACGCAACGGCGACTTCATCGCAGTAGAGACGGTTGCCGAACTGATGAAGGTCCCCACCTCCCAATATCTCATAGCGATGGGACAGACGTTCTTCACCAAGCGCATAATGGATGTGGTTTCGGACCGTCGCGACATCCTGCACCTGGAGTCGATGGACGGCATGAAAGGGCTGCGCACCTGGTGCGAGACCCTCGGAAAGGTTACCGGCAGACCTGAGGATGCGGAGAGATTCCTCGAAACGGAGGAGAGGCTCTACCGTTCCGAGATATCCGAGATAAGAAAGAGGACCGAGGGAAGGAAGGCCATCATCTATACCGGTTCCGACACCGACTCCCTTGACTGGTATGTCGAGGTCCTCGATGATCTCGGAATCGAGGTACTGGCTATAGTCCTCTGGAAGAAGAGGTTCGAGGACCGCTCCAGGAAGAAATGCACCTACTCCGGGATCAGGAGGATGCCTGATGTGGAGCTATGCCATCTCAAAAGTACGGCCGAATCCCTGGGAGCGGACCTGATAGTCTCCGGGGATACAAGGGCCGGACGTGCGGGAATACCCTGGTCGGGGATGGCTGTCCCTTACATTGGACGTATCGGTGCGGTCCAATGGGCCAAACGCCTCAGCAGATGCCTCAGCATCAAACCCGGAGAAGGGTGGAACATGGAGGTCTCCCAATGATGACAGAACCTGACGGATTTCTCGGAGCGGTATTGGCCGCACAGGGGTGCGGACTGAAAGCTATGATCAACGGACCCGGAGGATGCAGATCGCGTACCGTCAACCTCTACCGCGAACTATCTGTCGAATACTCCGGCGAGGAGAGTGGGTGCTGCCGCTCGAAATACATGAGCAGACAATCCAACCTCCCCTGCACCTATCTGAATTCCGACGACATGATCCTTGGTTCCGGGAACAAGATATCCGACGGGCTGTCCTCGGTGGCATCGGCCACGGATAAAGACATCGTGCTCATCGACACCCTCGGCGCGTCCGTTCAGGTGACCGACATGGAAGCGGCAGTGAAACGTTCGGGCACGGAGGACAGGGTGATACTGACCGAGGGGGATCTCTCGGGCCTCTCGCTGGCAGAAGGATTCGACAGGACCGTACGCGCCGTCATGGAACGCACAGGTCTCGCTTCCGGGGAAAGGAAGAACTCCGTGGCGATTCTGGGATATTCTTTGGCGGACAGTTCCTGGCTATACGGAAAACGTAACATATCCGAGATGCTGGCACTGCTGGGAATCACTAATGTTGTATTCGTCGGGTGCGGTTCGGATAAAGAGGCTATCAGAAAGGCCGGAACGTGCTCCGCATCCATATCGATTCATCCCGAGATGTCCTCGCTCACTGCGGAATACCTCTCGGATATGGGAGTCAGGAACATCACGCCTAGAGTGGGGTCGCCCATCGGATATCCTTCCATGCGCTCGTTCGTCACCCAGGTCTCGGATGCACTCGGACTTTCTCCGGATACCGCACTGCACGCCGTCGACGAGGAGGAAAAGGCAGTCAAGAAGATACTGAACAACTGTGACAAGGATATCCGCGGATTCAGGGGCCAGCTGATGACCCTGGAGGCGATTCCTTCCGATCTCCTGCCACTGATGGAATGGATGTACGACATGTTCTCGCTGGTCCCGGGATCGGTCAGATACAGATTCTCTAAGACCTCACCGTACGATGAGAGGATATCTTCATTCCTGGACACGGTCGGCTGTTCCGGGGCCCTGGGTGCCGAAGCGGATCCGCTCGCCACACATGCTGTATTCTCCGACGGACTCTCCGCGAGACTCTATTCCATGGAGCACCCGCATGCATCCTGTGTCGAGATCGGTATGCCCTATTCCCGCAAAACCGAACTCACCGACAAGAGTCTGGTCGGATTCGGAGGTGCAAGATACCTCCTCGACAGTCTTGTCAACGGCATCGGCAGATTCAGCTGCGGACAGCCTACGATGGCAGATTTCAGATAACCTAAATATTAAAAAACACATGTCTGGCACATGAAAGGAATCCTCATCTGTGCACATGGTTCGACAGAGTCTGAGACAGGCAGTGCGGTAAGAGAACACAGCGCCCGCGTATCGTCGCTGACCAGCCTTCCGGGGTATTACGGATTCAACGCCAGTGAGGAACCTTCCATAACGGATGCTTTACACAAGATGTCGGCGGACGGTTTCGATGAAGTCATCGTCATCCCCTTTTCTTCACACCGGGATTCCTCCAGGAGTCAAAACTTTATAGGCGCTGCCAGATATTTAGGTATGGCAAAACTTAAACTCAAGATTGAAGGAATGGCCTGCGAAAAGTGCGTCGCAAAGGTAGAGGAGGCTCTGAAGAACAAGGGCGTCTCCGATCTCCACGTCAAGATAGGCTCCGCCTCGTGCACCTACGATGAGTCCTCGGTCTCCGAGGAACAGCTTGTCGAGGCCGTGGTGGACGCAGGGTTCCCCGCCAAGGTCAAGAAGGGCCTGTTCTGATATGAGCGAACAGAAGGAGACGTTCCGCATCGGCGGCATGTCATGCGCCGCCTGTGCGGTGAAAATCGAGACGTTCACCAAGAAGCTCCCCGGCGTCACCGACAGCGTGGCCAATTTCGGCAACAACACTGCCACAATCACCTACGATGATGAGAGATCCTCCCGTGAGGAGGTCATCAAGGCCATCGTCAAGGCCGGCTACACGGTCATCGAGGGAGATACCTCCGAAGCTGACCGCAGGGAAGCCAGGGAAAGGAAGATCAACCTCGCCATAGCGATGGTCTTCGCCATCCCCCTCACGATCTACGCGATGGTGGGCATGCTCACCGACATAAACGTCCCCTTCGAACACGACAACAACCACATCACCTACGCCGTCATTCAGATGGTGTTATGCATCCCGGTCCTGTGGTCGGGAAGGAGATTCTACATCCGCGGGATACCCGCACTCCTGCGCAGAAGTCCGAACATGGACACTCTCGTGGCCCTCGGAACAGGTATCGGATTCTGCTACAGTCTTTACCTTCTGGGTATGATGATTTCGGTCAACGAACCCGAAGCCAACATGGACTACATGATGCATCTTGCCTTCGATTCCGCGGCCATGATCATCGCCTTCGTCTCCATCGGGAAGTACCTGGAGGCCATGGGCAAGGTCAAGACCAACGATGCGGTCAGCGAACTGCTGAAGAAGGAACCACAGGAGGCCTCCGTCATCCGCGACGGGAAGGAAACCAGGATCCCTGTATCGGAGATAGCGATCGGCGATACGGTCCTGGTGAGGGCGGGCGAGAGCATCCCGGTGGACGGGGTCATCACGGAAGGCGACTCCGATATCGATGAGTCCATGCTCACCGGCGAGAGCATCCCCGTGATGAAAAAAATCGGAGACACGGTATACACTGCAACCGTCAACGGCTCCGGCAGCCTCCGCATCAGGACGGAACAGACCGGCAAGAACACCCTTCTGCATCAGATAATAACAATGATCGAAGGTGCACAGGGCACCAAAGCCCCCATCGCACGCATGGCAGACAAGGTCGCAGGGATATTCGTCCCTGCGGTGCTCCTCATCGCTACGGTGTGCTGTGCGGCATGGTTCCTTTCCGGCAGGAGTGCGTCGTTCTCCATCACGGTCATGGTGTCCGTGCTGGTGATCTCCTGTCCCTGCGCCCTCGGACTGGCGACGCCTCTGGCGATCATAGTGGGCACCGGCAATGCGGCGAGACAGGGCATCCTGTTCAAGAACGCCGCCACTCTGGAGGCTGCGGGGAACATAGACCTGGTGGTCCTCGACAAGACGGGAACTATCACCGAAGGCCATCCGGAAGTGACCGATATTGTTCCGCTGAATATGACAGAAAACGAACTGCTGGCATTTACGGCTTCGGCAGAGTTCGGATCGCAGCACCCCATCGCCAAGGCCATCGTCAGAAGCGCTGAGGAAAGGGGCATGGAACTCGCATCTGTATCCGGATTCGACACCGTGATTGGAAAGGGTATAACCTGCACCGTGAACGGCAGGAAGGTCGCAGTGGGCAATGCCTCCCTCATGGAGGAGGTCGGTACGGACATCTCCGCCGCTGCTGAACACTACAATTCGCTCACCGCAGAGGCCAAGACCTGCATGTTCGTCTCTGCGGACGGAACTATCGCAGGAATCGTGGCGGTAGCTGACCCGCTCAGACCCACCTCATCAGAGGCTGTTTCACTCATCAAATCGATGGGTGCCATGCCGGTCATGGTGACCGGGGACAACAGACAGACCGCGGAGGCCGTGGCACACGCCGTCGGAATCAATGAAGTCAAGTCCGAAGTCCTTCCCCAGGACAAGCTGGCTATCGTGAAGAAGTACCAGATCATGCAGAAGACCGTGGCCATGGCAGGAGACGGGATAAACGATGCCCCCGCACTGACCCAGGCCAACGTAGGCATGGCAGTGGGTTCCGGCACAGACATCGCCATAGGCGCGGCGGACGTGGTCCTCATGAACAGCGATCCAAGATCGGTGCCTGTCGCCATGGACATCGGCAGGAAGACGGTCACCAACATCCGTCAGAATCTGTTCCTTGCCTTCGTTTACAATGCGATATGCATACCCATCGCAGCAGGACTCCCGTACCTTCTGGGTATGGGGGAATTCAGCCACATGCCCATGCTGGCGGCCGCGGCCATGTCCTGCTCTTCGGTATCGGTTACCCTCAACGCCCTGAGGATGCGCGGATACAGACCGGCGTTCGCGAATCAATGAACGGGACACAGAGATTTCACGCGGAGCGTTCCGTCGTTACGCTTCCATTCCTTCTCAGCCTCGACGATTTCGAAACCATGGGAAAAACCGGGAATATACAGGGTCATCGACTCGTATTCCCCTCCCTCGCCCATGATGCTGATGCCGTACTTCGACCTGAGTGCCTTCAGATCCTTCAGGGTGTCATGGTTGATTGGGCGCCCCAGCCATGATTCGTCGAATCCCTCGGCATAGCAACCCACGATCACGGCTCTGATGCCGGAGTCGATGATCTGCTCCATGAGCATGTCCTGGTCCTTCCTCCACATAGGGGATATGACCTTAAGACCCAGATCTCCGCAGACGAGGTTCATCCTATCCCACTGGTAATCGGACCATACGGCTCCGGTGACGACCCCGTCGATGTCCAATCCCTCGAGGGCCCTGCGGAGTCCCTCCATATCGCTGTCCTCCTCGCCGGTGCTGCTGCCGAGGATTACTTCCTTGCCCATGGCCTCCGCCAGCGTAGGGACGACGTTGAGGTTGGGGGTGTGGAAGATCCATGAAGCCCGGTCCTGGGGGACGATGTTCACCAGATACGGCACCTCGTGGCCGCTCTGCTCCGCGACATACAGTGAAAACGACGAATCCTTGCCGCCGGAGTACAGTGAGGCCAAACGCATGTTACCTTATCTGGCGCTACATTAAAGTAAATTTTCGTTAATGGGGGTTTGGTGAGACTTGATGGCAGAGGTAGACCAGAACGAGATGAAGAAGATTGCAGCGGAGAAAGCGGTCGAGACTTTTGTGAAGGACGGCATGACCGTCGGACTCGGAACCGGCTCCACAGCATATTACGTCATCCTCAAGGTCGCCGATCTCGTCAAGAAAGGTTACAAGCTGAAATGCGTCGCCACCTCGGTCGCATCCGAGAATCTGGCACTAGAGAACGGCATCCCCATCGTAGACCTCAACGACGTCGACCACGTGGATGTCACCATCGACGGTGCGGACGAGGTCGATCCCAAGATGAACCTCATCAAGGGTCTCGGAGGAGCACTCCTCAGGGAGAAGATCGTGGCCGCCGCCTCCGTGGAGGAGATCATCGTCGTGGACGAGAGCAAGCTGGTCGAGAAGATCGGTACCAGGTGCTCCCTTCCCGTGGAGGTCCTCCCCTTCGGACACCTCAAGACCGCCTACGGACTGAGGAGGCAGGGCTGCGAGCCCGTCCTGAGGATGAAGGGCAGCGAACCGTTCGTCACCGACGGAGGCAACCTGATCTACGACTGCCGCTTCGAAGGCGGAATCGATTACCTCTCATTCAAGGAGTCCGCCCTGGACGCCATCCCCGGTGTCGTGGAATGCGGTCTCTTCATCAACATGGTGAGGGCCGTCGTCATCGCCCACAAGGACGGGTCCGTAGAGATTCGCGAGTGAAACCGCTGGACAGTACCGTCCAGATGCCTTTCTATTCCTTTATTATAGGAATAAAGGTAGGCGAACTTTAAATAGAACCTGCGTATAAGCGCATTCTGCATTAGCGTTTCATTAGGTGATTACAATGAAAATGCCGAGAACTATCAAAACATACTGCCCCTTCTGTGCGGCACACACCAGCCACGCAGTCGAGAGGGTAAAGAAGAAGAAAGCAAGCGAGCTCAAATGGGGTCAGAGGAGATTCAGGGAAGTCACCTCCGGATACGGAGGTTTCCCCAGGCCTAAGCCCGAGGGACGTGAGAAGCCCACCAAGAGGGTCAACATCAGGTTCAGGTGCGAACAGTGCAAGAAGGCACACCTCACCACCTGCATCAGGGCCAAGAAATTCGAGCTCACGGAGTGATTCCAATGGTTAACAACTTTGTCAAAGTCAAATGCCCCGACTGCGGAAACGAGCAGATCGTCTTCAAGAGGGCAGCAACCAAAGTACTTTGCCACGTTTGCGGATCCGTCCTCGTTACTCCCAAGGGAGGAAACGGAGAGATCAGCGGCGAAGTGCTTGAGGTGGTTGGCTGATGTCCAGGGCCAGGGGCTTCCCCGAGAATGGAGAACTTGTCGTCTGCACCGTCACCTCGGTGAAGAACTTCGGTGCATTCGTCACTCTCGACGAATACGACAACAAGGAAGGATTCATTCACGTTAGGGATGTTGCCACTGGCTGGGTTAAATACATCAGAGACTACATCAGAGAAGGACAGAAAATCGTCTGTAAGGTTCTCGGCGTCGACTCTCAGAAAGGTCACATCGACCTTTCTCTGAAGTCCGTCAACGATCACCAGAAAAGAGAGAGAATCCAGCAGTGGAAGAACGAGAACAAGGCCGAAAAGCTCCTTGAGATCGTCGCCCAGAGGCTTTCTACCAGCGTCGATGACGCCTACGACCTCTTCGGCAACACCCTGCTGGAGGACTACGGGACCCTCTACGATGCCTTCGAAAGCGTCGTAGCGGACCCCGAATCGTTCAAGGAAGACTACGAGGGCGACTGGATCGTCACCTTCATCGAAGTCGCCCAGGAGAACATAACCCTCCCTGCAGTGCAGATCGAGGGTACCCTCGAGATGACCTCCTCCGCCCCCAACGGCGTCGAGCTCATCAGGAAGGCACTCCTTGCCGGAATCGAGGCCGCCGACGGTGCAGATGCAAAGATCACCAGCGTCGGTTCCCCCAGATACAGGATCGTAGTCAACGCTGCGGAGTACAAGACCGCCGAGGACATCCTCAAAAGGGTGTCCGCCACCGCCATCAAGAGTCTCGAAGACGACGGCGGGGTCGCGGTCCTGAAGCGCGAGAGCAAGTGAGATGAACTCTCAGCTGCGCAAATGTCCCAGATGCGGACGTTACACACTTTTTGATACCTGCGTGCAGTGCTCCGAGAAAACCGTTTCGCCGATACCCCCGAGGTATTCCCCCGAGGATCCGTACGGCAAATACCGCCGTATCGCCATCAAACAGGAGTATGGAGAGAATGGAAAGTATCGTAAAGTATGATTACAAACCCGTTCTGAAGGACCCCATCCTCATCGAGGCCCTGCCCGGGATCGGCAACGTCGGAAAAGTGGCCGGAGACCATCTGGCACAGTTACTGAAAGCGGAGAGATTCGCTGTCATTTATTCCATGAACTTCCCCGCCCAGGTGATCCCCGGCGAGGACAATGTCGTTAAGATGGCGTGCAACGAACTGTGGCATGCCAAGACCCCTTCCGGTCAGGATCTGGTTTTCCTGAAGGGAGACTATCAGGGTTCCACACCCGAAGGACAGTTCATCCTGGCCCAGGACATGCTGGAGATCATGATGTCCTACGGGGTATCCCGCATCATCACTCTGGGCGGATTCGGCACCGGCCAGATTGTGAAGGAACGCCATGTGTACGGTGCGGTTTCCAGGATAGAACTCAAGGATGAACTCACGGACTGCGGAGTCACCTTCTTGCCTGGAGAACCCCGTGCAGGCATAGTCGGTGCCGCGGGACTGCTCATCGGACTCGGACAGATGAACGGCATCGACTCCTTCTGCCTCATGGGGGAGACGTCCGGATTCTTCATCGACCATGGAAGTGCGATAGAGATACTGAAGGTCCTGGGGAAGATGTTCGGTATCGAAGACCTCGACCTGAAGGACCTGGAAGCAGAGTCCCAGAAGCTCGCGGAACTTACCGACAAAGCCGCCGAGCAGATGGTCGAGAAGACCACCGATTTGGGCTATATCGGATGAGGAAAACCGCCTCGCCCATAGCTATTTATATCGTTGACCTATCCTCCAAATAATCCCCACTTAGCTCAGACTGGCTAGAGCGGCTGACTGTAGAGTGTTCTCGGAGAGATCCGATACAGCCGCTGAAATCAGCAGGTCCCCTGTTCAAATCAGGGAGTGGGGACCATCATTGTCCAGATCTCCCGGCGGAGACCCGTTTAAAAATTTTCTCGAAAATTTGACGTGTACCATTTTACATACGCACACAAACTAATCAAATGAAGAGTTTTGAAGAGTTTTGAATATTAAATTTAACACCCAAAATATTTCTTGCCCTGCACTCACGAAATTTTCTCGGAAACTGAATGATTCAAAACGTTATACTAATGTTGAACATCTCCGCTATATGTTGCAACGATTCCGAAAGAAAAACGCGTTCATCTATCTCTTCCAGATTTGCCACCAGTTCCGGAACGAATTCCTCTTCGGAGATGCGCACACTATCGGTACCATTTGTCCTGGGCCATATGTGGACCTGGAGCGTCTCCACCAGAGTCTTCTTGCGGTCATCCCCGCTCCACCTATAATCCATGTATGCCCCGGTAATCTTGTACAACGTGAACGTTCCGTATTCACCATACTGCCTGAAACACCTCCCTATGAGTTCCCGGGCCTCCTGGAGTTTCCTTTCCTCATCCATACATAGAGATTCATGCTCCTCCGCAGACTTGCGGTCATAGAACGTCCTGTTGCAGTTCTCGCATTCGAATTTGGTGTACTCGCGCACCATGAAGATCAGAGCATGTCGGTGCAGATAAAGTATGTTAGATTTTGTGTTCCTCTCGCTCACACCAACATATAGCCAGGAACACAAAATCTAACAATGCTTTTCAATCCCCAAAACAAATCAAACCTATGCAAGGACCAGGTATGCAGGACGGAGACGAACAGCGCATGACCGCTAGTCTTCTGAAGTATCTTACAAAAAACAGGATGCATGACGAGTACTGTCTGAAGGACCCGGGCGACATCGAACTATTCGAAGAGATCGAACGCATCGTCAGGGAACTACCCTCCTCGGAGAAGAACCTTGACGTACGTACCTTATGGATCAGCATACCCCGCGGCCCCATCGAGGACTTCGGCGATTACGAGGACTACAAGGAAGATTACAACTACGAGGAATTCGTAAATCTTTGGAAGTACGAACATCCTGATGAAAAGGATTGGTATGTATTCCAGTATGAAAAAATACCCTGGGGCCCCAGATATGTCGCCTTGGGTAATTTGAGCTTGTTCTGCGAAGAAGAAGACAAATCGTTTAGGGATTATTCAAGTGGCCACACCGGTCTTCTGAAATGGCTGGTGGGCATACTGAGAGAGACCGTGGATTCCGTGAAGGACGGCACATATCACGACTTGGTCGTCAGCCAACTGCCCATAGGTTACCGCAAGGGAGTGGTCAAAAGATCGGATATCTGGAAAAGCGGATATTGGTCCAGAGAGGACGATCTTGACGGCATCACCGACGAGGAGATTGAGAGATTCATCGAACTGGTGGACGGGGGGATTGAACAGGAACCTAAGGAAAAACTGGAATCTATGACCTTGAATGATTATCTGACACTGTGTTCGGTATGTTTCAGAATATTCGGGAGGGACATTGCGGATAAATCCCCCGCAGAACAGTTCAAAAGGTTCGCCGATGGACGTGACGAGGGCCTGCTGGAGCTAGATCCGGATGATCCGGATGCGTTCAGACTGTTCTGCAAGAGTTCCCACAGCGGCCATGTTTGGGAGATTTTTCCGGGCCATAGCTATTCCCGCATACACCTGTATCCCCACACTGACGAGAACGGATGGTATCTTTACCTGAACGGACCGTTCCATCGCAATCACTTTGTGCACATCGCCCTGGAATTGACCTCCATGGGAATCCCGATGAAGGTATACGAAGCGGGCAAGGTCGTAAACGCCCTGAATGGAGAGGATTACATCGGGATTATGCCGAGGGGGAGTTTTCCGCAGTATTGCAGCCATCTCTTCACTGAACACGAAGTTATGGACTGCCTCTCGTTCAGGGAGGAAATGCTGGAGAAATTCGGAGATATGATCGAATGGTACGCGGTGAACACATTCTACCCTGTAATATCAGACTCTTCTAAAAAGGACTGAAATAACGCAAACGGAGGTGAATCGATGGATAGTGAACTTAAGAAATTATGTAAAATGGACAGTACCTCAGACATAATTGGTGATATGGAACAAATTATCAATCGTTCCCGTAACATAGCATATCTGTACGTAAACAGAGCCCTGGTTCTACGCAACTGGTTGATTGGAAGAAGAATTGATCAGGAGATTCTAAAGGATCAAAGTTTCGAAGATAATTATGGTAAGAAACTGATTGTGGACCTATCTAGAAAACTTACCTCCGAATACGGTAAGGGATTCAGCCCTAGCACCCTCTACAAGTATGTCAGATTCTACAAACTGTTTCCGAAGATATTGTCCACAGTGTGGACACAATCTTTTTCCTGCCTGTCATGGAGTCATTACCGCTTATACCGACTACATCCAATTCATTTCTCCACAAAAGGCTCAAAAACCTTTAGAAATCGAGGATGTAAGATATATATAGACACGCACGGACTAAGCATCCACTAAGCACAATTTGTGACTATTTTTCCGAAAAAAATGAGATTTTTTATAACCTTGTATATAAAAATTATACAATACGCCAACCGTTTTTGATCCACAATCATCAAACGGACTAAGCACCCACTAAGCACGCTCATGCCCAGTACGGGACTGCTTACCATCGGCACGTCTTTAAATATCTGATATCCGATGGTTACATATCCTGATAAGACCCGTAAGTCGGCTGCCATGGGTGGCCATTAATACTTACGGGCAAGGGATTATCTTCTCCTCAATCTGTTCCCTGAATCTCCCATCGCCGTGCTGGAGATCGGCATAAAACGAACCTGCAACGAAATCCGCTATCTGTACACATTTGTTCTGATGCGATGTGGCCTTCTCGCAGCGTTTGAGATTGGAACCGTGACGTTTCGATGTTTCCGTTGCCATGGAGCGCAGATCCTCCAAACTTACGAAGGTGCTCCTGTCCACAAAGAGATTGATATCATGCGACCCGACCTGGCCGAATACCCTGTCCAGAAGATCCGTGAGAACGATACGGTACAAGGCGTTCCCACTGACTCCGTAGTACTTGGAAGCGTAATCATACTTATCAACCTCCACAGATACGATAGCTACGTCGGTGAGGGATAGTTCCTTCAGGACTTCCAGTATCTCTTCGTCGGTGGAGTTGTAGAACTTGGATTCATCCCTTGCCGCGGGAATGGCCTTGAATGCGGACGACAGCGTTCTGACGCGTCTGACAATCACGGCAGACATTACGAAAAACCTGGAATCGGACCCCAGGTTCCCTGATTCATCCACAGCTGCCAACCACGTCATGATAACGCGACCCCGATTCGAGACAGAGAATATAGTTGTAACGCGAATCACGTGCTGATATCCCCTTCGGAACATCATATGTATTCTGAACTTCAACAATCAAGGTTTGGAGACCCAGTAGATACATCGTACCATCCCTGTCAGAATCTGAAGACTGTCTTTGATGAGAATCAGGGATAATCGATTTTTCCAAAGTTTTTTGAATTATATCGACTACATATGATTAACAAAACAACAGGTGACTGCAATCACCTGTGGTTGGAGAACATCCTCACCAGATTGTTGCCCAGGGACTTTATTTAGTATTTAAATTGCAACATATATGGGGGGAATTATACACATTCATTGCAACAAATCAGGTGGTGGGGAGAAGCCCACCCACTCAAAGTGTTAAAGAACCTTTTTCAAGGATTAATCCGCTTCATAAAACATGAACAGCAAGGATGAAATCGTCAGTATGTTCGACGGCGACAGAGGGGATGCCCACCCTCCCGCAATCTTCACCCAGTCTGGGACTGTCGGACAGATGGACTCCTGCGGATCTCACTGGCCGGAAGCCAACTTCGATGCAGAGAAGATGGCGGAGCTCGCACTTCAGACCAATAAGATATTCGGTTTCGCCACCGTCAGAGTGCCGTTCTGCATTACCGTGGATGCGGATGCATTCGGATGCGGGATTTATCCCGGAAGCAACGACTCACAGCCCTCGGTGGAATCATTCAGATACTGTCCCGAAGGGGAGATCCTCGAGGTCCCGGAGGACCTCATTTCTCCGGACGAATTCATCACAAGCAGAAGACCCAGCATCATAAAGGAAGCTGCGGATATCCTCTCCAAAAACGAGGACCTCTTCCTGATTGCGGCAGTCAACGGACCCATGGCCTGCGTCAACAACCTGCTCGGCATGGAGAACACCATGATGGCACTCATGATGGAACCGGACAGAATGTATTCATGGCTGAAGGCGGTGACCCCGCATCTCTCCGAGTTCGCCCATGTCCTGTCCGAGACCGCGGATTGCATAATGATTACGGAGGAGGCATCTTCGGAGTTCACCCCTCCGGAATACTTCGACGACGTTTTCCAGGCCTATGTCCCGGATGTCATCGCAGGCGCCCACAAAGGAGCGTTCTGCACCACCCACACCTGCGGAGAGACCCTCGACATCGCAGACAGACTCTGTGCCCTCGGACAGGACGGGATCTCCCTCCAGACCGACAGCGACCCTGATGCATACATGCAGGCAATGGGCAAGGAGATCGTAAAACTGGGCGGAGTCCGTCCAGTGGATACGCTTATGATGAAAAAGCCGGAGGATGTTCTCGCAGAAGCAAAGCATGCCGCCGAAATAGGATTCGACATCGTCACCCCCGAATGCGGTGTGCCTCCTCAGACTCCGAACGAAAACCTGATGGCACTGGCACATTACCGCGAACACTGAGTCGTGTAAACATGGGAGAGAACACGATCGTCACCGGCCGCTTCATACTGGCGGCGGCCTCATGCTTCTTCATGACTGTCGTGTTCTTCGCCCATTTCAGTTCCATCCCGTCGTATTCGATAACCGTCCTCGACACCGATGCCACGGTGGCCGGATTCGTGGCGGGCATCTTCATCGTAGGGGATATCGCGGGCCGTCTCCTCCTGGGCGGGCACGTATGGAGATTCGGCCCCAACAGGCTCTGCTTCCTGTCCATGGCCGCAGGCACAGCGATTTCGATCCTTTACCTCCTTACCGAGAATGTTCCTACACTCTGCATTATAGGATTGGTTCACGGATTCACGTACGGCGTAGCGGAACTCGCTGTATTCGCAAGAGTCACGGCCGACCTCCCTCCCTGCGTCCGCGGCAGAGGTCTCGGGTATTTTACCCTGAGCTACAGCCTCGCCAGTGCAGTGGGTCCGCTGCTCAGCATCCACCTGGTGAATGTCGGTCTCTTTCGCGAGATATTCCTGCTGGGACTGGTTGCTTCTGCCGCCTCCGCAGTGTGTGCGCTATTCCTCGGAAAGGATACGGAAAGAGGACAGATCCGTAAGACCCAGACAGCGGATTACCGGCCTATATTACGTAAGACTCTGCCTATATCGATGGTCCTGCTGATATTCCTGATATCCTACTCCGGGGTGCTCACATTCATCGCTCCCTATGGAATCGAACTGGGAATGGAAACGTACACAGCCGTGTTCTTCGTGGTGCTGTCGGTGGCCACCGTCGTCAGCAGACTGGGCATCATGGGAAAATACGATACTGTGGGTCCGGACCCCATACTGATCCCGCTGATTGTTCTGTATATCCTCGGCATGCTGCTCCTGGGTGCGGCCCCCTTCGGAGAGGCCATCCTGGTGTCCGCCTTCGTGATAGGTCTGGCACTGGCAGCCCTCGGTTCCGCCGGCAATGTCATGGCGGTGGAGGGGCTGGACATAAGGGCCCAGGGCATGGCGCTGGCCGTGGTGCAGGTCTTCATCGACCTGTCCTACATCGTCGGACCGGTGGCTTACGGATATGCGGTGTCATCCGTGGGGTACTCCGAATGTTATACTGTCATGGCCGCGGTAGGTCTTGCGGCCCTTCTCGTATATCTCCTGACCTGCTCCCCATCCGTCCGCAGACACATGGCGGGTGAAAGATGAATAAACGTTAATTTGAATAGTACGAAACGCCATCCGACTATGACGATGAAGCATCTGTTCAACATCAGCGTATTCCATCTCCCCGACGAGCTGAAAGCTGCCAGGGAGTTCGTAAAGGACCCGGCCAACCACACCGACGGTCTGGAGATCCTCACGGGCTACGATCCGATCCCGAAGCCCATGGCAGAGTGCATGATCGGTGTCCATCTGCCCTACGCCACCGACTGGTACGGCCCGTTCACAGGGAAGAGACAGGTGCCCGAATCGAAACAGCAGGAATTCGCCAGATGGAACTCCTACGGGAAGGACCGGAAGGAGATCGTGGAAAACATCCGCATCATGATGAAATGCGCCGGGGACCTGAATCCCGCATACGGGGTGTTCCATGCCGCCTCCGGCAACTACGATGAGATCACGGGTGTAGAATTCACCGATGATTCTGACTCCGTGGTGAGGGCGATGTGCGAGATGCTCAACGAGGCCTGCTCCGTTTTCCCCGGAGGCAAGCCCCCTCTCAGACTGGTGTTCGAGAACACCTGGTGTCCCGGACTCATGATGCAGGACAACAGAGGATTGGATATACTCGAGAACAAGCTCGAATTCGACAACTGGGGCATCTGCCTCGACACCGGCCACCTGCTGGTCTCCATGGGAAGCGTCCATTCGGAGCCCGAGGCCCTGGATAGACTGAACGCCTGCGTCGATAGATATTCTTCAGATATGAAGGACAGAATCACCAACGTCCATCTCCATGTGAACACCACCGCGGAGTACATGCGCAGTTTCAGGAAGCCCGACACCACAGGCATGAGCGCGGAGGAACGCATCCTTTTCGCCCACCACCACATCGGGACCATGGACGCCCATCAGCCGTTCACCGACCCAGGTGTGAAGGACCTGGTGGACAGACTCACCCCCGATTACCTGATCCACGAGATGGGTTCCATAACCTCCGAGGGACAGATGAGGCAGCACAGAACCCAAAGGAGCCTCTTCCCATGAAGGTCCCGGACCATATCGAGGTTCGCGGTGCAAGGATCCACAACCTCAAGGATATCGATGTCGACATACCTCTCAACAAGGTCGTGGGAATCGCCGGAGTATCCGGTTCGGGGAAATCCTCCCTCGCCCTCGGCACCCTCTATTCGGAAGGTTCCAGACGTTATCTGGAAGCCCTCTCCACCTACACCCGCAGACGCATGACCCAGGCATCGCGTTCCGAGGTCGACGACGTCCGCTATGTGCCTGCCGCTTTGGCACTTCATCAGCGTCCCGGGGTGCCCGGGATCAGGAGCACGTTCGGTACTTCCACGGAGCTGCTCAACAGCATCAGGCTCATGTTCTCCAGGCTCGCCAACCACCGCTGCCCCAACGGCCACTACCTGGAACCGAGCATCAACTTCGCGGGCATGCTTGAGATCAGATGCCCCGTATGCGGTGCCGAGGTCTCACCCCCTAGCGCAGAGGAACTTGCTTTCAACAGCACCGGCGCATGCAGGGAGTGCAACGGTACCGGCGTGGTTCAGGAAGTGGACGAGACCACCCTGGTCCCCGACGAGAACAAGACCATCGACGAAGGTGCCGTTGCCCCGTGGCAGACCCTCATGTGGTCCCTGATGAAGGATATCGCAAGGGATATGGGAGTACGTACCGACGTCCCGTTCAAGGACCTCACCGAGAAGGAGAAGTGGATAGTCTTCCACGCTCCGGCCGAGAAGAAGCACCTGCTCTATTACAACGAGAAATCCGGTAACGCAGGGGAGATGGACTTCACCTACTACAACGCAATTTATACCGTAGAGAACGCCCTCGCCAAAGTCAAGGACGAGAAAGGGATGAAGAGGGTGGAGAGGTTCCTCAAGAGCAGTACCTGCCCCTGCTGCCACGGATCCAGATTGTGCGAGAGGGCCAGGGAACCACTTCTCAGGGGAATCTCCCTCGACAAGGTATGCGAGATGACCCTCTCGGATCTCGTGGAATGGGTCAAAGGCGTTCCCGATTCCCTCCCCTCCGAGATGAAACAGATGGCAGAGAACATCTGCGAGTCGTTCCATGACACAGCAGCACGTTTGATGGATCTGGGTCTTGGATATCTGACCCTCGACCGCCCCACCTCCACCCTGTCCACCGGAGAAAGACAGCGCACTCAGATGGCAAGGTCCGTACGCAACAGGACCACCGGCGTACTGTACGTCCTCGACGAACCGTCCATCGGTCTCCACCCTTCCAACATCGAAGGTCTCATCGGAGTCATGGATGCCCTGATCGCCGATGGAAACTCGATCGTATTGGTCGACCACGATACACAGATCCTGCGCCGTTCCGACTGGATGGTCGAGCTCGGACCCAAAGCCGGAGCCGAAGGAGGCAACATCATAGCCGAAGGCACCGTGGAGGACCTGGAGAAGAATCCGAAATCAATCATAGGTCCCTTCCTCGAGGACGGTAATCCCGGACTGCGTCCCCGCACCCCGGCCGAGAAGATGTTCGATCTCGGTACCATCGAGATGAAGACGGACCGCATCCATACCGTCAAACCGCTGGACGTGAAGATCCCCAAGGGGCGGTTCACGGTCGTGACCGGTATGTCTGGTAGCGGAAAGACCACCATGGCCCTGGACAGCCTGATACCTGCTCTGGAAGCGAACATCGAGGGTAAACCGCTGCCGCAGCATGTGAAGTCCATCTCTGCGGAAGGCATCGAACATGTGAAGCTCATCGATGCCACCCCGATAGGGATCAACATCCGTTCCACCGTGGCCACCTACGCCAACATCCATGATGAACTCCGTAAGGTTTTCGCAAAGACCCAGAAGGCAAAAGAAGCAGGCGTCAAAGCGGGAGATCTTTCATACAACACGGGATCGCTCCGCTGCCCTACCTGCGACGGAACTGGCGCCATCAGCCTCGATGTTCAGTTCCTTCCGGATGTGGACATCCCCTGCCCCGACTGCGGAGGCTCCCGTTACTGCCAAAAGGCATTCACCCTGACCAGGACCCGGAAGGACGGCACGGTGCAATCCCTGCCGCAGCTCATGGAACTCAGCGTCAACGAGGCACTGGCACTATGCGACGATCTGTCTGTCGTGAAGTCACGTCTGAAGGTCCTGCAGGAAGTCGGACTCGGTTATCTAACCTTGGGAGAGGCCACTCCCGGCCTGTCCGGAGGGGAGGCACAGAGGCTCAAACTCGCCAGCGAGATGGGGCGCGGTCAGGACGACACCGTATTCGTATTCGATGAACCGACCATAGGTCTCCACCCGCTCGACGTGCAGGTCCTCATGGGCATCTTCCAGCATCTCATCGAGAAAGGTGCCACGGTCGTGGTCATAGAGCACGATCTGGACGTCATCCGCTCCGCCGATTATGTCATAGATCTCGGCCCGAAAGGAGGGGAGCAAGGCGGCAGGATCGTGGTCGCAGGCACTCCTGAAGAGGTCAAAGCCTGTCCCGAGAGCATGACTGGCAAGTACCTCTGACTGGTATCCTCCCGGATACCGTCCGTTTATAGACGTTGATGAGAATCAAGGTATCGTTATGATAAGGAACATCGTGAAGATCGACAGCGAGAAGTGCACCGGATGCGGTGCCTGTGCGGAAGCCTGCGCCGAAGGAGCGATCCGTATGAGTGACGGCAAGGCAGTACTGGTAAGCGATGCCTACTGCGACGGGCTCGGCGCATGTCTGCCTGCCTGTCCGGCGGATGCCATCTCCATCGAGAAGCGCGAAGCTGTTCCTTTCGAAGAACCGCCCTCGGCGAAGAAACCCGAAACCATCCCTATGGCATCCTCCATCCCGATGGCAGGGTGCTCCGGTTCCGGCCCCCGCAGGATCCAGCACACTCCTTCCGCTCAGACCGGGGATGTCTCCGGACAGCTGTCCCAGTGGCCCGTGCAGCTGCGTCTGGTACCGGCCTCCGCACCTTATCTGGAGAATTGTGACCTCCTCCTCGCTTCGGATTGCTCCGCATTCGCCTGCGGCAACTTCCACGAACGCTTCATCAAGGGCAGGATCGTACTCATCGGATGTCCCAAGCTGGACCCCGCCGAGTCCTGGAAGAAGCTCTCGGACATAGTGGCACAGCACAGCATCAGGAGCATTACCGTCACCAGGATGGAGGTTCCCTGCTGCTCGGGACTGGCCAATGCCGCCGTATCCGCCGTGGAGAAGAGCGGTAAGAACATTCCTGTCAAGGTGTTCACCGTCTATCCGGACGGAAATGTCAGGGAAAACTGAGGCTCTGCGGCAATCAGGGCCCAAAAGCCTTTTTAACCCTGCAAGGAAATTCTAACCTCAGATGCTCCCTGCAGCGGACAATTCAAGGATAATTAACGCTGTAATTCAAGAAGCGCGGGAAAAGGGCATCCAGAGACTCACCATATCTGGTGTCGCCAAGCGGTGTAATTGCAGCAGGCAAACCCTATATTACCACCACCTCGGTGGGATGGATCGCATCATCGATTACATGATATGCGAGGACCAAGACAGTATTATCGATGTCTCGGACAGTGTTCCGTATTGGAAACGCGAGACATACCGTCTGTTCCGTTCACTGAACGAAAGAGACGATTTCTTCAAAGGCATCTACGGGACCAAGTACCGCCAGACCCTTCTGGATTCTGTGAAGAGCCATGTCCGCAAGGACATAGTTCCGGACTTCCTCTCGAACCATCGCAGAGGGGACAACCCTAAGGAATGGGATACTTTGGCAGACCTCCTCACCCACCTCTTCACGGGGATGTTCGAGGAGTGCGTCGACTCCAAGGAGACGACCGACCCCGACAAGATGATGGGTAGGATCGAGAGATTGTGCGGTGCGTCGATGCACAGGATGATCGACGATTATCTCGCATTCTCCGGTGCGAATTAAGAACAAAAACCCCGGGATCCAATATCCCGGGGGAATGGATTTTCACCTCAGGCAGAGGGTCCTGAAGGCATCTTCTGACTGATCGAGAAGAGCATCCTTGTCCATGGTCAGGATGTTCCTGTCCTCGACGACGAGGTCACCCTGGCACATCACGATCTTGACGTTTGCGTTGCACATGGAGTAGGCCATGTTGGCGATGATGTTCTCGGGCAGGAGGGGCCTCATGTTGGGTGCCTTTCCGTCGATGACCACAAGGTCGGCGAACTTGCCCACTTCGATAGAACCGATGGAATCCTGCATGCCGATGGCCTTGGCACCGTTGATGGTGACGATGTCGAGCAGCTCCTGGGCGGGGGTGACGGTGGGGTCCCACCTGCTGGACTTCTGAAGGAGTCCGAGGGCCCTCATCTCGGCGATCATGTCGAGGGTGTTGTTGGTGGTGCTTCCGTCGGTTCCGAGGGATACGTTGACGCCGTACTTGTTGAACTCGGGGACGGGTGCGACACCTCCGGTGGCAAGTTTCATGTTGGACACGGGACAGGAGGAGACGGACATTCCGGTTTCTCCCATGAGCTTGACCTCCCTCATGGTGAGCCATGCGGAGTGGGCAGTGATCATACGGGGCCCGAGGACTCCGATGTCGTACAGCCACTCGGCGGGCCTCTTACCGGTGAGCTTCTTGTGCTCGTTTACCTCTCCGCGGGTCTCGGACAGGTGCATGGTGATAGGACATCCGACCTCATCGGAGAAGGCCTTGGTCTCCACACAGGTCTCTTCGTTGCAGACATATACTCCCTGGAGAGAAGCTCCGGGAATAATCTTCCTCTCGTTCTTGAACTTCTGATAGAAGTTCTTGCAGTTCTGGAGAGGGTTGCCCTTCTGGGTGGTCTTGTCCTCGTCGAGGCAGCACCAGCAGCATACTCCTCTGAGTCCCGCTTCCTGGGTGGCTTTGGCGATAACATCCTCGGAATAGTAGAAGTCCACAAAGGTGGTGGTTCCGGAGAGCATCATCTCCATGCATCCGATCTTGGTACCAAGGGCCAGATCTGCATCGGTACGGTCGGCATCGATCTTGAAGGTCTTGTCGAGGAAGTCAGGGAAGAGAAGATCGTCGACGACTCCCTTCATCACGGTCATGGCGATATGGGTGTGGGTGTTAACCATGCCGGGCATGACGATGTCGCCGGAGCAGTCGATCTCCTTATCGGCGGTACCGTTGAATTTGGGTCCGACGGAGACTATCCTCTCACCGTCGACGACGACGTCCCCTCTGAGGACATCGCGGTTGGCGTTCTGGGTGACGATCCATGCGTCACGGAAGACTGTAATCATGAAACGGTGAACGGAACTTCCTGTTTTATAATTACTTAGTCGCGCGCCCGCCCACGGACAAAACAAAATACTGCAAATCCCTTCGGATGCTGATAAGATGGTCTACCGTATCACATTCCTGGGAACCGGCGGAGGGAGGCACACTACGATGTACCAGACCCGCTGCACCGGAGGTATGCTCTTCGAGCACGGTGAGCCATCGCACTATCTTCACATAGACCCCGGACCGGGTGCACTCACGCAGATGAGGCGCATTCATTACGACCTCGGGAAGACGGAATCAGTCATCATCTCCCATGCTCATCCCGACCACTATTCAGATGCCCCCTCTGTGATCGAGGGAATGACACGCGGAGGATGGGTCAAGAGGGGTTCGACCTACGGAAGTCCCTCGGTGATCGAGGGGATGGAAGGTCTCGGACCGTGCCTGTCCCCGTACCATCTGGGTCTTACGGAAAAGACCGTGTCGTTCAGACCCGGGGATGTCCTTGACGTGGACGGTATGAAGACCGAGATATGCCGGGCCAAACACAGCGACCCCTGCAACGTCGGTTTCAGATTCGACACCCCCTACGGTGTCGTATCCTACGTCAGCGATACCGATTACGATGAGGAAATAGGGGAACAGTACAAAGGCAGCAGGGTGCTCATTCTGCCGGTCACCACCCCGCATAACAACCGCATCAAATACCACCTGTGCACCGATACCGCCATCGAGATGGTGGATCAGGTGAAACCGGAACTATGCATATTCATCCACCTGGGTATCGTCATGATTAAACACGACCCTGCCGGACAGGCGGCCATGTGCGAGGATGCCACCGGCGTCAGGACGGTGGCCGGAGAGGACCTCATGACCCTGGACATAGACCGTGAGCTCTCTTTGGGAAAGGCACAGACCTATCCCGACGACGAGTGGATACCCGGATGGGCACCGGACATGCCGGAGGGAAAGAGATGAGCCTGGAAGACGAGATACTGGTGAGGATACGCCCCACCGCGGAGGAGACCGCACGCATAAATGCTGTAGCCAAACACCTGGTGGACTTCGTCCGCAGCTACATGGACGAGCATGGTATCGATGCGGAGCTCAAACTGGTCGGCTCCTACTCCAAGGGTACATACCTCGCGAATCCCGACCTGGACCTCTTCATCATGTTCCCGCCGGAAACCCCGCGCAAAGAACTTGTCGACGTGGGTCTGAAGATCGGAGAAGATGTGCTGCACGGCACCCGCATGTACGCCGAACACCCATACACCAGCGCTGTCTTCGAGGGTGTCGACGTCGATCTCGTACCCAACATCCACATCAAGGACACCTCCCATCTAGAGACCGCTGTGGACCGCACCCCGTTCCATACCGAATACCTCCTCAGCCACATGAAGGAAGGTCAGGCCGACCAGATCCGTCTGCTCAAGAAATTCATGAAGGGCGTCGGCACCTACGGAGCGGAACCCAACGTACGCGGATTCTCGGGATACCTCTGCGAGATCCTCGTCCTCAGATACGGGTCGTTCCGCAAGGTCCTTGAAGCCGCGGCAGAAGAATGGCATCCCGGCATCCAGATCGAACTCGAGAAAGCGCATGTCAGACTGACCGCGCCCATCGTGTTCTACGACCCTGTAGACGGAAAACGCAACGTCGCTTCCGCTGTACACGAGGACACATTCAACAGATTCATCGCAGCATCCAAGGCATATCTGGCACATCCCGACGAGAGATTCTTCTTCCCCCGTCCCAGGCAGCCCCTTCCGGAATCGGAGATCCTCTCCAGGACGGGTTCCGGACTGTTCCGTCTGCTGGCAATCAGCCTCGGGAAGCCCGATACCGCTGACGACAACATCTACGCGCAGGTATGGAAATCACAGTACGCTCTGGAGAACAAGTTCCGGCGCTTCGGTTTCGAAGTGTTCCGTGCGGTGCACGGTGTCAGCGATGGACGGGTCACCCTCCTCTTCATGCTCGCTCATGACACTCTGACTGACAGCATGCTGCGCGAAGGCCCCTCGGCGGACGGCAAGAATGCCCAGGCATTCCTGGACAAATGGAACGAGGCAGGTATCGTCAGACCGTTCATCCGCGACGGAAAATGGTATGCGGTGGTCCCCCGCCAATACACCTCCGCAGAGGATATGGTCAGGAAGGAGATTGCCCAGGCAGGTGTCGGAAAGAACGTCCCGCTCGATTCCCTGAAGGTATTGGATCACGACACTGCCGTGAAGGAATGCGACAGGCTGCTCCTCAGCGAACTTCTGGACCCCAGGGAAGCCTGGGAGAACTGATTGCCCTCTCAGAAGAAGGGAGGGTTGATGAACAGGATGCAGGCTCCGAGGGCCAGTGTCAGGTAGATGAGATAGTTACCCAGCATGGTCTTGGTCTCAAGAAGGTCTGCCCTGATTCCGCAGGTGACGAAGAGTTTCTTCATGATGGCGCAGACGAAGAACACCAGAAGGGTATCGATAACCGTAACGATGGTCTTGTCGGAAAGGCTGTTCCAAATGACAGCTGCCACGAATCCCACAACGATGGCGAGAACTATCGCTAAAATGAGGACCTTGGTCGAATAGAGGCCTTTGAGAAGGAACTCACGCTCGTCGAAAGCCGAGGGGTTGAACGTGTATTCTTCCTCGGGCTCCTCCTTAATAAGACGCCTTTTCTTTGCCATACTGATGCCACAAATTGACACACCTTTATAATATTTGTCGCCACGCGCGCTTTATAAAAGGCAAGGAGCCGAGGATTTCTCGGGGGACGGGGGACTCTGAAATCCTCACTTCCCCGAAAATAACGCAAAAAATGAAATTTTCTCGGAAAAAAGTTCACTTTCGGTCACTTTCGGTACTTTCGGTGACCTCCCCCTCTTAACCTTATATACTCCCGTTTCGGTCTGTTACGTAGGAGAGAAAAACATGGGAGAGAAGACCCTTGAAGACATACCCGGAGTCGGACCCGCAATCGCTGAGAAGCTCCGCGAAGCAGGATACACTGAGATCATGGCCATCGCTGTGGCAGCACCCTCTGACCTGGCCGAGACCTGTGAGATCGGAGAGAAGAAGGCACAGGACATCATCGAAGGAGCCAAGCTGTGCGCAGATGTCGGAGGCTTCGAGACCGGTGACGCCATCATGCAGAGGCGCGCAGCCGTCACCAAGCTCACCACCGGTTCCGATGCATTCAACCAGCTGATCGGAGGAGGCATCGAGAGCCAGGCCATCACTGAGCTCTTCGGAGAGTTCGGAAGCTGCAAGACCCAGGTGTGCTTCCAGCTGGCCGTCAACGCCACCCTTCCCGAGGACAGGGGAGGACTGGATTCCGATGTGATCATCATAGATACTGAGAACACCTTCAGGCCCGAGAGGATTGTGCAGATGTGCAACTACCTCGGCGTGGACCCCGAGACCACCCTCAAGAGGATCCACATAGCCAGAGCATTCAACTCTCAGCACCAGGTCCTGCTGGTCGACAAGGCCATGGAACTCGCCAAGGAGATCAAGGTGAAGCTCCTCATCGTCGACTCGCTCACCTCCCACTTCAGGGCGGAATTCCTCGGAAGGGGTTCCCTCGCAGAGAGGCAGCAGATCCTCAACCGCCACATGCACGACCTGCTGAACTTCGCCACCCTCAACAACGCGGCCATCGTGGTCACCAACCAGGTCGCAGCCAAGCCCGATGCATTCTTCGGAGACCCCACCAGGCCCATCGGAGGACACGTCGTGGGACACACCGCCACCTTCCGTATCTACCTCAGGAAGGGTAAGGCCGGCAAGAGGATTGCCAGGCTCATCGATTCACCCAACATGCCTGAGGGCGAGGCTGTCTTCAATGTGACCGAAGACGGTATTAAGGATTGATGAATCAGCCAAACGTGAACAAAACGTACCTCTTCGAACTGCTGGGCGAACTGAAGGACATGCCCAGGGACGAAGTCCTCAAGACCGCCGAGACCGAGAGCGACGGAAGATCGGTCAGGATTTCGGACGGTCCCGGATACGTCGTAGTGTCCGTGCCGGAGGAATGCATCGACGGCATAAACGACCGTCTGGCACTTACCCATATGATGGGTGAATTCCTCGGCTCGTTCGAAGCGGACGACCTTTCCTCGGTGGAGGACATGACCCTCCCCGAGGGTACTTTTGCCATACGCTACAGACGCTTCGCAGGCATGAGTCCCGACGTCGATTCCCAGAAACTGATCCGCCGCATCGGGGACATCCTCTCAAAACACAACGACGTGGACCTCAAACATCCCGATGTCGTAGTACGCATGCTCATAAGCGACAGAATCCACCTCTACATCGAGAAGAAGGCATTCGATGCGGATCTCCTGAGGGAACGCAAGGTCAGCGAGAGGCCGTTCTTCTCGCCTATCTCGCTCCATCCGAAATATGCGAGAGCGCTCATCAATCTCACCGGCGTGAAACGCGGAGGCACTGTGCTGGACCCGTTCTGCGGAACCGGAGGGATAGTGATCGAAGCTGCATCCATGGGAATGAAGGCTGTTGCCTCGGACTTCGACCCCGAGATGGTGGCCGGCACCCGCGAGAACATGGAGTTCTACAACCTCCCTCTGGCGGATTTCGAGGTCATCGACATAAGCGACATCCCCGAGAGATTCCACGATATCGATGCCGTGGCCTGCGACCCCCCTTACGGAAGGTCCACCAAGACCGGAGGAGAGAACATCGACAGCATCTATGCCCGTGCTCTGAAAGCATTCCCCGGAGTGCTCACAGAGACCGGAAAGGCTGGTGTCGTCCTCCCCCATATCTTCCAGACCGGGGATATGCGCCTCGATGCGGTATACGTGCAGTTCGTGCACGGCACCCTCTCGAGACACTACCACATCTTCGGCCGGAACTGAGACGCGCGCACGCACACCTTATATTATGGGACGGGATAGGGAGGCACGTGAACAAGTATCTCCGCCTCTTCAGGCTTCAGAACGGAGTCATGGGGTTCATCGGACTTCTTATCGCGATCTTCATCGCCACTGGTTATGACATGCTCGACCAATGGGTCAACATTGTCATCGGCGGAGTCATCGTGGTGGCGTTCGTGGCCGGAGGTAACTCGCTCAACGATTATGTGGATGCTGAGATCGACAAAACCGCCCACCCCGACAGGCCTGTCCCGATGGGCGAACTGACTGCCAGGACCGCCATGATCTGCGGTTACGGCGGTCTTGCGATCGCAGTGGTCCTCTCGCTCTTCCTGCGCCGCTGGGAAGCCACCCTCATAGTTCTGGCCGCAGCGGTCATGATGATCGGTTACGAGATCGCCCTGAAACAGAGGGGCTTCGTCGGCAACCTCTGCATTGCCATCCTCACCGGTCTGGTCTTCATGTTCGCAGGAGGAATCGTGGGAGATTTCTCCCAGGTCTGGATCCTTGCCCTCCTCGCCGCACTCGTCAGTGTGGGACGCGAGATCGCCAAGGATATCGAGGATGAGGAATCCGACAAGGGAAGCAGGCGCACCCTCCCCATGATGATCAGGGACCGCAATGCGGGCATCGTTGCCGCTGTGTTCTATGTTCTCGGACCCCTCCTCAGTTTCATCCCGTTCTTCACAGGACTGTTCGGAATCCTGTATGCTGTAGTGATTGTGGCTGACGCCATCTTCATCTACTGCGCGGTGCTGGTCTTCAGCAACCCCCACAAATCCGAAAAACTCGCTAAAGTGGCAATGTTCGTCGCACTGATTTCATTCATTCTGGGTGTAGCATTATGATAGACGTGAAAGAATACCTCAAGGAAAAGCTGGCCAAAGGAACCGTACACTTCACCCTCCTGGACCCCGATCCCGCAAAGCTCTCCGTCGAGAGCGCCAAGGTCATCGCCAAGAGGATGCAGGAAGCAGGTACCGACGCATTCATGATCGGAGGTTCCACCGGGGTCACCACCGAGAATCTCGGTGCCATCGCGATCGCTGTCAGGGAAGCCACCGGTCTGCCCACCATCTACTTCCCCTCCGATGTCCATGCCATCTCCGACGAGGTCGATGTCATGCTCTTCATGAGCATCGTCAACAGCAGCAACCCCAAGTTCATCACCCACTATCAGGCCAAAGCCGCACCCTACATCAAGATGCTGAACATCCCCACCATCCCCATGGCGTATATCGTTGTGGAACCCGGAATGACCGTCGGCAGGGTCTCCGAGGCCAAGCTCATCCCCCGTGATGACATCGAGGGCGCCACCGGCTTCGCTCTCGCCGCCCAGATGATGGGTATGCAGCTCGTTTACCTTGAAGCAGGAAGCGGTGCCGACAAGCCCGTTCCCCCCGAGATGATCGAGACCGTCAAGATGAACATCGATGTCCCCCTGATTGTCGGAGGAGGCATCAGGACCCCCGAGGCCGCCGCTGCGGCAAGGGAGGCCGGTGCTGACATCATCGTCACCGGTACCTTCGTGGAGCAGTGCTCCGACGACACCCTCCTGAGGGCCGTCGTCAAGGCCGCCAAGGGAATCTGAGGTAAATCCATGGGAAAAAGATACGAGGAGTTCAACCACAACACGCCCATCTCGCCTCAGGCACCGATGTACCTCACGCCCGAGGAGAAGGCCGCCAAGATCACCCCCGAGCTCAAGGTAGCCGCCAGGAGGTATCTCTGCCCCAACTGCGGAAGGGAGTTCAGTCTCTTCCAGTCCAGGGCTGTCGCCTGCAAGTACTGTCCCAAAGCGAATCAGCGCTGCCCCAACGTACGCTGTCCGTACTGCGATTCGGAATTCCCCATCGCAGGATTCATCATCCCCAAGAACAACGGCAGGGAGGATGAGCGTATCATGAACGATTACACGGACGAGGTTTTCAACAGGTGGGCCGACAGGTACAACCGTCGCTGATCACTGGATGTCGATCGGCGAGACCTTCAGGACATCGTCGTATTTCCTGACGATTCCGTCCCCGAGGAGTTCTTCCAATACCACTTCGAGCGTGAGCCATGCCTTGGCATCCTTGCGGAAGCACCCGGTCACGGAGAGACCGTTGCGTCCGAGAGAGCCGTGAAGGTGCATGACCGGTTCCCCTTTCTCGTCGGGGAACACGGTACCGACCCCGGCGAACTCGGTGGGGGCGTCGGTGGTGTAGGTCATCGGAGAGATGGGTGCGGTCTCCTTCCCATCGACCAGATGGGGGCCGACCACGAATGTCGATCCGGTCTGTATTCCGCCGAGTATAGAAAGTCTGGCACATGAGATGCCATTGCTTTTGCAGAAAGATTCCACGGAATCCTTGATGGATTCCCCGGATGATAGGGAGAGGACGAAAATCCTGCCTCTCCCCAGTTCCTTGGATTTCAAACGGATCACCTGTACTTGCTGTATCTGTCCATCAGTTTGCAGATCTTGTCGTACTCCTCTTTGCCGAGGTAGCCGTCGTCGACGAAGGTCTTGGCGTAATCCTTGGCATCCTTGGTGGAGATACGGGATGCTTTGGCAATGATGGATGCGAGGAACGAGGATGCCATCCCGGGATCCATGGAGGACTGGGAGAGGATCTCGTTCATGTCGTACTTGAAAGGTGCGAGTTTGTGGGTGTTCAGCATGGACTGCCTCTGGGTGGCTGCCTTGCTGGGCTTCCCGGAGGAGTTGTTCTTCTTGTTCTGCGCATTGGGGCGCGAAGGGGCTTTCTGGGAGGATCCCCTGTAGGACATGCTGTAGTTGGCGTCGCTCTTCTTGGGTACGTGCGCGACCCTGGTAGCGGGAACGTCGTCACCGGTATCCGTGAGCTCCAATCCTACGGTCTCATCGGATTTGTCGTCGAACTGCCTGGGGGCGGGCTTGCCGTAAGCGGGACGTGCTCCTACGGGTGCGGATCCCTGGGGTCTGGGACCTCTGGGTCCGGTTCCGGGTGCTCCCTGAGGTTTACCGTAAGCGGGACGTGCTCCTGCGGGTGCGGATCCCTGGGGTCTGGGACCTCTGGGTCCGGTTCCGGGTGCTCCCTGGGGACGGTCTCCGCGAGGCCTTCCCTCGCCCTGTCCCTGAGGCCTTCCCATAGGGCGGTCTCCGCGGGGACGGTCGGATGAATTCGAACGTGCTGCCGGGCGTGCCTCATCGCGGCGGCCGGCGGTCTGCGCATTTCCTCTGCTGCCCATAGGCTTCTGTTCTGCCGATGATTTAGCAGGCCTGCGCGGTTTCTCTGTGTCTTCTACCAAAAGAACTACTCCGAGCGTGCGAACATCAACAAAGATAAAAAGGGTATGGGTGAATATGTCTGAAAAGTACCGTTCCGGACGGTAACCACCAAGGATGGCGAAGACCGAAAATGGAAAGAAACTACAATGTTTTCGAAAAGAACAAGACCAGTCTATGGATACTTTTCATACTCTCGATAGTGTTCTTGGCGATCGGCGCATGGACCTCGGCATACGAGAGTATGCTGGTAGCCGCCTCTACGCTGATACTCACCCTCATCGCTCTCCAGAAGAAGGACTCGCTGTACATCCCGCCGCTGTTCATAGTGCTGCTGACCGCGGTCATGATCCTGGTCCAGATTTCCAACAGACTGGGGTCCGGATTCGAGGTCCTGGATATCGCCAGCGATGTGCTCATAGGCATGTTCACATGCATCCTGGGTCTTATGATGCTGCTCGCCATACTGAGGTCCTCTCCGGAATTCGATATGGAGCATCCGTTCTTCATCTCGTTCAGCGCGTTCTGCATCGGAACCGCCGTCAGCCTGTTCCTGGTCATGGTCAATTTCTGGATCGAGGAACTCTCCGGAGGTTCGGAGAATGCCCTGCGCTCATTCATAGTGAGCATGACCTTCAGCATGCTCGGTTCGCTGGTAACCGCCGCGGCATTCTATTTCAACAGGCACAACGGACTGTTCGAGCACACCCTCAACCGCTTCATCAAGGACAACGCCGACGTACTGGGTGTCCAGGACCGCGCCAAAAAGGAGATCCTCAAGGAGATCGAGGAAGGGGAGAGCTCCAAACTGGAATTCAAGTCCACCCTCCGGACCAATCTGAAGACCGGCGAGAAGGATCCCCGCATGGAGAGAGCCGTGCTGAAGACCATCGTCGCGTTCCTCAACAGCAGGGGAGGTACCCTCCTCATCGGGGTGGCCGACGACGGAACGATCCTCGGAGTGGACCTTGCATCCTTCGAGAACAGCAAGGACAAATTCGGCCTCCACCTCAACAACCTGATAAAGACCCAGATAGGCAGCGAGTTCCTCCCGTTCCTCAGCTTCACCCTGGTCGATTTCGACGACAAGTCGGTGATGCGCGTGGCATGTCAGATCAGCGACCGCCCAGTCTTCCTGACAGACGGCAAAGAACAGATCTTCTATGTCAGGTCCGGGCCGTCCACCATAGACCTCCACGGTATGGAGCTCCTCTACTACGCCAACCACAACTTCGGAAAGAACCTGAAGAAGCACAGCCCGTGATAGGATGGAAACGGTTACGCCCGCCCTCAGAGATTTCTTCACAGCCCACCCCAGGGTGGCCCTGGCCTTCTCGGGAGGTACCGATTCCTCCTATCTCCTCTATGCGGCGAAGGAATGCGGTGCGGAGATAACCGCATACCATGTCAGCTCGCAGTTCCAGCCGCACTTCGAGACCGAGGATGCACGCAGATTTGCATATTCCTTGGGAGTTCCGCTGAAGATACTCGAATGCGATATCCTCTCCGATACCGCCGTGGCCGCGAATCCGCCCAACCGCTGCTATCTCTGCAAGAGGATAGTGTTCTCCAACATCCTCCGCGCTGCGGAAAAAGACAATGCGGGAATCGTCATAGATGCCACCAACGCTTCCGACGACCCGTCGGTACGTCCCGGGATGAAGGCCCTGGACGAACTCGGTATCGACTCCCCGCTCAGACTCTGCGGCATCAACAAGAAAGAGGTCCGCAGGCTGTCGAAGGAGGCGGGACTCCCAACCTGGGACATACCTTCCAATTCCTGTCTTGCCACCCGCATCCCCGCCGGTACCCTCCTGACCGCGGAGAACCTGGAAAGGACCGAGAAGGCGGAGGACGAACTCCGTCTGCTGGGACTCCGCGAATTCAGGGTCCGTTCGGACGGTACAGCCGCCAGACTCGAAGTGGTCCCCGAGGAAAAGGAGAAAGCGGAATCCCTCCGTGAGTCCATCCGGAGGATATTGCTAAAATACTACTCAGACGTAATCTTCGCAGAGAGGAGACGTTGACATGGACACCCTGGAGCTTCTCAGACAAGTTAAGGAGGGCAAGATCAGCCCCGAGGACGCTGAGCGTCAGCTGCGCATGCAGCCCTTCGTCGACCTCGGTTACGCCAAGGCGGACACCCACCGCAAGATCCGTCAGGGCTCCACCGAGGTCGTCTACGGAGCGGGCAAGACCCCCGAACAGGCCGTCGGCATCGTCTCCGCACTGAAAGACGGCGGTTCCGCATGTGTCCTGGTCACCCGCTGCGATGAAACCATGGCAGCCGCATTGGGAAATGCGTTCAGAGATTCCGTCTATTACCCGGATGCCAGGATCTGCACCGTAGGGGCCGCACCTGCCCCGTCTCCCAACAGTTTCGTATGCATCGTATCCGCAGGCACCAGCGACCTGTCAGTAGCAGAGGAGGCCGCAATCACCGCGGAATCCCTGGGAAGCAGGGTCGAGAGGGTATACGACGTCGGAGTATCCGGCATCCACCGCCTGTTCGCAAAGGCCGATGTTATCATGAAGGCCCGTGCGGTCGTCGTGGTGGCAGGCATGGAGGGTGCTCTACCCAGTGTCGTGGGAGGATTGGTCAACGTCCCAGTCATCGCCGTACCCACCTCGGTGGGATACGGGGCATCGTTCGGTGGCATCACCGCTCTGCTCTCGATGATGGACTCGTGTGCATCCGATGTCAGCGTGGTCAACATCGACAACGGTTTCGGAGCGGGATACATCGCAAACATGATAGACAGAAGGAGTGCACCGTTATGAGGACGATTTATCTGCAATGCAACGCGGGTGCATCCGGCGACATGATCGTCGGCGCCCTGGCAGGACTGCTCGATGACCCGCAGGAATTCGTATCCATGATCGATTCCGCAGGTATCCCCGGACTCACCCTCACCCTTGAGAAGGGGGAGATGTCCGCCATCACCGGAAACAGGGTGCATTTCTTCATCGAAGGAGAGGAGGAAGGTCACGGACACCACCATCACCACACCCCCGTCTCCGACGTTCTGGGTCTTATCAAAAAACTCAATGTCTCCGACCGTGTGAAGAATGACGCATGTGCCATCTACGGCATCATCGCCGAGGCGGAGGCCAAGGTCCACGGCAAACCCGTCGACATGGTCCACTTCCATGAGGTCGGTGCACTCGATGCTGTTGCCGACGTGGTGGGCACCTGCATGCTGATAGAGCGCCTGTCTCCCGAGAAGATAGTATCATCGCCTCTCCGCACCGGTTTCGGCGAGGTCCACTGCGCACACGGTATCCTTCCTGTCCCCGCACCCGCCACCGCTAACATACTCGTAGGGATGCCTGCCTATGCAGGCGACGAGGAGGGGGAGTTCTGCACTCCCACTGGGGCGGCCATCGTGAAGTATTTCGCGGACAGCTTCGGACCGATGCCCATGATCACCGTCGGACGTATAGGATGCGGACTCGGCTCCAAGGTATTCAAGACTGCCAACATCCTGAGGGCATTCTCGGGCGAGACCGACACGGGAACGGAACGTATCAAGGAGATCACCTGCAACGTCGATGACATGACCCCCGAGGACCTGGCCGGGATCATCGATATCCTGCTCAAGGCGGATGCCAGGGATGCCTTCATCAGGCCCTGCCTCATGAAGAAGGGCAGGCCCGGTTTCGAACTCACATGCCTCTGCTGGGACAAGGACCTCCAGACCATGCTCGACATCATCCTGACCAACACATCCACCAGCGGTGCCAGGGTCCATGAATGCGACAGGTACGCCATGGACTACCATCATGAGGATTGCGATACCGAATACGGCAGGATCAGGGTCAAGGTCTACGAAGGCTTCGGGAAGACCAAATGGAAACCCGAGTACGACGACCTTCAGGAAGCCGCCAGGAAGAACGGCGTCTCCTTGAAGCAGGTACGTGACAGCGTCGTATACAGACCGAAATGAAAATGGTGCGGAGAAAGGGATTCGAACCCTTGAACCTCTACGGACGGGATCTTAAGTCCCGCGCCTTTGGCCAGCTCGACTACCTCCGCGGATGTCCTTCTAAGACCCATTTTACCATATAAAATGTGCGACAGATTATAAGCGATGTGTCCGATTAACCCCTGTGTCCCAGAAGTATCCGGACGAGGAAACCATCGTCTATGCCGTCAGGAAGGTCATGCTGAAGAAGCCCCGCATCGAGAGTCAGAGGGAGTTCGCAGCACTGGTCACCGAGGCCCTGAAAGAGGAAGACCCAGACATCCGTATCAGCGCATCGCGCATCAGGAAGGTTGCGGTCACCTCAGGCGTGGTCAAGCTCGATATCGGATACCGTGAGACGGACCGTTCCGATCTCCCCGACCTCTGCCCCGTCTGCGGCAGCGGCATGTCCCCCGTCATCAACAACACCCTCGACGGCGACATCACGGAGATCAAGCGCAACTGCACCGTGTGCCCGTATTCCGTGGGGAAGACCGTGCTGGTCCCCGGGAAGTACGTCTTCATCAGGGCCGCAGGCAGGGAACTCACGGAACAAGAGATCCGCCTGAGGAAGCTCAGGAAGGCCGCATCCCTCCTCCGCAAGGCATCCCGTCTCATCGGAGAATCACTGGACGGCACCAACTTCCCCCAAAGGCAGGATTATGCCCAGGAGATGATCGATGAGATCCTCCACTCCCGCGAGATGACCGGGAGCATTCCCAATCTGGAAGCGGACATACGCGCCGAAGCACATTCCGACCCCTTATGGACCAAACCGCTGTCCTCGCCCAAGTACCCTGAAAGAAAGGTATTTGATGAGCGCACGGATACACTTTGACATTCACATATTAGAGGAGACCTTACCTTGAAGAGCTGGGAGTTCACCAAAATCGAAGGAAACAAGATCAAGATCGACAGCTGGCTGTCCGACACCATGGGCCTGGTCGACGGCGGATGCATCTACAGCACTCTGTTCAAATACCCCGAGGACGGACCCAAGAGGTACGAACTCATCCTGTCCATGTACCCTCAGGAGAACTTCAGGACCCTCGCCCAGGTGACCGTCTTCGCGGACGATGTCCCCGGTTCCACCGTGCAGTCCGCCAAGTTCCTCACCGACCAGAAGATCAGAATCCTCAACTCCGTATCCCTCACCGGTATCTCCGACACCACCATCATCTGGAACATCCTCGCCGACCTCAATTTCGCAGGAGAGGGAGAGCTCATCAAGGAGAGGTTCCAGGAGCTCAAGGAAGCAGGCGACGCATCCGTGGACAAGATCCGCCACGTCAGCATCAAGCCCGCCAACATCGGAAGGATCTTCCGCGAGAAGACCGACCTCGGCAGCCTCAAGACCGAACTCAGGAAGGGTGCACCCGTCACCTATTCCGACGGTTACTTCGACCTCAGCGCTGAGTACGGCGACATCCTGACCGATGTGGACGGACAGGAGGCTATGGTCACCCTCGACCCGGGATCCTGGCTGGTATCCATAGTCATCTTCAAACCCAACACCAACCTGGTCAAGATCAACATGAACGTCCCCGACTGCATGGGATCCATCGACTCCGCCCTCTCGCTCCTGGCAGAGGAGGGAATCAACCTCATCTCCGTGTTCACCAAGGTCATGATCTCCTATCAGACCATGGACATAGAGGTTGTCGCCGATCTCAAGAACAGCAAGATCGGCATCGAGGAGCTGAAATCCAAACTCCCCGAGCACCTTGCCAAGCAGAACGGAACCTTCGAACTGAAGTCCATCCAGGCTCTCTGAGCCTGTCAAATAATCATTTCCCGTTCCCCCTGGAACATGGGGGAACGGGGTTTTTGTCTCACTTTAAGAAGTTCTTCATCTCGGCTTTCATTGCAGGCTTGAGACCTGCGTTGCTCTTATTGACGAACACCTGCACGTTCTCCTCTACGGCCTGCTTCACGAGGCTGATGACCGAGTTGTCCCTGGAGATGACTCCGACCGAAAGACCCACATCCGTCTGATCGAGCTCGTCGGGGATATCGTCGACGGTGGCGACGGTCCTGATGGCGAGGACAGGCAGTGCCTGGTCCACGAACAGGGTGTCGTCCTCCTCGGGGATGCTTCCCAGGATGACGGGTGAGAAGTAGTGTCCGTTCTCGGTGAATTCCTTCTTTATCCTCTTTCCGCCCCAGAGGATGAAGGCCTCCTCATCCCTGAGCAGTTTGTCGAAGCGTGTCCTCGCGTCGTCGGACATGAGGGGTCCGCAGAAGGCATCCGCCTCCCAGGGATCGTCGATGTTGAGGTCCTTGGCCTGTTCGATAAGAGCTCTGATGAAATCCCTCTCGTCCTCCGCGAGGATGATGACTTTGGAGGTGGAATACAGTCCCTGTCCGGTGTACTTGAATGCGGACTCGAGAACATCGGCGGCAGCCTTCTTCACATCGTTGGGGTGTGCCACGACGATGGGGTTCATTCCCTTGATCTCATTGATGAAGTCCAATCCGTCATCGACCATCAGGAACATGAGGTCATCCATTCCCTTTCCGCATCCGCACGCCACGACCCCGCTGATGTTCATGTCGTCGGAGAGTTCGGTGACGTAACGGTCGAGACGGTCAGCAACGATGTTGATGACACCGTTGGGAATGCCTGCCTTCACGAAGAGGTCGTAAACGGTGAAAACGGGCAGGGGGCAGACTCCGCTGGGCATGATGACCACAGTGCTGCCGGCCGCGAGTGCCGCTGCGGCGTATCCCATGGGTGCCGCCAGAGGCGAACTGGTGAGTGCGATGATGCCCCATACTCCCTTGGGCTTACCCTTGATGGATGCGGCATCATCGGCGGCCTGACGGAGGATCTCGACGAAACGGTCGACTTCCAGCATGGCCCCCCTGCGGGTGAATCCGGTGCTGAGGACGATCTCCGCTGCCAGGTCGTACCTGCGGGTACCCATGGCATTGACCACGAACCTGAGGATCCTCGAACGCTCCTCCTGGGAGGTCTTGGACCAGCTCTCGAAGGCCTTGGCTGCGGCCTCGGCGGCATAGGTTGCGGTTCCTTTCTCGGGTTCCTGCAGGGTTCCGAAAATGATGGTGCTGTCCACCGGGCTGACCAGGGGCAGATCTGTTCCGGAGGCAATGTTCATTCCTCCGACGATGGCGGACAGGTCGTGCTTCTCCCTGTCCAGGACTCTCTGAAGAGCCTCTTCGAATTTCGCGTCGTCCACAAGGGGTTCGCCAGACATGCCTGCGGTATGTACGCGAATAAAAATAATAGTTGTGTGCCCCGCCTGCAAAAGATTTATAGAAAAAGCACGTTCGCCTGGTTACGGACTCATGGTCTAGGGGTTATGACGTCGCCTTCACACGGCGGAGGTCGCCGGTTCAAATCCGGCTGGGTCCACCATACTTTCTACACCCATTCCCTAAACGAATCGTACTCGAATTACCGAAGGTTGATTCTTGAAAGTTACTTAATTGGATTGATAAAATCTTTTTAGGGCCACCTAAACTTAAATAATATTTAGGCTTTCCTAAGCCAACATCTGTGAAGTCCAAAGCTCTCGTGATTTCCTTATGATTGTTTCGGGAGCCGCTGATCGCTTCACACGATACTGCTTCAGAGAAATATGGAATGATGAACGCCCTGTCGGATATTGAAAATATACCGAGACCCAGACCATCTAAGGTTAAGGGTCTGCGTATTTTCCTTTCCGCACCGATTACGCACAGTTATACAATCCAATCTTCAAAGGATTTATAATGAAAAAACTTTTAGGATTATACATCCAAGTAACTAAAACTTGATTAGTACTTAGGGGGTAACAATGAGGAACACCTGTCAAAGATGTAATTATTCATGGAGTGCGAGATCCGAAACTCCGACCAGGTGTCCCAACTGTAAATCTACCAGATGGAACCGCCGCGTAATCCGTGATAAGTGCCTGCGCTGCAACGCCGAGTGGATCCAGCGCGGAGAGGAACAGCCCAAATACTGTCCCGTGTGCCACTCCACGATGTGGAACTTCGAGAAGAAAGTGTACACCTGTCCGAAATGCGGCAGGACCAGAGCACTTAGATCCAACAGCCGCAACGGCCTGTGCCCCTACTGCGACATGTACGTAGAAAGGAGACAGACCCATGACGATCCCCTTCCGGAGAACCTCGCGGGGATCAAGAACCTGCTCCACCTCTGGGGCAACGGCAAAGGTCTGGCACTGTACTATATCTGCAACGGACACAACAAAGCATTCCTCCTCGACCACGGCAAATACGTAGGCGAGATCAACATCGAATCCTTCTTCAAGACACAGGGCCAGAGATTCAGCGAGAGAGACATCAGAGACGGTGCCCAGTACAATTCCGTTTTCTCCCTGGCTGCCGAATCGATATTATCGTCTTCAAAGACCCCGGATCAGAAGATCGACAGCATCAGCAAACTCTACCGTATCCCGGTCCTGGATGCACGCATCATAGAGCTGGCGGAATCCGGAATGGGCGCCCTCCCCATCAGCCTCAGACTCGATATCCCCTACGACAAGGTACGGGAAGTCCTCGAAAACCTGCCCCAGTTAAAGAGCCAGACAGAGGAACAGAGGTACGTCAAGAACAGCGGATACAGGGCGAGATGACCTTCTTCCGACTGATTTTTTTAGAAATAATGAGTGGACCTGGCCGGGCTCGAACCGGCGACCTTCGCCTTGTAAGGGCGACGTCATAACCACTAGACCACAAGTCCGTTGTCACCCTTTAAGAAGACATCCTATAAATACGAAATCCTCGAAACGGGTAAAAGTTTGCGAGTTCAGTACTCTTATATCTGTGAAATCTCTTCCCCATCTGAGCGATTGTAGTCCAGTGGTTAGGACGGTGGCTTCCCAAGCCATTGACCCGGGTTCGAATCCCGGCAGTCGCACCATTTTTGCATTCACCTCGATTGGAAACATATAACATTCCGATGTGCCAGACATTCCGTTTCCGAATGTTATCCTAATAGGATGCAACGATTTCCGGTCAGGATGGACGGATATTCCCACTTGCGGAGAGCACCAATAATAAAATAACGTGAGCGTATAGGGAGAGCAATATGGTGCTGGAAATCGACAGTTCTAGGGGCGAGGGCGGAGGACAGATGGTCCGTACATCTGTAGCTTTAGCCACGCTTACCGGCACCACCACGCGCCTTACCCGCATCAGGGAGAACCGCCCCACCAACGGACTTTCCAAACAGCACACCACCGCGGTCAACGCCATCGCCCAGATGACCGGATCCAAGGTCACCGGCAACTACCTCGGTTCCTCCGAGCTGCTGGTCGAACCCGGCAACCTACAGGTCCCCAACATCACACTGGATATCGGCACGGCGGGAAGCATCAGCCTGGTCGTACAGGCCACCCTGCTGGCGGCCAGGAACTACAAGGAGAGGTTCACCCTGGACCTCAAAGGAGGCACCAACGTCATGTGGGCACCTCCCATCGACACCTACTCCATGGTCCTGTTCCCGCTGATGGAGCGCATGGGTATCCACGCCCATCTCGACATCATCCGCAGGGGTTTCTATCCCATCGGAGGCGGAGAGGTCAAGGTCACGCTCGACCCCATGGGCAACATAAAACCGCTGAACCTCGATACGCTCGGAGACTTCATCGGCATCAAGGGACTGTGTTTCGTACAGCACCTGTCCGACCGCATCGGCCAGGACATGATCGATGCCTGCAAGAAGGTCTTCAGTCCCAAATACGACGTCAATATCGAATTCGAGAAATGCGAAGGCACCTCCCGCGGAGCCGGTATCGTCCTGGTGGCGGAATACGAGAACGGTCTGCTCTCCAGCAACGTGCTTTCCAGCAAGGGCCACAGCCCCCAGCAGTCCGGACTCGATGCGGCGAGCGATCTCCTGCAGGAGATGACCGCGAAATCCACCATCGACATCCACACGGCCGATCAGATCCTGCCTTACATGGCCATGGCGGACGGAAAGAGCAGCTTCATCGTCTCCAGGATCAGCAAACATCTTCTGAGCCAGATGGATACTCTGGAGTCCTTCCTGGACGTAAGGTTCGGTGTGGAAAGGAAGGATGACGGATATCACTTCTCCGTCACCCCGGGTGCATACAGATGAAACCCTTCGTTCTAGTGAATTGCGCAATGTCCGCGGACGGCAAACTGGCCGGTCCCGAGAGGAAACAGGTAAGAATCTCCTCCGAGGAGGACATGGTGCGCGTCAAGAACCTGCGCAAGAGATACGATGCCATTCTGGTGGGTGTAGGTACCGTCATCGCAGACGATCCACATCTGACCATCAAGAACGCCACATACGAGGAGAATCCTGTTAGGATAGTCCTCGACAGCCACGGCCGCATCCCCTCCGATGCGAGGGTCCTGGACGACCGTGCTCCCACCGTCATCGTCACTAACAACGAATGCACCAAGGATTGGGGCAGCAACGTGACCGTCATCCGCGGTGGCAGCGGGAGGATCAACCTCACCGATGTCCTGCACATCCTGGCCAAGGACCTGGGCATCGAGAACATGATCGTCGAAGGCGGAGGAGAGGTCATCGCCTCGTTCTTCAGGGAGAAACTGGTGGACAGGTACTCCGTGTTCGTGGGAGGCCTGCTCATCGGCGGACGCACCTCCCCCACCCCGGCGGACGGCGAAGGATGGCTGGCCCCCGAAGGCATTAAACTATCATTAGACTCCGCAGAGGTCCTGGGGAACGGTGCCCTATTGACGTTCACACCGAAATACTGACAATCAACTGGTGATTCACATGAAGGCAAGAATGGAAAACGGAAAGACCGAGGATATCAAAGCGGTCTGGTTCGAAAACGGTAAGGTCAGGATGATTGACCAGAGGGAACTCCCTCTCAAACTGGTCATCGTCGATTTCGAGGATTACCGTGACGTCGCCATGGCCATCAAGAACATGACCACCAGAGGCGCACCCTGCATAGGTGCCAGCGCCGCCTACGCCATGTGCCTGGCGGGACTTAAGAAAGAAAATCTCGACGAGGCCGCCAAATACATCAAGGCAGCCCGTCCCACCGCTTACGACCTGTTCTACGCCACCGACTGGATGTATGACCGCCTCAAGGCGGGGGAGGACCCCGTGAAGGCCGCGGACGCATACTCCGAGCTCACCGTGGACAAATGCAGGAAGATCGGGGAATACGGAGGAGCACTCATCAAGGACGGCATGAAGCTCATGACCCACTGCAACGCAGGCGCACTCGCCACCGTCGATGTCGGTACCGCACTCGCCCCCATGAGGAACGCCCACGACGCAGGAAAGAAGTTCTTCGTCTACGCCTCCGAGACCCGTCCCCGTCTCCAGGGAATGCAGCTCACCGCCTGGGAACTGAACCAGGAGGGCATCGACCACGCCATCATCCCCGACGGTTCCGCAGCTTACTACATGTCTCAGGGTGTCGACATGATTATCGTCGGCGCCGACAGGATCGCCGCCAACGGCGACTTCGCCAACAAGATCGGTACCTTCGACAAGGCCATCGTCGCCAAACACTTCGGCATCCCCTTCTACGTGGCCGCACCGGTTTCCACATTCGACTTCTCCACCAAGACCGGTAAGGACATCGTCATCGAACAGAGGTCCGAGGAGGAGATGACCATGGTCAAGAACATCCGTATCGCACCCGTGGGCTCCAAGGCCCTCAACCCTGCCTTCGACGTCACTCCCGCCGAGTTCGTCACAGGTTTCATCACCGAAAAAGGCATCTTCAAACCGACGGAAATCTCCGAGATGAAAGAATGAACAACGAAGCCTTCGCCAGGAAACGGCTTGTGGAATGCTGCCACATGCTCTACGACAGGAACCTCACCGTATCCGCCGGAGGCAACATGAGCGTCCGCCTCAACGACAGGGAGATCCTCATCACTCCCAGCGGAGTGAACAAGGGACTGGTCCGCGAGGACGATCTCGTGAAGATGGATATGGACGGCAACGTGCTGTCCGGCGGCAAGCCCTCCATCGAGCACAAATTCCATCTGGGTATATACAGGGAGAACCCGGAGACCAATGCGGTGGTCCACTGCCACCCCCTCTACTGCCTGGCGGTTCTGACACGCGGAGAGGACCTCAAGAGCACCCTCACCCCCGAAGGTGTGCTGCTCCTCGACCAGGTCCCCACCTGCAGGTATGCCACCCCTGGATCGGACGAACTGGTGGATGCGGTCATGGAATATGCACGCGCACCTGCTATGCTGATGGCCAGGCACGGCGCCATCACCCAGGGACGCACCCTGGAGGAGGCCTACAACCGCATGGAGGAACTCGAGTTCCAGGCCCACCTGCAGATCCTAGCGGGAGATGCTGAGGAACTGCCTATGAGCGAGATCATGAAACTCAGGGAGATGCGCTGACATGGCTATACTTATCACGAAATGGTTCGGGGTTTTCCTGGTCGACAACAAATCCAACCGCATCATGGACAAGCGCCTGATGCCCATGGACCCCCTGAAGACCGCCGAGAAACTGGCGGAGATCCAGAAGGGAGGAATACTCCCGGAAGAGAAGGAGCTGGCACATGGCCGTCAGAAGCTCGCTGTGGGAGACCGGAGACAATCCGAACTCGGTAAGCCCGAGATGTACGACTCGTCCTTCATAAAGCCCCAGGACTTCGGCTATGATGACACGTTCATGCACGAGGTCATGCTCAACCTCGGGAAGCTGAGGACCTCCGAACCCATCGCCAGGGATAAGAACCTGGTGCAGGCTATCAGGTACCTTGACGACCTGATCGAGGTATCCAACCTCCTCAGCGAGAGGCTCCACGAATGGTACGGCATGCACTTCCCCGAACTGGCCGATCTGGCCAAAGACGACAGGTACGCGCTGCTCATCGCCAGGCACGGGGACAGACAGGGCATCATCGACGAACTGGCCCTCGACCTGCAATCCATGGGTTCAGATTTCGATCCCGATGACATTTATGCAGTGCAGAACCTCGCAGACTCTCTTTACAGGACCTACGAGGACCGCAAAAGCACCGAGGAATACATCACTGAGCTCGTCGAGCAGATCTGCCCCAACATGTGCGCCATCCTGGGCGGACCGCTGTCCGCCAGGCTCATATCCCTCTCGGGAGGATTGGAGAGGCTCGCCTCGCTGCCCTCCTCGACCATCCAGCTGCTGGGTGCCGAGAAGGCCATGTTCAGACACCTGAGGTCAGGCAAGAACCCTCCGAAACACGGTGTGATCTACCAATACCCAGATCTTAGGAAGGCACCTTATTGGCAGAGGGGTAACATCGCCAGGGCTCTGGCAGGAAAGGTCCTCATCGCCGCCAAAGTGGATCAGTACAAAGGAGAGTTCTGCGGAGACCGCCTCAGCGAAGAACTGAAGGCCCGTATCGCCGATATCAAACGCAGGTATCCGGATCCTCCCAAGAAGAAAGACAGGCCCGCAGGCAAGGGAAAGGGCCCCAAAGGCCACGGCAAAGGCCGCCGCGGCGGACCCAGACACAACTGACTGGCCCTCCGATTATGGGCTGTCTTCCGACCTAATCTATATATTTAACGTGCGATTATAGCAAATGATTAGGATGCTCCAGACATCGTTATCTCAGCCCCAATACGACAGGGAAAGGAACAAACGGATAATCTGAGTGCAGACTTTCAACATAAAAAGAAGGTATCAAAATGGCAGAGTGGGAAATGAAGGAGCTCAGGGAGCTCAAAATCGGAAGGTACGTAAACATCGACGATTCACCTTGTAAGATCATCTCGATCACTACCTCCAAACCCGGAAAGCACGGATCCGCAAAGGCTTCCATCGAAGCCACCGACATTTTCACCGGTGCTAAGAAATCCATCAACGCACCCGTCAGCGCAAAAGTCCAGGTCCCCATCATCGACAAGAGGAAGGGACAGGTCATCTCCATCGACGAGGGCAACAACGAAGTTCAGATCATGGATCTTGAGACCTTCGAGACCTTTACCATGCCCATCAACGATGACCACGAGAGCGTCCTGGCGGACGGTGCCGAGGTCATGTATATCGTCGCGATGGACAGAATGAAACTAATGTGAGGATCAAAAATGGCGTACGGAGTCACCTATGCTGATGCAGACGCTGAATACAGCGATGCTGACGCAGTGATATTCGGTGTCCCGTACGACCACACTGCCAGCTTCAAGGCCGGGGCCCGCGAGGCCCCGACCGCTGTCAGGCAGGCATCTTACAATTTTGAAGAGTTCCACTTCGAACACGGACTGGACCAGGTCCAGCCTGTGGTATGCGATTACGGGAACTGTGATGATTTCATCCTTCCCGAAGATATGCTCGAGGAAGTAAAGTTCGCAGTAGGGCCCACCATCCGCGACGGTAAATTCCCCATCGTCATCGGCGGGGAGCACTCGGGCACCATCCCGGTCATACAGAGCTACAAGGAGAGATCCATCGCCCTGATGACCATCGACGCCCACCTGGATTCCAGGGACGAGTACATGGGAACCCCCAACAGCCATGCGTGCGTCACCAGGCGCGCGGCGGACGTCCACGGACTCGACAACGTCTGTGCGGTAGGTGTCCGTTCCATCGGCAGGGAGGAATTGGACAGGGAGGATGTCGTCCCCCATGTCACCGCTTTCGAGATCTTCGATCACGGAATCGAATGGGGTGTCAAGAAGGCCCTTGACGGTCTCAAAGCTGACAAGGTATACCTGTCGATCGACATAGACGGTATAGACCCAGCATACGCACCCGGTACCGGAACGCCCGAGCCTTTCGGCCTGCTCCCCATACAGGTGAAGAAGGCCATCAACATGGTCGGGGACCGTCTGGCAGGATTCGATGTAATGGAGATCTGTCCCCCGGCGGACCATTCCGGGATCACCGCCATCCTGGGTGCCAGACTCATCAACGAAGCTCTCGCTGTCCTCGGAAAGAATCTGAGACAGTGAGGAAAAAATAAGCCCCTGGCACATGTGCCAGGGAATTGGTTTTAAAATCACTCGAAGGAGCTGAGATACTCTTTCACCATGGCCTCGTACTTGGATGCGAGTTCCTCGGCGATGGCCTGCTCCCTGGATTCGGCGTAGACCCTGAAGATGGGTTCGGTACCGGAAGCCCTGGCAAGCACCCATCCGTTGGGGAACAGGAGTTTGAGACCGTCGGTAAGATCCCTTCTCAGGTCGGCGGTGCGTTCCTCAAGGAACTTGAGGAGGGGCTCCTTTAGCTCGTTGGGACACACGAGTTTCTTCTTGACAGTGTAGAAAGGCACCAGTGAATCGACCTGCTCCTTGAGCGGTCCGATCTTGATGATGCTCTCGAGCATCCTTCCGATGGCCATTCCTCCGTCCCTGCAGAACTGGTGGTCTGCGAAGATGAGTCCTCCGTTCTCCTCTCCTCCGAACACACCTCCGTTATCAATCATCCTGCGGGCGACCTTGGGCGATCCGACTGCGGTACGCTCCACGGTGCCTCCGACGGCACCCACGGTCTCATCGATGACTGAGGAAGTGGCAACAGGGGTGACGACGATACCTCCGCCGTTCTCCTTGACGATGGAGCGGGCGAGAATCGCGAGAGTCTTGTCTCCCGGGACATAGTTACCTTCTCCGTCGATGAAGACGCACCTGTCTGCATCTCCGTCATGCGCTATACCCAGGCATGCTCCGGTGGCCTTGACCATCTTGATAAGATCCTGAAGGTTATCCTCGGTAGGCTCGCTGGGGTGTCCGGGGAACTCTCCCTGGGGGTTGCCGTTAAGGGTTATGGCTCTGACTCCCAGTCTCCTGAGAAGCAGCGGGGAGGTGTAGTAGGCTGCACCGTTGGTACAGTCGAGGACCACGGTAAGATTCGCCTCGCGGATGGCGTCGACATCGAGCTTGGAGATGATGGCATCCACATACTCATCGGCAGCACCGAGATATTTGCTCGAATGGCCGGTCTCCTTCCAGTTCACAGGTGCGATATCCTCATCGTACTTGTTCTCGATGGCCTCTTCCAGCTCAGGGGATGCTTCGGTACCGTCATTGGCGATAACCTTGATACCGTTGAACTGAGGAGGATTGTGGGATGCGGTAATCATCACACCACCGACGACTCCGTGGGTCCTTACATAATACTGGAGTGCGGGGGTGGGAAGCGATCCCAGATCGATGACGTCGCAGCCGACGGACATGAGTCCAGCTGATACTGCCATCTTGAGCATATCGCAGGTGTAACGGGTATCGGTAGCGATGGCAGTGACACCGGGGTTCACTGCCCCGATGGCTTTTCCCATCTGCAGAGCGAGCTGAACGTTCATGTCCTGGTTAACTACACCGCGGACACCGTTCGTTCCGAACATCTTGGTCATTTGAATCTCCTTCTAACCTGGTCTGGCCAGGAATATGGGGACAGCTATCGCTCAGTAAAGGATATAGTTTCCGATAGCGGAATCGGAAGAACGTACGGAATCCGCTCCGCTCCTCATGGAACAGAGCATTCTGTACAGGAAAAGGGGCGGGGATCAGGACTGCTCTTTCTGGGCGTTGGCCTGTTCCTCGATCCATTTCTTGATGTCGGCCTTCTTGGTGCTTCCGACACCGAACTGTTCCGAGAACTTGGGGGTGGTGGTGAGCTCCTTGCTCTGTCCCACGGGGCGTGCGTGCACCAGTCCCATATCGATGAGGATGTGTACATCGTCGTATGCGCGGGGTCCGCGGACCGCCACCAGCTTGGACTGCATGACAGGCTGGTTGTAGGCGATGGTGCTGAGGGTACGCATCACGCCTGCCGGCATGTCGGGCCTGGCAAACATTCCGGTGAACTTCTTGCAGTCGGGGCGGAGCACCATGCGGTACTCCCCGCCGGCGTCGGAGATGATGATGGCGGAATCGCGCATATCATACTCCATCTTCAGGTCCTTCAGCGCATATCTGACGGAGGCCTCGTCAAGACCGGTACGACTGACGATGTCGGCCACCCTGAGGGAATCGGTGGCGGCGAAGAGCGCCGCTTCGACCATCGTCTTGTCTTCCAACTCAGTTCACCGCCGCCATGGTCTCCAGGGGGACGGTTGCCTCCGGGAGCTTGATCTGAACCATAATCTCGCCGTAAGGGAGGGTCTCCTGGAAGACATCCAGCCTGCCGTTCCTCACGAGATGCAGCACGGATACGAAGACGCTTACGTTCGCCTCCCTGTCATCGGTGTAGAACTCGGTGATGGGCATGGGGTCCATTCCCATCGCGTAGATCCTCTGGTAGACCATCTCGACGACGGACTCGTCGTCCTCCTTGTGGGCCTTGTTGTCGAACTTGATGGGGATCTTCGCCTTGAGCTTCTCCTTGGTCGCCTGCCTGGCCTCGTAGATCTCTGCCTCGCGCTTGGCCTCCTCGAAAGCGTCCAGGAGATCCAGCATGGTGACGGAGCGGAGCTCGCAGCGGGCGTATGTCCTGCTGATGGGTACATCGGGAACGATCATGACATCCTCGTCCTCGAACTCGAAATCGCTGAGGTCGACGGGTTCCTCCTCGACAGGGGGCTCCGCGGTCATGCGGGTCTCCTGCGACTGCAGGTTGAGGATCTTCCAGGCCATGAGCAGCAGCCTGCCCGCGACCAGCATGTCGAAGCGGTTGGAGGAGACCTTCTCGGAGTAGAGCCTGGCGAACTCCTCCAGGTTGATGGCCCAGGGGTCCATGCCCTTCTCCAGTACGAGACTGAACACCGACCTGATGGACTCGTCCACACTGTCGGAGAGCTGCTCGCCCGAGTTCTCCTCGTGAAGTACCTCAAGGTACCCGTTTATCCTCTTGAAGGACTCCTCGTCCTCCGCCATAGCCTTGTGGAACAGAAGGTGCTGTTCCATCAATTCCATCTGTACGTTTGCATCCATTTTCATCCCTCAGTCTTGCGACTCCTTCTGGCGTTTGAGTGCTTCCTCCTCGAATTTGGATACCTCCTCGAGGTCAGGCTGCATGATCACCCTGCTGATTCCAGTGGGCGGTCTGGTGACACCGATGAGGTGGTCAGCCAGCGTGAGCGTGACCTTCCTCAGGGACACCTGTATGAACTGTGCTTTGGCCGAACTCTCCTTGACCCTCTTGGCCACGAGCTCGGAGTTTGCGGCATCCAGGAACATGTCGACCTCGTCCAGTACATAGAACGGGGACGGCTGGTACTCCTGGATGGCGAAGATGAACGACAGCGCGGTGAGAGACTTCTCTCCTCCGGAGAGTGCCTCCAGCCTCAGCAGCTTGCCGTTCCTGGGTTTGGCGTTGATCTGAAGTCCTCCGTTGAACGGATCCTCGGGGTCCTCGAGGGCCATGTATCCCTCGCCTCCGCCGGACAGCTGGGCGTAGATCTGTTTGAAGTTCTCGTTGACCGCATCGTAGGACTCCATGAAGAGACCCTTCTTCTTCGCGGTCAGGTCGTCGGTGAGCTTGTCCAGCTCAGCGATCTGCTTGTTGAGTGTCTTGATCTGCTCCAGCATGACGTCGTATTCCTTCTTGCGGACATCATAATCATCGATGGCACGAAGGTTGACGGCTCCGAGCGTGGAGATCTTGTCCTCGCAGGTACGGATGGTACGTTTGAGGGCCTCCTCGGAGGGGATGGGTGTGGGCACCTCGATCTGGATGGCGGCCACCTCCTCTTCTAGCTGCTGGATATTCTGCCTGATGATGATCATCTGGGCTTCCTGGGAGGCGATGACGCCTTCCTTGTTCTCAATGTTGGACTGTACCTTACCCATCTTCGCATCGAGGGCGTAGCGGTTCTCGATGAGGGAGTCCTTCTGCACTTTCAGGTCCTCGAGACCGGATTCCATCTCGGACTCGATCTTCCTCAGTGCTTCGAGGGCGATGGTGAGCTCAGCGATGTTCTTCTCGTTGTTGGCGATGGATTCGGTCTGGGCCGCGATCTTGCGGTCGACCTCGGCGACCTGAAGGTCGTATGCTTCCTTCTGCTTGTCGAGACCCGACAGCTCGGCCTTGGCTCCTCCGATCTGCGATGCCAGGTCGTTCACGGTCTGGCTGCATTCAAAGACCTTGTTCCTGACTGCCTGTATGCGCTCCTGCAGGTCAGCGGGGGCGATGACTGCCATGCGTTCGCGGGCGGCGGTACGCTCGTTCCTGAGGTTCTCCAGGTTCTGTCCGGTGGTCTGGGCGGCTGCGGTCTTCTGGACCAGGTCCGATTTGGCGGTCTCCAGTTCCTTCACGGCCCTGGCGAGGTTGTCCTCCGCGGTCTTGAGATTCCTCTTGGTCTGCTCGAAGGATGCCTTGGCGGCGGCCAATTTGTCCCTGGACGCGTTGTCGGAGCCTGCGATCCTCCTCATCTCATCGTCAGCGGCACGGATGGCGTCGCGCTTGTCCCTGAGCATCTCGCGGACGGTCTCCAGGGCCTCGCTTGCCTTCCTCACGTTCTGTGCGGCCTCGTCGAGTGCTCCCTGTGCGGTGGGTCCGAACTTGGCGATGGTGTTCTTCCTGATGGTTCCTCCCGCCATGGCACCGGAGGCCTCGATCAGCTCACCCTCACGGGTGACGATCCTGATTCCTCCCATGATCTCACGGGCGGTATCGAGCGATTTAACCACAAGGGTATCCTGGAACACATACCAGAACACGTTGGTGTACTCGGGTGCGAAATCCAGGAAGTCGGTGGCGTATCCCTCGGTCCTCTTGAGGACCATGATGGCCTTGGCGCGGGGTTTGCCGGGCATCATCTTGTTGAGCGGCAGGAACACCACCCTGCTGAGTCCGTTGGATTTCAGGTACTGGATGCACTGCGCGGCAACGGCGTCGGTCTCCACGACCACCGCCTGCATCTTACCTCCGGCAGCTACTCCGAGAGCAGTCTCGTACCCGGGCTCAACCTTTGCGAGCTCGGCGACGGTACCGCGGATACCGGCGATCTGGCCGGTGTTCTTGAGTGCGAGTATGCGGGATACGGCCTCTCCGGCTCCGTTGACGGAATCGGATGCGCGCTTCTCCGCGGACAGTTTGTTGTATTCGTTGTTTGCACGATCCAGGGCGGACCTGAGCTGGGACTCCTTGTCCTCCAGCTGGGCCTCCTCCTGTTTGAGGGCCAGGATGCGTTTGGATATCTCCTCGGTGTTGTCGGGGCCGACCTCGTTCTGGACCTCCTTGAGGTTCTGGTCGGCATCCTTCATCTCGAATTTGGCGGTCTCCAGGGCCTCCTCCGCATCGGCCTTTCCGGTCTCGGCGTGGTCGAGCACGATCTTGGCCGCGGCCTCCGCGGTCCTGGCATCCTGGTCGATGATGATGGCGCTGTCGATGTCCTTGTCCAGCGTCACGATCTTCTTCTGGAGCTCGGTCAGCTCGCCGCCGTGCCTGGTGGTCTCCTCGCTGATCTGTGCCTCTTCCTTCTTGGCGTTGTCGAACTCCTCCTTAGCAGCGTCGTGCTGGATCTTGAGGTCGTTCAGACTCTCGGAGAGGGTCCTGTAAAGGTTGCGGTTCTCCTCGATGGACTCCAGGAAGCCTGCCTTGAACTCGTTTTGGTTCCTGATGTCCGCCTCGGAGGTCTCCTTCCTGTCCTTCTCGGTGGCGAGTTTGATTTTGGTGTTCTCCAGGTCATCCTTCACCTTGCGGTACTCGGGGCCGGCCTTGGCCTCGATCTCCGCCTCCTTGGCGATGATGGCCTGTTCGTTCTCCGCGTGCTGGTTCCTGACGGTTTCCTTCTCCTTCTTCAGGACCTCCAGCTCCCCGCGGAGCTTGTCGGTGTATTGGTTGAGGTTCTCGAGGGTGGAAACCTCCTTGTCCCTCTGCCTCACGGTGAGCTGTGCTTTGGCCACGTCGAGGGAGTTCTTGGTCTCCAGGTAGATCTGGGCCTGCTCCTTGTCCTTCTCGAGGGACTTCAGCTGCCTCTCCTTGTCCTCACGGAGGACGTCGATGAGATTGAGATTGTCGGTGGCCTCCTTCTTCTCGCCCTGTGCCTTCGCGATATCGGCATCGAAACTGGCGATTCCGGAGATACCGTCGATGATGCGCCTCCTCTCGAGGTTGCTCATCTGTACGATGTGGGTGACGTCACCCTGCTGGACCAGATTGTATCCGTCGGCGCTGATCCTGGCCTTGGTGAGCAGGGAATCGAACTCGCCCAGAGTGGATTTCTGGTCGTTGATGTAGAAGTACGAGGTGTAATCCTCTCCATTGTCGGAGAGCTTGACGTAACGCGTGAGACGGACGGTATCGTCGTTCCACGGGAGGATGCGGTCCTTGTTGTCGAATACCAGAGAAACGGTCATGGACTTGGCCCTGGACTTGGAGGCCCCGCCGCTGAAAATCAGATCCGTTATCCTGCCGGCCCTGACGGCCTTGGGGCTCTTGGGCCCTAACACGAACATGATGGCATCGCCGATGTTCGATTTTCCGGAACCGTTCGGTCCCGTGATTGCCATGTACCCCTCCATGAGAGGTATTGTTACTTTCCCACCAAATGATTTGAAGTTCTCTAACTCAATCTGTCTTAGATACATCCCGATTTTCCCCTTCGAGACAGATTCCGGCGTAACCCGTATTGCATCCCATTTCCGTCCGTGCACCGAACAACCTGGGTTGGAGATCGCCCGTACGCACACGAACAGCGCGTGATTATATGCGTGGATTATATATAAAAAGTGCCCCTAATAAACGGCATCGGAGCCGATTATCCCACGTCTGGCACATACGCGGTGTCCGATCGTCCGGCCCAAAGGGCTGTCAGAGACATCCAGCCGCAGACTGGGTCATCGCTCTTCTCAGTCCTCTCCGGGACCGTTCTCCCGGCGGATCTTCACGATGTCGAATACCACCGTGATCATGACGATGATAACGACCACCATGAGTGCCAGCAAGGCTACTTTGGTCTGTGCGAAATGCACTATGCTGCCCAGAGTGGGTGACACTCCCACGACCTTTCCGGTAACATCTTCCGGAGAGATCGTCTCACAGTGGGTATTGGAAGAATCGGGGATCCCGCTGTTACGATAGGTATCTCCCAGGGTCTTGAACTGTGTAGGAGTGCCGCTGCTGTCTGTGGTTATGTCGACCACACGATGCACGGTGAGACGTCCGCTGTAGTGGAACGAGATGACGTCGCCTACCTTGATGGAGTTCAGCTCGTTCTGGTCCAGTTTCTCTATCATAACGATACAGTTCGTGGGCAGGGCACCGATCTCCACATCCGAAGGCGTGTTCTTGGCCATGGAACCAGTCACGATGATGCGTGTCTCGCGGTCGTTTAAATCGAAGGACTTACCATTGAAGTTGTAGAAGAAAACAGCCGTGGAGGCCAGTATCAGAACCACCGCCGCTATGACGACGATGCGCTTCTTGGTCAGGGATGATTTCAAGTCCATGGTATGCCTCAGGATATCTATACTCAACGGGTTTTTAAGTCAGACGCAGACAGAGTACGGACAATCTCTTCCGGGACTATGTCCGCGACCGAGCCTTTGACGAAGGTGGGTCTGATTCCGGATGCTTTCAGGAGTGCCTCGTCGGTCTCCCCGGACAGTACCAGAATGGAGGCGATGTTCGCATCCACCGCCATACGGATATCGGTCGAGAGACGGTCCCCCACCATGACTACACGGTCGGGTTCCACACCCATCTCCAGGGCGGCCATGTCGAGCATCAGGCGGTTGGGCTTGCCCACGACCGTGGCCTTGTTCCCGGTAAGGCTCTCGAAAAGTCTGATGAATGGTCCGATGTCGACGTCGTAACCGTCCTCCGTGGGACATACGTCGTCCGGATGGGTGGCGATGAGCTCGGCGCCCTTCTGGATATAGTGATAGGCATCGTTGAGACCATCGTAACCGATGGTGGTATCGAAGGTCAGCAGGACTATGTCCGGGACCTCACCCTCATTGGGTCCGGGTATCCCGGCGGAACGGATCTCCTCTGTCACATCGGGTGTCGCCAGAACATATACTGACTTCCCGGCACGGTTCTCTTTGATGAAGCGGATGGTGGCGATGGTGGAGGTCAGAACGTGATTCTCGGTTATCTCGAAACCCATGCGCCTGAGACGGTCAGCATAGAACTTCTTGGGATGGGAGGAGTTGTTGGTGATGAACCTGAACGGTATGCCCTCGGCCTTCAGACGGGATATGAACTCCCTGGCGCCGGGTATGGGTCTCTCGCCGTGGTATACGGTACCGTCCATGTCCAATGCGAAGCCTATCACAGACCGAATTCCTCCTTGACCATGGCGAGCGTCTTCCTCAATTCCTCGCGGGCGGCTTTGCGGTATACGCAGGCCATCGGGTGGTAGGTGGGGATGAAGAGGATCCTCTCCCCGCAGACCTCGATGTACTGCCTGGTGTTGATAATTGTGGCGAGCGGACCCTCATATCCCAGAAGGTCACGGATGGCCGATTTCCCGAGCCCGATGACCGCCTTACGGCCGGCCAGTTCGCTGTCCAGATACTTCCTGCAGGCAGCCATCTCGGACTGCTCCGGGTCGCGGTTGGCAGGCGGACGGCATTTGACGGTATTGGTGATCATGACCCTGGAACGTTCCAGACCCACGTCCGCCATCGCCTGGTTGAGTATCTGACCGGCGCGGCCAACGAAGGGGGCTCCCTGCAGGTCTTCGTTCTCTCCGGGCGCCTCGCCCACCAGTACGACCGGCGACTCCAGATTGCCGGAGGGCAGGACCAGGTTGGTGCGTCCCTCGCAGAGGGCACACAGCCTGCAGTCCTTATCGGGACTGATCATTGGGCATCCTTCAGGAGGTCGGAACCCTTGACCAGGGCATTGAGCTCCACGCCGATGCCGGCGAGGTTCTCCCTTCCTCCGCCCTCACGGTCGATGACGGAGAAGATCCTGGTCACGTTGGCACCCTCTCCGCGGAGGGCCTCGATGGCCTTCATGCTGGAACCAGCGGTGGTGATGACGTCCTCCACCACGAGCACCTCATCCCCTGCCTCGAGGTCTCCTTCTACAAGCTTGCCGGTACCGTGGTCCTTCCTCTCCTTGCGGACCATCAGGAGCGGGATACCGGTCTCCAGAGACAGGGCGGTGGCCAGAGGGATGGAACCGAGGACGACCCCGGCGACCCTGGCGGGCTTCATGCCCTTCTCCTTCATCATCGATGCCATGGACCTGGCGATGAGTGCCAGCACCTCGGGTTTGGTACTTGCCTTCTTGATGTCTATGTAGTAGTTGCTCTTGGCTCCGGAGGCGAGGGTGAACTCCCCGAACTGAAGCGCTCCGCAGTCTTCCAATGCTTTCTTCAAATCGCTCATGTAATCACCAAGGCTCCTTCTTGAGCCCCATCTTGTAACCTATGATGTTGACGCTGCGGTGGATTCCGAACATCACCAGCAGCAGGAATATGAGTGCACAGATGTGCCATCCCTCGACGTAGGTGGCATAGACCCAGCCGGGGAAGAATATGGACGTGATCAGGAACGCTCCGATGACGAAATCGTACTGATCCAGGATGGGTGCTTTGGCCCCGCGTTCCAGTCCGAGACGCCTCTTGATAAAGGCTGCCATGAGGTCTCCCAGGATGGCACCGAACGACAGACACGCGAGGATGCCGACGTTGGCCCAGAATCCTCCGTAACCCCAATAGTCAGAAGAACCGAACAGAGCGGAGACACCGATGAGGATCAGACCGAGGAATATGCCGGAGAATCCTCCTCCGAACAGTCCCGCCCAGGACTTGCCGTCGCCGAATATCCTCTTGCCGTGCCAGGATTTGCCGAAATCGATCTTGGTCTTACCCATCTTACCGAACACCACCGCCGCTGAATTGGGCAGCATGGCCGGGAGGAAAAGCCAGAATCCGTTGAGGATGATGACGATGACGCCCCAGAGATCCATACAGTCGGAATGCCGCATGGTCCTATAATGATATCGCCCTATGGCTTATATCGGAACGGCGCCATACACAGGATATGCTCGTACTGGACAGCTCCGCATTGTTCTCGATGGAACAGCTCCCGGAGGAGGAATCCGTCTGCCCTCCCGGCGTCATCAGGGAGCTCACCAAGTACAAGGACCACCGTCTGGACCTCTGGGGCGATCTCCTGAGGGTATCGGACTGCACCGAGGACTCCATCAAGAAAGTGGAGGAAGCGGCCAGGAAGAGCGGCGACCTGGGAAGGCTGTCGCCGGTGGACATCACCGTGCTGGCACTTGCCCTGGATGTGAACGGGACCGTCCTGACCGACGATTACTCCATCCAGAACACGGCCCGCATCATGGGCATACCTTACAGGGCGATAGGGCAGGCTGGCATCAAGAAGGTGGAGAAATGGAACTACCAGTGCATCGGCTGCGGTAAATGGTACAAGGAAAAAGTTCCTGACTGCCCGATATGCGGTTCGGAGCTCCGCGCCCACCGCAAGCGCTGATCACGGGAACAGACGCTTGCACCTGATGAGTTTTCCCATACGGCGCTTGCCGAGCAGTTTCATGCATAATGCGGTGCTCTTCTCGCTCCTGAATGCGAAGGTGTCCGCCAGCTTCTTGTTGCCGGCGGCAATCTTCAGGGGTTTGTAGAGGACGTTACGCCAGGCCTGTTCGTATTCGGCCAGGGAACGGTTGTGGAGAACGTTATCGGCAGCGACCTCTCCCGCCATACGGCCGGTGATCATCGCCTGGGGGATTCCTCCTCCGTTAACGGACATCACGACTCCCGCGGCGTCTCCCACCACCATACCGACATCGGCATAGGTCTTGGACACAGGGCCCTCGCTGGGCACATACTTGCCGCGGACCGTGGATATGACCTTGATGTCGTGGGCATTCACGAACTTGTCGAAATATCCGCGGAGGGATCCGTTGGAGAACTTGGGGGAGAAACCGACACCCACGTTGGCGGTGCCTGCCTTGGGCATGATCCATGCGTACGCTCCGGGAGCGATACCTCCGAAGAACATCTGGATGTACGGATCGTAATCGCCCTCGGCCTGGGCGGAAACAGCGGGATAGGGATTCTGGTTAGCGGGGAGTCCCAGGCTCTGCGCGACACGCGAACCGGGTCCGTCGGCACCGATGATCGTTTTGAATTCAATCTCGCCCTCGGAGGTTTTGGCGATATTGCCTTCCCTCTCATAGAAACGGCAGCACTTGATGAGATCGGCTCCGGATTTCACCGCCTGGTCGGCAAGATACTGGTCGAAACGGTCCCTGTCCGTGGTGTATCCTGTGAAAGGGAACTCCCAGACGCGGTCCTTGGGGTCAATGAGCCTGATACCCTCGACGTTGCGGACTGCCAGATTCGAAGGGAGATCGAATAGTTCGTCGGCTCCGGTAAGGTTGGGGAACATGTCCGTGATCTCCTCGACGGAAGGCATGAGCTCTCCGCAGCGGACGGGGGTCCCGATGACAGAACGGCCCTCGATCATGGTAACTTTCACGCCTTTCTCGGCTGCATAACGTGCTGCGAGACTCCCCGCAGGACCTGCACCGACAACAAGAATATCGGTCTTTAGTCTCTCTGTCACTGGAATCACCTGTCACGGGAAACGATGAACTTGGCGAAATCGATCAGGGCCTGCTTGTAGACGGAATCGGGAATGGGGCCCAATTCGGCAATAGCCTTGTCTGCATAATAATTAGCGAGGTTGTAGCAACGGTCAATTGCATCGGTCCTCTTGATGAGGGTGATTGCTTCTCCGGCTGCGTTGTAATCGGTGCGGTCATCCTCGAAAATGTCCATAATGCGGATTCCCACAGTGGGATCGCGCATTCCGTAGATGATGGGGAGGGTCGGTTTACCCTCGACGATGTCATTGCCCACCAGTTTTCCGGTGTTGCTCTGATCTCCGATAATGTCCAGGAGATCGTCGATGATCTGGAAGGACATACCGATGTTGAATGCGAAGTTGCCGAGGGCCACGATCTTATCGAAATCCTCGGGTGCTGCGACGTAGGCACCGCACTTGGCGGCACATTCGAGAAGACGTGCGGTCTTCCCGGTGATAATCTTGAGGTATTCCGCCTCGTCAGCCCTGACGTTGTGCTCCATCTTCTTCTGGTCGAACTCTCCAGAACCCATGGCTGCGGCGGCGTCGATGACGAAGTTGACAACTTCCTGGGAGGTTGCACCCATCAGCTGGAATCCGAGAGCGAACATGAAGTCTCCGGCGACGATGGACCTTCCGAGGGAGTACTCCTTGTAAAGGGCCTTGGCACCGCGCCTGATCTCTCCTGCATCGTTGATATCGTCGTGGATCAGGGTGGCGTTGTGGATGATCTCGATGGCTGCTCCGATATCGACGGCCTTGGAGGTGTCCTGTCCCCCGAGTGCGTGGAACGCCAGGAGACATAAAGCGGGCCTGACCCTCTTACCGTGGTTGGAAAGCACATATTGGCACATCTCTCTGAGCAGAGGGTTCTCCGCCCTGTCGGTGATGTTCTCCATCACCTTGTCGACATCCGCTAATTCGGATGCAATACAATTGTACCAATCTTCGGCCATCTGTTGATGAATGGCCAGACCCTATAAAATAGTTGGTGGATTTTTGTGGTTGGGGTTTGGGAAATGGTTTGATGGATAGTCTCAGGCAGGCTCCCACTTGCAGCGTACAGGAGAGACAATTGCATTCTCGGCTTTGAGTTCCTTGAACGCTTTGTCGATCTCTTTCCTGTCGATACCGGTGATCTTCTCGACCTCACCTGCGCTGAGAGGCTTTCCGGCTTCCTTCATCGCTTTCAAAACTTCGTCCTTTACGGCTATGTTATCACCGTATCGTAATGAACATGCGACATAATAATAGAATCGGAACGGGCAAAGG
>Ga0256405_10001730_pt1 | contig 56683 bp, 49 predicted proteins | sample RumenRJG_02DNA_FD_189096 | JGI IMG/M metagenome (GOLD analysis project Ga0256405, IMG submission 189096) | Bovine rumen microbial communities from Lethbridge, Alberta, Canada - RJG_02 | ecosystem: Host-associated > Mammals > Digestive system > Stomach > Rumen | place: Canada: Alberta... | reverse complement strand
TCCACACAGGATACACGCGTACCTTCTTCTCCCCCAGCAGCGTATAGTATAAGGTATAGCGGTAACGCAGCAGTCCACGGAATGCATACGCTGGCGTCAGCATCCAGATGCCGTCGCTCTTATACAGCACCCCTCTCTCCTTCAACTCCCGATACAGCTCCTTTGCCGTCATCCCCAATCGCTTGGCCACTGTTGCCGTCGTCACGCAGTCCGTCGTCAGCAGGTTGCAATCAACCATTGCCCTCAGCTGCCGTTCCTCTCTGTACATTTGTTCTTCTTTTGTCATAACCTTTACATCGTTTTTGGTTTTTGCTTTCGTTATTGTTATTGTTGGTTAACCAGTACAAAGGTATAAAAAACCAGAAACATTTACCTGCTACATAGCGGCTACATGAAGCGGCTACATTCCATTTTCTGGACCTTTCTTATTGATGAATTAACAGAAATACTGCAAAATGCTTTGATATATGAAATAATAGTTGTATATTTGCAGCCAAAATGCAGAAATAATCAGTTTGTGATTAGTTACGCATATAGATTGCATGTTAAGTAAGACTATGGCAGAAGTTAATAATTTGCAAGACTGGGTTACCAGTGAGATGGTGAGAGGACGCTACATCTTCACAAAAGAAGATGTCTTAGGTCTGCATCTACCGATTTCAGATCAAGCCCTCCAGAATAGTCTGAAGCGGTTGACAAATCGCGGCATTATCATGTCGCCCTGGCAGAACTTCTATGTCATCATCCCTACCGAATATAAGTTGCGAGGAATTGTTCCCCCTTCGTTCTTCATTGACAGGCTAATGAAGTTTTTAGGGCGTGACTATTATGTGTCATTGTTGTCAGCAGCAGAACTGAACGGTGCTACACATCAGAAGGCAATGGTATTCCAGACAACAGTAAACGGTAGTGCTATACGCTCTGGTCTTAAGAATGGAACAAGACTTGAATTCACGCTCAGACAAAACCTTCCACTCGACTATATCAAGAAGGTGAAGACGCAGATGGGATACATGAACGTTGCAGGCACAGAATTGACAGCCCTTGATATCGTGGCAGAGGAACAGAAAATTGGCGGACTGAGTCGGGCGGCAGAGATTCTTCTCGAACTATGCGAGACAATGCAATGGGACGAGTCGAAGTTGCCCCTGTTAGCATACTTCAGTAGTGCTACCATACAACGTTTGGGCTATCTGCTTGAAGTGATTGAAGAGACGGAGCAGGCTGACAACCTCTATTCATTATTCAAGCAAACGGGTAAGACCATGCGAAGGACACCGTTAAAGCAGTCAGTGTCCACCAACGAGGACATGGTGATAGACAATCGGTGGAAGATAATAGTTAATTATGAAATAGATACAGACGAAATATGATTCCCCAATATTCCATACAAGAGTGGCATGCGCAAGTGCCTTGGAACACTGATGCTATGGTAGAGCAGGACTTGATAATATGTCGTGCTCTGATAAGCATCTTCAGCGATGATTTCTTGGCTTCACAATTAGCATTCCGTGGAGGTACGGCACTACACAAACTCTATCTTAAGCCACAGCCTCGGTACAGTGAGGACATAGACTTAGTCCAGATTACGCCAGGCCCTATCAAACCTATTATGTTCCGATTAGGTGAAGTCTTGGACTGGCTGCCCAATAGGAGTACAGCGCAGAAGAAACACAGCAATAAGATGTTCTTTCGTTTTGAATCCGAGATGCCACCTGTGCAACAGTTACGTATCAAGATTGAGATTAACTGCTTCGAACATTTCAATGTAATGGGACTGACAAAAGTTCCATTTAAGGTCGAAAATAGTTGGTTTACAAGTGAGGCAGCACTGACAACCTATCAGTTTGAGGAATTGATGGGAACAAAACTGCGTGCACTATATCAACGTAAGAAAGGACGCGACCTCTTTGATTTGCATAAAGGACTTACGGCTCGGGAGTGCGATACCGAAAAAATGTTGGAATGTTACCGTAAGTATATGGAGTTCGTCGTTGATCGCGCTCCCTCATACAAGGAGTTTGTGCAGAATATGAATGAGAAGATGCAGGATGAAGAGTTCTTGACTGACGTAGAACCACTCTTAAGACCTGACGTGGCTTTCAACCCACAAGAGGCGTATCAATTTCTGTATGACAAAGTAATAGAAAAAATGATTGTACCCGCTACATAATCGGTATTATATGGCGGGTACAAAATAAACAGTTCAACGAAATGTTTTTTTGATTTTGTCTTGAAATACCAACGATTGCTGAAGGTTTAGGGATTTGTAATAATCACGGTACATATTCTTCCGCTTCCACAGCGTCTCAAAGGTTTTCCACTTCTCTCTGATGCCCAGCCGCTCGGCCATTGCATCGGCTAGCAGTGCTGCCTGGGTGCGGGAGATGAGTGGTTGATAGTTGGCATCTACCCACCCTGCCGCCTGCGCTTTCTTCCATAGCGCCATAGCTGCTTCGGTAGCAAGGACTTCAGGCAAGTGGCTGGTTTCTTTCTCCCTCCCTACACAGGGAGGGCTGGGGAGGGTCTCTGACTTGTGGAGGGTCTCCCCCATATTTATCTGCGTCTCTACATGCTGCGCCCCAGAGGCGACATACACTATTTGGAGGTGGCTGCCAAAATTCGTCAGATCTGCTTGATGCAGCCTTTCAAGCAGACGGTTTATAAAGCCTAAGGCTTCGTCGTCATTGTTATTCATATTCACGTTATCCGTTATATTTCTGAGAATAAACACATATAATACGCCGTGAGGCGAGAGAGAAAAGAAATACGGAGACGTGGGTGGAATATTGGGGTCACAGCATTGTTCCTAAGGTCGGCAAAAACCTGATGGGACTGTTACTACCAAAGCCCACGCCTCCGTTATGGAGCCGTGAGCAGGCAGCCGTCTTATCCCATTAAAGTTTATTGAATTTGCCGTTCTAGGAACTTTTGGAAAGCTGCGGTTGCTTCGTCTATTTATATGTCTTCGGTTGCAAAATTACTAAAAATCCTGCATATTCCGACACATTTTTGCAAAATATCTTATGGACTCATTACTATTTCAGGGGTAAAAGGGTTATTTTACCACCACCTTCTTACCGTTTTTGATAAACACACCCTTCTTCAACCTAAAGATAGAAGTGTGGCACGCATTAGAGGGCTGAGACGTCAAGCAGCGGCCCTGCAGGTCGTAGAGGGGAGAATCTATTGGGGAGTTGTCAACAGGACTTATATCATCTATAGATGTTATTGGACTTCCATGTGAAGATCTCCAGTCGTCCATATAAATGTATTCACCATCTTTCATACATGTACGCACATCAATGTACTTTCCGAATTTTGGCTCGACATCACGATAATAAAGATCAAGATTGTCCTTGGAAAACGGGTTGCTGCTATAGGGAGCACCTACAGCGACAACCCACATGCCAGGTCCATAACTAAAATTCAATTCCTCTCCTCTGAATCTCGCAATGGTAAATTCGACCTGACCAGGCAAGAACCTTTCACGACGTATACCACCATCACGGCCATACTTGATATCATTATGTGTGAAAATGATAGTCTCTCCCCAATCAGAGAAATCATAAATCTGCTGCTCCTCTGTAGCATCCTCTTCGACGATATAAACACGGTAGTTTTCTTCCCTAACAGCACAATAATAGTGCTGATTCTCGTCGCCATAGTATTCCTTAAACTGGCAGTACACCTTCTTATAGGTCTTGCCATTTATCTCTGTATCGCCTTGCATAGTGAAGATACAGTCTATGCCTTTTGCACTAGGGTCCTCAGCAGTTGCATGAAAAGTGACACCAGGATGGTTATACCCACAATACCAGACCTTCCCTTCTTCCACGAACGGAATATAATTATCGCCTTGCGCAAAAAGAACGGTCTGCACTGCTAAAAACAATAATAGAGAGAATACCTTTTTCATAAGATTATAATATTGAACTTTGCTGGTATCGTCTCTCACTTAATCACCACCTTCTTTCCGCCTTGAATAAACACACCCTTAGAGGGCTGAGACGTCAAGCGACGGCCTTGAAGGTCGTAGATATCTGAAGACACTTTTGCGGGTGTAGTCGCAACATTTGGAATAGCCGCCTCGTCGTCTGACAGCTGAACGAAATCTGGTAATGATGCTGCAAATTCTTCGCTTTCCCATAGTTCATTAGCACATTCCAATGGGCTTTTTTCACTTTCCGGAGTAAGAGACAGAATATACCATAAAGGCAGGTAAGGGTCATTCTCCACGATTCTGAGTTTATACTGCTCGGCATATGAAGTCAGTAAGTCTTGGTCCTCTTCATTCTTGAGCTTTACATACAAGTATGGACTCGTTGCAACTTCCTCATAGTTTTCAGTGAAATAGCATGAAGATAAAATCACAGACTTTGCATCTTCTACCCAAAATTCCTGTGAAGTCAGATTCTCAAAATCTGAACGAGAAATAACAAAAAGGTCAATAGCATTATTCTCTATCGTACGAAGAACTTGAACATTTGCACGAATTCTTTCGCTTACCATGTCATGCTCCTTGGCAATACTGACACAAATCTTGTCCTCATTCAACGTCAAAGGAATTTTCGTTCCCCGATAATAGTAAAAACTATCTGTTTGCGCCATCGAAGAAATTGAACATAAGATGCTCAACAACATCAACATAAATTCTCTTTTCATCATCGTTGTTCATATTTAGAGTTAATTATTCTCAGGAAATAGACTCACTTAATCACGACCTTTTTACCGTCTTTAATAAACACACCCTTAGAGGGCTGAGACGTCAAGCAGCGGCCCTGCAGGTCGTAGAGGGGAGAATCTATTGGGGAGTTGTCAACAGGACTTATATCATCTATAGATGTTATTGGACTTCCATGTGAAGTTCTCCAGTCGTCCATATAAATGTATTCACCATCTTTCATACATGTACGCACATCAATGTACTTTCCGAATTTTGGCTCGACATCACGATAATAAAGATCAAGATTGTCCTTGGAAAACGGGTTGCTGCTATAGGGAGCACCTACAGCGACAACCCACATGCCAGGTCCATAACTAAAATTCAATTCCTCTCCTCTGAATCTCGCAATGGTAAATTCGACCTGACCAGGCAAGAACCTTTCACGACGTATACCACCATCACGGCCATACTTGATATCATTATGTGTGAAAATGATAGTCTCTCCCCAATCAGAGAAATCATAAATCTGCTGCTCCTCTGTAGCATCCTCTTCGACGATATAAACACGGTAGTTTTCTTCCCTAACAGCACAATAATAGTGCTGATTCTCGTCGCCATAGTATTCCTTAAACTGGCAGTACACCTTCTTATAGGTCTTGCCATTTATCACAGTATCGCCTTGCATGGTGAAGATGCAGTCTATGCCTTTTGCACTAGGGTCCTCAGCAGTTGCATGAAAAGTGACACCAGGATGGCTATACCCACAATACCAGACCTTCCCCTCTTCCACGAACGGAAGATATTCATGCTCCTGCGCAAAAAGAACGGTCTGCACCGTTAAAAACAATAAAAATGAAATAATCTTTTTCATACGCATATATACTTTTATTGATTAGTAATCGAGAATATTCCTCCTAATTTAACCTCAAAGTCTTGCACACGGGGATGTCCCCCTGTGCATTTCGTGAGAATAGTAGAAAAGCTGCTATGTCTTATATGTATTCGGTTGCAAAGGTACGATTTTTCCTTCACATTCCGACACATTTTTGCAAAATATCTTATGGACTCATTACTATTTCAGGGGTAAAAGGGGTATCCTTGTCTAAAGGACGAAGTGTGGCACGCATTAGAGGGCTGAGATATCTGATGACGGCTCTAAAGGTCATAGAGGGGAGTGCGGAATCAAATAAATACAGACCCAATTCTTTACGGATTGTATTAAAGAGATGTCATTGATATTGTTTCCCGTTTCATCATATACTTCGCAGTAAACACAACTGGCGAAAGGGTCGTTGATGAAATAGATAGTCTTGTCGCCTACCATCCCTTTGAATACGCGAAAGGGTTGAAGCTTCATATAATCACTCTCTTTTACACCAGCCAGTTTCTCTTCCAGCCATTGCGGCATGTTGGTTATACTAATAGGGGTGTATGGGGCATCACCAACCAGACTATCTACGCTTGGTATTTCTTTCTGGCCATCATTCTTCTCGTCATCATTGCTACATGCAACAAATCCTACCATCATTATTGTCACTAGTGCGATAAAAAAACTGAATTTCTTCATACGTTTTGGTTTTAAGTCACAATTATGTTACAAAGTTACATCATTTTTTGCTTTTATGCAAGCAATTAGTCGTTTTTTTATCGTTAAACGACCAATTGCCTTAGTACGACGCATGGCGATCACTGAATTGTTATTTTTTCATTCAATATCTCATCACCAATAAGTGCACGAATGATATATAAGCCCTTTTTCAAATCAGAGATGTCAACATTGCATGAAGAGCAACTAATCTCTTTTGCATATTGTCTCTCTGCTGTTGAGGCATTGTATATTTCCAATGTCCATTTTATATTATCATTCCGTTCACTCTGGCTTCTTTCTATTATATCATCATCATTGGGTGCCAAATTTATTAATGACACTTTTAGTTGAGAACCTACTTGTTGTATAGATATGTTGTTGGATGTCAAATTGCCATTTCCACTAACAGAAAAGAATTTTAGTTGTTTATAAAGTTGTCCTGTCTCATCTTTGATATTCAAATAACACGGAATACCACCAGAGCCTAAAGGAAGTACAAATGAGAAAGTATTGTTGTTAACAAAATAATAATCGGAAGGCTGATAACCAGATCCCCAACTAAGATTAAAATATTTAAAGAGTGAGCATGTGAGTGTTACGGGACAGCCTTGATGAACGAAATAGAAAATATCTTGATTCATTGTCGTTGGAGGAATAGCTGGGTGACTAACACCATAATATGCACAAGCATCTTGTTTATATGTTACATGGAAATTATTGATAACACAAATATCTTTTGTTATTGTTTTCACCAAAGCGCTACCATTGTATATACTGGCAATTAATTGTCCACCAGCGTCATCGTGGCTTCCACTCTTAAATGTAAGTGTACATTGATTTGCTGATGGCGTGTTTTGCTGAACATTAAGAAATGCTGCAATATACCCACTTAGCGACCATGTGACAGTACATCCATTCCCTATATTTTCTACACTGTATATGCTTGCACCATTGGAAACGGTAGGGCCAGAAATATGCAGTGGCGTTCCTTTTTTGTAAAATGTCATTCCCAGTGATGCATTATAGTTAGCAGGTACATCATTGGGATGGTGTTGTACTAATGCACCATTTCCCCATTTCGACTGATACCAAGTACTGTTTAATCTGATAGCGGAATGATTTCCATAAGTGTATGATACCTTTGTAGCATCTGATTCAGTAGTCTGAACATAGCTTCCGTCAGTCCAATAGACGTCCTCTGCAGTTTGCGTGCTGTAGCCTATCCATACTTGGTCTCCTCCTTCTGAAACATTCCATGCATATCCATGACAATTATATCTGAGACTTGGTGGAGCTATAAGGATTGCACCGTTGTAAGTGTTGTAGATAGCATCAGCTAAATCGTCTAATTCGTCTGACGAAAAAGACCAATCCGTGCCAACGAATCTATAAGTGTCATAGACACGAGTTCCTCTAGGGGTATAAATAGAGTCTAATACGTATGTTCCAGATCCACCTGAAAACCTAATTTGCTCTTCTAAAAATGTCCCCCCTTGAATCGCTGTTATCAGATATGGGGAAAGAAGATATGCTCCAAATATATCTTTGTTTTTCTTTTTCACCTCATAGTTATTTTCAATAGCACTTATAGCTTCTTCTTGTTTTCTTTTATCAGATATAGTAGATAAATGATGCAAAAGGAGGAAGTCAACCATGAAAGTTTTAAATGAAAAGTTTCCTCTTTGAATACTATTCTTTGACCGAACGTTTTCCAATTCTATTGGAAACTGCTGCTCCTTGGTTATAAGCGATGTGATGAAGTCTTGACGTTTAATCAGCTCTGCAAATCCATTGAAAGAAGAGGAAATATAGTCAATGCCTGTTTCTATGTTATCTGCAAATAGGACCTCCTTCATATATGGATAGTCAAGGCATGTAGTTAAGAGTTGCGATGTTGACATCCTGCATAATAAAGAATCTGGTATTTGCAATGCGGCTATTCGCTCTTCAGGGGTGTCAAACATTTTCCATTTTTCATCACCCGCATAAAATGGATATTTGTATTCAACATCATTGGTAAATTGCCCATTTATTTGCAAACAGATAAATGATAATGCAACGATAATGAACTTTTTCATAATTTAAGGATTTATAGGGTTTATAATTATTGTTTAAATAAATATAGGGATTTGCCTATTGGGGCATATCCCTAAGAGATATAGAGTAATTTACAGATATATCCAGCCAGTAAACAGCCAGTTGCCCATCACAAGATTAATCTCATAGTTGCCAGAGAGGGTAGATGGCAGAATGACATCTGGCTGAGTAGAGAAAACCGTTGTAGTATAGACTTCCTGACCATTCTCATCCTTAATAATAAGAATATACTCAGGATGATTAATACCGAAAGAGAGCGTGTAGTCCTCAATGTAAACCTTTGGCACCACAATGGGAGTCTTGGGATTACCATTAGTTACCGGTTGTTCATCATAATTAATACATACGGTTAGTGGCACCAAAACTTGAGCTGATACATTTGCGCTTAAAAGGAAAGCACCGAATAAAAACAATAGTAATTTCTTCATAATTTTACGATTTAAATGATTTGTCACTGCAAAATTATGAGAAAAAGAAAACTTATGCAAAAAAGAAGATGAGAAAGAATTTATCTAAAATTTTAGTTTGTTTATCTTTCTATAAATCAGCACAATAGATTAAATTGTACACCAAAAATCCACCATGGATTTTACATTTGTTAAGAACTTAACATGCGATAAAAAGACAGACATCAATAGATTTCCTTGAGCATTTTATCAAAGGATTTTGAGTTTCCTGACAAATTGAAAAGTTTTTGTAACATTTCAGAACGGATATTAGAGACATAAGAAGGATCAACTCCTAACATGTGGCTGACCATTTTAGGCTTAAAACCTATTCGAATCAGTAAGCAAGTCTTAAATTCTTTTTCGTTTAAATGATGCTCATGTTTTGATATGAAATCCTTAAAACCAGGATAACACTTGAATATTTGTTCCTTCATTTGCTCCCATTCCGCATTTGTCGGCTTTTGACCGATGACTGACAATTGCTCGAATTTTCCGTAAATTATCGTAGTTTTCAATTGTCTATCCGCTAAAGACTGGCTATCAGTATTGCGTTGCAGTAATGCCTTCACGATAGTTTCCTGTTCGCAAATAATCTGTTCCTTCTCTGAGATAAGTTCTATGTTGATTTCTGCATTGGTTTGGAGCTTTGTAATATCGTTTTGAGCCTGTTCTATGACAGACTGACTTTGCAAGTATTTCTGCTCTGCTGTTTTCCTTTTACGAGTCAATTCTCTTATGATGATAAAGGTCAGCAGACAGATTACAATGATAATCCCAATACAAATCCAAATAATAATAGTACGTTGGTTCGCTTTCTTTTGTTCTTGATGTGCAATTTCCTGATGACGGGTGTAGTCATACATAGCCCGTATGCGCTCGACCTCTTTCGTCGTCTTTTGTGCATACAAGGAGTCGCGCATCACATAAGCATATAGGCTATATTTGGCAATTGAATCTGGTTGGTGAAGTTTATGATAGATCTCGGCCATACCCATTGCTCCAGCATCTTGATTGTTGAAGTCCCTACCGTCACGCAGTTCTTTGCGAAAATAATACTCAGCGGAATCCAATACGTTTGTATGAAGGAAGTATTGTCCTTTTATCCTATAATATATTTCACGCCCTCTCTGTATATTCCCGAGGGAATCAAAGTATCCTGATTCAGACTCGTATATTTTCATATACCTTCTGACCTTATCAAATTCCTGACGAAGAACAAGGGTATTAAGAGTGCCTGCTAATGCAATGGCAGCATAACGAGTATATCCATATCTGCGATAGAGTTGAGAAACATGCTCACATATATATAATAATGAGTCTGGCATGTTTAGGTTACGATAGGCCTGACTTTTCTGTTCAAAGCTCATTAGTGCCGCGAGTGTGTCTTTACCAATCCATGCATAATTCGAAGCAAGTTGTTGGAAAACCAATTGCTCTCTATAAAGTCCCTGTTCATAGAATATCTGGGCCATTTGCGCATACACTCTAGCCAGTTGAGCATATTCACAATCGGAAGAGGTGGTATCTGCACAGTTAGCGGCATCTTGATAGCACTGTAGAGCCATGGGTGCCTCTCCGTGGTCGTAATAGGCACGGCCCAGGAGGTAGTGGGCTAGCAGGCGATCGTTGGCAGTACCGTGCTCATCGAAAAAAGTGACGTATGGCTGAACATCGCTGACAGTAAAGGGCTGGTCGTTGCGATTACGCATATTGATGCTGTCAAGACCGGCACGCATGCGAATGCGGTCAGCCTCAGAGGTGCAGCACGTAAGTGCCAGCAACATAATAACAACACTCAGCAGATGTTTCATGACATTGTATTTCCAGATACTTGCATGCAAATGTACAAACTAATATCGAGAATTCCAAATTTACGTGAAGAAAGTTACTCCCAAGAGGCCATCCGCTCCACAAGATACAGGATTCAGCAGAATGGGAGGAAGTAAACATAGCGTGTAATACATCACAGTGATTCGAAATACCTGTCAAAAACAAACGGGACGGTTCTCTCTTTGAGGGTGTGGCGTTGCAATGCATTTTCAGCCCTTATGCATCTTCTACTAGGTTTGTTTCTGCAAGGATAAGAAATAAAATAGTTAGCTGGTGTTGGACAGAAAATCGGGGGCTTATGGCTGGATGAATGTCCAGCCATAATTATTCCATTCCATCAACCTGTTCCACTCGAAGTTGCAGGCACGCTGATTGTAGCAATGGTCACCTTGGTCATAGCCATCGCCAACCTTGGGTATGAACATGCTGACGCAACCATAAGGCAGCGTTGCATCGAAGGTGTCAAAATCGCCTATCAGGTTATAAAAATTCGGGTAGTAACCGCTTGAATTACGGTCTCCATCACAATCCGTCATCCACTTCATTGACATGCGATAGTGGGGAACAGCCTGTTTATAGACACGCTCCCACTGGTCGAAAGCAGCAGGGGCAATACGGTGGATGAAGGCGCGCATGTCGTACATCACAGGGAAGTCATATCCAAAATAATAGGCGATGCCACTCAGGTCGGGCGTCTCTGGGTACATAGGATAGCCACCCTCTGCCTGACTGACAGCGTCATGTGTAGCGGTGGCCAGCGCTTCGATATATGCTGTATTGATGGCGGCCAAGGGAACACTGTAGTGAGTATCTATCATGTAAGGCCACTTCATCCTCTCAGCAATATTCAAGACATAGTCGTTGGCATAGTAGTCATAATAGGTATCGACAATATTCTTGTAGAAGGTATCACTAGTATTAAACAGCTCCTTCATAAGCAGATGGTAAGGAGCACCAAAGCCTGGTATCTCTGCAGGCGAACCTATCAGGTATTCCGTACGATTGCGCAGTGCATAGGCCACCTCGGCACATGCCATGTTACAGCAGTCGGCAAAGATAAACTTCATCTTCGGCAGTCCGTCAAGAGCAGTAACCATCTGCGTGATATTCATCCACTTGCCGTTACTACTGTCGTAGCCGTAAGCCCGACGTGAAGGCTCACTGGCTACAGAGTCGTTGGTAACAGCCCACCCTGTTCCGTGTCCCCACAGCACCAAGGCATATTCCTTAGCAGGACACAGCTCCATCATCTTCTCTATAGCTTCACGAAACGTCGCAGGGTCAGAGTCGTAGCGTGATGAGGTGTATTGGTAGAGAATCTGAAGAGGGGTATTTTTATCGTTTGTCAGCTTGGCAATATAGGGATTACTCGTAAGCTTGTCCACAAACAACACTACCGTACTATTGGCAGGAACTTCAACCATGCCCTCCTCCATCTCGCTGATATCATTACTCGCCGCAATAGCCAAATTGTTCTTTGCCGCCATATAAACCATCACGGTGCGCTGGCTGGGAAGCGAGGGCTCCCAGTCGTCGCTATCATCGTCTTTCTCGCAGGACGTCAACACCACTGTAGTCATCATGGCAATCGCCACCATCATCAGCATCTTCTTCATAAAGCTTGCTTTTTCCATTCAGCTTGCAAAATTACTACTTTTTCTGAAATAATTCATTATTCATAACCCTTTAATTCATTTTTATTAGTATCTTTGCATCCGAATCCGAGATGTAGAAAAATCACAATGATAGGAAAAATGATTATTTGCTGCCTGCTATTCTCTTTGAATGCAGCAGCACAGAAACAAGATATAGACAGCGTAAGTACACAGGGAAGCAAGTCAAGCCTAATGGACAAGCTTCGTCAGGTACAACAATATCTGGACGATAAAGCTAAGAAGAAGGTAGATCCGCACTACATCGAAGTACCTGAAAAGCCCTGGAGGGTGATACTCCGATATAAAGAGAACATGGTAGATGTGGACTATAGCCAGAGTATTGACATCCCCGCAGGCAATGAACATTCAGACTGGAATCTGAACTTTGAGCCTCCTGTGGCTTCTTCCGTCGGCTTCTGGGTGGGCTATCGTGGAACGGGATTTTCCTATTCCAAGTCACTCACCAAGAACGCTGGCCGCTATTACTCTTTCAGCTCTACGGGAGCCAAGTACGGAATCAACTTCCGCCTGAGACGCTTCAACACGGAAGACGCCAAGTTCAGTTCAACAGACCGCAATCTAGAGACAGGTGTCGAAACGGAATATGATACTGCCTTCAGCATGCCGTCGCCTGTATGGATACGTTCCGTCTATATCAACGGATACTACGTGTTCAACGGGCATCGCTACTCACAGGCTGCTGCCTACAACCAGTCGGTCATCCAGCGCCGCTCCGCAGGGTCTTTCTTATTGGGAGCCACATGGTACCAGTCGTCGTTCGACTATTCAGACATAAAAAATGCCGTCTTTATGATTATCGGCCACGGCATCTACCGCGCCAAAGTACACCAGGCCAACATCGGTGTCGGCTACGGCTACAACTGGGTACCACTGCGCGGTCTTGTTGTCAACGTAATGGCCATGCCTACCATCAGCGTCTATAACCGCGTGAAAGCCTACAAATACGAAACCAACTACGACCTGTCTCCCAAAGAGCCTGTCGATAACTACGGAGACTGGAACAGGGAGACAAGGAGATGGGCCAACGGTAAAACGCACAAGCCCCTTCTGATGATTACGCAGGGCTCGGACATTCAGTTTGACTACTGGGATATAGAGCCTGAGGTGGACTACAGCATGTTCCGGCTAAACCTTGACCTGCGTCTCGGCATAGCCTATAACTGGAGAAACTGCTTTATTGGCGCTCAGGCACAATACAACAATTTCAACTATAAGAATGATCACTGCAAAGTGAACATCTACGATGCCTACGCCCGTCTGTCATTTGGCGTGAGACTGTAGAAGAGCAATGTAAGAGTTAGAGGTTAGCAATAACTTTCCGCATGCGCTCCACCTGCTGGCGGACAATAGCCAGTGTGGTGGTGTCAGATGCGAATACGGAGTTCAGGCCTTGTGCCTCCTGTGCGGGGTCTCCTGTATAGTCATCACCCACTTGCCACTGCTCATGCTTAGGCTGAGCCATACCGCCCCAGCCCCAGAAATTACATCCGGCAAAGATGCCACCGGTCTCAGCATTCTCAGCCACGAAGGAGAATACGAAACGGTAATAGCCGTCGCGACCTTCAGTGGTACTGGTAGGCGAGAAGGAGAAACCATCGCGAGGATAGCCAAATTCTTCCATCACAAGTGGTTTGCGCAGACGGTGACAGATAGTCAGGTGACGGTCTAGATAGTCCTTGGTATTGTCGCAGGCTCTTGGCAGGTTCTCCACCAGCGAGTCGGGCTTAGCCCAGCCCCAGTTGTAGGGCCAAAGGTGGACATTGCAGTAGTCCACATTCTTGTTGCTGCAGATGCGCTCATAACAGTCGTAGTCGTTCTCACAGCCCCACGAACCCTCGCTACCAATAGAGATAAGGTGGTTCTTATCCAATGCACGGATAACATCCGATGCTTCACTAAGCCACTTCTCGAAGTCAGGTAATGCCTCCTTGGAGAAGGCGCGCGGCTCGTTACCTATCTGCCACGACATGATGGTGGGGTCGTCAACATACTTCACACCCGTGTAGCGATTGGTACGCGAGACAATATAGCGAATGTGGTCATAGAACAGTGCATGCGCTTTGGTGTTCGAGGCAAACTTGCTCATCGCCTCCATGAAAGCAGGGTATCCCACATCGTCTGGACGCGGCTGCTTACCCTCACCGGCATGCTCCAGATAGAAGCCGTAGCCCCCACTCCACTCCCACGAGTTGTTCAGATAGAGCACTGCTACCATGTGGCGCTTGCCCATCTCCATGAGCAGGTAATCGAGACCTGCGAGGATGGTATCGTTGTAAACACCTGGTTCAATCTGCAACGTTGGTTCCACCTTGGTCTTCACGCCACGCTCACCATCGGCACCCACAAGGATGCGCAGGTTGTCGATACCCATACGCTTCATCGCATCGAGCTCGGTAGCCAGGCGCTCGCGGTTGCCACCCTGTCCCTCAGAGGCGAGGATAGCGCCGTACCAGAAATTAGTGCCTACATAATAATAAGGTTTACCGTCGCGAATGAAATGACCATCAACGACATGAACAAACGGGTTCTCGTCGGTCTGCTGCTTGTTGCAGGCTATCATCGACAGGGCCACGAAGGCCAGGAATAACAATTTCTTCATAATGTCTGTGCTAGTGTTCCGTGATAAGTGACAAGACCCTCAATAGGACTCTGCAGGATATTGCCCACTGTGAAGCCCTCAGCATGAGCAGCCTCCTTCAGTTGTTCAAGATAGTGATGAGCCATAGAACCTACGAAGTGCACAGGCAGGTCGGGACGGTTGTAGGGCACGATATTCTTGCGGAAGAAGTCGCGGAAGTTGTCAATCACCAACTGCTTGATATATGGATTGGCGATATGCTCCATGATGAATGGCGACAGCGAGGCCAGCCAGCGGTTGACCATCGGCTCGCGATACACTTTCTGGATAATATCTTTCTGTTCCCACTTGTTAACTTTCAGGAACTCGTCGCGCACATCAGCCAGAGCAGGATTCTTGAAGATAGCGTTCAGGAACAGACGTCCCAATACAGAGCCACTACCCTCGTCGCCAAGGATATAGCCCAGTGCAGGCGTATTTTGCACGATATGCTCACCGTCATACAGACAACTGTTTGCACCCGTGCCGAGAATACAGGCCATACCTGCCTCGTGGCCACACAGCGCACGGGCAGCAGCCATCAGGTCGCTATGTACCTCGACGGTCTTGGGCGACAGTTCCTCATTCAGCAGCTGAATCATCATAGGCACGTGAGCTGGTGTACAGCCACTGCCATAGAAAAAGAGGTGCAGGTTCTGCAACAACGGACTTTCCAACACACCCGACGCAATGAGTTTAGCACGAGGAAAGCTCGATAGCTGCGGCAACAATTCGCGCTCAATGATGTCGCGAATATCACCTGCCGTCTGGTGAATGGGGGTGATGCCCTGGGTTCGGAACGTAGCGATTTCCTCACTCATCAACAAAGGATTAGTAGAGTGCAGGAGCGTCCAGTCTGTCTTGGTGCTTCCACTGTCAGCAATTAGTATCATATTGGTTTACGTTTTATTTTGCCACAAAATTACAAAATAATTTATAATGCATAATGCATAATTCATATTTTTTTTTTAATTTTGCACGAAAAATTAGAGAAATAGGCGGAATGAAGAGGATATTAACCATATTGTTGGTGCTGCTCACCACGATGAGTGCACAAGCAGTGCTGAAAGAGAAAGACCTGCAGCAGACGTTGCAGATATTGCGCACGGAGCTGACTATGCACCACCGTGAACTGTCACAGCAGATAGAGATGAACCGCAAGCAGAGTGATCAGGTTCGTCAGCGACTGATGGAAACCATGCAGCGCTCGAACCAGAACTCGCTGATGCTCTATTCCCAGAAGTTGGACTACGTCTTCGACCTGACCTATGCCTGCCATGAGGCTACTGAGCAGTATCACGACTTCCGTCGCCAGCAGCTGCCCTTCCAAATGTTCATGGAGAAAACTGACTCGGAAATAGCCCGCTACGACTCACTCATCACCTCACTGAAGTCGATGCCCATCACGTTGCTTGACGACAAGGGCAAGACTGACCGTAACGTCTGTATGACGCTGGCCACCAATATTCGCAACTCACTGGAAGAGAATCGTAGCACGCTGCAAGACTACATCCGCTACTACGACATGACGGAAAAGCGCTTGAGCAACCTGAACGACTATGCCCATAAGCGCTATTACGACATACAGACCAACATCTTCAAGAATGGTGGCGACAGCTACTTCACCATCATCAAGAATTGGAACCGCTACTGGCGGACCATGGAGCGCACGGTAGAGAAGAAATATCGGCCCAATGCCCATTCACAGTGGGACAGCCGCTGGATTTTCGGTCTGCTCATCTCTACCATTTTCTATGCCATCATTGCTACGCTGCTCAACTTCCTGGCTATCCGTTACATAGTGCCCAAGCGCTTCCGTACTGAGGAGTTCATGAAGAAGCGTACTTGTATCACAATGGCAACGACGACCATTACCTTTGCCCTCATTCTGGGTATCACGCTGGCATTGACCGACCAGAACTTCTTCATCATGGCCGCCAACCTGCTGGTAGAATATGCATGGCTGTTGGGTGTCATCTTGATATCCCTGCTGCTACGCGTGACGGGCAACCAAATCAAGAGTGCTTTCCGCATTTACACTCCCCTACTCTTCGTAGGTTTCTTGGTTATCGCCATCCGTATCATGTTGATACCGAATGAGTTGGTCAACATCACCTTCCCGCCTATCCTGCTCATCTGTGCGCTGTGGCAGTGGAACGTAATACGTCGCCACAATAAGAACGTGCCCCGCTGGGATATGTTCTATACCTATATCTCATTGACTGTCTTCCTTGCCAGTGTCGTGTGCTCATGGATAGGCTACACACTGCTGGCAGTACAGATACTGATATGGTGGATTATGCAGCTGACCTGTATTCTCACCATCACCTGCGTCAGCCAATATATGAAACTCTATGGCCTACGCCATCACTTTGCCGAGCGCCCTGTAACTCAGACCTGGGCCTACGACCTTTCTAGCGAGGTACTGCTGCCCGTCATGGGTGTCTGCTCAGTGATGATAAGCGTCTATTGGGCAGCCGACGTCTTCAACCTCAGTGACCTCTGTTGGAAGGCTTTCAAATACTACTTTATAGATTTGAAGAACCTGAAGTTAAGCATTCTGACGCTGGCTATGGTTATCACCATGTGGTTCCTCTTCAAATACATTAACCGCACCGTTTTGCAGCTGATGCGCATGCACTTCCAGACCAAAGACCCAGACACGGCAGCCAGTCGCGAGGTGATGGGCAAGAACGTGCTGCAAGTAATAGTTTGGGGCTCATGGTTCCTGATTTCCATGACCATTCTCAATGTCTCTATGGAGTGGTTACTGGTAATCACAGGTGGTTTGTCAACTGGTATCGGTTTCGCTTCGAAAGACATCATCGAGAACATCTACTATGGCATCTCACTTATGACTGGCCGCATAAAGGTGGGCGACCTAATACAGATTGACGACACCACAGGTCGCGTGACCAGCATCAACTACACTTCAACGGTCATTGAGGCCCTAACAGGTGAGGTAATCACTTTCCAGAATGCACAATTGTTCTCGAAGAACTATAAGAACCTGACACGCAACCACGGCTATGTGCTGCAAGTCATTCCATTCGGTGTAGCCTATGGCTCCAACATTGCACAGGTCAAGCGACTGATTGAAGATACCATCAACGATCTCCATCTGGACGGCACCGACTCCACGAAAGACGTCTTTACCCGTGTCTCTGAGCTGGGCGACAGCAGTGTCAACTTCAAGCTTTATGTATGGACAGAGCCGCTGATGCGTAACACGGTTAACAGTCAGGTACTTACCACCATCTACGACACCCTGAACGAGAACAATATCGAGATTCCGTTCCCTCAGCAGGATGTGCATATCAAGAATTAAGAATTACACATACTTGTTGCAAAAGCCAGCCTAATAAGCACTCGTTACTAGGCTAATACAGAGTTGTATTAGGCTAATAAGTACTCGTTACTAGGCTAATACAGAGTTGTATTAGGCTAATAAGTACTCGTTACTAGGCTAACACGAAGCTATATCAGACTAGTAAATAAAGACTCATGGAGTTTCCATGAAACAAAATAATAAGGTGAGCCTTGCGACTCACCTTATTTATTTTGTTATAAACTAAACTCTCCGAATTAGAAGTTGTAGTAAACACCGAAGGTCAGAGAACCCAGAGTGAAACCACCGGTAGAGAGACCAGCGCTAATGCTAGATGGAGCATCGGGAGCACCATCAACGTCAGGAATTGCCTGCTTGCTGTAACCGAAGGTGAACATATCGTTCAGATGAGCAACGATGCTCCAAGTCTCGTTAACATTGTAAGCAATACCAGGAGATACGAACAAACCGAAATCCATAGCAGCCTTCATATCCTTCTGAGACTGTGTTTCAAAGTTCAGACCACCATCAACAAATACGTTGAACTTACCAGCGGTGAAGCACTGATAACGGAGGTAAGGCTTAATAGCGAAGCTAGTTACCTTGGCCTCAACAGAAGTAGTGGGATTTGCAGTAGTATTCTCAGTCTTGTTATTGATGTAACCAAAACCAAGAGCGATACCTACAGCCATCTTGTCGTCCAGCTTGTAACCGAACTCAGGAGCAATAGAGAAACCTGTTCTTGTTACCTCAGCAGCAGGATTTGTCTTGTTTGTGCTGTTAACAAAACCGAGGTTACCACCAATGTAACCCTGAGCGTTCATTGTAGCTGCTACACAAACTGCAGCCAGAGTCATCATAATCTTCTTCATAGTTTTTTCTTTTAATAGATTAATGAATAAAATGCGTTCAATTTCAATGTTGTCTTAACGATTTTTTCGTTTTGACGGTGCAAAGTTAAGTAAAAAAACTATACGACGTATCAAATTTTCCTAAAAAATTGCATTTTTAATAAAAAAAATTGACTAAAATCATGTAATAGGGGGGAAAAGTGCTGAAAAATTTGCATTTTTGGTAACTTCTTTGTACCTTTGCGTGGTATTATGTAAACACAAGAGACATGAGAAAGACGTTTATTGCAGGCCCATGCGTCATAGAATCTGCCGAGTTATTAGACACGGTGGCTTCTAAGTTGGTGGAAATCAACAAGAAATTGGGTACTGACATTATATTCAAGGCATCGTTTGACAAAGCGAACCGTACCTCACTGCGCTCTTTCCGTGGCCCAGGCATTGACAAAGGACTACAAATGCTGGGCGACGTGAAATCGAAATATGGTTTACGTATACTGACCGACATCCACGAAGCCTGGCAGGCAGAACCCGCTGGTCAGGTGTGTGACGTGCTGCAGATTCCCGCCTTTCTCTGCAGACAGACCGACTTACTGCTGGCTGCAGCCAAGACAGGCAAAACAGTAAACATCAAGAAAGCCCAGTTCCTGAGTGGTCAAGATATGAAGTACCCCGTAGAGAAAGCCCGTGACGGTGGCGCCAAGGAAGTATGGCTCACGGAGCGTGGCAACATGATGGGATACAACAATCTGGTAGTGGACTTCCGCAATATTCCCGATATGCTGGAGATTACTGATACCGTCATCATGGACTGCACACACAGTGTACAACGTCCTGGTGGAGCTGACGGCAAGACAGGCGGCGACCGCCGCTTCGTGCCCCAGATGGCGATGGCCGCCAAGGCTTTCGGTGCCACAGGCTGGTTCTTTGAGGTACACCCCACCCCAGACCAAGGACTCAGCGATGCCGCCAACATGCTGGAGCTGAATGCGCTTTGTGATTTAGTCGCAAAGCTATTGAAAAATGAAGACTAAGAAGAGATGACAACAAGAGAGATTGCTATACAATGTCTGAAAGATGAAGCACAGGCCATCCTCGATTTGATACCGAAGATGGACGAGGACTTCGACCGTGCCGTTGACATGATGTTGAACTGCAAGGGTAAAGTCATCGTAACTGGTGTTGGCAAGAGTGGCCATATCGGTACCAAGATTGCCGCTACACTGGCTTCGACAGGAACGCCCTCGTTCTTCATCAATCCGCTGGACGTCTATCATGGCGATCTGGGCGTAATGTCACAAGGCGACGTGGTGGTAGCCATCTCTAACTCAGGCCAGACCGATGAGTTGTTGCGTTTCATCCCAATGGTCCTGCACATGCAGATACCTATTATCGGCATGAGTGGCAACCCACAGTCGCTGTTGGCCAAATACTCTACTTGCCACCTGAATGTCAGCGTAGAGAAAGAAGCTTGTCCGCTGAATCTGGCACCCACCAGCAGCACTACCGCCACCCTGGCGATGGGCGACGCACTGGCCATCGCACTGATGGAAAAGCGCCATTTCCGTCCACAGGACTTCGCACAGTTCCATCCTGGTGGAGAACTTGGCAAGCGTCTGCTGACCACAGCTCAAGACGTGATGATTACCGAGAACCTGCCCGTACTGTCTGCCGACATGCACTTAGGCAAGGCTATCATCAACGTCAGCAAAGGTAAGCTGGGACTGGGCGTAGCAATCGAAGACGGCAAGATTGCAGGACTCATTACCGACGGTGACATCCGTCGCGCTATGGAGAAATGGCAAGCAGAGTTCTTCAACCACACTGTGGAGGACATTATGACGCGAACTCCAAAAACAGTTGGTCCGCAGGCTAAGATATCGGACATTCAAAAGATAATGAACAAACATAAAATCCATAACGTGCTGGTAGTGGACGACGACAACCACCTCTTAGGTATTGTCGACCGCTACGCGTGCGTATTATAATATAAGGTATATGAAGATACTGAAAAGATTACTCATAGTTCTGATGCTGGCGTTGCCAATGGCTGCTGCCGGAGTCTATCTTTTTAAGACACTCGACGCCCATAATGGTTTGACAATCAGTCAGATTAACTGTATACTTAAAGATTCACGTGGATATGTATGGCTGGGAACTCCTGCTGGTCTTTACCGCTATGACGGCTATACGTTCCATAACTTCCAATGCAATTCGCAGGACGGTTCATCACTGCCCGACAGCTATATCATCAGCATTCAGGAGACACTGGAGGGAACATTATGGATTGAGACGGCTGCAGGTTTCTGCATCTACCACCCACAAGGCGAGAACTTTGAGCGCGACATGAAGCAGGTCTACGGTCGCATGGGTATAGAAGGAACACCAAACGTCGTATATATCGACAGACACAAGAACTTCTGGGCAGCTATTCCCAATAAAGGTGTTGTAGCCTACAACATGCAACAGCAGTTGCTCTATGAGTTCGGATATACTGACGACGCCCATGGTGTGCCACAGGGCAATATAACCTCCATTAGCGAGTGTCGCGACGGTGCGTTGATAGTCTATGAAGACGGTCGCATCGTATGCTGCGATGTCATGCGTCAGCAACATACTGTATGGAAGAACGACTACATTGCGCAGCAACACTTACGCAAATCTTCCACTCTCAACGCTTTTGCCGACCAGATGGATAACATCTGGCTGTATGGACAGGGCACACTCATGCTCTACAACAAGAACACCAATACTTGGAACACCACTATTGGCGACCAGTTGGGTATGACAGGCAATAATACCGACCATAGCGTCAACGGCATGGCTGGCGACCGTAATGGTAACATCTGGATAGGTACTGACCGTAACGGACTGATTCGAGCAAACGTGAATACCTTGGAAATGGAGCCGGTAGCACCGCGAGCCATCAACAACATAGCCCAGATGCCATCACAAGAAGTCATTGGTATCCAGAGTGTTTACATTGACGACACTGACCTGCTCTGGATTGGTACGGAGAAGTCGGGTCTGGCCTATTACGGTGACAACATCTATAAGTTCCAGTCACTGATAAACGGTGACATTACCGCCATTGCAGAAGACGAGGCTGGCAAGATATGGTATGGTACTGGCGACAAAGGTATCATCGACTACGATGGACCACTGGCCAGCTATAAGGTGACCTGCATGACCACCACTCCTGACGGTAGTCTGTGGGTAGGTTCCAAACAGAACGGTATTACACGCATTAAGGACGGTAACAGTACCTTCTATTCTACTGCCCGTGATAGCATGAAGACGGTTATTGACGACCATATCAACGCCCTCAGTAGTGATAAGAGCGGTAACTTGTGGATAGCTACCAATGGTGGTCTGCAGGTGTACAACCCCAAAATGAACACCTTCTCTTCATATACCAAGGAGAATGGTATGCTCAACACCAACAACATCACGTCGCTGTTCTACGGAACTAACAATAGCCTGCTGATAGGTACTGCCGAAGGTCTGGTGATTCTTAACCTGTCGAACCGCGAGAAGACCGTGCTAACAGGTAATTCCTCTAATGTAGAGTCGTTTACCAACAACTATATCACACAAGTTTACGAAGACTCCAGAGGACTACTATGGATTGGCACACGTGAGGGTATTAATATTCTTAATCCCGTCAACGATGATCTAAGCGTGTTAACAGAAAAAGACGGTCTGTGCAACAACTCTATCTGCGGTATTGCAGAAGACAAGAACCACAGTATCTGGATTACCACCAGCAATGGCGTCTGTCGTATTGTCGTACAACGCGACCATGAAGACGGCACCTTCAACTACGGTCTGTATAACTACAGCATCAGTGACGGTCTGCAGAGCAATGAGTTCAATATGGGGTCCATCCTCACCAAGAAAAATGGTGAAGTATTGTTTGGTGGACTGTATGGTGTCAACTGGGTACGTCACAGCAGTAAAGACGAGCAGGCCTCACTGCCTCGCGTCATGCTTACCCAGCTGTTTGTCGGTGAGCAAGAGATTCTGACCGGCGTCAACTACGATGGTAACATTATTCTGCCACAAGCGCTCAATGAAAGTAACAGAATTGAGTTGAAGAACAACCAGAGCACAATTACCATCAAATTTGCTGCCGGTAACTACAACCAAGGCGAGCGTCTGCAGTTCATGTACTGGATGGAAGGACTGGACAACGACTGGCGCAACGGTGACGCCCTACTCCACGGCGTTAGATTCAACGACCTGGGCAGTGGCGACTACAAACTACACGTCAAGGCCATCAGCGCCGAAGGTGCCGTCAGCAACCAAGAGCGTGTTCTGGAAATACATGTTGACCGTCCTTGGTGGCTTTCATGGTGGATGCTGACCTTCTATGTTATCATCTTGATTATCATCGTTATTATCTGGCGCTATGGTATCAACAAATACAAGAAAGCTTGGAAGAAACGTAACACCGTTATCGAAGAGCTGAAGCGTCAGCGTGAGGAAATCAAGCTTGCCAGTGACGAGCTCCGCCAACCAATGGCACGTATGACGACTATCATTGGCGATATGTCTATGAAAGAACAGTCGCTGGAAGGTCGTGAACAGCTGAACTCACTGCACTTCCAATTGTTGCAGGTCATCACACGCATTTCTGAAATGCAAAGCACACTGGAGAATCCGGAGAAGAAGGCGGAATCTACTGCCAAGGATCGTCTGGAACTGAACGAAGAGGGTGAAATCGAATTGGCTGTCACTACCGGACAACAGCTGGCACTCGATAATATTTCGCCACTGCGTGTGGAAGGACAGACTCAGAAGTTCTGCGTGGTATTCATCGACAACAACCGTGAGTTCTTGCAGTTCATGAAAGCTCACCTATGCGAAATCTACGATTTCCACGTCTATGACAATATTAAGGACGCGCTCCCTGACATCGATACGCTGAAAGCCGACCTCGTAGTCTGCAAGCACAATATGGGTGACAGCATTACGGGTAGTGAGCTCTGTAACCAGTTCAAGTCCAGCCAGAACAGGAACAAGATCAAGTTTGTGCTGATGACTGACACTGTGCTGACTCCGGAAAGCATGAACGACCTGAACATCACGCTGGCTGCCGACGACTATTTGGCTAAGCCGTTCAACGTACAGGAGGCTGTTATGCGCTTCAACAAGGTTATGGGTCTCGCTCCTATTGAGATTAACCAGAACGTCATCGAGGGTAAGGAGACACGTATGCTGGAAGGTCAGAATGCAAGTATGACTACTGCCACCATGAGCTTCGAGGAATACGAAAAGGTGAAGATGTTAGACAACACGGAGGTACCAGAAGAACCGGAAAGCCAAAGTACGCCTGAAACTCCTGTAGTCCAGGAACAGACCAACATGCTGGCTAAGTATTATGACGGCAACACCATCGGTGACTACTCGATGAATAACATCATGGATCAGCAGTTGATGCGCAATGTTGAGCAGTTCGTTCTGCAGAACATGAGTCGCGGACAGATCAGCTTGGAGGACATAGCAGCAGCCATGGGTATGGGACGCGTACCCTTCTTCCACAAGATACGTGCTATTACTACCAAGACACCTGCTGAGATTGTCCGTGAGATACGCCTGAAGCATGCTTGCACGCTGCTTGTCACCACGAACATCAACTTGAGTGAGTTGGCGCTGAACGTTGGTTTCATGACAGCCGAGAACTTCATTAACATCTTCAAAGATAAGTACGGTATGACCCCATTGGAGTACCGACTAAAGAATAAGCGCTCATGACACTAAGACATATTCTTGCTACACTGACCGCTGCAACAAGCATGACTTGCTCTGCACAGATTAGCGACTCTGTCATTGTCTATACACTACGCCAGAACGGCATCCACTTCACGAATAACAATAGCGTAACACTACTGATGTCTGGTCAGGAGAAATTTGACGACATGTTTCATGCTATCCGACAGGCTAAGAGCAGTATTCATCTGGAATACTTCAACTTTCGCAACGACTCGATAGCATTTTTGCTATTCGACCTGCTGCGCGAGAAACGTAAGGAAGGTGTTGAAATACGCGCCATGTTTGATGGTTTCGGCAACGACTCCAACAACCAACCCTTGAAGAAGCGCCATCTGAAGCCCTTGCGTGAGGCGGGCATAGAGATTGTAGAATATAGTCCTATCCGTTTCCCGTGGGTAAACCACATCTACGGTCGCGACCATCGTAAGATTGTTGTTATCGATGGTAAGATTGCCTATACGGGAGGCATGAACGTAGCCGACTATTATATAAAAGGTACGGAACAGGTGGGCGAATGGCGCGACATGCACTGCCGTATAGAAGGTGACGCTGTCAACGAGTTGCAAAGCATCTTCCTCAGGATATGGAACCGCACAACAGGTCAGAACGTCGGAGGCATGAAATACTATAACGGTGGTACGCTGACCCATTTCGACGGACTGAAGCCTGACACCACCAGTACACATGGTAATAAAATGGTGGGCATCATCAATCGCGAACCAGGTGTGACACCCAAGATTATGCGTACTTTTTATATCAATGCCATCGACCAGGCCGAGGACTCTATACACATCATCAATCCCTACTTCACACTGATACCATCTGTTACGAAAGCCTTGACACGAGCCATCCAACGTGGTGTAAAGGTAGAAATTATGCTGTCGGCGAAGAGTGATATTCCCCTGACACCCGACTGCGCCTTGTATCAGGCTCACAAGTTGATGAAGCGTGGTGCCATCGTATGGCTATACATGCCCGGTTTTCACCACTCCAAGATCATGATGGTCGACGGACAATACTGCACTGTAGGTAGCACCAATCTGGACGCACGCAGTCTAAAATGTGACTTTGAGGAGAATGCCGTTATTGTAGACAAGCGCACCACCCGTGAGCTTGACGACATGTTTTGGCGTGACAAACAGCAGAGCTTCCGGATGACAGAAGAATCATGGAACGAGATTCGTACAGGATGGGAGAAATTCCGTGGATGGTTTGCGCACCTTCTCCAGCCGTTCCTTTAAAGCAACGAAAGCATCATATTGACTTCCACAGAATTTATTCCACGCACCTTCAACCACTCAATGTCAAAGAAGTCGGTCTGAAGAGATGGACTTTGTTGGAATCGCTGACAATACTGACGGAATAATTCTGACGCACGAAAGACCTGTCCTTGTAGCCACAGGCAGTAGCCATAATTCTTTAAGTCATCGTCCTTTTGTTGTTCGCGGCTGATTAACTGCTCATAGATATTTGCGGCCTGTTCCAGTTTACCTTGACAGGTCAGTGTCCATGCCAATACACGGTTCACAGCATCGTTGTCTGGTTGTTCGTAGTTCAATCGGTAAAGTGGCTTCAGTGCTTCCTCATAACGTTCCAACTGCACCAGACAGATAGCAACATACAACTGGTTGCTGGTCTTTTCAGGATAACCCTCCGACAATTGCTCAAACCATGTCAGCGCCTCCTCATAACGAGCCTGATCATAGAGCTGTCGTCCCTTACCCAACAGTGCTCTCTCATGTTGCGGATTAAGTTGCAAAGCATGATCGTAGTCTTGCGTCCACAGGTAATACTGCATATCACGACAAGACTCAGCGAAGGTCTTCAGTAAGCGCTGCGCAGCATTATTCATCTGGTGTTTCTTCAACTGTCGTACAATCTGTACCTTGTATTTCTCAATAGGAGTATCACCCAACAAAGCCAGCGAGAAGAAGTCGCATCCACCCATTTCGTCCACAGTGGTATCGAAAGGATTTGCCAGTTCCGCACGGTGAGGATACAGACGGAAGAAACGATAGATATCCATCAGATAAAGACGACGTTCTAAGGCTGCAGACGACTCCATAGGCTCACCCAATTCATCTGCAGAGAATTCACCACGCTGCAGCATCTCACGCAGATGCTGGGGTAACTGATTTACCACATCATGAATGGCAACAACAAACGAATACTTGTCACTGTTACAGAACACATTGGCATCAAACACCTTCTTCACAAGATAACGGTTCTTGGAGTTAGTAATAAACTGTGTGATATCTGGATGCTGTTCATAAAATGGTACCAGCCAGTTACTGATGTCATAGAAGAAAGGATAGCGTTTGATTTGAGAGAATCCATGGTAGAACACATCGACACCTTCTTTCTGCATGTCTTGCATACGACGCATAGAGGTCTCCAATTGTTCCATACGCTCCTCAGAGACTTCGGGGTGAAGCACCTCTTCCAATCGTTCTTCTTCCGTCTCTATGTTATTAGCCATCATCTCGGACGAGTTCTTCAACAGATCAGGCATAATTTCCTTCTGGATAGTACGACTGTCCTTCTCCTCGTTCAAGCAATAGATAAGTTGTATCTGCAACTCAGTAAGTTCCTGACATACCTCTTCAGACTGCAGCAGTGCAGCCAGCAGTTCACCTTGCTCAGGATATACGTTTCGATAGGTATCAGAAGCAGATAATGTCCACCCTACCAATGCACGTTGGCGAACAGCCTCATCCTGAGATAATCGATATACCTCTGTCAACATGCGGAACTTTGCCATATCAAACTGGTTAAGCAACGACAGGGTAACTGCAGCTATCAACAGTTGCTGGTCAATGCTGTCGATTGTCGGCGAAGTCAGCATCTCAATAAAGTGGTTACCCACACCGTCAGACCACTGACGGGATGTCAGCACATATTCAAACAGTTGATTTATCTGCTTCTGGTGGTCTTGATACAAAGCCTCACTCTTGGTCTGTCGCTTATTATCGGGCTCCAATTGGAGCATGGCAACATTGCTAACAAACCCCTCCATTTCCTGACGGATAGCAGCTAGAGACCAGTCACGCTGTTCCTGACGTGCACGAGTATAAAGACTGTTCTGATAGGGTGAAGCCTTCATGCGGTGGTAGTGCATGACATTGGCATAGAGCACATACACCCGCTGCAATAGTCGTTGGTAGAGCGTTTTGCGCTGTGGGTCTTCACCACCCTGCTGCCAATAGCTCTCCATGCGGCTGTAATCCTCACGCACCTGCGCCAATTTCTCGGAAGTATGCTGTTCAGGCCATGCCGCCAGATAATTCTCCATATAACGGATAGCCCAGCCGCAGTTACCTGCTTGCAAAGCTTCATCGACCAGTTTTAGACTCTCATTTGTTGCCATTGCGCACATTCGTCTTTAGCGTATCAATCTTCTGCAACCACTGTTCTACATAGGAAATATCCTGCTGACGTGGACCACGGGCATGAACATATCGGACATCCTGTGACATTGAATCGACCAACTGCTTTTTCATCTTGTAGCGGTCAATGAAGATATCCCGATAATGGGCTATTCCATATTTAGTAATGGAGTCACAGGCCTGGTTATAGGCTTGGGTAAACAGCGCCAGCTGCTTAGCACGAGCGTAACGACGCATCTCCTGCTCACGGAAAGCAAGCACACCCAATTGGAGCTTCACATCACGGGAATCCAAGATGACAGGATTCTTCATCATGCGAGCCTGCGTAGCTTGGGGCTCCGGCAACCACAGAGCGTCAATCTCATTGTTTTGTAACATCTGCACACGGACGTTTAGGTCGTTTATCTGAACCTTAAACACCTGGTTTGGAGCTAACTTCACTGAGTCACGGGCACGGTCTGTCAACAAATCAGTAGCCGAGAAACGCGTCATTGCTACCATCTTATCATCCAACTGCTTCAGTTGGTGGATACGAGCATTGCGATTAGTCACCAGTTGCCAATAGGCATTGGTAGCAGCCACATAACGTAGCTTCAGACCTTGTTTCTCCATACGCTTGGCGCGTACCAAATCTGTGACCGCACCCTCAACCCGACCACGCAGAATAGCGGTATCACAGTCCATCTGTGCATTATAGAACTTCAGGCGCACGCCACCATTTAGGGAGTCAAAGAGTTGATAATATTGTGCCACATACAAGGGTAGACAGTCTAACGTTGGCATCACGGCAACCTTTAGTGCTGCCGAGTCCTTACGCATAGCCTCACGACGCTGTTCTCGCGTGATGCGTTTTGTCTCCTCATACGACTGTCCGCAGGCTGCCAAAAGCAGCAGAGCGGCTATAATAGGAATCAGTTTCTTCATATTGCCTGCAAAATTACGAAATAATTATGAATTATGCATTATGAATTATGAATTTATTTTGTACCTTTGCAATCGTTATGGCAAAAGACAAAATTATGTACGTCTGCGACAACTGCGGACAGGAGTCGGCTAAATGGATAGGCAAATGTCCTGCCTGCGGCCAATGGAATACGTTCAAGGAAATCAAGGTGGCAGACACTCGTAAACAGGTAGCAGCCACCAGTGCTGCAGCGTCAGCTGGCCATCAGTTACGCCAGAATAAAGTGTTGCGTCTGAAGGACATCTCATCGCATGATGACCCACGCATCGACATGCACGATGCAGAGCTGAACCGTGTGCTGGGTGGCGGACTGGTACCTGGCAGCATTGTACTGCTGGGTGGTGAGCCAGGCATCGGCAAGTCAACACTATCCCTGCAGACCATGCTCGCTCTGACAGACAAGAAAGTGCTCTATGTGAGCGGTGAGGAAAGTGCTCACCAACTGAAAATGCGCGCCGAAAGGCTTGCGGTCAGCAATTCTCCCGCCGATGACAATTTTCTGCTGCTTTGCGAGAACTCCCTAGAGGCCATCTTCGACCACATCAAAGAGGTACAGCCAGAAGTGGTGGTCGTTGACTCCATACAGACCATCTCCACAGAAGATGTAGAAAGCAGTGCCGGCTCCATCGTCCAGGTTCGTGAGTGTGCCTCTGCCCTACTCCGCTTTGCCAAAACCAGCGGTGTACCTGTTATCCTGATTGGCCACATTACCAAGGAAGGTACACTGGCAGGTCCAAAGATTCTGGAACATATCGTCGATACCGTCATCCAGTTTGAGGGCGACCAACACTATATGTACCGCATTCTGCGCAGTATCAAGAACCGTTTTGGCTCCACATCGGAATTGGGTATCTATGAAATGCAACAGACTGGTCTGCGTCAAGTAAACAATCCTTCAGAACTATTACTGACTGACAATCACGACGGACTCTCTGGCGTGGCTATCAGCAGTGCCATAGAAGGTGTACGTCCCTTCTTGGTTGAGACACAGGCGCTGGTATCATCGGCAGCTTATGGTACACCACAACGCTCAGCAACGGGTTTTGACCAGCGACGTCTGAACATGTTGTTGGCAGTACTAGAGAAACGCGTGGGTTTCAAGTTGATGCAGAAGGACGTCTTCCTGAACATTGCCGGTGGACTGCGTGTTACCGATATGGCTATGGACCTAAGCGTCATCGCCGCCGTACTCAGCAGCAATGTAGACACACCCATTGATGAAGGTTGGTGCATGGCTGGCGAAGTAGGACTTTCTGGCGAGGTACGCCCTGTAGCTCGCATTGAACAGCGTATCAGTGAGGCTGAGAAGCTGGGCTTCCAGCATATCATTATACCAAAATACAACCTCAGCGGTCTGAACCGTAAGAAGTTTAACATCGAACTCGTTCCCGTCCGTAAAGTAGAAGAAGCACTTAGAGCATTATTTGGATAATATGAAAGACTCAGTATTGATATTAAGCGGTGGCGTAGACAGTGTCACCTTGTTATATGATGAACAAGAGCGCATTGCCTTGGCCATCTCGTTCGACTACGGTTCCAAGCACAACAAGCGGGAGATTCCATTTGCCAAATGGCATTGTGAGCAGTTAGGTATCAAGCACATCACTATTCCTCTCGACTTTATGACAAAATATTTCGTCAGTTCGCTCTTAGAGGGTGGCGAGGAAATTCCTGAAGGCCACTATGCTGACGACAATATGAAATCGACCGTCGTCCCCTTCCGTAATGGCATTATGCTGTCCATTGCGGTAGGTATTGCTGAAAGCAATGGTTTGAAGTATGTCATGATGGCCAATCACGGTGGCGACCATACCATCTATCCAGACTGCCGTCCAGAGTTTGTAGATGCCTTCGACCAAGCTGCTTGTGCAGGCACCTATGTCAATGTCCACTTACGCTCACCCTACACCAACATCACCAAGGCCGATATTGCCCGTCGCGGCAAGACGCTGGGCATAGACTACTCGAAGACGTGGTCGTGCTACAAGGGTGGCGAGATGCACTGCGGCAAGTGTGGCACCTGTGTGGAGCGTCGCGAGGCCTTCGCGCTGGCAGGTATCGATGACCAAACACAATATGAAGAATGATATCCATGAAACGACTCTGTAAACTAATTTCCGACTATATGGCGCTGCTAGTACTGTTAGCAGCAGTGGTAGCATTGGTGTTTCCCGATGCGTTCAACAGTGTGAAACCTACTGTTATCAATCCACTATTGGGTGTTATCATGTTCGGCATGGGAATGACACTCCACTTCGACGATTTCCGTGTGGTGTTCAGCCGTCCGCGCGATGTTCTCATTGGCTGTCTGGCTCAATTTACCGTCATGCCCTTGCTGGCTTGGACACTGGCACGATTCTTCGGTCTCGACGAGGCACTGACCGTTGGTGTGGTACTGGTAGGCTGTTGTCCTGGTGGTACGGCATCAAACGTTATTACCTATCTGGCCAAGGGCGATCTGGCGCTGAGCGTTGGTATGACGGGTGTCTCAACGCTGTTGGCCCCTATAATGACACCGTTATTGGTATGGCTGTTGGCTGGTAAGACGGTCGATGTCGATGTAGCGGCTATGTTCCTCAGCATTCTTTGGGTAGTTATCCTGCCCATTATTGCAGGTCTTATCGTCAAACAGCTATGGCCCAAGCAGACGGAGAAGGCGGTAGTCTACATGCCTGCGCTCTCCTCGCTGACCATTGCTACGATTGTACTTATTATTATTGCAGCCACGGCTCATCGCCTGATGGCTGGTGGACTGATTATCGTTGCCGTCGTCATGCTCCACAACATGGGAGGTCTTGCAATTGGCTATCTCATTGGACGTCTGTTGCGTATCAGTACATCTAAGCGTAAAGCACTGAGCATCGAGGTGGGTATGCAGAACTCCGGACTGGCCTCGTCGCTGGCCACACTCCACTTTGCCGCCTATCCAATGGCAGCCATCCCTGGCGCCATCTTCAGCGTCTGGCATAACATCAGCGGAGCCCTCGTTGCCCGCCTCTATCGCAGAACTACTTGACTGATATACACGATATCTTCAATAACTAACTTATCAACAAATGATGAAAAAACTGTTTTTGCCGCTTCTGCTCATGGTAGCAGTATCTGCTCAGGCCGCAGACAAAATTGCAACGCCACACTCTGACCAAAGGTCAGAGAATCCCGTGTTAACAATTGAGGGTGGTCAGGTGCAAGGCGTACTGGCCGACGACCATCCTGACGTGTTTGTCTATCGTGGCATTCCCTATGCAGCACCTCCCATTAAGGAGAACCGCTGGAAAGAGCCACAGCCCATTGTACCTTGGAAGGGTGTGAAGATTTGCGACACCTTTGGACATCCCAGCTATCAGGCTATTCAGTATCCTGGTGGTTACTTCACCGAGTGGGGGTATGGCAAAGAGGCTCCGTATAGTGAGGACTGCCTATATCTGAACGTGTGGACAAAGGCCTTCCCTTTATGCCAATGATTGACGGTTATGTCTGCGTAAAGAGTTTCGATGACGCTACACGTGAGGGTAGCCTTGCCGATGTTCCTTATATGATTGGCTTCACGCTAAACGACATGGGTAATATGGCACCAAACATCGTTGAGTTCTGCAAGGTTCGTCAGCAGAAAGGCGGCAAGGCATGGGCCTACCAGTTTGCCCGTCCAGAGTTTGTAGATGCCTTCGACCAAGCTGCTTGTGCAGGCACCTATGTCAATGTCCACTTGCGCTCACCCTACACCAATATCACCAAGGCTGATATTGCCCATCGTGGTAAGACGCTGGGCATTGACTACTCGAAGACGTGGTCGTGCTACAAAGGTGGCGAACAACACTGTGGCAAGTGTGGAACCTGCGTAGAACGTCGCGAAGCCTTTGCGCTGGCAGGCATCGACGACAAAACTGCTTACCTAGAGGCACCGACCACTTTTCCGTTAACAACATAGACAGCACATTGTGAGGAACCCATATTACTTGAGAGACAAGTAACTATATAGAGTTTCACATTGCGACCATAGCGTATTTGGGCATTTGTAAGTGGAATTCGCTCTTCCCATGTTATATAATGCATTGGGAAGTCTCGTGAAAAATCGATAGCTTTGTCATTACCCAATTCTTTTCGGACTTCATTGTTGGTCTTGTCGATGAGTTTGTTGACTACATCTAAATCGGCTTTCAACTCAGGGATGAGTGCCCAAGGCGTACCAACAGGAATGTCAAATGAATATATCGGTGTACATAATTGTTCATTTTTGCCCACTACCTGTGTTACGACATTTGCACCATATTTCTGGTTGTATTTAGCTCTTAGTGCTTTGTACTTGTCTTTCACCTTGTTCTCTGCCTTTAGTCTTGCAGACCTATTGTTAGCTAGATCTCTATCGAATTTTTCCTTATACTCATTATATGGTTTCCCTTTGTAATACATTGACTCTTTACCGTCTGGACTAACAAGAACACCATGCAGCTTGAGGTTAAGATTCTTTATCTTTGTGCCATTAAACAAGGTCTTAATAAACTCTGGATTTGTTAAAGCAAAACATTCCGAATGCTTTGAATCCCAAATGCCACCATCAAACGTTGAACCATCTTTATAGTTTATAAAAATATGAGTGTATGCTGTGGTGCGGTCTTTATTACCAAGCCCATCTTGTGTAGTATGCGCAGACTCCTTTCCATCTGCAATAATGGTTCCGTCGTCATAAGTCCTTTTGAGCGTTTCATTTACGCCACCACCCTGAGGTCTATTGTAATAATCGCCACGTGGGTTTTCAAGCTTAGTAAAATAATCTACCTGAACCCTGTTCTTATCTAAGCTGTAGTATGCAATAAGACCACTTTCGTATTCAATTGCACATTTTTCATATTCTACCTTTTTATTATAGATTGCTCCTGCACCTCCTTGTAATTGATCATGAATATATCTGTAGACATGACATGGAGAAGTCCCTTCAAAAATGGGAAACGGTTTCGGGATGAAATTACCATCACAAGGTTTCACTTCGTCTATAGATACAGGTGTTTTCTCCCAATATGCAATATTTTTCCTTAGCACCCAACAAGTTCCATCTTCCGAAAGAGCAAGCCAAATATAGTTATTACTCCCTGTTAATACTATCCCATTATAGGTTAATCTTCCTTCATTCATAATAAAATGATATGGCCCTCCTTTATGCTTGAACACAGATTTCTCCCATGATCCTTTTCCTTCAAACGATATTTCTTCACCATCGACTGTCGTACCAGATAGTTTGCAGTCAAGGACAGCTACCTTAAACTTTTCGGACGACTTGTGCATCCATCCTTCAAAATCTCCAGTGACAACTAAATTTCCACATGTCAAAGTGCCTTTACCGGGGTGATTTCCTTCATAAATAAGCCCTTTGCCATACTTGATTTTCCCCGCCTGCATAGTTGCCGGCATCACCATCGCTACTATCAGGAGCAGCATAAAAAGATTCATTTTCTTCATAGCACCATCTTATTTTAAATATTAATCATGCCACAAAGTTACACAAAACAAAAGACTGACAAAGTAACATATACGGTTCTTTCGCCAGTTCAAATTGATTCAAATAAGTTCAAATCAGGTTTTGTCGATAAAATAGAGTGTTTCAGATATTCCTCAACTGCTCTATCTTGTCAAGATTACCTAAGTCGCACTCATCGGAAATGCGTTTCCAAACAGTCTTCTCTGTGGTAGATTGTTCTCGGTCCATGCGATAGATGCCGATGAATATATAAAATCCATCTACGAGATTCTTCATAAACGTTAGACGCAACTCGTCTTTCTCCAATCGTTCATAATAGAGTTTCTCGTTTGCAAGTCTGATATATTCCATATTCTGATATCCCTTTTCACCAACCAGTGGTGTCCAGTACTCAGTAATGGTGGGCAAGAGCAGAGTGCTGTCACCCTCGTTATGCCAAACAGGGTGCAGATATTCCGGTCCCCACAAATAGACATCTTTGCTATTGGGCAATGGACGAAAGTAGGCAGTATCAGTAGCCTCCATGCCAAACAGCACAAGATAGTCATCGATGGTACGGAAGCAGTCCTGTCCTTTTCGCAGTACTCGCTTACCAGAAGGGACAAAGAAGTCTGTCGATGTCAAAGCATCAACCGGTTCAGTTGATGAATGGCGATTCAAGAGTAACCCATAACCAATAGCTACAATTAGGAGAACAAGGGCAGCAAGAACATAGATTCCTAAATGTCCGTTAGGCTTTTGTTTGATTGGGGGAAGCGACTCGTTAGAAACGTCTTGTTCTTCATTGGAAGAACTATTGAGCGTGTATTCGTCCCAGTCACGGTAACCGACATAACGGGCAATAGGATTCAGCGAAGAGACGCGTGGTGTACCTTCATAGCGATTGTAGCCCCAGAGTCTTTTCAGCGTCGAAATACTAACCATCTCATGACACTCCTCGTAGATACTATCACGCAGGAGGTCAAAATCTTTGGGTGTATGCATCCGTCTGCCGACTTTCTTTTCAGCAGCTTCTCTCAATCGCTCAATATGTTCTGTCATGTCTGTCTGCACGACAAGAAGTTAGTTCATCAATATCTGAACGATACGTTCGGCAGTACGGCCATCCCAACGGTCAGGCAAAGAGGAAGTCTTCCACTGACCAGTGACAAGGTGCTGCAATTCCTCGCGCAGGCGGTCAGCATCCTCGCCAACAAGAACGTTGGTGCCTTGCTTGACGGTCTCTATATGTTCGGTATAGGAGTTGAGCGTGATGCAGGGAATCTGGTTAAAGGTTGCCTCCTCAGCAACGTTGCCTGAGTCGGTAATGAGACCTTTGGCATGTGCGGTGAGGTAGCCGAAGTCGAGGTAGCTGAGAGAAGATGTCAGATGGATAAGGGAAGATGGCAAATGGAACGAAGACACTACATCATAAGCACGGCCACGAAGGGGAGCAATAACAGGTAGAGAACCGGCAACATCGGCAATAGACTGGAGCATACGACGCAGGTTGTCCTCATCAGCTAACAGAGCTTTGCGGTTGAGCGTGAAGACAAGGTATTCGCCGTCGTTGATACCATCGAGACAGGCCGGACGCGTCCATCGGTCGTGGTTGTAGCGCAGGGTATCCATCAGGATGTTACCCACCATAAATATCTTATGATTCTCAGCACCTTCACGAGTGGCAATGCTACTGGAGCCTACACCTGCAGTAAACAACAGGTCGCTGAGTCCATCAATCACCAGACGATTGATTTCCTTGGGCATGGAGATATCAAACGAGCGTGTACCTGCCACGAGGTGAGCCAGGCGCAGTCCACGCTTCTTGGTGACGATAGCTGCAGCCATTGTCGAAGCGAGGTCGTCAACCACTATAACTGTATCGGTTGTGTTCTGTTCTAGATAGCATTCAAACTCAGCCATCACCCTACCCGTCAGTTCATTAAGGTTCTCACAATCGACACCTAAGAACACATCTGGGCGACGAATCTGCAGGTCATCGAACAGCGACGGTTCCAAAGTTGAATCGTCAGCAGTACCTGCATAGACCAGACGGTATGCGCAATTGTCAGTACGCTCGATAGCACGGATGAGAGGCGCTACCTTGATAAAATTGGGGCGAGCACCCGTAAATATGCAAATGTTCTTCATAGAAACCACGAATTATACAAATGAAAAGTATTTATTGTTCTGTGGCCTGCCAGCCAATTCTTTTCTCATAAGCTGGTGACTCCTCTTTAAGCCGGAAGTCGTAAATCAGATTATCTCCATCAACCAGCAGGAAGTGTTTGGTGCCTTGAATCTCGTCGTTGGTCTTCTCCCAAATAACATCCTTCACAAGTTCAGCATCCTTAACCTCAGGAGTGCGCAGCAGACAGTTCTCGAAATAGTAGCCAGAATCCTCGTTAACATCTCCCATGACGACATCGTCTGCATAACCTGTTGCCAACGTATTGGTACACAATAGTTTAATGGGTTTCTTGTCAGAGGGAGCAAAGCGCAGTGCAACACCACGATTCGCCGATAGCGGATAGAACTGAGGCAATGTGGTGTGGTCAATAGCAGCCTGACAGCCCAAGAGTGCTACACAGTCGTTTAGAGCATTCGACAATACACAGTTACTGATGGCTACATCGCTATCGTGAGCCCACAGACCAAAGCCCTTATTGTTGTGAACAATTGTATTAGTGAGCAAAACGGTGGTGGAGTCGCAGTGCAATGCATCCATCGCATTACGAATCACACAATCCGTAAACTGACAACCGACAGCTTTCGGCTTCACCGTAATACCTTTCCACTGACCACTCACACGGTCGTAAGGAAGGTTGGCGAACATATGGTCAAGACGGTCACCGCGGAATATTACATTCTCAGCTACCAAAGCTCCACTGACGTTGATGCCTGCTCCGTCATGAAAATAGAGCGTCGTATTCTTGATGGTCAACATAATACCCTCGGCAACGTTAATGCCTCCATAAACAACAATGGGTGTGGACGTTTCAATGGTGCGGTCAGCAGTTATATCGACCGTTTGCCACTGTTCAGCATTCCAGCTATAGGTGCGAAGATTCACCTTCTGCACCACCCCACTCTCCAGCGTAAACAACAGGTTGTCTTCCAGCAATTGCGGATCGGGCGAAGTATTCTCTGTAGCCGTTACCTCAATAAAAACGCGCAGACTGTCGCCCTTGCGAATCTCCAAATCGTTGACAACAGGATTAAGAAAAGTACCGTCAACATTAGCACGGAAACCAGACTGTCCGGCACGTTCCAAACGAACGGTACGCAGGCGCAGACCATCGCCCGACTGGTTGTGCACCCAGAAAGAGTAGGTGGAAGAGGGCACCTTGGCAAAGAGGGTATCCATGCGTACAGTGTCGCAAGTGAACGTCAGACGATGACTAGCATCCGTAGAGAATGAGTCATTATCGCTGCATGACACCAGCAACATCACACCAATTATTATAAAAAAGAAAAGCCGTTTCATATAAACATAAAACGACTTTTCTTCCATTTTATTGTGCAGAAAGGCTTACCCTTTCTGATATTACTTGCCGAAATAACGCTTCAGCAGACCTGCGAAACCAGCACCATGACGGGCCTCGTCCTTAGCCATCTCGTGAACGGTATCGTGGATAGCATCGAAGCCAGCAGCCTTGGCATTCTTGGCAATGCGGAACTTGTCCTCGCAAGCACCAGCCTCAGCAGCAGCGCGCTTCTCCAGATTGGTCTTGGTATCCCATACGCACTCGCCCAGCAGCTCAGCAAAGCGAGAAGCATGGTCAGCCTCCTCGAAAGCATAGCGCTTGAAAGCCTCGGCAATCTCAGGATAGCCCTCACGATCTGCCTGACGAGCCATAGCCAAGTACATACCTACCTCGCCACACTCACCATTGAAGTGGTTACGCAGGTCGTCAATCATTTCCTGGGAAACACCCTCAGGCTTGCCGTCGCCAATGCGGTGAACGGTAGCATAGGTAGTCTCACCCTCGTCCTTCAGTTCAGAGAACTTAGAGGCAGGAGCCTTACAGATAGGACACTTCTCAGGAGCAGCATCGCCTTCATAGATATATCCACAAACGGCGCAAATGAACTTTTTCTTCATAATTAATCAGTATTTGTTTGGTTAGTTAATAATATCACTTTTGCAAAGATACGAAGAAAAAATGATTCCTGCAAGTATTTTGCAGGAATTATTTTCAACGGAAAGATTTACAACAGTCTTTTACTGTTCCATCTTGCAGGGTTTGTCGTTGGTGCGATACTTCGAAAATAAAGGAATCTCCTCGCATAGGGCATCAGCCAACAGACGAGCCACCTGATGCGCACCGTAAATATTGTAATGGGTATTGTCCTGTTTACCATCAGGAATGGCAGGATGCTCCCCTGGTTTATACCACATATGCAACTTCTTGGAATCCTCAACACCCAAGCCCTGCTCCAAATCATGGGTAATCTGGGTAGCATCAACAAAGAGAACATGCAGACTGTCAGCAATATTCCTTGGAGCGACAGCATAGAGCCCGTGGGTATCAACCAGCACATTGCCCTCCTTGATATTGGCACCATCTTTGAAGGTAGTGTTGCGCAATGCCTCATCATCATCGTTCTTAACTGCCTTAACGGCAAAATTACGACGCACCACAGGATTCATCAGAATAGGAATACCTCCCTTGGCACGTGTCTCGTTGACGAACTTTGCCAGATTGGCATCAAACGTCGAACCTGGCTCAGTATGGCGTGCTGGCTGTGGTTTCTCGTCATTATGACCAAACTGGATGATGACATAGTCACCAGGCTGCATTTTGTCGAGTACCTTCTGCCAGCGGCCTTCGTCGATAAAACTTTTCGATGAGCGTCCGTTGACAGCGTGATTATCGACATGGATGAAGGAGTCATCGAAGTAACACTGCAGAGCCATACCCCACCCACGCTCAGGAGAACCTTTAGAGAGATCCTTCTTTGCTGCTGTCGAATCACCAATGATAAAGATAGTAGTAGTTTTCTGTTTGGTGGCCGAGGTGCACAAAAGCACCAAGGCCATCAATACTGCAAGTAGTTTGATTTGTTTCATTGTATAGCGTTAATGAGTTCTTCTGTCGTTACGAGCTGCTGCTCACCCGTCTCCATATTCTTCAGCGTCACCTTCTGCGCAGCCATCTCGCTCTCACCAGCCAAGACGACGAAAGGTATCTGCTTGGCGTTGGCATACGACATCTGCTTCTTCATCTTCGTTGCGTCAGGATAAATCTCAGCACGGATGCCGCTCGCGCGTACCTTATTAATTATAGGCAGGCAGTAAGCAGTCTCCTGTTCACCGAAATTGATGAAAAGCACCTGCGTAGTGTTCAGTGAATCCTTAGGATAGAGGTCGAGGGCATTCAGCACGTCGTAGATGCGGTCTACACCAAACGAAATACCAACGCCAGAGAGACCTGGCATACCGAAGATACCCGTGAGGTTGTCGTAACGGCCACCACCAGAGATAGATCCCATTGGTGTATCGAGTGCCTTCACCTCAAAGATGGCTCCTGTATAATAGCTCAAACCACGAGCTAGCGTTAGGTCAAGCTGAATATCATTATTCAGCGCTGTCAGGAATCCAAGGATATAGCGGGTCTCCTCCACACCCTTCAAACCTGTCTCACTGCTGGCAAGTACCTCAGCTATGGTGTTCAGTTTCTCCTCATTAGAACCTTCCAGCATGATGATAGGCTGTAGTTTCTGAATCTGCTCTTCGCTGAGACCGTCCTCGCGGAGTTCCTGATTAACGTTATCAATACCAATCTTGTCAAGCTTATCGATAGCAACGGTGATGTCAACAATCTTATCCGCAGCACCAATCACCTCGGCAATGCCCGTCAGAATCTTGCGGTTGTTAATCTTTATCTGAACACGTACGCCAAAACGTGTAAAGACAGTGTCCACTATCTGCATCAGCTCCACCTCATTAAGCAGTGAGTCAGAGCCGACGACGTCACCATCAAACTGATAGAACTCACGATAGCGGCCTTTCTGTGGACGGTCAGCACGCCAGACTGGCTGCACCTGATAGCGCTTGAAGGGTAACTGCAGTTCCTCACGGTGCATCACCACATAGCGAGCGAAAGGCACAGTGAGATCATAGCGCAGGCCTTTCTCACAAATCTTTGAAGCCAGACGCAAGGTGTTACGCTCAGTGAGTTCACTATCCTCAATCTTCGACAGATAGTCACCAGAGTTCAGAATCTTGAAAAGCAGTTTGTCACCCTCCTCGCCATACTTACCCATCAGCGTCTGCAGGGTTTCTTGGGCGGGTGTTTCAATCTGCAGGAATCCGTAGAGTTCATAAACACTACGGATAGTATTAAAGATATAGTTGCGCTTGGCCATCTCTAGAGGGCCAAAGTCGCGCGTTCCTTTAGGTATACTGGGTTTCTGTGCCATTTATTTACGAACAATTGTTTGCGCTCTATCTGGACCGATAGAGATAATTTTGATAGGAGTCTCTAATTCCTTCTCCAGGAACTTGATATAATCTGAGAACTCCTTGGGGAACTGTGACTCGTCAGTAAACTTGGTCATATCAGTCTTCCAACCGGGCAATTCCTTGTAGATGGGTTCAATACCCTTTTCAATATCATAGGGGAAGTCACGTGTCTCAACACCATTGACCTTGTAAGATGTGCAAGCCTTGATAGTGTCGAAGCCATCGAGCACGTCGCTCTTCATCATGATGAGCTGCGTAACACCATTCACCATGATGCTATAACGCAGAGCTACGAGATCTATCCAACCACAACGGCGCTCACGACCTGTGACAGCACCATACTCATGACCGAGGTCACGAATCTTCTTACCCGTCTCGTCGAAGAGCTCTGTGGGGAAAGGACCGGCACCAACACGGGTGCAATAAGCCTTCATGATGCCAAACACCTCGCCAATCTTGTTGGGACCAATACCCAGACCTGTGCAAGCCCCAGCACAGATAGTGTTTGAAGAGGTTACGAAAGGATAGCTACCGAAGTCAATATCAAGCATGGTCCCCTGAGCACCCTCGCAAAGCACGCTCTTGCCGGAACGCAGAATCTGGTTAATCTCGTGCTCACTGTCCACGATGGGGAACTGGCGCAAGTACTCTACACCCTCCAGCCACTTTTTCTCAACCTCTGTGATGTCATATTCGAAATTCAGTGACTTCAGGATAGCCTCATGACGTGCTTTGGCAGCAGCATACTTCTCCTCGAAATTGTCGAGGATATCACCTACACGCAGACCAGTACGGCTAACCTTATCAGTATAGGTCGGGCCAATACCCTTACCCGTCGTACCTACCTTATTCTTACCCTTCTGAGCCTCGTAAGCAGCATCGAGCACACGGTGGGTAGGCATAATCAGGTGAGCCTTCTTAGAAATGTGCAAACGTTCCTTCAGCGCATGACCACTGGCCTCCAGTGCCTTGGCTTCCTCCATGAAGAGGTCGGGAGCCAGCACTACGCCATTACCAATGATGTTTACCTTACCACCTTGGAAGATACCAGAAGGGATAGAGCGCAACACATACTTCTGCCCCTCAAACTCCAGTGTATGACCGGCATTGGGACCGCCCTGAAAACGGGCAACAACATCGTACTGGGGAGTCAACACGTCGACTACCTTACCCTTTCCTTCGTCGCCCCACTGCAAACCGAGCAGGACATCTACTTTACCTTGATTCATTGTCTTTACTTATTTATTATTTTTGTATTCTGTTTCTTCTCCGAATGACGCCTCATCTTTGCTTGACACGAACTGCAGACACCATAGACATATAACATAAAACCATCCTTATGGAAGCGTCGTGTAGGCATGCTGTTGATAGCCTCACTCACCTGATGTGATTTCACCTCGGTCACCTTTCCACACATGGTACATATCTGATGGCAATGGCTGTTGTTATCGTAGCAGGCCTCGTATTTCGTCGTGGACTGAAAGCGATGACGTACCACAAGGCGCAACTCAACAAACAGGCGCAGCGTATTGTAAAGCGTGGCACGACTTACAGGGAAATTGTAGTCGTCAGCCAGTTTGTCGCCAAGCTCCTCCAGGGTGAAATGCCCTGTGATGCTATACACCGCATCGAGGATGGTAAAGCGCTCTGGCGTCTTCCTGCGCTTGTTCAATTCCAGATAGCTGGTCAAGATATTCTTGACCGTTGCCTTAACGTTTTCTCTCATTTTATGTGGTCATAGTGGTTAAAAACCGCACAAAATTACGAATTATTTTGGAGATTAAGGCAACAATTATTTAAAAAATTTCTAAATTGATAGATTTCGTTGCACTTTTTGCTAGTCGCTCATACATCAGACCCAGTTCAGCAAAGCGATAAACACTCTGCATGGCCGCCTTACGGACAGAAGGGAATGGTCCTTGCAGCGCTGCTAAAGCTTGATCTATAAACTCGTTGATGCCCCGTTCATTGGGTTCCTGTTTATTCATAAACAGACGTGTCAACACATGGAAACCACATATCTGATCGTACTCCTTATCAGAGGCTATCCACTGGTAGGCTTTCTCAGGAGCATACGGCAGATACTGAAACAGATTAAAGGCAGCTTGTTCGGCAATCTCCTGTGAAGGAATCTGCTCCATCCAAATGTCAACGACCTCTGGCAGTATCTTGTCGGCAGGCATCAGCATGGTAGCCAGTATCTTACACTCACGGACATTCTCTTTCCACAAGGCTATCGCCAAATCATAGTCAGGTCCAAATTCCTCAGCTTTGGCCTTCAGGCGTGGTAATGTAGCACCCCAGTTGAGGTGATAGTTTAATCCCTTGTCTCGCATCGACTGAGCCACCGAGCCGTCCATCATCTGACGAAACGACTGTTTGATTTCCTTTATCTTAGAGGGTACCGTACTCTTGTCCATAGCGTAGCATTTGGTGAACATAACTCTCTGTATAATCAACCTGTATGTCACAGATTTCGCCTTGAGCATCAAGAACAGGCTTCAGTACTGGATTGATAAAACCCTTATAGGGTGCAAGGTTAAGACGCTTGTAGCGCTCCAATACCTCTTGGTGCAACTGCGGGGCAACTTTCACAGCATAACGCTCCACCAGTTGACGGGCAGCCTCATAGTCACCCTCACTCTTGATGCGCTGTATCTCAGCCAACAGACGGGCAAAGAGAGCACGTAATGCCTTGTAGTCGTTGATGCGCACAAAAGTTTTGCCCTCGTGTCGTTCTATGGTGACAACTCCATTGCCCTGTTCATAACACCAATGGGCTATCAGCGAACGGTTGCGCATGTGTGCCTCTTCTATCTGGTGACCTGGTTCAATACGAATGAGCTGTGTCATAAGACCATTCATGATATAGCCGTAGTATTGAGCCTGATAGGCATTATCATCGGGCAACAGTCCCAGTTCCACGAGTTTATGGTCAGCAATATAGTAGAGTCCAAAGAGATCGGCACGCGCCTCTTCAATGGTATTGCCGTATGCCTTCAATGCATCAGGATCGGTACCTGGCAACAATTGCCCGCTACCGTGTCCCAGACACTCATGCAGGTCAGTATGCAGGTCGTCACATTTATCACCATATTTCTCAATGATTGCCAACGTCTCCTGATCAATGACAAACTCCTTCTTGAAGCCATTGCCGTGAGCAGCCTTGTTGTAAGCCTCCGTAATATTCGAGATGGTGATGCTCTTCGAACCATGCTCTGCACGTATCCAGTCGGCATTGGGCAGATTAATGCCGATAGCCGTCGAGGGATACTCGTCACCACCCAACATAGCGGCACAGATAGCATTGGCCGTAACACCCTTGACATGAGGTTTTCGGAAACGGGGATCTACTGGTGAATGGTCTTCAAACCACTGTGCATTCTGACTGATGGTCTGTGTACGTTTGGTAGCCTCCAAGTCCTTGTACTCCACAATACCTTCCCACGAGCCTTTTAGTCCCAACGGATCGCCATAGACCTCAATGAAACCATTGACAAAGTCTATCCTACCCTCGTGTTCACCAACCCACTCAATGCAATAGTCATTGAAACACTGCAGATTACCCGTCTCGTAATAGCTGATGAGAAGTTCGATGACACGTTGCTGGCGAGTATTCTCAGCAACACCATGTGCCTTTTTCAACCAATAGACAATATGCTGAATAGCATTGCCGTAGCGACCATCAATTTTCCATACGTCTTCCTCGATAACACCATTGCGCTTGACAAGCGTTGCATTCAGTCCATGAGACAGCGGACGTGAATTCTTTTCATCGTCAGCCTTCCGCTGGGCATAAAACTCCTCCGCCTCTTGTTGCGTCAGCCCTTCATAAAAGTTGCAGGCAGACGTCAGCAAGAGGTCTTCACCATCCGCTTTGTTGACACGCTTGGGTAACACTGTGGGATCAAAGATGACTGGAAATAATTCGTCACACAGCGCATCAAGCGTCTCGCCATCACGTAACGGCAACTTCCTAGCATCCACCTGTTGTAGCAGGCTACGCAGATAGTCGGCTGTAAAATCGGGCTGGAATTTTTCCGTACCATAGTGGTGATAGATACCATTTGAGAACCAGATACGCTTGAGATAAACCTCCAAAGCACAAAAATCATCGGTCTCATGATTAACGGAAGGATCGGTATATACTGCCTCCAGCATCTTTCTAATGCGGAGGTTATAGCGTCCAAACTGATCGAAAGTGATATCACGCCCGTAGAGCGTCGCTTTCGAAAGGTAATAAACCAATTTTTTCTGTAACAAAGACAATTGCTCAAATCCGTTCAAACGGTATCTGAGCAATTGAATGTCCGCAAAGCGTTCCAAATAGTTCATTGTGTGTCTAATGCGTCTTTTTCTCGTGTTTAACCTTCTCAGCAGGGTGTTGCGCCAGATGCTGCAGACGATACTCACGCGGCGTCATTTGCATCAACTTGTAGAACGAAGCATAGAAAGACTGACGGTTGGCAAAACCTACCATGTCACTAACCTCCTCCATGCGCAGATCCTGATATCTGCGGTCTACGAGAATGGCCATTGCTTCTTCTATTCGGAACTTGTTGACGAAAGAAGTGTAGTTCATGTGGAAACGGACATTCACCACCGCAGAGATATAACGCGTATTGGTTCCTAAATCTTCGGCAAGTTTCTTGGCTGAATAATCCTTATCCTTATACTTCTTCTCCATCACGATGATGTTCAGGATCTTCTCCTTCATCTCATCCATCAACTTAGGGCTGACGAGACTGCGATAGACAGCCTCTTTAGCTTTTTTCTCAGTAATATTATACTTTGCCATACCCTGTGAAGAATTTATTTATACATTTCAACTGCAAATATACAAAAAAAAATAATACAATTGTTAGTATTTACCAAAAAAATGATTATTTTTGTGGAAAATTTATGATTTATAGCAAAATACAGCTATTTACAACACTAAAATTCTTAACATATATGATATTCTATTTCTCTGGAACGGGCAACACTCGATGGGTCGCTCAACAGATAGCAGAAGCCATCGGTGAGGAGCTATTATGCATCCCAGATCTATTGAGGGAGAAACGCTTCGAGTTCAAATTGGAAGAGAGCGAAAAGATTGGTTTCTGCTTTCCTACACACGGGTGGCAACCACCAAGAATTGTACGTCAATTCATCAGACAACTGATACTTGTTAATCAACATTCCCATTTCTGCTGGGCACTGACAACGTGCGGCGACAACATGGGGGAAGCAATGACAATGTTCAACAAGGAACTAGCTGCCAACAAAGCCCTGCAATCAGGAAACGGCAATCCTCTGCAAGCAGAAACATTGTTTTCGGTGATTATGCCGGAGTCGTATGTCTGTCTGCCATTTATGAAGACCGATCCGATAGACAAGGAGCATTGGAAGATAGAGAATGCCAGACACCAACTGCACCATATCATCAGCATCATCAAAGACTGCAAACGCGGCATTGCTGAACTGGAAAAAGGGGCTACTCCCCGACTCTACTCCTACATCATTGGTGCCTACTTCAACAAGAGAATGGTTAATGACAAGAAGTTTACCGTAGATACTGATATATGTACCCATTGCGGCAAATGCAGCAAGGTATGTCCTGTGGACAATATCAAAGGTACACCGCCCACGTGGTTACACAATGGAAGGTGTACCTGTTGTCTTGCCTGTTACCACTACTGTCCCGTGCATGCCATCAACTACGGTAGCATCACGAGAAAGCGCGACCAGTATTACTTCAATAGACGCGGGGACCAAAAATAGACGTCCCCACACGCACCATCGTCGATCCTTCTTCCACGGCTATCGGATAGTCGTGGCTCATGCCCCATGATCGTTCGCAGAACCAGGGCGCATCTGCAAAATAGCGTTCTTTGATTTCGTCAAAAAGGCTATGTGCCAGACGGAACTCACTACGTATCTGCTGCTCGTCATCCACATACGAGGCCATCATCATCAGTCCACAGATGCGTACATGGTTAAGTTGTCGCCACTCGCCGTCAGCCAACAATTGACGACACGCTTCTGGCGTCAATCCGTATTTTGTCTCTTCCTCAGCGATATGCAGTTCTAGCAAAACATCGATAACACGCTCACACTTAGCGGCTTGCTTGTCAATCTCCTTAAGTAGCTTTAACGAGTCAACGGCTTCCACCATCGTGACGTAGGGAGCAATATATTTCACCTTGTTGGTTTGCAGATGACCAATGAAATGCCACTCGATATCCTTAGGAAGCGTCTCATGCTTTTGGCGCAACTCCTGCTCATGACTCTCGCCGAAGATGCGCTGTCCCTCCTCGTAGGCCGCCTCGATATACTCGTTGGGGTGATACTTGGAGATAGCAACCAGACGTACACCTTCAGGGAGTGCGTCAAGCACGTGATGCAACTGTCCTTTTACGTCGTACATTATCCTTCGTATTCAGGCTTGTCGTCGTGCTTTTCCTTGCCATATTCGAAGACGTCCATCAGGGTCGTCTCAGCAACGGATGCGATAACATAGTCAATCATCGTGCCACCCATCACCTCGTCAATATTCCTAACAGCACCATTCAACGTACCAGCTTGTACCAGATAGTTGACATTGGAACGTTTCTCCTTCTCTGTCTTCTCGTCAATGGTAATAAACTGCAGCTTGCACTTATACCAACGGTCGGCCATCTCCTCATCAGAGAAGAATATCTCACCATAGGGGGCTATCTTGATATCTTTAACGGTGAACTCTCCACTGATATAGCTTGACATCTCTTCCATGATGCGCTTCTCGGCCTCTGTAAAACTCAGGGCGTCAACTACATAGCTTTCTGTCACCTTCTTCTGCAAGCCGTCGTCCATCACTTTTTCATAGGCGATCTTGCACTCAAACCAAATTGCTGTTCTTGATCTCATATTATCCTATTTATTATTCTTCAATTGTTTCTTTTTCTCGTTGGTGATACGGTCAATTATCTCGCTAGCAATAAGTTGTGAACGCTCAGGCGTGAGACTGGCCTCAGCCCCCATTTTCTGCTGTGTCTTCATCAGTTCCTCAATAGTTGACTGACTCTGTGCCGCAAACTGCTTCTCCGTAGCGTTCATATAATCCTTATTATATATCTTCGAGAGGATGCGATCGGCCTCCTTCTCATAGTTCTTACGGAAAATTTCTTCGGCTTTGGCCTGATAGACACGCTGCGCCTCTTGGTCTACTTCCGTCAGCGAATCAGCACTGACCACACCCAAGTCCTCAGGTTTGAAGCCATCATCCAACAAATCGTCTGTCGCCTGACGCGGTGCGGGCTTCACATACTCCACCTGTACAGGTTCGGGTATCAGTTCCGAATATATTTCATAGACAACAAGAGCAATGATGACTGCTGCCAGCAACATCAGTGCCGAATGCATCATGCTACGACGCTTTTGTACCGCCTTCAACAGGGCTTGCGGTGACTCATAGCGGTCCTCCGGCTTCTCGCTGGTGGCTTTCTTCAGGGCCTTGCGGTATTCCATCGACATATCAGCACGCTGGAAGATAGTCTCCATGAACTTACCAATAGAATAGACATCGCAGCGGCCATCAATCGTTCCGTGTTCCAACACCTCAGGAGCTACGAAAGCTGCATCATCGCCATAGAGGCTACGCTGATCGTCCATATTCAGGTAGAAAGAACCATGAGAGAGCAGCATAACAGAATGATCGCCTTTGCGCACCAATACGCTCTTTGGCGAATAGCACACATGCTTGATGCCCTGACCATGCAGATAAGTTGTGATATCCACCAAAGCCTGCAGTGTGTTGTCAACAAACCCCTTTTCGGCTACGATGGCAGGATTCTCGTTGAGCAACTGTTCCATCGAGAGAAACACGCCCGACTCCACTTCCAACTGCTGTATTTCTCCGTTCTCATCTATAACGGGAGTATAGTGCAACTGATAGCGGTTCACCAGTGTCTTGTTGCGCTCACACTCCTTTTTCAAAGCCCCAGAGAAGGCGATACTGCTGTTCATTTCCGGACGAATATCGACCACAGCACGGTATTTCCCATCAATCTGTACACGGTAGTATTCACCGATGGGCAGGAGGGTCTTATTCAGCCTTCCATCGTTTTTTGCAGCGAGCATTTCTTCGTAGTTCATACTTGCATATTTGTTTTTCAGGGCACAAAAGTACAAAAAAAATATGAATAATGCATTATTAATTATGAATTATTTCGTACCTTTGCAACCGATTTACGTAAATTTGACAACATGCCAGAAATATCAGTACGCGGACTGGAGATGCCAGAGTCACCTATCAGGAAACTCGCACCTCTGGCTGCAGCAGCAAAAAAACGTGGAACGCACGTGTATCATCTGAACATTGGACAGCCCGATCTGCCCACGCCACAGGTGGGTCTTGATGCGTTGAAAACCATTGACCGTGACATCCTCGAATATTCGCCCTCGCAAGGCTATCTCAGCTATCGCGAGAAGTTAGTCAGCTATTATGCCAAGTACAACATCAACGTAACGGCCGACGATATCATCATCACCAGCGGTGGTAGTGAGGCGGTACTGTTTGCCTTTCTGTCGTGTCTGAATCCTGGTGACGAGATTATCGTGCCGGAACCTGCCTATGCCAACTATATGGCCTTTGCCATTAGTGCAGGTGCAAAGATTCGCACCATTGCAACGACGATTGATGAAGGTTTCTCACTGCCCAAGGTGGAAAAGTTCGAGGAGCTCATCAACGACCGCACACGTGCCATCATGATTTGTAATCCCAACAACCCGACGGGTTATCTGTATACTCGCCGTGAGATGAACCAGATTCGCGACCTCGTGAAGAAGTACGACCTGTACCTCTTCTCTGATGAGGTGTATCGTGAGTACATCTATACGGGTTCACCTTATATTTCTGCCTGCCATTTGGAAGGCATTGAGCAGAACGTTATCCTCATCGACTCTGTGTCGAAGCGCTATTCAGAGTGTGGTATTCGTATCGGAGCACTCATCACCAAGAATCAGGAAGTACGCAAGGCGGTCATGAAGTTCTGTCAAGCCCGTCTCTCTCCTCCCCTTATTGGTCAGATTGTGGCCGAGGCCTCACTTGATGCGCCTGAGGAGTACTACCGCGACGTCTATGACGAGTATGTTGAGCGCCGTAAGTGTCTCATAGACGGACTGAACCGCATTCCAGGTGTTTATTCACCCATTCCTATGGGTGCCTTCTATACCGTTGCCAAGTTGCCTGTCGATGACGCTGAGAGATTCTGTCGTTGGTGTCTTTCTGAGTTTGAGTATGAGGGTGCCACCGTCATGATGGCTCCAGCTGCAGGTTTCTACACCACCCCAGGTGCAGGTATTAATCAGGTGCGTATCGCCTACGTGCTGAAGAAGGAAGACTTGGAGCGTGCGCTGGTCGTACTGCAGAAGGCTTTGGAGGCTTATCCCGGGAAAGTTGAGAGTTAAGAGTTAAGAAGTTTTGAATCTTCCGTTTTTTCTTTCACGCCGCATCTATTTCTCTGAGGGCGACCGCCACGAGGTGAGCCGTCCTGCTATCCGTATCGCTACCGTTGGTGTGGCGATAGGTCTTGCCGTGATGATTATAACGGTGAGCGTCATCTTAGGTTTCAAGCATACCATCCGCGACAAGATGGTGGGCTTTGGCAGTCACATACAGATTACCAACTTCATCACCCAACAGACGGCGGTACCTGCACCTATTGCCATCAACGACACGCTGACGCGCAAGCTCAAGAAGATTCCTAACATCCAACACGTGGAGTGCTACACGATGACGCAGGGCATCCTGAAGACCGACAGCGACTTCCTCGGTGTTGCTTTCAAGGGCGTTGGTGAAGATTACGACCTGTCGTTCATCCGCCAGAATCTGCAGGAAGGCACTCTGCCCACATTCAGTAGCAAGAAGAGCAACAACCAGTTAGTTATCTCACGCAAGATGGCCGACAAGCTGCAGTTGCACGTTGGTGACAAAGTCTTTGCCTACTTCATTGCCTACGACGATGTGCGTGCCCGCCGCTTTACCGTCAGCGCCATCTATCAGAGCAATATGAAACAGTTTGACGATGTGCTCTGCCTTACAGACTTGCGCACCACCAACAAGCTGAACGACTGGGAACCAGACCAGTATAGCGGTGCAGAAATACTCGTCAAGGATTTCGAGCGTATCGACGAGACCAATTTGCAGATCATCGACCTCATCAAGAATAATACCGACCGCTATGGTGAGACACTCGCCTCACAAACCATCTTCGAAACCTATCCGCAGATATTTTCGTGGCTCTCACTGCTTGACGTCAACGTCTGGATTATTCTGGCGCTAATGATTTGTGTGGCTGGTTTCACCATGATTAGCGGTTTGCTTATCATCATTCTCGAACGCACACAGATGATTGGCATTCTGAAAGCTTTAGGAGCACGCAACAGCACGGTGCGCCACACGTTCCTGTGGTTTGCGGCTTTCATCATCAGTCAGGGATTGCTGTTGGGCGATGTGATTGGTATTGGTCTGGTGGTACTGCAACAGCAGACGGGTATTATCCACCTCGACCCTTCGAGCTACTACGTTGATACAGCACCTATGGAGCTGAACATTCCCATCATCGTCATTCTCAACGTAGCCACCCTGCTTATCTCCGTCTTCGTACTGATTGCGCCCAGCTATCTGGTATCGCACATCCAGCCCGTCAAAGCTATGCAGTTTGACTAATCCAACTCAAAGGGACCTGTGGGAGTGGTGCGCTTAAGTACCTCCAAACGAAGGTCAACACCAGCAATGACACCATAGTCGCGCAAAATGCTCTCCACCGTCTTACGCGCCAGTTCAGGATGATTATTCTCCTCACTAAGATGACAGAGCCACACATTCTTCAAGTGCTCTGACATATTCTCAATAATGGCAATGCCACAATCGTGGTTGTTCAGATGACCCGTACCAGAGAGGATACGGTCCTTCAAGAACTGTGGATAGGGGCCACCCTTCACCATCTCAATGTCGTGGTTGGCCTCAATGACCAGATGACGTGCCTTGCTGATATACTCTTTCATCTCGTCGGTAACACTGCCCGCATCAGTAATCAGACAGAAGTTCGTACCGTCAGCCTCGATGAAGTAGCCCACATTATCGGCACTATCGTGGGGTACAGTAAAGGGAGTTACGGTGAAGTCGCCCAACTGGATGGTTTTCCCTTTCTCCACCAAGCCTACCAATTCAGCAGGCACCTTTTTCACTACACAGTAGTTGCGATTAATACCATCGTGTACCTCTTGCGTAGCATAGACAGGCACGTTGTATTCGTTGCTGAAGGCTCCTACCGACTTAATATGGTCAGCATGATCGTGCGTAATGAGCACATGACGCACGCTGGACAGGCTGACGCCATAGTCGCGACAGTCTTTCTTCAAGCCTCTCAGCCCTACTCCTATATCTATGAGCAATGCGTCGGTCTTGGTGGCCAACAAGTAGCAGTTTCCACTGCTTCCACTGCCAAAAGAGATAAACTTCAGCATGATTTTTTCGTAATTTGCGTGCAAAATTACAAAATAATTATGAATTATGCATTATGTCATCGATAAAAATATCGCTTTGCTTGCAAAGAATTATGCATTATTTTGTATCTTTGCAGGCAAAATAAACCGTAAACGATGAAGAAATACCTAATACTCTCGCTAACTTTAGCGCTGACGGCATGCAATATGATGCAGAATGACGACGATCAGGCAACGGCTATTGCCATTGAATGGGGCGAGGCCTTTTTCAACTGCGACTACCACGCTGCTGAGGCATTATCCACACCAGATAGTCGTCGCTGGTTGCAGTTTGCCGCCTCCAATACCACACAGCAAGACCTCGACCTGCTGAAACAGCATGCTGCAGAGGTAGAAGCTACCGACTTCTTCCCTGAAGCCAACGACACCCTGCGCGTGGTGGAGTTGGTGGTTCGCAACAGCGTCAAGCCCACCATTGCCGGCGAGCAACCCTCACAAATTGAAAAGGCTATGTTCCGTACCACCGTCGTCAAGCGTAACGGCAGTTGGCTGGTTAGAATGGCAAGCCTACCGCGAAGTGAAAAGCAAAGTCGCGACTAAATTTCGGATGGAGTAGCGGGAAGTGGCCTATGTGGTCATCATAGGCAGGATTGACCGCCTTCATACCCATATCGAAACGCACCAAGAAGAAATCGAAGTTTAGGCGAATGCCCAAGCCATAGCTGGCAGCCAGCTGTGACAGGAACTCAGAGAACTGGAACTGTCCTCCCGGCTGGTCTTCGTAGTCGCGCAACGTCCAGATATTTCCTGCATCAATAAATAGTGCACCACTGAATTTCCAGAACAGCTTGGCACGATACTCCATATTTAGGTCGAGCTTCATATCGCCCGTCTGGTTAATGAAGTCGATACGGCCGTCAGTCCCTACAAACTTTCCAGGTCCCAGCGAGCGCACGCTCCATCCTCTGACACTATTGGCACCTCCTGAGAAGAAACGTTTCTCGAAAGGCAGGATAGTGCTGTTACCATAAGGATAAGCAATACCGAAGCCAACGTGGAACACCAGCTGGTTATTGAAGCTGAGGTTGATATTCCGCGTGAAGTCAAACGTTCCTCTGGCATACTGCGCATAGGCAATATCGAGGAAGGTGTATTGGTCCTCTTCGTTCTTGTGGAAATTCAAGGTATGCGCAAACAAGTCCAGCAGGTTGCCCGCCGTTTCCACATTAGCCTTGATAGCCCAGCGGTTGTTGTTGTACGAGTAGCCAAAGCCCGTTCGCATAATAAAGAGGTTCTCGTAGTTGTAGCGCAGAATGGAGTTGCGCGATGTGGTATTGTCCAGATACTCACTCTCGAAGGTAGAACTGATCCACGGCATGTAGATATAGTTCAAATCCAGCAAGTCCACCTGGTAGCGGTCGTGGTGTCCCTGGTCGTTCCACTTATACCTCCACCCCACAGAGAACACACGGCGATGGAACTCAGGACGGTCCTGCAAGTCGTAGTTAGTAGCCAACTCAGAGGTGGCATTGATACGACGACGGAAACTACTGGAGAGGAAAGGTGCGATGAATCGTGGAAAAGTCAGACGCGAACCAATACTATATTCTATAAAGTTGCCATTGCCATATTCTTCCAGTCCTCTGATGGCCTCATAGGCTCCACGCAGGTCGATAGAGAAGGTCTCAGAACCACGAAATAGGTTACGATTCTGGAAGGTGACGGTGACGGCAGCGCCAAGGTCACCAGAGGTGTTTGTGCCTTCTGGCTGGAAGGAGATGGTTGACGACTTGTTCATGCTCAGATTGATGTCACAGTCAAGCACAGGTTCGTCTTCTACCTCGTGGAAGTTGATGCTGGTATAGCGCACGATACCCAGACGTCCGAAATGGTTGTAGGTGTTACGCAGGTCACGAGCCGAATAGATGTCGCCCTCCGTGAGGAAGGTATTACGCTTCAGGACCTTCTCGCGCAGGGGTATAACAGGATTATCAGGGTCGCCACTAAGGTAGTTGATGCGCCCAATCGTATATATTTCGTGAGGACGGGCAGCCGTCTTGTTGTCCTGATAGGGATGCAACACCAGCGTAAGGTCTATCTGGTTAGAGCCCTCAATGGAGTCAGCCCGATAGGTAATAAAGTCTTTGTTGAAGCGGTAGTAGCCCAGATTGACAAGATACTGCGTAATGCGCGAGCGCTCACTATCCAGATTGTCGGCATTGAACACCATACCTTTCTGCAATACGCGGCGTGCGGGGTCTATCCCATCCAACAGACGAGCAATAGCGGTATCCTGAATGTCATAGCTCACACTACGCAAGAAGTAGGGCACACCTGGATGCAATGTGTAGAGCGTACGTAGTTTCTTGCCTTTTTTCTGGATAGACACGTCGGCAGAAGCGCGCAAATAGCCCTGGTTCTGCATCTGTGACTGTAACGACTGCAGCGACTGCAGGGTTTGTATGGAGTCATACAGCTCTGGTGCTTCACCCATGCTACGCAACATGCGGTTAATCCACTTCGTGCTATCACGACCAGACAGCGAATAGGTCTTTAAAGGCAGTTTGGCGGCAGAGAACCATCGCGAATTACCCTGCTGACGGATAAAGGCACGCATGTCACTCAGACTGATATAGCGTGCTGGTTCATCGCAGCGCAGGTCAGCTCTGTCAAGCAGATACTGTCCGTCAGGGACGTATTTCGTCTCTGCACAGCTGGTAATTAGGAGTGCTAAAAGCACATAAAAAAGGATTCTCTCTCGCATTTTGGTGCAAATTTACCAAATAATTATCAATTATGCGTTATGAATTATGAATTATTTTTTATCTTTGCACTCAAAACAAGAAAATATGCTATCAAAGAATCAAATAAAGTGGGTACACTCACTGGAGCTGAAGAAAAATCGCAAGAAGGAAGGTCTTTTCGTGGCCGAAGGTCCTAAGGTTGTTGGCGACCTGCAACGTGCCGGCTACGTGGCCCGTGCCCTTTTCTCTACCACCGAGCGCCCAAATGCCCAACTCATCACGGACGACGAACTGCGCAAGCTCAGCTTTCTGCAACATCCACAGGAAGTGCTGGCCGTCTTCGAGATTCCCAAAACCTCTCAATTCTCAATTCCTAATTGCGAAGCGACAACTCTTAATTCTAAACTCTTAACTCTTAATTCAAGTCTCTCCCTCGCCCTCGATGGCGTGCAGGACCCAGGCAACTTAGGCACCATCATCCGCATTGCTGACTGGTTTGGCATCGAGACCATCTACTGTTCTGAGGACACGGCTGACTGCTACAACCCCAAGGTGGTGCAGGCCACGATGGGTTCCCTTGCGCATGTACATATTGTATATACCAACCTTGAAGCGCTGCTCCAGTCCGCCCACTGCCCCATCTACGGCACCCTGCTCGACGGTCAGAACATCTACCAGCAGGAGCTCTCTAACGAAGGAATCATCGTTATGGGCAACGAGGGCAATGGCATCTCCCCAGCCATTCGCCAGCTTATCACCCACAAGCTGCTCATTCCCAACTACAATCCATCCAGCGAGACCGCCGAGAGTCTCAACGTAGCTATCGCCACCGCTATTACCTGTGCCGAGTTCCGTCGCCGATAGAATTGATGGCAAGTGACAGGTACCTGACATCCATTCCATTTCTTTTTTTGCGTAAATACGCATCTTTAGATAACAAAAATCGCCCAGAGGACTCTTCCCCTGAGCGATTTTTCTTTGCAAAGAAATACATCACTTACCTCTCCCTCCCTTTGATCCTTGAGCGGGTGGTGCGGAGGGAGGCGGGTTTCACGTCGAGGATCTGGGCGATAGTGTCGTCGTCGTAGCGGAGGTCGTCCTGAAGGATCAGGAAGACGTACTGTGCCGGTGTGAGCGGATGGTATGTGTGCTCCCACTGCTGCCAACGCTTCGGGCGCAGTTGGGCGAAATAATCTAACGTGAGTTCGATGAATTCAGAACAGTGTTAATTGGTTATCAATAGCCCTTTCACATGCAATGCATGGCTTCTTCGGAAAGAAGCAGTAGGCAGCCAGGGCTCCCAGTAGATTGACCATGAAGTT
>Ga0256405_10001729_pt1 | contig 56703 bp, 48 predicted proteins | sample RumenRJG_02DNA_FD_189096 | JGI IMG/M metagenome (GOLD analysis project Ga0256405, IMG submission 189096) | Bovine rumen microbial communities from Lethbridge, Alberta, Canada - RJG_02 | ecosystem: Host-associated > Mammals > Digestive system > Stomach > Rumen | place: Canada: Alberta... | reverse complement strand
GCCCGCCTTCTTGGCATATTCCTCCATGTAGTTCATTGCATTGATAACGTTGAGCACCTCTACGTTGGTAGTGCTTCCTTCGTATTTCTTATCTTGTTGTTCGTCGGCATACGTATCGCTGAAAATGAGTTCTGCCTTAGGTGCTATACCGGCGAGACTGCCGCCCGCAGTGCCCTTCACGTTGGCTACCGGACTGGCTGCTGCACATCCGGCTACGTGTACGCCGTGGAATGTATTGGTCTGTTTCAGCTGCAGGGTGTCGAGTATCATGTCGGGCGTGTCGAAGAGCGAACCGTCCACTTCCTTGCCGTCAATCACCGCCTTCTTGCCCTTTCCATCGGTATAGGTCATGCCGGACATATAGACAGCCTTGATGCGCAGGTTACCATTCTCGTCTTTGAAGACGGGGTGGGTGCAATCGAAACCGGAGTCAATGACTCCAATGATGACGCCATCGCCGTTGTAGGCCTGTGGCAGTTGCTCGCCCGTGCCGCTCTGCACCTCGTCGGTGTGTGTGACCTGTCGCGACTTATCGAGTTTCAGCAGGGGTTTCGTACCTATCGCAATATTCGCCACCCCCTCCAATTGGGCAATGTCAGTCAACTGTTCGGCTGTGGCAGCCACCATCAGCATGCGACCCATAGCCGCCTTCACTTCTGCGCCCCTTTCGGTTATCTGTGTGCTCACTTCGTCGGGGTTGGCATCCGCTTGAACGTTCACCATGAAAAGCCCGGGCTTCTGTTCTTCTGCCGACGCTGCACGCTTTGTCCTTGCCTGCTGCACGTAGGCACTCACCATCGGAGCCAGTTTGCTTTGTGCCACCATACTGCCGCAGCCCATCAACAGCAAAGCCAGCAAACCGAAAAATTTCTTTTCCTTATACATTATAATATTGTTTTAGTGTTTGCAAATTTAAAATAAAAAACTGAAATACACTCGCTATCACGACATTTTTTATTCCGGAACCGTTAAAAAATAGCGTTAAATGATATTTTTTTCCTTTTTCATGCACGATTTTTATTCTTTAATGTTGGGGAGGGACAGTATTATATGGTCCAATTTTGTATATAATGATTCAAATTTTTAGGGAATACCTCTTCTTTTTTGACGGATTAATTGTATCTTTGCACACGAAAGGAAAAGCAGAACGACAAAGGACTGAATTTTTAGCCTTATAAAAGACTGAAATCTGATTATCTGATTAATGAGAGCAAGTAAATAGCAATGCAGAAGATTTGTATATTCACAGGGGCACGTCCCAATTTCGTGAAAGTGGCTCCCATCATCCGTTCCATCGAGAAAACGGAGGGTATTACGTATCAACTGGTGTATGCCGGTAGGGAGGATGACCCTACCTTGGAAGACTCGTTGTATGAGAATCTGCAAATGCCACGACCGGATGTCTTCCTGGGTGTGGACTGCGAGAACCTGAACGAGTTGACGGGTAGGGTGATGTCCGAGTTCGAGCAGTATCTGGAGCAGCATGAGACAGATACCGTCATCGTGGTGGACGACCTTGCTTCGACAATGGCTGCCGCTATCGTGACGAAAAAGCGGGGACTCCGTCTTGCACATCTGGTCGCTGGTACCCGTTCCTTTGACATCCGTATGCCAAAGGAAATCAATCGGTTAGTGATAGACGGTTTAAGTGATTTACTGTTTACGGCAGGTGCTAGTTCCAATAGTATAGCCACCCGTGAAGGAGCCGAGATGCACAAGATCTATATGGTGGGTAATATTCTGATGGACACGTTGCGCTACAACCACGACCGTTGGCAGCGTCCTGCCTGTCTGGACGGCATCGAGGATGGCAAATACCTGGTGTTCACCATCAACCGCAAGGCATTACTTGCCGACAAAGATAATCTGCAGAAAATGCTCGATTCCATCAGCGATGTAGTAGGGGATATCCCCGTTATTGCTCCCTTGCGACCTTCAGTCATATCTCAGCTTTCAACGCTTAACTCCCGTCTCTCACCACTCGCATCCCTTCCATATCTTGAGTTCGGTTATCTGACCTCCCATGCGATGGGTATCATCACCGACTCTGGAAATGTGGCAGAGGAAGCCACCTTCCATCATGTACCCTGTATCACGCTGAACAGCTATACGGAGCATATAGAAACCGTGAAACAAGGTACCAACGAGCTGGTCGGTGAGGATGCTGAGAAGTTGCGTGAGGCACTTCAGCGTATGATGGCAGGAACGTGGAAGACCGGTAGTCTGCCTGACCGCTGGGACGGTCGGTCGGCAGAGCGTATCGTACAGATATTGATTAGCAAATGAAATTATCTGATCTGAAGACCGGCGAACATGGTGTCATTGTGAAGGTACAAGGACACGGAGGATTCCGCAAGCGCATCATTGAGATGGGCTTTATCCGGGGTAAGGAGGTGGAGGTGTTGCTGAACGCTCCGCTGCAAGACCCAGTGAAGTATAAGGTGATGGGCTATGAGGTCAGTCTGCGTCGCCAGGAAGCAGAGATGATAGAGGTTATCTCCAAGGAAGAAGAGTATGTGGAGCTCCCTTCGGCATACCGTGTCTCCCGTGAGGAGATAACCCCCGAGAAGCATCCCGACGACTACCTGCACCACATGGCGTTGCGAGAGCACCGTACACTGAATGTGGCGTTGGTAGGAAATCCCAACTGTGGAAAGACCTCCCTGTTCAACTTTGCGTCAGGGGCTCATGGTCATGTGGGCAACTACTCCGGTGTGACAGTAGACGCTTCCGTGGCTCATGCGCATTACTTCGGTTATGAGTTCAACCTCACAGACCTGCCAGGCACCTATTCCCTGTCGTGCTATTCACCAGAGGAATTGTATGTCAGGAAACACCTGACGGAGGAAATCCCTGACGTGATTATCAACGTGATTGACGCATCCAATATCGAGCGTAACCTGTATCTGACGACCCAGTTGCTGGATATGGACCTTCCCATGGTGTGTGCCCTGAATATGTATGATGAGTTTGAGCGTCGTGGTGACACCGTTGACCTGCAGGTACTGTCGACGCTCTTCGGTACGCCGATGGTACCTACCTCGTTCAAGAGCGGTAAGGGTGTAGAACAGCTGTTCCGTACGGTGATTGAGGTCTATGAGGGTGTTAATGCCACGGCACGCCATATCCATATCAACTATGGACACGAGATAGAAGACGGTATACGGCATATCCAGAAATTCCTGAAACCAGACCCTACCATTCATCCTCGCTATTCCACCCGTTATGTGGCTCTGAAACTCTTGGAGCATGACACAGATATCGCCCATTTCATCCGAGAGCGGGCAGGGGAGCATAGCAAACTGATTCTCGTAGAGCGTGACAAGGCGGCAGCCCGTGTGTATGAGGAGACACTGACAGACTCAGAGACTGCCATTATGGATGCGAAATATGGTTTCATACATGGTGCACTGACAGAGGCGAAGTTTACGACAGGTGACAAGCGAGACACCTACCGGACAACCCATTTAATCGATAATATCCTGTCGAACCGATACTTAGGATTCCCAATCTTCTTTGCCGTCCTCTTCCTGATGTTCGAGACCACCTTCGTCCTCGGACAATATCCGATGGACTGGATAGAGATGGGTGTGGAAAGACTGGGCGATTTCATCAGCAACAGGATGCCGGACGGGCCGTTACGCTCTATGTTGGTAGACGGTATCATCGGCGGTGTGGGTGCCGTCATCGTCTTTCTGCCGCAGATCCTGATACTCTATTTCTTCATCTCGTTGATGGAGGACTCCGGCTATATGGCACGTGCAGCCTTCATCATGGATAAGATGATGCACGGCATGGGACTGCACGGCAAGTCATTTATCCCATTGGTTATGGGCTTCGGCTGTAATGTGCCAGCGGTGATGGCGACACGGACCATAGAGAGTCGCCGCTCACGACTCATTACCATGCTGATCCTGCCCTTTATGTCATGCTCGGCACGTCTGCCCATCTATATCATGATTACGGGAACCTTCTTCGCCGTGGAGTACCGCTCATGGGTGATGCTGTCACTCTATGCCGTCGGTATCGTGACAGCGGTCATCGTCAGTAAGATATTCTCCACCATCGTCATCAAGGGCGAGGACACCCCCTTTGTGATGGAACTGCCTCCCTATCGCTGGCCGACGGCGAAGGCAATAGGTCGCCATACGTGGGAGAAAGGTAAGGAGTACCTCAAGAAGATGGGTGGTGTCATCCTTGTGGCAAGTATTATCGTATGGGCATTGGGCTATTTCGGACCGATGGGTGTGGCACCCTCCATGGAGGAGTCGTATATCGGACGGATGGGACAACTTATCGCCCCGCTATTCACTCCGCAGGGCTTCAACTGGCAGTTGGACGTGTCGCTGATAGCAGGAGTGGGTGCCAAGGAGATCGTTGCCTCGACGATAGGAGTGTTGGGCGGACTGGATGGCTTGACACCTTTGGTCGCCTATTGCTATCTGCTCTTTGTACTGCTCTATTTCCCCTGTATTGCCACCATCACTGCCATCAAGCACGAGACGGGTTCATGGAAATGGGCACTCTTTGCAGCAAGCTATACCACCGTCGTGGCATGGCTCTTCAGTGCCATCGTCTATCAGGTAGGCAGTCTGTTCGTGTGATTATTCGTGATGATACGGTTCTCCTTTGATGATGGTGCAGGCACGGTATACCTGTTCCGTAAAGGTGAGGCGTATCATCTGATGACTGAAAGTCATCTTCGATAAGCTGAGTTGTTCGTTGGCACGTGCATATACGGCAGGAGAAAAGCCGTATGGACCTCCGATGACGAAGATAAGCCGGCGTGCCGTGTTGCGTTTCTGTTCCAACCAACGGGCGAACTCCACGCTACGGAACTCCTTGCCATGCTCATCCAACAAGACTACCGTGTCAGATGGCTGCAGTTGTTTGAGAATCAGTTCCCCTTCCGCCTGTTTCTGCTGTTCCTCCGTCAGACTCTTCGTGTTCTTGAGTTCGGGGATGGTCACCACCTCAAAAGGCATGTAATGATTGATGCGTTCCACATAATCATTAATGCCCGCTATAAAATGCTTGTTGACAGTCTTACCGACTTGCAGCAGTAGCGTCTTCATCGTCGTTTTCTATTGCATAGATACTCTTGCCATGGTGTACAGGACAGAGCGTCTCGTTTTTGTCGATGGGAGGATACTCGTCACGACGCTTCGGATTCATCGGGAACCATCCCTTCTGTACCCGTTTCTTCTGAGAGAACAGTTCACCGATGCCCCAGAGTGCGGAGGCACCAAAGACTCCGATGACTGCGGAGAGGATGGTGTTCTCGATGAAGAGGGCAGCGATGATACATATCAGTCCGATGATCAGATATATAATCCAAGGACGGGTGCCCCAACGATACTCTGTCTTAATAACGATAGGGTGCCATATTCCGATGGTCAGGAAAGTACAAACAGCAATAATGATACCTGTGAAATACATATTTTTTCTTTAACCTTAATTTTAACTTTTACCTTGTTGAGTGGAATCCTTCCAAGTTCTCGTAACGGTGTTGCATCATTCGCTTGTAGATGTTACGCATCCAGTGGGGGTTGGCAAGCGTGAAGGCAAGACCGATGAAGATCATGATGATGAAGGCGACATTCTCACCGAAAAGTGCCTGAAGTATCAGAACCAATGCGACGGGAACGAAGAAGACGATGAGCTCGATAACCAGCTGGAGCTTGTTCTCGAACTGGTTCTTACCCGTTATCTTGTCGTTCAAAGGCAGTGTCGTCTTGTTCCATATCGCCAACTGGAAGAGCAGACAGTATTCCGGTCCTGTGGTGATCAGCAGGTAGGCGAGTACCATCAGCAGCGAGAACTTGCCAGAGATGATAGGAGGTAAGAGTAACAGGAAGGGCAACAGCACGATGGCGCAGTAGAAATAGTACTTCGCACGCAGCAGGGTAAGGATATTCTCCTCATGCACCATCAGCAGGTCGATATAGTTACCTTCCGGTCCCATCACCTTCACCAGGTTGACGGCACCGAAGAACACGAAGCAGTAGAGACACCAGATGTTGCGGGCGAAGTTGCCCGTATAGGCATCCGTATAGGCTATCATCAGGGACAGCATGGTGATGATGGCGACACCCTGGATGAAGCGGGTGCGTATCGCCTTGTTGCGCATCGTACTCTTGATCTCCAGTTTGAGGTACTCACCGATCTGTCCAAAGCGGTTGAGAGCCGAGAACTCCGAGACGTGTTTCAGTTTTGTCTTCTCCTGTTTGGATATCTCATCATAGATCAGACGCATCTGTAATGTGCGGTTGATGATGAATAGGATAGTGAACAAGATGATGAAGAATGCGAAAGCATACCATGTGAAGCCATGTTCCCCGATGAAATCGAATATCAAGTCGAACAGTTTGTCCGCCGACTTATCGGACAACAGGAAGAAAGGCACGATGAAGGCACCATAGACGACAGCAGGCAAAGCCCACCAGAACAGGCTCTTGTTCACCAGTGTACGCACCAGCAGGTACCACTGGCTGTTGGTCAGTATCATCAGGTGGAGCAGGAGCAGCATAGCCAGTCCCTCTAAGAAGGTCATGCTGCCACAGACACAGATGAAGGTGTAGGGCAGGAACAGCGACATCCAGATGAGGTTGCTGCTATCGAAAAGCTGCGACACCAGGAAGCAGTCTACCGCCGTATACTTGCTGATAGGCATCAGCAGATAAGGTTTGACGAGCATGACCGGTGTCTGTTGCGCCATGAAGCGTCCGAAGAAATCAAAGATCAGGATGAAGGGGAGGACGAAAAACATCATCTGGTACTCATCATCGGTAGCGGCTACCCATCCTAAGAAAGTGCCGATGGCAATAAAATATACCACGAAGAAAGCGAGTCCCAGATAGGCAAAGAACTTACCATACTGGTTCGCCTCAAACATCACATTACGTTCATCGCTTAACTTCTTGTTCTTGCGAAGCAAGCGAAACAGTTGTATTCCTGTCAGACTCATCTTATTACTCTAAATCCTATATTACCTTAAGTCTATGATTTCCGCGTTGGGGTACTGCTTGGGGTTGAAACGGAAGATGCCGTCAGCATGCTTGACAGTTCGGAAGTGTGTTACCTTGATGGTCGTCCACTGCTTGTTCTGCAGCATACGGATCTGAGAAGGCACATAAGTCTGCTTGTTGATGGTGATAACCATCTCAGAGATGCTCTTCCCTTTGCCCTTTAAGGTCACAATGTAACTGTTCCCACTCATTGTCATTGTAGCGGCATACCCCTGCTTGTACATATAAATAAAGTTATAGGGATTAATCGCCTGCAGGTCGGCAGCAGAGGGGGTGTTGACATTCACCTCGTCATTCTGCTTGACATACGTCCATTGTGTCTTGCCATCAAACCATACAACAGCCTCATGGGTGGTGGCATGGAACTTCCGTCCTTTGATGTCTATCGTACCACTCGTACTGCCGTATTGTTTACTGCTGATGGTGAAAGATGCCTGTACGCCACTCTTATGGGAGACCACCTTTGCCGCCTTGTCGAGAACTGACGTGGCGGTCTGACCGTAAGATGTGAGAAACGAGAAATGGGAAGTGAGAAATGCCATGAGCACCATCACTTTCGTTACCCTGTTGAAATATATTATCTTCTCCATTGACTTAATAAATTATCGAGACTAGACTCATCCTGTATTAATACCTCACGGGGCTTGGAGCCATGGGCGGCACCAACCACACCCGCTTTCTCCAACTGGTCCATCAGACGACCGGCACGGTTGTAGCCGATGGCGAACTTACGCTGTATCAGACTCGTCGAACCACTCTGGTTAATGACGATCAGGCGGGCGGCATCCTCAAACATCGGGTCGAGGTGCTGCATGTCCACATCAGCAGCCTCACTCATCTCGTCGTCAGGCATATCCGGCTCTGGCAACTCAAAGGCAGAGAGATATCCCTGCTGCTGGGCGATAAACTGGTTGATGCGCTCCACCTCAGGAGTATCCACGAAGGCACACTGTACACGGACAGGTTCGCCACCGTTGAGGTAAAGCATGTCACCACGTCCTATCAGCTGCTGGGCACCCGGTCGGTCGAGGATAGTGCGGGAGTCAATCATAGCACCCACACGGAAAGCGATACGACTCGGGAAATTAGCCTTGATGGTACCCGTGATGATATTCGTGGTAGGACGCTGTGTGGCGATGATCATGTGTATACCTACGGCACGTGCCAACTGGGCGATACGGGCTATAGGAAGCTCCACCTCCTTGCCTGCCGTCATGATCAGGTCACCGAACTCATCGATGATAACGACGATATACGGCATGAACTTATGCCCATGCTCAGGATTCAGGTGGCGTTCGATGAACTTTTTGTTATACTCCTTGATGTTACGGGCCTGTGCCATCTTCAGCAGGTCGTAACGGGTATCCATCTCCTTACACAGAGAGTTAAGGGTATTCACCACTTTCTTGACATCGGTGATGATGGGTTCTGCGTCATCATCAGGAATCTTGGCGAGGAAATGCTTCTCAATACTGGAGTACACGCTGAACTCCACCTTCTTCGGGTCGACGAGGACAATCTTCAACTCTGCCGGGTGTTTCTTATATAATAAAGAGGTGATGATGGCATTCAGTCCCACAGACTTACCCTGACCCGTGGCACCGGCAACGAGCAGGTGAGGCGCTTTGGCGAGGTCGAACATGAATACCTCATTGGTGATGGTCTTACCTACCGCACAAGGCAGTTCCATTGTTGTCTCTTGGAATTTCTTGGAATTGAGAATCGATTCCATCGATACGATACTGGGTTTCGCATTAGGAACCTCAATACCTATTGTGCCCTTTCCGGGGATAGGAGCGATGATACGGATACCCAAGGCTGAGAGGCTCAGGGCGATGTCATCCTCCAGGTTACGGATGCGGGAGATACGTACACCAGGGGCAGGGGTGATCTCATAAAGGGTAATGGTAGGACCGACGGTCGCCTTGATACTCGAGATCTCCACACCGAAGTTGCGCAGTACATCCACGATACGGTTCTTGTTTGCCGTCTGTTCTGCCATGTCGATATACGGTTTGCCGTCATCATCATATTTCTTCAGCAGGTCAAGGGTCGGGTAGTGGTAGTTCTCCAAGTCACGCTTCGGGTCATAGGGTGTATTGATGTCACCGTATTCACCAACCAGTTCCTTACCGCTTGCCGTCTCTTCTTTCTCACCAGTCTCAACGGTCATCTCCACACCAGTAGTGTCATTTACAGGAGGGGTGATGACGGTCTCTGGGTGTTCATAGGCAGGCTGCGGCTCTTTCACTTCCGGCCCTTCCGGTCCGAATTCAACGGTCTGCTCTTGTGGATCATCGAACACGGTGGGGTCTTCCAGCGTCTTTATTCCCTCCTTGTCGTCCGAGTCACCTTTGCCGATATTTATTTCCATCGGTATCTTCTTCAGATAGTGCAAGGGATTGAATATCTTCCGGATGATAATGATCGTCTCCGTACTCAGGTAGACGAGGAAGGCAATGGCACAGATCGCCAGTAGGAATGTCAGACCGGGAGCTCCTACTAACCCCTCGATGATGTCACGGATGGCAAGTCCGTGGTCACCCCCGGGATTGAAATGAGCGTCCGTAAAGAACGGAGTCAGGAACTTAGCCAATGTCACTGATGTCCATATCATAATCAGTGTCAGGCTCATGAACCATTTTAGTAAGTTTACCCGATAGGCTCTCATCAAATTGATAGAGACTAACAGAATGAAAAGGGGAATCAGGAAAGCAGACAACCCGAAACAACGCTTGATGAAATACCATGCGCTATAGGCTCCCAGTGAGCCACAAGAGTTCTGGAACTCCCCGTTCTGGTTCAATACTTCCCCCTCCTTGGGCATCTCTATCATGCTCTGGTCTGCGGCTCCTGTTGTGAAATAAGAGATAAAAGCCCATGTCAGGTAACCTGCGACGAATAGGAGCAGGAAACCCAGAAAGAAATTCAGTCTTTCGTTGTGGAATATTTTATCAATCCCTATAGCCTCTTTAAAAGAGGGCGCAGTGGTTGTTTTTTTCTTCTTTGCCATAGTATAATGATAAATAATGTGCAAAAGTAAATGAAAAAACTCAGAAATCGCCATAAAATCGTCATTTTTTTGTATTTTTGCACCTTGAAAACAAAAGTTTGATGAAAAAGATATTATTTAACAGATACGATAAGAAGAAAATAAGCACACTGCCAAGGATCATCTTCGAGGGACGTATCGTGGTTGTACTCACGGAAAGAGAGGCGCAGAAAGCCGTTGACTTCCTATTGACGCAACCCATACTCGGCATAGATACAGAGACACGTCCATCCTTCAAGAAAGGGAGAGTCAATCAAGTGGCGCTGCTCCAGATAGCGACTCATGACATCTGTTTCCTGTTCCGTCTCAATCAGTTAGGGATGACGGCTGCAGTCAAACGGCTCCTGGAGGACACAGAGGTCCCCAAGATAGGTTTGTCCTTGCATGACGACTTAATGATGTTGTCGAGGCGTGGGGAGTTCCGAAGAGGTAATTTCATAGACCTGCAAGATAAAGTCAAGGAAATAGGAGTCGAGGATATGAGTCTTCAGAAGCTCTTTGCCAATTTCTTCGGGATGCGCATCAGTAAGCGTGACCAGCTCTCTAACTGGGAGGCGGACATATTGAGTGACAAACAGAAGATTTATGCGGCGACAGATGCCTGGACCTGCATCTTGCTTTATGAAGAATTGTTGCGACTTGAACAGACAGAAGATTACGAATTGATAAAAGTAGAGACGGAAGATGTACAAAAGAATACAGTTACGGAAGGGGAAGGATGAGAGCCTGCGCCGTTTCCACCCTTGGGTGTTCTCAGGTGCCATCCTGAGGATGGACGATGGCATAGAGGAAGGCGATTTAGTGCGTGTCATTACTTTTGAAGGCGATTTCATCGCTGTAGGACATTACCAGCAAGGGTCTATCGCTGTCCGTGTCCTGACTTTCTCTGACGTTGAGATCGACCATGCGTTCTGGTTCTCACGCTTACAGTCGGCATTACGGATGCGCCTTGCCATCGGTATTGCGGATAATCCCCAGAACAACACCTATCGCTTGGTGCATGGTGAGGGCGACCACCTCCCAGGTCTGATCATTGATATCTATGGACAGACGGCGGTGATGCAGGCCCATTCCATCGGTATGCACCTGATGCGTAAGGAGATAGCGGAGGTGCTCGCTGAAGTGATGGAATCCCGTGTTTCCCATATTTATTATAAGAGTGAGACAACCCTTCCCTTTATGACGGAGGACGATATGAACGGTTTCCTGTATGGGGGCAGCAACGACAACATAGCCTTGGAGAACGGACTGAAGTTCCGGGTAGACTGGCTCAGGGGACAGAAAACGGGCTTCTTTGTCGATCAGCGGGAGAACCGCTCGTTGTTGGAGCGGTATTCCAAGGGTAAGCGGGTGCTGAACATGTTCTGCTATACAGGTGGCTTCTCGTTCTATGCCATGCGTGGCGGTGCCGAACTGGTACACTCCGTTGACAGCTCGGCGAAAGCGATTGCACTGACGAAGGAGAATGTGGAGTTGAATTTCCCGGGTGATGCTCGTCATGAGGCATATTGTGAGGATGCCTTTAAATATTTGGAGAAGGCAGGTGCCGACTATAACCTTATTATCCTCGACCCGCCAGCGTTTGCCAAGCACCGTGGTGCCTTGCATAATGCATTGAAAGGATATACCAGATTGAATCAGAAAGCTTTCGAGAAGATTGAACCGGGTGGTATCCTCTTTACCTTCTCCTGTTCGCAGGTGGTGACGAAGGACCATTTCCGCAATGCGGTATTCACGGCGGCAGCCCTTGCCAAGCGGAAGGTGCGTATCCTGCACCAACTCCACCAGCCTGCGGACCATCCTATTAACATCTATCATCCGGAAGGAGAGTACCTGAAAGGATTGGTGCTTTATGTTGAGTAAAGTAAAAGATTATATTAAAAAGCATAATCTTCTCAATAGCAACGATTTATATCTTGTAGCATTGAGTGGTGGAGCAGACAGTGTCGCCTTGCTCTTACTTCTCGATGAAATGGGCTGTCAACTGCATGCCGTCCATTGTAACTTCCATCTTCGGGGGGAGGAGTCGGATAGGGACGAGCGTTTCTGTGAACAACTCTGTCAGCAGAAAAATATCCCATTCCATCGTATTCATTTCGACACGCTGACCTATGTGGAGGCACATAAGATTAGCGTTGAAATGGCAGCGCGTGAGCTCAGGTACCGTTATTTCGAGCAGCTCAGGAAGGATATCGGGGCAGAAGGTGTCTGCGTGGCGCACCATCGGGATGATACGGTGGAGACGGTGCTCCTGAACCTCGTCCGTGGGACGGGACTCCGTGGACTGACTGGTATCCAGCCTAAGAACGGGAATATCCTGCGCCCGCTGCTGGGAGTCTCCAGGGCAGAGATAGAAGAGTACCTGCGGAAAAAGGGACAGGAATACGTCACCGACCATACCAATCTGGAGACTGACGTACTCCGTAATAAAGTCCGTTTGCAGGTCATTCCGCTCCTGCAGCAACTGAATCCTGCGGTCTCGGAGAACATACAGCGTGCGGCGGAGAACCTTTCGGATGCGCAGGCTGTCCTGGATGCTGTAATACTTCCGTATCAGCATGTTAAGGAATTGGATTTGAATCAGTTAACAGATACTGCTTCAAGAGAATATATCACCTTTGAATGGCTTAAAAACTACGGTTTCAACGGGGCGCAGGTACGACAGCTATTAACGGCTGAGACGGGTAGGGTGTTCTCCTCGCCCCAGGGTTATGACGTGCTGGTGGACAGAGGGCATTTGCTGGTGGAACCCTCGTTGAAACCGATGAAAAATCTGCGGATACCCGAAGAGGGCACCTATGTACTCGACGACCAGACGAGAATTTCTGTGAAAACAGAACCCGTATGGATATCGAGAGATGCCGCTGTGGCAACCGTCGATGTCTCCAGGGTGCGCTTCCCCCTGACCGTCAGACGGGTAGAGGAGGGTGACTGGATGATCCCCTTCGGGATGGAGGGTCGTAAACTGCTGAGCGACCTGATGACCGACCGTAAGATGACCGTTTTCGAGAAACGCCGTCAGTTGGTGGTCGTCGACGGAGAAGGTAACATGGTCTGGTTGGTAGGCATCCGTACCGACAACCGTTGTCGAGTGTCATCTGATACGACGGAAGTGTTATCTTTTTATACTAATTAGGTTACTGCCATCTCTTGACGAAGCCTTAGGCTCCTGCCTGCGAAGCCCGTACCTTCGAAGGTCGGCGCTTTAGGCTTCAAAGGTCGGAGCCTAAGGCTTCTTAATTTTCACATTAATATAACAAAAAAGATTTGTGTATTTCAATTTTTTTTCGTAACTTTGCGCATTAAAAATAAAAAGTATAGAAAATAGTAAAGAAAAAACAGATAAAATTTATGGGAAAGAGATTCGCCGAGCATGGCGGTTTGAACTTGACGCAGGTGAACAATGACATCCTGCAGATGTGGAAGGAGAAGAATGTGTTCCTCCGCTCCATCGAGGAGCGTGAGGGTTGTCCTCAGTTTGTGTTCTTCGAGGGACCTCCCTCGGCAAACGGACACCCCGGTATTCACCACGTGCTGGCACGTTCCATCAAGGATACCTTCAACCGTTATAAGACCATGCGTGGCTATCAGGTACACCGCAAGGCGGGATGGGACACCCACGGACTGCCCGTAGAGCTGGGTGTGGAGAAGGAACTCGGTATCACGAAAGCTGATATCGACAACAAGGAGTCGGAGCGTTATATCTCGACAGAGGATTATAACCTCAAGTGCCGTGAGAACGTGATGATGTACACGGCGGAATGGCGGGAACTGACCGAGAAGATGGGCTATTTCGTAGACCTCGACCATCCCTATATCACCTATGACAACAAGTATATCGAGACCCTCTGGTGGCTGCTGAAGCAGTTCTACCAGAAAGGACTGCTCTATAAGGGTTATACCATTCAGCCCTATTCCCCTGCCGCAGGTACCGGACTGTCGTCCCATGAGCTGAACCAGCCCGGCTGCTACCGTGACGTGAAGGATACCACCTGTACGGCGATGTTCAAGATGAAGAACCCCAAGCCGGAGATGACAGGATGGGGCACTCCCTATTTCCTCGCATGGACGACCACGCCATGGACACTGGCGGCAAACTCCGCACTCTGCGTGGGACCGAAGATCGACTATGTTGCCGTGGAGACCTATAACCCCTATACCGCCGACAAGGTGACACTGGTACTCGCCGAGGCTCGCCTGAACGCCTATCTGCCGGCAGAGGGACATATCACCGACGGCGGTGAGATGCCTGAGTATAAGAAGGGTGAGAAACTGATTCCCTACCGTATCGTGGCGCGTTATAAAGGTACGGACCTCGTCGGGATGGAGTATGAGCAGCTGATGCCTGCCATCAAGCCGATGGGTGACGCCTTCCGTGTCATCCCCGGTGACTATGTGACGACGGAGGATGGTGCCGGTATCGTGCATATCGCTCCTAACTTCGGTGCTGACGATGCTTTCGTGGCAAAGAAGGCGGGCATCTGCCCGATCGTGCTGATCGACAAGAAGGGTGCCGAGCGTCCTGTAGTGGACCTGCAGGGTAAATATTTCGTGATTGACGACCTTGATCCTGACTTCGTGAAGAACTATGTCAATGTCGATGAGTGGAACAAGTTCGCAGGGCGTTATGTGAAGAACGCCTATGACGAGACACTGACCGACAAGGACGAGACACTGGATATCTCCATCTGTATGGACCTGAAGGCGCAGAACAAGGTCTTTAAGATAGAGAAACACGTGCATAACTATCCGCACTGCTGGCGTACCGACAAACCGGTGCTCTACTATCCGCTGGACTCCTGGTTTATTAAGTCTACGGCAAAGAAGGAGCGCATGAGCGAGCTGAACAAGACCATCAACTGGCAGCCGGAGTCAACAGGTACGGGACGTTTCGGCAACTGGCTGGACAACCTGAATGACTGGAACCTCAGCCGCAGCCGTTTCTGGGGAACACCACTTCCCATCTGGCGCTCAGAGGATGGTGAGGAAATCTGTATCGGCAGTATCGAGGAACTCTATAACGAGATAGAAAATGCCGTGAAAGCTGGTGTGATGTCATCTAACCCATTGAAGGACAAAGGTTTTGTTCCCGGTGACATGTCACAGGAGAACTATGATAAGATAGACCTCCACCGCCCGTATGTGGACTATATCTTCCTCGTCTCTCCGACAGGAAAGAGGATGAAGCGTGAGAGTGACCTCATTGACGTGTGGTTCGACTCCGGTTCGATGCCATACGCCCAGATTCACTATCCTTTCGAGAACCGTGAGGCGATAGACCAGAACAAGGCGTTCCCCGCCGACTTCATCAACGAGGGTGTCGACCAGACCCGTGGATGGTTCTTTACCTTGCATGCCATCGCCACGATGATCTTCGACTCCGTCGCCTTCAAGAACGTGATCTCCAGCGGACTGGTGCTGGATGCCAAGGGTAACAAGATGTCCAAGCATGTCGGTAATGTGGTGAATCCGTTTGAGATGATAGAGAAATTCGGTTCCGACGCGGTACGTCTCTATATGATGACGAACTCAGAGCCCTGGGACAACCTGAAATTTGACCCGGAGGGCGTGGATGAGATACGCCGTAAGTTCTTTGGAACACTGTATAACACTTATTCCTTCTTCGCACTCTATGCCAATGTGGATGGTTTTGAACCGTCTGCTGCAAAGACACAGCCCGTGTCACAGCAGAACAGACCGGAGATTGACCGCTGGATCCTGTCCTCACTGAACACGCTGGTCAAGAAGGTTACCGAAGAGTTGGAGAATTACGACCCGACCCGTGCGGGCAGACTGATTGACACCTTTGTCAATGACGACCTGAGCAACTGGTATGTCCGTCTGAACCGCAAGCGCTTCTGGGGTAAGGAGATGAGTGACGACAAGCGCTCTGCTTACGACACCCTCTACACCTGCCTGCTGACCATCTCGAAACTGCTGGCACCCTTCGCTCCTTTCTATGCTGACCAGCTCTACCGTGACTTAGGCGGTGAGAAGGACAGTGTCCATCTGGACAGCTTCCCCGTCGCTGACGAGTCGTTGATAAACAAGGACCTGGAGGCACGCATGGAGATGGCACAGAAGATTACGTCCATGGTACTTGCCCTGCGCCGTAAGGTGAATATCAAGGTGCGCCAGCCGCTGCAGGCTATCATGATACCTGCCACCGACGAGCAGAAACGCCATATAGAGGCGGTGAAAGACCTGATTATGAATGAGGTGAACGTCAAGGAACTGAGATTCGTGGAGGGCGCTGGTGTCCTGGTGAAGAAAGTGAAATGTAACTTCCGCACGATGGGTAAGAAGTTCGGCAAGCTGATGAAGAGTGTTGCCGCCGCCGTCGACGCACTGAGCCAGGAGCAGATCGCTGAGCTGGAGGCTAACGGCAAGCTCACTATAGGTACTATAGATACTATAGAAACTATAGAAATCCTCGCCGAGGACGTGGAGATCATCAGCGAGGACATCCCCGGATGGCTCGTCTCTAACGAGGGCAGTCTCACCGTCGCCCTGGAGGTGGAGCTCACCGAGGAGCTGAGACAGGAGGGTATGGCACGTGAGATCATCAACCGTGTCCAGAATATCCGTAAGGACAGTGGCTTGGAGATCACTGACCGCATCCATATCGCCCTGGCACCGAACGACGAGGTGCAGAAGGCGGTGGCTAGGTATGGTGATTATATCAAGACTCAGGTTCTTGCCGATGACATCACTATCGCGCCCAATGAGGGTGTGGAAGTCGAGTTTGATGACTTTAAATTAAATATCCAAATAACTAAAGCTTAATGATTATGGCAGAAAAAACACGTTATTCTGATGAGGAGCTGGAAGAGTTCCGTCAGATTATCAATGACAAACTGGCACTTGCCAAGCGTGACTATGACCAGATGATGAATGTGCTGATGAACAAGGACTCTAATGATGTGGATGACACCTCTCCTACCTATAAGGCTTTGGAGGAGGGCAGTGCCACCCAGTCGAAAGAGGAACTGATTCAGATGGCTTCCCGCCAGCAGAAATTCATTCAGGGACTGAAAGCTGCCTTGGTACGTATAGAGAACAAGACCTATGGTATCGACCGCATCACTGGAAAACTGATTCCGAAAGAGCGTTTGCGTGCCGTTCCCCACGCTACACTGAGCGTGGAGTCGAAGATGGCAGGTAAGAAATAAATGAAAGATAAGAATATCGCTAAACGCGGGTGGATGGCGGTTGCAATAGTAACAGCCATCCTGCTTGTCGACCAGGTGATCAAGATTTGGGTGAAGACGAATATGACCCTTCACGAACAGATCGAAGTGTTCTCGTGGTTTAAGATTCTGTTTATTGAGAACAACGGAATGGCGTATGGCATGGAGCTGGGCTCCAAGCTGGTACTCTCCCTTTTCCGTATTGTCGCCGTTGCTGTTCTGGGATGGTATATCGCACAAACGGTGAAACGGACGGAAAGATTTGGATATATCGTGTGCCTTGCCATGGTGATGGCTGGGGCTGCAGGGAATATCTTCGACTCGATGTTCTACGGACTGATCTTCAACGCCTCGTCAGAGTTCTACACCTCTTATTTTGTTCCTTTTGGTACCGGTTATGCTCCCTTCTTAATGGGCAAAGTGGTGGATATGTTCTATTTCCCGCTGATTGTCACCACATGGCCTGACTGGGTACCAATGGTGGGAGGTAATCAGTTTGTGTTCTTCAGTCCCATCTTCAATTTTGCCGACTCCGCCATCTCGGTAGGTGTTGTGCTCATTTTATTGTTCTACCGTAAGGAGGTCAGCGAGATAGAATTGTCACTCAAGAAAGAAAAGAAAACCGATGCGGAATAGTCTCGCCATAGTATTGATTGTCGTTGCCATGATTGGTTGTAAACCCTCTGTGCCTTCTGAGTTTATTCAGCCGGGTGACCTGGAGGATATCCTTTACGACTATCATGTCGCTCAGGCGATGGCTAATGAGGCACCGTCTAACAGTGGTGAGGAAAGAAACTATCAGAAAAATGTCTATTTCCATGCCGTACTGAAGAAATACGATGTGACAGAGGCGGAGTTTGACTCCTCTTTGGTATATTACTATTCCCATGCTGAACGATTGAAAGATATCTATCATAAAGTCAAGGAGCGTCTGAATGATGATGCGAAGGCATTGGGCGCGTCTGTGGGGGATATCAACAAATACTCGACCTATAGCTCAACGGGCGACACTGCGAATGTATGGCAGAATGAGACCGACCTGTTGTTGACACCGCTGCCGACCTCCAACCGGTACGATATCTATGTGAAGGCGGACACCTCTTATTACAAGGGGGACACGTTCATGTTCCAGTTTATGACGGACTTCGTCTATCAGAGTGGTTCAAGGGATGCCATTGTTTGTCTTGTCGCGAAGTATGAGAATGATAGCACTACTCAAACGGTCAGTCATGTGTCTATGACAGGACAGACGCAGTTGAGAATTCCCCAGAACAGGGAGGGAACCCTGAAAGAACTGAGGGGCTTCATTTACCTGAACAACAACGACCGTAATAATGAAGGGCATAAAATGTTGTTCATAAGTCAGATACAATTGATCCGTTTCCATTCTAAAGAAATAAACAATGAACCAGCGACAAACGGAACGGCAGCGGCGGATAGCTTGTCCGGAACTTCAGACGCCACAAGGAATCATCCGGACACCATACGTCGTGGAACTCTCCAACGGGATAGTGGAAAGGTATTATCCCCTGATAAAAGAACAGCCATTCACCGAGTGGACCAGCAACCGCTTAAAGTTAAAAGAAAATGATGAGGGGCTGTTGACCCTTTGGGATGATAACAAACCAATTATTTAAAGACAATGAACCTGAAAGTACGTCTGGCAATCATGAGTTTCATGCAGTTTGCGATATGGGGAGCCTATCTGACCTGCATGGGAATCTATCTCAGCAAAATAGGGATGGGAAGTCATATCGGCTCTTTCTTTGCCATGCAGGGTTTTGTGTCTCTGTTCATGCCGACGCTGATCGGTATTATTGCTGATAGATGGGTTCCTGCCCAGCGCTTATATGGCTTCTGTCACCTGGTGGCGGGTGTGGCAATGCTTCTGGCAGGACTATATGGACAACAGGAGGGCGCACAGGTCTCTTTTTCTGTGCTGTTTGGGTTGTTTAGTCTGAGTATCGCCTTCTATATGCCTTCACTCGCCTTGTCTTATTCTGTTGCTTATAATGCCTTGACGACGGCAGGAATAGATACTGTGAAGAGTTTCCCGCCGATACGTGTGTTCGGTACTGTAGGTTTTATCGCTTCGATGTGGTTTGTGGATATCATGGACTATGAGCAGAACCACAACCAGTTTATAGCCAGTGGTATTCTGGGCATCCTCTTATTTCTCTATGCACTCACGTTACCTTCCTGTCCTGTGAACAAGAAAAAAGGGAAGCAGTCTTATGTGGAGCTGTTTGGACTGCAGGCTTTTGCGCTGTTTAAGAGGAAGAATATGGCGGTGTTCCTGATTTTTGCTATGTTATTAGGTGTCTGTCTGCAGATCACCAATGGTTTTGCGACACCTTTTATTGACCATTTCCAGTCTGTTCCAGCCTATGCGGACTCTTTCGGTGTGAAGTATCCCGTGATACTGTATTCCATCTCACAGTTCAGTGAGACATTCTGTATCTTACTCATCCCTTTCTTCATGAGACGCTATGGTATCAAGAAAGTAGTGGTGATAGCCACGATAGCCTGGTTTTTCCGCTTTGCGCTCTTGGGAATGGGTAACCCCGGCAATGGTGTGTGGATGTTCATCCTCTCCATGATTGTCTATGGTGTAGCCTTTGACTTCTTCAATATCAGCGGCTCCTTGTTTATCGATCAGTCTACGGACTCCAGCATCCGTTCGAGTGCGCAGGGACTATTCCTGCTGATGACCAACGGCATCGGATCTACGTTAGGTTCCTTAGCGGCGCAGGTAGTTGTCAATGCCCATACTGCGGCCGATGGTAGTGTGCAATGGAGTGATTGTTGGTATATTTTTGCCGTCTACGCATTGGTAGTGGGTATCGCTTTTCATTTTATGTTTCACCCAGAGAGAAAGGAAGAGTTGTCATGAAGGAAGTGAGATATTTCTATGTGCCTGACGCAGCTCATGTCAATGAGTTACCTGCTGATGAGGCATCTCACGCAGTGAGAGTCCTTCGCCTTATGGCGGGTGATGAGATGATGCTGATGGATGGTCAGGGATGTTTCTTTCGTGCCGTCGTCTCTATGGCGTCGAATCATCACTGTATGTATGATATCAAAGAGCTCCTGCCTCAGCAACGCCCTTGGGAAGGACATATCCATCTTGCTATTGCGCCCACCAAACTGATGGACCGCATGGAGTGGATGGTAGAGAAGGCGGTGGAGATAGGCGTAGATGAGATTTCTTTCCTCGACTGTAAGTTCTCAGAGAGAGATGTGATAAAGACTGCACGATTGGATAAGATCGTGGTCTCTGCGATGAAGCAAAGTCGTAAGGCATGGAAGACAGAGCTCCATGACATGGTGTCGTTCAAGGATTTTATCACCGCAAATCATGAAGGTGCAAGGTATGTTGCCCATTGCTATGAGGAGGTGGAGCGTAGCTCTCTGTTTGAGGAACTGAGTCATTTGCCTGCCAATGAGTCTGTGACGGTGATGATAGGTCCTGAGGGTGACTTCTCCATCGATGAGGTTCATACTGCGGTGGCTGAAGGTTTCCGCTCTGTTCATTTGGGCAACAGCAGGTTGCGCACGGAGACGGCAGGTCTTTCTGCCATTATGATGGCACAGCTAAGTAAATAATATAATAAGGTTTATGAGACAGATTCTTCTCCATCAGGTATTACCACAGGTTTTTGCTCAGCGTGAGGACCTGGTCTCTGACGTATGGCGTGCTGAGGTTTGCTTTGAGTGCGGCAAGTCCTATCTCGTGGAAGCGGGAAGTGGGATGGGGAAGAGTACGTTTTGCAGTTACCTGATGGGGTATCGACATGACTACAGTGGGCAGATATGTTTTGATGATCAAGATATCAGACATTTCCCTGTCTCCCAGTGGGTGGATATCCGTCAGCACCACCTCGGTATGCTTTTTCAGGAGATGCGCCTCTTCCCTGAGTTGACGGCATGGGAGAATGTAGAGATCAAGAACCGTCTGACTGGTCAGATTGATCATACGACCATAGAACGATGGTTTGAGCGGTTGGGTATCGAAGACAAACTGCATGTGAAGGCTGGCATTTTGTCGCAAGGACAACAGCAGCGTGTCGCCTTTATGCGTGCCATTGTGCAACCCAGTGATTTCCTTATAGTCGATGAGCCGATATCCCATCTTGATGATATCAATGCGCAGTTGATGGCAGACATGGTGGAAGAGGTCAGGAATCAGAGAATATGTGGCATCATCGTGACGAGTATCGGTAAGCAATTACCACTTGTCTATGATCGGATATTGAAATTATAAAAAACTAAACGATATGAATAAACATTATTGGCAACCAGAATTGGAAACGATGCCCCGCAAAGAACTGGAGGCATTACAGGTAAAGAAATTACGTCAGTCTATCGAGATTAGTCTGAAATCCCCATTCTATAAGAAAAGATTGGGAGATCTTGGTATTACTCCTGATAGCATACAGACTATTGCGGACATCCGTAAGATACCGTTTACCACTAAACAGGATCTGCGTGACAACTATCCTTTTGGACTGGTCGGCGGTGATATGAAAGATGCTATCCGTATTCACTCGACGAGTGGTACTACGGGGCATCCTACGGTCGTCACCTACTCCCGTCATGACATTGACTCATGGGCAAACATGATTGCCCGTGACATGTATATGGTGGGGTGCCGTGATACCGATGTCTTCCAGAATTCCTCTGGCTACGGCATGTTCACTGGTGGTCTGGGCTTCCAGTATGGTGCGGAGAAACTGGGTGCCACCACAGTACCTGCCGCAGCTGGTAATTCCAAGCGTCAGATTATGTTTATCAAAGATTTTGGTACCACTTGCCTGCATGCCATCCCTTCTTATGCTATCCGCTTGGCGGAGGTGTTCCAAGAGGAAGGGGTAGACCCGCGCACTACCAGTCTCCGTACACTTTTCATTGGTGCAGAACCTCACACGGAAGAGCAGCGTCGTCGCATCGAGCGCTTGTTGGGTGTTAAGGCATATAACTCCTTCGGTATGACGGAGATGAATGGTCCCGGTGTCGCCTTCGAATGTTTAGAGCAAAATGGTATGCACCTGTGGGAAGACAACTATATCTTGGAGATTGTTGATCCCGATACTTTGGAGCCAGTGCCTGACGGGGAGATTGGTGAGATGATCCTCACAACCTTAGACCGTACGATGATGCCTATTTTGCGTTACCGTACCCGTGACCTGACTCGCATCATCCCTGGTGAGTGTCCTTGTGGACGTACGCACCGGCGTATTGACCGCATCAAGGGACGAACTGATGATATGTTCATCATCAAGGGTGTCAATGTGTTCCCCATGCAGGTGGAGAAGATTCTTGTGCAATATCCTGGCTTGGGTAGTAATTACCTCATCACGCTCGATACGGAGGACGATAATGATATCATGACCGTAGAGGTGGAGCTGGACGGCTTGAATACCGACGTATATCCTGAGCTTCAGAAAATGACGAAGGATATCCAGCGTGCGTTGAAGGATGAGATTTTGCTGACACCGCGTGTGAAACTTGTAAAGAAAGGGTCTCTGCCTGTCAGCGAGGGAAAAGCAGTCAGAGTGAAAGACCTCCGACCTGGTCGTGGGTAATAAGATAATTAGGTATATGAGAAAATTATGGATGATATGCATCCTCGCATCTTCGTTGTGCAGCCTTTGTGAGGCCCAGCCGAAGATGAGGGAGGTCTTCCTGCAGATGCCGGACAGTCTGATACCTTACCTGACAGAGAACAACCGTCTTGACTTCATTGATTTTGTCGATTCAGGTATGAAGTCGGTTGTCACTAACGAGTTGGGTGGGAAGAGCGAGATGGTGAGTCTGACGGACTCAACACTTGTTCTGCAAGTAAGTCCGGTCATGAGAATTGACATGCATCTGATGCCGGTCCGTGAGCCCATTGACAGTTGTAATCAGGTGGTATGTGTGTTGACGACATGCGGTGACATGGCTCCAGAGAGTAAGGTGGAGGTCTATTCTGTCCATTGGACCTCTCTCGAAGTGTCGAGATACATGGATCTTCCTGATGAACCTTATGTGGCTGATATGGTCAGTTCACCTTCTTTGGGGATTCATTTTCGGCAGATGACAGCATTGGACCCTATCGCTTATGAAGAACAGAAAAAAGAACAATCTTGGTTAAAAATCGTTGAGTGGAAGCAGTAGGTACTTAAAATAGGTTAAATAAGTAATAATTATTAAAACATAACTTGCATAAAGGAATTTATTTTCCTATTTTTGTGGTGTGTTTTTCATGGTATTAGATTATTAAGGTTAATGAAAGATTGATTGTCGTGAGACAATCATTCTTTTTTTGTGCTTGTTAATCAGAGCTTTATGTAGGTCGTGAACATTCCGTCAAATTCGGTACTTAGGTCAACTGGTTGTCTGAAAAGTCCAAAAAGTGCACTTCCGCTGCCACTCATGGCAGCATAGACAGCTCCCATTTGATAGATACTTTCTTTGATAGCGGCGAGTTCGGGATGTGTCATAAAGACACTTTCTTCAAAGTCATTGGTTAGTTCTTCCTTCCATGTCTCAATGGGTTGCATGACAATGTCGCGACAGCATTTTCTTGGCATTCGTGGTGTAATGTGGGCAAACGCTTCTTTGGTCGGAACGGGAATGTCCGGGCGTACCACCCCCATATACCATCCGCTGAGGTTGAGCTCGATAGGTGACAGTATCTCACCAATTCCCTCCGCGTATGCTGGACGGTTAAGGATAAAGATAGCACAGTCAGCTCCCAATTGCGCCGCATATTGGATGAGTTGTTCTTCGGACAGTCCAAGATGGAACTCTTTGTTTAGTAATAGGAGCATGGCAGAGGCATCACTGGATCCGCCTCCCATACCAGCCTGTGTGGGAATCCCTTTATAGAGATGGGCATGTAATCGGGGAAGGGTAGGAAAGTCATTCTTCAATAGCTGATAGGCTCTTACTACCAGGTTATGTTGTTCGTTTCCTTCTATATCAATATTGGTCACTTTGATGTCGCAATCTACTTCGGAGGGAAAGTCGTCTGTCATTGGAAACACTTCCAGTGCATCCTTGATACCGACAGGATAAAAAACTGTTTGCAAGTTATGGTATCCATCGGGACGACGCTCTACGACGTTCAGTCCAAGATTTATTTTGGCTATAGGGAATGTAATCATATCTCTTTTATTTCTTAGTGTCTTTTTTCAATTTTTTGATTCTGCGTTGTGCCTCCATGGCTTCAGGGTATAGCTCCAGTGCTTTCTCGTAATTGCGGATAGCAGCTTCAGGCATGTGTTCCCTTTCGCATTCTTTACCCATCAATACGTATTCAGCAGCAAGTCGTCTTAGTGTCTCCTCATTCTTGGCAATCATTCCTTTTAATCGCCTGCATTCTTGTTGCAACTGTGTGATGACACCTAATTTGCGACGTATCAGTCGTTGGGCAGCAGGTTTTTCGATATCGTAGCGACTGTGGATGGCGAGGAAGAAATTATGGAGGAATTCGTCAAAATCCTGACGGTCAAAGGCTGTCACTGCATCGTGATATTCCTTGTCTGCCTTGCTTTCAAACATCACTTGCTTAATCAGTTGTCCATCATTATATCTTTTAGCGAAACTGACTACCTCCGCACGGACGAAGATGTCACTTTGTCGGATGGGCTCTTCTAATGTTATACCTTCCAGGGAGGTACAACGGCTAAGTGCTACGTATGTTTGTCCGCCAGCAAAGGCTCCGCCCCCGGAGAAATCTATCTTCACTTGTCTGAAAGTAAGCCCCTGACTTTTATGAACGGTGATAGCCCAAGCGAGACGAAGAGGGAATTGGATAAATGTTCCAAGTTGTTCTTCCTCAATCTTTTGCTCTTTTTCGTTAAAGGTGTAACGCACGTTCTCCCATATCTCACGTTCTACGTCATATTCGTGTCCGTCCTCATCAACGACCGTGATGATACCGTCTTCCTCGTCGATATAGATGACTACTCCCAAAGTACCATTCACCCATCTCCGTTCTTTGTCGTTTTTGATGAAGATGACCTGTGCTCCTGGTTTAACCTCTAGTTCCGTAGGTGCGGGTAGGGAAGTCTCAGGAAACTCACCGGTAACTCTTCCTTTGAAAACGGTGGTTTTACCCTCCAGTCCTTGGAGTTTCCGCTCATTGATATAGTCAACGGTGTCTCGACGGGTGGCAAGGGTAATGGCGAGGTTGTTATCGTGCAGATGTAGCTCTTTGCCAACTCTGGCATTGATATCTTGCAGGTCTTTTGTTGAAGCCGTATTCTGTCGGATACGGTCAAGTATGCCGATGAACCGATCGTCACTCTGTCGGTACACTTTACGTAATTCAATACTGACCAGTCGCATCTCCTGCCATATCTTTGCTGAGAAGAAATAGGCGGAGCTGTAGAAAGGCTGCATCAGTCTCCATTCATCTTCTTTGATGACAGGTTCTAGCTGGAAGATGTCACCAACCAGCAATAATTGTTTTCCTCCAAAGGGCTCTCGCATATTGCGGCAGTAGATACGCAGTACCTTATCGATGAAATCGATGATATCTGCTCTTACCATCGATATCTCATCTATGATGATGAGCTCCAGTTCTCGTAGTAATTTCGTTGTTTCCCCGCTATATTTCAATGTTTTGCGGATGTTCCGTATGTTGTAGCGTGAGTCATTGAGAAGCAGCGGGTGAAAGGGCAGCTTAAAAAATGAGTGTAATGTTTGCCCCCCTGCGTTGATAGCGGCTATTCCGGTCGGTGCCAGTATCACGTGTTTCTTTTTGGTGTTTTGAGCCACATACCGCAAAAAGGTAGACTTGCCTGTGCCAGCTTTTCCCGTAAGGAAGAGTGAGTGGCGTGTGTGCTCGACAATCTGAAGAGCTTGTTGCCACTCACGATTGTCTTTGTCAGTCTGCCTGATGTCTTGCTTTTTCTGTTCTGTTGTCATTTCGGTTGCTAAATTACAAAATCTTGTTGATATGGCAAAATAAAGGAGTACTTTTCTTTTGAGAGAAAACTCAAATAAAATTTGGTTTTCTGCTCACTTATTCGTAATTTTGCAAAAGAATATGGACAATAAGCAAGCTACACTTGAACTGGGGACAAAACCGGTAGGTAGGCTGTTGATACAGTATGCCTTGCCTGCTATTGTCGCCATGACAGCATCGAGTCTGTATAATATCATCGACCGCGCGTTCATCGGTCAGGTGGTGGGACCAGAGGCGATAGCCGGTCTCGGTATTACCTTTCCTTTCATGAACCTCAGTGCTGCCTTTGGAGCGGCAGTGGGAGTGGGAGCATCGACATGTATCTCTGTGAAATTAGGGCAGCGTGACTATAAGACAGCTCAGTACCTGTTAGGTAATACGGTTACGCTGAACCTGATTATCGGTTTCCTGTTCATGGTGGTATGCCTGGTGTTCCTCAATCCTATCCTCCGGTTCTTCGGAGCTTCCGATGTGACATTGCCCTATGCCCGTGAGTTCATGATCATTATTCTGCTGGGTAATATCATCACTCACATGTATTTTGGAATGAATGCTGTGCTGCGGGCGGCGGGAAAGCCCCGTCACGCCATGTATGCCACATTATTTACTGTGGGTATGAACATCTTGTTGGTCATTGCTTTCGTATGGTGGTTCCGATGGGGTATCAGAGGTGCCGCCCTTGCCACCGTCACCTCGCAGACAATGGCACTCTGTTGGCAGATGTGGGTGTTCTCAGACAAGCGTGAGTTGCTACATCTTCGCAAGGGTATCTATAAATTGAAAATTAATTTGGTGAAGAATATCATATCGATAGGTATCTCCCCTTTCCTGATGAATGCTACCTCCTGTGTGATAGTCATTGTCATGAATAACCAGTTCGTACGTTATGGCGGTGACATGGCAGTAGGCGCCTATTCCATTGCTAACTCCGTGGTGATGGTGCTTTTTATGTTTGTGATGGGTATGATTCAGGGTATGCAGCCTATCGTAGGATATAACTATGGTGCAGAGCGTTTCGACCGTATGTTCCGCTGCCTATGGTTGACGATTGCCACAGCGACAGCCATCCTGCTAATAGGTTGGGCGGTGTCAATGCTCTTCCCTCAACAAATTGCCCGGGTGTTCACCACAGATTCCACACTGATTAATATTGCGGCACGTGGCATCAAACTCAATATGATAGTCTTCTTCGTGGTGGGTTCACAAGCCGTCATCACAAACTTCTTCCAGTGTATTGGTAAGGTGAAAATCAGTATTTTCCTTTCTCTCTCGCGTCAGCTGATTCTTTTGTTGCCTATGGCATACATTTTCCCTCTGTTCTGGGGGGTGGACGGTGTGTGGTATTCTATGGCGGCAAGTGACTTCGGCTCTTTCTCGATGACTATTCCACTTTTATTTTGGTATATCAGAAAATTCAAAGCTTATGGAAAATAAACATCTTATTATTAATGTCGGGCGGCAGTTGGGAAGTGGAGGACATGACATTGCCCGTATGCTGGCCCGCGATTTCAACGCCAAGTATTACGACAAAGAAATACTGAACCTTGCTGCAAAGGAAAGTGGTTTCAGTGAGAAAATCTTTGAGCAGAACGATGAGAAAAAGGGGTTTATCCGTGGACTGTTCAGTATGACAACTCCTCATGTGAGTGGTGCCTATGAGTCGGGCTTCTCACAAGAGAACCTGTTTAAGTTTCAGAGTGATGCGATCCGTAAGGCAGCACAAGAGGGTTCTTGTGTCTTTGTAGGTCGTTGTGCAGACTATGTACTGCGTGATTTTGAGAATGTGGTGAATGTCTTCATCACCGCCTCCATGTATGACAGGGTACAGCAGATTCTCGATAAACAGAACGTGAGTCCGTCGGAGGCTAAGCGGATCATCCTTCAGGCAGAGGGTAAGCGTGCCTCATATTATAATTATTATACGGGTAAGAAATGGGGGCACGCCGAGTCGTATGATCTCTGTGTAAATACCAGTATATTAGGAAAAGAGGAGACGGAGAAGATGATAGCTGAGTTTATCAGGAAGAAGTTTAATATATGAAACGAATAGGCATTATCAGCGATACGCACAGCTATTGGGACGATAAATACGTAAAGTATTTCGAGCCCTGTGACGAGATATGGCATGCCGGTGATATTGGCTCATTAGAAGTCGCGGAGCGGCTTAACGGGATACGTCCCCTTCGTGCCGTCTGTGGCAACTGTGATGGTGGGGATCTCCGGCTGATGTATCCTGAGGTGCTCAGATGGAAATGTGAGGATGTGGAAGTACTGATGAAGCATATTGGAGGCTATCCTGGCAATTATGATTACTCGATCCGTGGTCAGCTCTATGCCTCACCTCCCCAGTTGTTTATCGCGGGGCATTCCCATATTCTGAAAGTGAAATTTGATAAGACACTCAATCTTCTGCACATCAACCCGGGTGCGGCAGGAATGCAGGGATGGCATAAGGAGCGTACGCTGGTTCGTCTGACCATTGAAGGCGATAAATTCACTGACTGTGAGGTGATTACATTAGGAAGATAATATTGAAATAAAAGAAATAATATGAAAAGAACAATTGTAATAACAGGTGGTGCTGGTTTCATAGGAAGCCATGTGGTGCGTCTGTTTGTTAACAAGTATCCGGATTACCACATCATTAACCTGGATAAGTTGACTTATGCTGGTAATCTCGCTAATCTCAAGGACATTGAGAACAAGCCTAACTATGAGTTTGTGAAGATGGATATCTGCGACTTCGATGCTTTCTACAAGTTGATGCAGGATAAGAAGGTGGATGGTATCATCCATCTCGCCGCAGAGAGCCATGTGGACCGTTCCATCAAGGATCCGTTTACCTTTGCCAAGACCAATGTGATGGGTACGCTCTCTTTGTTGCAGGCTGCCAAACTATATTGGGAGTCTCTGCCGGAGAAATATGAGGGTAAACGCTTCTACCATATCTCAACCGATGAGGTGTATGGCGCACTGGAACTGACACATCCGCAAGGTATCGAGCCACCGTTCACAACAACGGCATCTTCGGCAGAGCACCATCTTGCCTATGGTGACAAGTTCTTCTTGGAGACCACGAAGTATAACCCACACTCACCCTACAGTGCATCGAAGGCATCCAGCGACCATTTCGTACGTGCTTTCCATGACACTTATGGCATGCCTGTTGTGGTGACCAACTGCTCAAACAACTATGGTCCATATCAGTTCCCTGAGAAACTGATACCACTCTTCATCAACAATATCCGTCACCGCAAAGCGCTGCCAGTCTATGGTAAGGGTGAGAATGTGCGTGACTGGCTGTTTGTCGAGGACCATGCCCGTGCTATTGATTTGATTTTCCATGAGGGTAAGATAGCCGATACTTATAATATCGGTGGCTTCAATGAGTGGAAGAACATCGACATCATCAAAGTGGTCATCAAGACCGTGGACCGTTTGCTGGGTCGTAAGGAGGGCGAGGACATGGACTTGATTACCTTCGTCACCGACCGTGCAGGTCATGACCTCCGTTATGCTATCGATTCTACGAAACTCCAGAAGGAACTTGGTTGGGAACCGTCTCTGCAGTTTGAGGAGGGAATCGAGAAGACAGTCCGTTGGTACCTTGATAATCAGGAGTGGCTGGACAATGTGACCTCTGGTGACTACCAGAAGTATTATGATAATATGTATGCAAACCGATAAACAAATACGATTATGAAGAAGATTCTGTTACTGGGAAGTGGAGAGTTAGGTAAGGAGTTTGTGATAGCCGCCAAGCGTGCCGGTGCTTATGTCGTGGCATGCGACCGTTATAATGATGCTCCTGCAATGCAGGTGGCTGATGAGCGTGAGGTGTTCTCCATGCTGGATGGTGATGCGCTGACTGCTGCTGTCAAGAAACATCAGCCTGACATCATCGTCCCTGAAATCGAGGCTATCCGTACCGAACGTCTTTTCGACTTTGAGAAAGAAGGTATTCAGGTGGTTCCGTCTGCCCGTGCCGTCAACTTCACGATGAACCGTCGTGCTATCCGTGACCTTGCCAGTCGTGAACTTGGCTTGCGTACGGCAAAGTATTTCTATGCCAAGACTTTCGATGAGTTCAAGAAAGCGGCTGATGAGATAGGCTTCCCTTGTGTGGTGAAACCGCTGATGTCGTCCTCTGGTCATGGACAGAGCTATGTGCATAACGACGATGAACTGGAACAGGCTTTCCGTGAGGCAATGGAGGGTAGCCGTGGTGATGTGAAGGAGGTGATTATCGAGGAGTTCATCGACTTCGAGTCGGAGTTTACATTGCTTACCGTGACCCAGAAGAACGCTCCCACGATTTTCTGTCCCCCTATCGGACACGTACAAAAGGGTGGGGACTATCGTGAGTCATGGCAGCCCTATAAGATTTCGGATGAAGCTCTCAAACAGGCTCAGCACATGGCTGACCAGGTGACGAAAGCACTTACCGGTTATGGTATCTGGGGTGTCGAATTCTTCCTGACCCGTCAGGGAGAGGTGATTTTCTCAGAACTTTCACCACGCCCACATGATACTGGTATGGTGACACTGGGTCATACCACTAACCTCTCAGAGTTTGAACTCCATTTCCGTGCTGTGATGGGACTGCCTATCGCCGGTATCCATCTGGAGCACGCAGGTGCTTCCGCTGTCATCCTCTCTCCAGAGGAGAAGGTGGGACCATTGGATTACAACCTTGTGGAGGCACTGAAAGAAGACCGTACCCGCATCCGTATCTTCGGCAAACCCGAGGCTCATTTTGGTCGTCGAATGGGTGTTGTCCTCTGCTATGGTGAGGTGGGTGACAGTACCGATGAACTTCGTGACAAGGCAAAGCGACTTGCTAAGACCGTTCTGGGTACAGATCCTTATATGAAGAAATAGTATTATATGTCTATGGAGCCGTCTCCTATTAGACAAGGAGGCGGCACCTTCGTCTCGTGAAGCTTTAGGCTCCGAGGGTCGATGCTTTAGGCTCCTAAGGTCGAAGCTTTAGGCTTCATGTCATACATGTTTCATTAATCACATGCAAGAATGCACGTTATTTTATATGAATAGGAATCAGGCAAGACTTATCGAATTACCCAAAATAGTTGACCCTCGTGGCAATCTGACAGTAGCAGAACAGATGAAGCATGTGCCGTTTGATATTGCACGTGTTTATTGGACATACGACATTCCAAGTGGTGGACGACGAGGCGGACATGCCCATCGTACCTGTCAGGAAGTGGTGATTGCTGTCAGTGGCTCTTTTGATGTAGCACTTGATGATGGGCATGGTGGAAAAGAGGTCTATCATTTGAATCACCCCTATCAGGGATTATATATCGGCACAAATGTTTGGCGTACCTTGGAAGACTTCTCCAGTGGTGCAGTCTGTCTGGTGTTGGCATCAGAACTGTTCGATGAGAAAGAATATATTTATGACTACGACGAGTTTCTGCAAATAACGAGTAATGTTTGAGATAGTCAGATATACAGCGGACAAGGCAGAAGAATGGAATAAGTTTGTGGCTGAGTCTAAGAATGGTACGTTCCTCTTTGATCGTCACTATATGGACTATCATTCTGACCGTTTTGAAGACTATTCTTTGATGTTTTATCGCGACGGAGGATTATATGCCCTTTTACCTGCTAATAGAGAGGATAATATTCTGTGGTCACATAGAGGCTTGACGTATGGAGGCATTATTATGAATGCTGAGTCCACAGCGGCTCGTATTCAGCAGCTGTTTCGTGAGTTGAATGATTATTTACGTGCTGATGGGTTTATTAAAGTGGTATATAAACCTGTCCCACATATTTTTCATCGTATTCCTTCCGAGGAGGATATCTATTCGTTGTTTAGTGTATGTGATGCTAAACTGATTGATCGCAGTATCTCTTCAACACTTATCTTGCAGTATCCACTGAAATGGCATCGTGATCGCAGATACGGCATTAATAAAGCTAAAGCACATGATGTTACGGTTGATGAGAGTCAGGATTTGAAAGGTTTTTGGGAAGTACTGACGTTTAACTTGAGGAATAAGTATGACTCTTGTCCTGTTCATTCGTTGGAAGAAATAGAGCTTTTGCACGACCGTTTTCCTCAACAGATTCGTTTGTTTACAGCCTCGAAAGATGGAAAGGTACTTGGTGGTACAGTGTTATACATTACTTCAACGGTTGTCCATACCCAATATATTTCAGCGAATCTGGAAGGAAAGCAGTGGAGAGTTATTGACGCACTTTTCGATTATCTGTTGCATGAATGTGATTGGCAACAGAGATATTTTGATTTTGGAACCTCCAATGAGGAGGATGGCAGAATATTGGTGGAACCGCTTATCTATCAGAAGGAAGGTTTTGGTGGACGTGGTATTTGTTACGATTGGTACGAATGGACGCTATGATCAAGTACTTGGACTTAAAACGGGTGAATGCTCCTTACGATGAGGAGATGCGACATGCCATTGATGGTGTGCTGCGACGGGGATGGTATCTCAAAGGGGAGGCTACACGACGGTTTGAGGAGCATTATGCTGACTACATCGGCACTCGCTACTGCATAGGTTGTGGCAACGGATTTGATGCGCTGACTCTGATATTCCGTGCCTATAAGGAGATGGGGGTGATGCAGGAAGGTGACGAGGTCATCGTACCTGCTAACACGTATATTGCCTCTATCCTTGCTATTACTGAGAATAATCTCAAGCCGGTGTTGGTGGAACCGGATATCCATGCGCTACAGATTGACGATACTCTCATCGAACAAGCTGTCACCCCTCGCACTCGCGCCATCATGATAGTCCATCTCTATGGTCGCTGTGCCTATACCGAGAGGATAGGGGACATCTGCCGTCGCCACCATCTCAAACTGATTGAGGACAATGCCCAGGCACACGGCTGTATGTATGTCTCGACTAAGTCGAAGCGAACAGGCTCTCTCGGTGATGCCGCAGGTCATAGTTTTTATCCTGGCAAGAACCTGGGTGCCTTAGGGGATGCAGGTGCCGTCACGACGAATGATGAACAGTTGGCGGAGACAATCCGTTCATTAGGGAATTATGGAAGTGCTCGGAAATATGTGTTCGATTATCAGGGGCGTAACTCCCGTATCGATGAGTTGCAAGCTGCTATGCTTGATGTCAAACTGAGATACTTGGATGCGGCAAATGCCAAGCGGAAGGAAATAGCTTCCTTATATATAAATAAGGTACGTAATCCGCAGATAGTCATTCCACAGTCTGACAGAGACAGTGTGTGGCATGTTTTCCCGATTCTTTGTGAGCGTCGTGATGCCTTGCAAGATTTTCTGAGGGCAAATGGTGTGGAGACGCAGATTCATTATCCCATTCCTCCTCATCAGCAGCGTTGTTATGCGGGGTGGAAGGGACTTTCATTACCAGTCACGGAACGTATCCACCAACAAGAAATAAGCCTCCCCTGTCATCAGGCTTTGACAACAGAGGAGGTCAATACCATTATCAATCTCTTGAATATTAGTACTCCATGACGGCAGGCAGTTCCTTTGCCTGGTCAATCATCTTCTGAATCTCAACAACGGCAGGAACACGGTTGGTGAGGTTCTTCTGTGCATTCACCTCTTCCAGTTTTGCCTGAAGATTCCCTGCGACACGGTGCTTTAGTTCCTTGACAGTGTCAACACCTGCTGCCTCCAGGAGTTCTGCAAACTGAGGACCGACACCATTGATGCGATACAGGTCGCAGTGGTTAGTCCATTTCAGAATCAACTTGCCGCTGATACCTGTCTCTGCCTCTAAAGCTTTGCGACCAGCGGGTTTAGCACATTTCTCCAACAGTTCTGCGTCAGTCTTAATACCTGCGGCGATCAGTTTCTCTGCGTAAACATCGCCAACTCCTTCGATGTCAATTACTTTGTAAGTCATAATGTTTTAATTTATGGGTTAATAAAAAGAGTTACTCTTGCATAAGCAGGACGGTGACACTACGGGCAGCCTGGGCTCCCATCACCAGCACCTGGGCAATGTCTGCCGTCTTGGAGGGACCGCTGATAAACGTTCCGTAACCGTCGTAGGTCTTGTCAAACTCTATGCGCTTGTATGCCTCATGCATGTTGTTGACAATCTGCGATTTGGGCAACAGGATGATGAGGTTCTCGGAGATAAAGCAGACAGCTTTCTCCTTCATCTGCTGGGGTATCCAGATACATCCGTTCTCGGCAACACCGAACTTGCCACGTATCACACCCACATCTGTACCGTTGAGGTCACGGGCTCTTCCCACCGTATCGGGATTGCGGGTGGCAATGGTGATCTCTGGGAGATTCGAGGCAATCTCTTTGGCATCGGGGTATAGCTCACAGATGAGTTCGTTGATGTCCCGTCCTGATTCCACCTCTATGGCATTACCACCCACACTCTTGGTCATATTCATGAACTGCAACAGCGGGTCTGGGTAGGTGATGGCATTGATGTCACTCAGGTCGGGCATGTCGAACTGCTGACGGATGTTCGCCCTGTATTTCTTCAATATATCTTCTTTGCTGCTCATAACTTCAGTCTTTCAATTCTTTAATCCTCTCATGGAACGGTTTCTTGGGGAATTTGAACATGTCGTGACCTTCAGCCCAAGGGTTCAGTCCACAGTTCATGATAGGCGAGGGGATAAGGTTTGCCCAATGTGCCATCGAGGTTCCCATATTGTATAGTGCAGGGTTGCCGTAGAGGACAGACATGGCACGGCACATGAGCTTTTTCTGCGGGTTAGCAGTGCCGAAATCGTCCAACTGCTGACGCCAGAGGTATATCTGGTCTCCAAGGTTGACCTTGACGGGACAGACGGTCTGGCAGGAATTGCAAAGGGTGCATGCGGAGACGTTGCCACTATGTTTCTGGGCATCACGTAGCATACCGAGGTTAATGCCGATAGGACCGGGGATGAAATAGCTGTAGCTGTAACCACCAGAGCGACGGTATACGGGACAGGTGTTCATACAAGAACCACAGCGGATGCACTTCAGCGACTCCCAGTGCTCCGGGTTGGCAATCCATTCTGAGCGTCCGTTGTCCACCAGGATGATGTGCATGTGATGGGCGGTAGGACGAGCCTTGCGGAAATGGGAGGTGTAGGTCGTGGTGGGCTGACCTGTTCCTGCACGGCAGAGCATACGCTGGAACACGGCAAGGCAGTCGTAGTTGGGGATGACTTTCTCCAGTCCGATGGCTGCGATATGTAGTTTCGGACAGGAGGTCGACATATCGGCGTTGCCCTCATTGGTGCATACCACGATGTCACCGGTCTCAGCAATACCGAAGTTGGCGCCCGTCATACCGGCATCGGCTGTCAGGAACTCGTTGCGCAGGCTCAGTCGTGCACAATAAGTAAGGTACGTGGGGTCGTGATTACCTTTCTCACTACCTAACTTCTCTTCAAACAGTTCTCCCACGTCATCATGGTTCAGATGGATGGCGGGCATCACGATATGGGACGGCTTCTGACCTTTTAACTGGATGATACGCTCGCCCAGGTCGGTCTCCACGACTTCAATGCCACGCTCCTCCAGGTAGGGGTTCATCTCACACTCCTCGGTGAGCATGGATTTCGACTTCACCATCTTCTTCACGTCATGGTTCTTGAGGATGCCATAGACAATCTCATTGAACTCGTTGGCATCCTTTGCCCAGTGTACCTCCACACCGTTCTTCTCGGCATTGGTGGCAAACTGGTCGAGGTATTCGTCCAGATGGGTGATGGTATGCCGCTTGATGGCTGACGCTTTCTCACGGAGCTGTTCCCACTCGTCAAGACCGTAAGCCATGTTATCACGCTTGCTGCGTACAGCCCAGAAGGTGGCATCGTGCCAATGGGCATATTGTTGGTTCTTCAGGAACTCCTTAGCTGCTTTTGAATGTGCTGTACTCATAGTCCTGCTGCTAAAATCTCTACTATGTGTTTGAACTCTATCTTCAGTCCTTGTTTCTTGGCAACACCTGCCATGTGCATCAGACAGGAGCAGTCGGGACCGGTGATATACTCGGCTCCTGTCTTGATGTGTCGCTCTACCTTGTCTTTTCCCATCTGTGCCGAAACAGCGGTCTCCTCAACGGAGAACATACCACCGAAGCCGCAGCACTCATCGGGACGCTCAGGCTCTACGACATCAATGCCGTCTACCAGTTGCAACAGGTCTTTGATCTTATTGAAAGGTGTCACATGTTCCTCAGAGGGGGAGGAGAGCCCTAACTCACGCACGCCATGGCATGAGTTGTGTAGACTGACTTTATGGGGGAAGGTCCCTAAGTGGTGGTTGACCTTCACGACATCATGAAGGAACTCAACGATATCCATACATCTCTTCGCAGTCTGACACTCATGGTTCAGCAGACGGGGGTAGTTCAGTTTGACAAAAGCGGTGCAGCTCACTGACGGGGCAACGATATAGTCAAATTCCTTGAAGAGATTCTCGAATTTCTCTGCCAGGGGGATGGCTTGTTTCTCAAAGCCGGCATTCGCCATCGGCTGTCCACAGCAGGTCTGGTTGAGAGGGTAGGTGACGTCAATCCCTAAATGGCGCAGTAACTTATAGGTTGCTACGCCAACTTCTGGGTAAACGGCATCCACATAGCATGGAATAAAAAGTCCTATCTTCATATATACTTATCAATTATCATTTTTCAATTTATATCACGTGTAATCCCAAGAATACCATCAAACCGTTCATTAGAATCCAGAAGATGGCAAAAGGTAATGTCTTGCGCATGATGTCACCGTCCTGTCCTTCCATGTCACAGGCTGCCGTTGCAATGGCAATACTCTGAGGAGAGACGAGTTTACCACCCTCGGAGCCGGCACAGTTAGCAGCAGCAACCCAGTTGGTCTCGTTACCTGATACACCAAAGAAGTTAGCTTCGTTGACCAGACCCAATTGACCTGCGGCAGCAGCCTGTAGCTTTCCAAACAGGATGTTAGCCGATGTTGCGGAACCTGTGACGAATGTTCCGATACTACCGATGAGTGGGGCAAAGAAAGGATAGGCGGTACCAGTCATTGTCACCAGTCCTGTAGCGATGCTTAATGTCATACCAGTATTGTTCATCAGTGATGCAAGTGCTACCAGGCAGCAGATCGTTAGTGCAGTCTTCTGTAGGTTATAGGTAGTCTTAGCTAATAGCTTCATGAGCTTACTAAATGAAAGCCCTTGTATAAGTCCGCCAATCATAGCACCAAGGAACACCATCAGACCAGCATTTGCCAGCAATCCGAATGAGAAAGTGTTGCCAATGACAGGTATCTGGAATTTCGTCACTAAAGTAGACTTCAGAAGTGCATTGATGTCTGGACATATCTTACTGGAGATAAGGATAAAGAAAATAATGAAGCCGTAGACGCTCCAAGCACGGAAGGTCTTGACAGCACCAAGATTCTTCTTCTCAATATGTACGATATCCTTTTCTGCCTCCTGCCGCAGGAAGAGCTTGTTGTAGATAAGCATGGCGATGATAGCACCGACACTGCCTAGGATAGCAGGTGTCTCTGGTCCTAAGAATAAAGCGCAGCTAAACTGGATGATGATGGAGAATGTACCTACGAACAATGCTAATGTCAGGTTCTTAATAATCTTTGTCTTGTCTGTCATCATCAAGATGAGGAACGGGGTGATGTAGAACATGAGTGAGAGCTGAATAATAATATAGGTGGAAATACTGCATAGCATATCATGCGATGCCATACTTCCTGTCAGCTCGCCAGCTACTTCATTGGCAAGTGTTGTGGCAGGAAGACCTACAGCTCCAAAACCTACAGCCACAGTGTTGGCTACAAGACAGATGACAGCAGAGAACATCGGCTTGAAGCCCAGTCCGATAAGGATAGCCGCGGGGATGGCAACTGCAGTTCCAAAACCAGCCATGCCTTCTAGGACACCGCCGAATCCCCACGTCAAAAGCAATACTAATAGTCCTTTGTCTGATGTCAGCTGGATAAACTGTGTTTTTATCGTCTCAATCTCTTTTGTCTCGCAAAGGATGTTATAACTGAAAATCGCACAAATAATGATGAGGATAATTGGAAAGCAAGCTTTAAGGAGACCTTCAACAAGCGACCATGCGGTTATGCCGACAATGGAGGTCTCGGCATATTTCTCGGGTACAATACCCAAGGCGGGTGTGGCGAAAACAGACAAAAGAATAGTTACAACTAATGTAATTAAAGCGCTTTTCCAACCTGACATTTTGAGTCCCATCATCAAAATGAACAGGAGTGCGATAGGTATCGTAGAAATAAGCGCTGCCATAGAATTTGGTCTTTAGTTATTATTACAAAAGTTTGTGGCAAATGTACAAAAAAATATTTAATGTAAAAAGAAATAGGAGGTTAATTTAATTAATTTATAAAGAATAATTTGTATATTTGCAAAAATATGATAGAAGAACCAAGAATCTAAAATGAATATGCTAAATAAATTACTTGAAGAACTCAGACAGTTTATCCCGTCTGAACGTATCTATACCGATGAGTTACGTACCCTCGGATGGGGCACCGATGCCAGTTTCTATCGCCAGATACCCAAGGCAGTGGTCAGAAGTGACAATGAAGGAGAAATCTCAAAGATTGTCCAGACTTGCAAGAAGTATAACTTTCCTTTTACCTTTCGTGCAGCGGGAACATCTTTATCAGGACAGAGTTGTACGGACAGCATACTGATAGTGGCAGGAAAGCATTGGGAGAAATATGAGATAGGTGACAATCAGGATACTATTCGTCTCCAACCAGGTATCGTGGGTGCCAGGGTGAATGAGCTATTAAAGCCTTATGGGCGTGTATTCCCACCTGATCCAGCCAGTATAGGTAGTGCGATGGTGGGTGGTATCGTCATTAATAATGCCTCGGGCATGAACTGTGGTGTGCATGCCAATAGTGACCGGATGATGGTCTCAGCACGTATCATCCTTACTGATGGGACCATTCTTGATACAGGTGATGAGCAGAGTAAGGAATCATTTCGCAAGACTCATCCGGACTTCATACGAAAGATCGAGGAATTACGTGATAAGGTTCGTGCCGACGGGGACTTAGCCTCGCGCATCCAAAATAAATATAGTATTAAGAACGTAACGGGTTTAAACCTCCGTCCGTTGATAGCCTACGACGACCCGTTTGACATCATTGCTCACTCAATGGTCGGTTCTGAGGGGACGCTTGCTTTCTTGGCAGAGGTGACGATGAGGACACTTTATGATTACAAATACAAGGCATCGGCAATGGTCTATTTCCTCACCATGAAAGAGAGCTGTGAGGCTGTCGTGGCAATGAAGAAGTTGAAGGCTGGTGACGAGGATTTGAAGATGAGTGCTGAGAACCTGATGGTCAAGAGTGCTGAGATGCTCGACTATATGTCACTCAATAGTGTGGATGATCCTGTATTCTTGCAGTATAAGAAGGATGTTGATGCTGGTAAGATAGAAGGTGTGGAACCCGGTGACTATCACAACTTAACAGCCATCCTGACTGAGACGAAAGGTGTGACGCATGAACAACTTCTTGAGAAGATAGCGAAGATCAAGGAGTGTCTGGGACAGTTCCGTCTGTATATCCCGGCTGAGTTCACAGAGGATCCTGCTGTCTATGGTAAGTATTGGGCAATTCGCTCTGGTATTTTCCCGTCTGTAGGTGGTACACGACCCGTTGGCACTTCTTGTCTGATAGAGGATGTGGCATTCCCTATCGATTGTTTACCGGAAGCTACAGTGAAGTTGCAGAAACTTATTGCTGACCATGGTTATTCCGATGCGTGTATCTATGGTCATGCCTTTGAGGGTAACTATCATTTTATCCTGAATCAGAGTTTTGCCGATGAGCATGAGGTTGCACGGTATGCGGAGATGATGCGTGATGTTGCCAAACTGGTAGTGGAGGAGTATGACGGCTCGTTGAAGGCAGAACATGGTACGGGTCGTAATATGGCTCCATTCGTGAAATATGAGTGGGGTGAAAAGGCTTACGGAGCGATGAGGGAGTTAAAAGCAATCTTCGACCCTGACGGACTGTTGAATCAGGGTGTTATTTTCAATGATGACCCAGAGTGTTTTATCAAATGTTTGAAGCCCTTACCAGTCCTTGATTATGATTTTGGTAAGGTTCCCGATGGTGGTAAGTATCTTATGGATCCTTCCCTCTCAACAGCTAAGGAAACGATAGAACAGGTGAAGCGTGTCAACAAGTGTATTGAGTGCGGATTCTGCGAGGTGAATTGCATGTCCTGCGGACTGACGCTTTCATCCCGGATGCGCATTGCCGTACAGCGTGAGATACGTGAGTTGGAGGCTACAGGGGCTGACCCGGAGCGTGCGGAGATACTGCGTAAACAGTATAAGTACTATGGGGATCAGACGTGTGCCACGGATGGTCTTTGTGCGACATCTTGCCCGATGAGGATTAACACGGGTGAATTGACACATCTGATTCGCCAGATGGATATGAATAATAACCCTGCAGGCTATAAGGTGGGTGAGTTTGCTGCTAACCATATGGCTGGTATCAAACAGGGATTGCGACTGGTACTTGACGTGGCTCATCTGGGACATGTCACCCTGGGGCCTTCTGTGATGACTCGTGTCGCCCGTGGTATGAACAAGATGGGACTGCCGCTGTGGACGACAGCAATGCCTAAGAAAAAGAGACAGCCGAAACCGTCGGACCTCACGCAGTTTATCATTGAACGCTCACTGCCGCATAAACCTGAGGAGCACTCTGAACTGAAGGTCGTTTATTTCCCCAGTTGTATCAACCAGACCATGGGACAGTCAAGACAGGGTGGTAAGAAACATGACCTCGTGGATGAGGTCATCCAGCTGATGGCTAAAGCGGGCTATGAGGTAATCTTCCCGGAGGGCATGGAGAAAATGTGCTGTGGACAGATATGGGAGTCAAAGGGCATGCTGGATATCGCCGACAGAAAGAGTGCCGAGTTGGAGACTGCCTTATGGAAGGCTTCTGAGGAGGGACGCTATCCTGTGCTTTGTGCGCAGAGTCCTTGTCTGCATCGTATGAAGAAGGTCATGCGTAAGATGAGACTTTATGAGCCTGCCGAGTTTATTATGGAGTATCTCGTGCCCCGCCTGGACTTCCATCCGACAGACCGTCATATTGCCTTGCACCTCACTTGCTCTACTCGTGAGATGGGGGTTGCTGACGACCTGATAGCTCTTGCTAAACTGTGTTCTAATAATGTATATCTGCCAGAGGGCGTCGGGTGTTGTGGATTTGCCGGAGATCGTGGCTTTACCTTCCCGGAGATGAACAGGTATGCACTTCGTAAACTGCGTCCGCAAATAGAGAAGAACCATATCGAGGTGGGCTATAGCAATAGCCGTACCTGCGAGATTGGTCTGGAGACGAACACAGGTATTCCTTATATGAGTATCGTATACTTGGTGAATGAGTGTACGACGGCAAAGAAGTGATCAGAACGTGCAGGGTAGGGTACTCAGCTGGTAGTAGAGGGTGCGTGCCATACGTTCATGTCCTTTGTCGTTGGGGTGCAGACGGTCTACAGCTCCGTCCTTGAAATACTGCACATGCTCGTCCATCAAAGGGAAGAGTCCGCTCAGGGCATTGAGGTCGATGACGGGTACAGCCCATACGTTACCTGCTTCTTTGACAGCGTCGATATAACGCTGCAGGGGTTCACCGCAACGGTTGTAATAGTCTTCCGTGGGCTGCCAGTTCTTGTCGTTGGCATAGAAACCCGCACGGTGGATGGGAGTGATGAGTACGATCTGCTTCGTAGGGTAGGTGCGCTTCAACTTATCCAGTGCGATATTGATACGTCCCTTATAGGTGTCGTTCGTCATGATGGGGTGCATCCGTTTCCTGGTCACGATATGCTTTTGCTCATGGATACCTGCCATCACTTCCTCTTCCCGGATGTCATACCACTCTCCAATGGGTACACCGTCGTTGAAGTCGTTGGTGCCGATGAATATCAGGATAGCATCCACCTCGTCACCATGTTGTGCCTTTAATTTGTCGGTCTGGTTGGGAATGTCGTTCCACTGCCTGCCGCTGATTCCATAGACGTATGGGGTGATGCCCAGCCAGTCTTGTAGGAAGTTCCAGTACTTCAACTTTGATCCATTGTTCTTCGGGTCGGTGATGGAGTCTCCGAAATATGCCACCCGTTTGTTCATCCATGGGTGGACGAGGGGTGTCTGTGCCATCATGGGGAGCAGCGTCAGCCAGCAGATGGCAAGGGTGATAATCCGTTTTTTCATTGTATTTGTTTTTGTTACTACCGCAAAGATAACTCTTTTTCTTCATAAGTAATATATTTTTATTCTTTTTTAAGACAGATAATGTGTAACTAAGCGAAATAAATCACTATCTTTGCCATCGAATTTTAATCAAATAGAAAATGAACTACAACAACGATTATGAATTAAGTGAGTACGCACAGGAAAGACAATGGGATGTCTCTGCGGCTTTTCCTGTATTGATGCGTAAGGTGTATGTATGGATGACACTTGCCTTGGTGATAACGGGTATCACGGCGTATGGCGTGGCAAACAGTCCGGGTATCCTGCAGGCTATTTATACCAACCAGATATTGTTCTGGGGTCTCATCATCGCAGAGTTTGCTCTGGTCATTGGTGTGAGTGCCGCCATCAACAAGCTGTCATTGCCCGTGGCAACCTTGATGTTCGTGGCATATTCGGTCATCAATGGCGCATTGCTGTCGTATATTTTCCTTGCCTATACCAGCAGTTCTATTGCCACCGTGTTCTTCATCACGGCAGGAACCTTTGCGGCAATGGCTATCGTCGGTTATACCACCAAGACCGACCTGTCGTCCATGGGTAAATATCTGCTGATGGCACTTATCGGCATCATCATTGCCACACTGGTCAATGTGTTCTTCGTCAAGAGTACCGGTTTCGACTTGGTGATTAGCTATGTCGGCGTACTGATCTTTGTAGGTCTCACCGCTTATGACTCCCAGAAGATCAAGCAGATGCTGATGCAGGCTCCCGATGCAGGGGAAGGAGCTCAGAAAATAGCCCTCTTAGGTGCTCTCTCCCTCTACCTCGACTTCATCAACCTGTTTATCTATCTCCTCCGCATCTTCGGAAAGAGAGAGTAATTGTATGGTAGAACGTATCAAAGCGAGGAAGTTTTATTGCTTCCTCGCTTTTTTTTATTGTGCGGACTTGGGGAACAATTAAGGCACTATAGGGAAACGAATGATGCGAACCATGGAAACGAATGATGCGAACCATGGAAACTGATGGTTTCCCACAAGGAAACCTTTGGTTTCTCCTATGCAAACCAGCTATCGGATAACAAAAGAGGAGAAAAGCGGAAAAATCGTTGCAAATCAGGGGATTGGGAGGGAAACTGCGGAATAATGAGAACAGTGGACTGCAACTTGAGTACGGTATGAAGGAAAGATTTAAGTATCTAATTCGTAACTTGTTTCTGAAATTGTGAAAATCGAGGAGAATAGGTTACTTTCAGACACTGAAACGGTTGATATTCAACGAGTTTTAGAAATTGAGCTGACTTCGGTACGAGTTGCCGAAATTTGAATAGATTTGCGTAGAAATCGGATGCTCAGCATTGACTAATTTTGCAAACTGAAAGTTAAACGTAAAATTAGTGTAAAAATGAAGAGTACCTACAGTATCATTTTCTACCTCAAGAGGGAGAAGTTAAAGAAGGATGGAACGTACCCCGTAATGGGTCGCATCACAGTGGATGGAACACAGTGCCAGTTCAGTTGCAAGGTGGACTGCAAGCCTGACCTCTGGGAAACCAAAGGCGGTCGTGCCACTGGCAAAAGCGTCATGGCCCGCAATGTCAACATGGAACTTGACAAGATCAAGGCCCGTATCGACAAGTATTACAAGGAGATTGTTGACCGCGACAACTTCGTGACGGCAGAGAAGGTGAAGAATGCCTTCCTCGGTCTGGAGTATCGTCAGCAAACTTTGATGACGATGTTTGCCCAATGGAATGCTGAGTATCAGCGCATGTATGAGGGCGGTCTGCGTTCAGAAGCTTCGCTGACAAAATACAAGACCGTCTATAAGCACGTCGGAGATTTCCTGCGCCATCATTATAACGTGTCGGACATAGCCCTGAAGGAGATCCAGCCGTCGTTTATCTCGGACTTCGAGGTCTTTCTGAAGACGGAAAGAAAGGTGAAGCATAACACTTGCATCCTCTACAACAATTCCATTATGATGCTGATGCACCGTGCCCATGAGAACGGTTGGGTGTCGCGTTATCCATTCAGTGACTATCACGTCCAGAAGGAGGAAACAGAGAAGGGCTTTCTGACCAAGGATGAACTGAACGCGCTGATGAACAATCCGAGGCTCACACCGCGACGTGCCTACATCCGCGACCTCTTCATCTTCTGCTGCTTCACAGGCTTGGCTCATGCCGACTTGAAGAACCTGAAGAACGAGAACATCGTGAAGAATCCTGCTGATGGCAGTTGGTGGATTCACACTCACCGCCAGAAGACGGGCGTGGCTGAGAACGTGAAGCTGCTGCCTATCCCGCTGGCAATCCTCAAAAAGTACAAGGGACTATGCACGGACGGGCATGTCTTTGACGTCCCAGAGCATGACCGCTGCTGTGAGCGCATCAGATTCATTGCCAAACTGTGCGGCATTCAGAAGCACCTGACCTGGCACATGGCTCGCCACACGATGGCAACGGTTGTCTGCCTGTCGAACGGAATGCCTCTTGAGGTCGTCGGCTCCGTACTGGGCCACAAGTGCATCGAGAGCACTCAGGTGTATGCCAAGATTACACAAGAGAAGTTGGGCTGCGAGATTGATACGCTGGCCACGAAACTGGCAAAGATCCAGCAGTTCTCGCCCAACATCGGCATGGTAATATAAATAAGGTGGAGGGCAAGACTATGATGAAGAGAGACCTCATCGTGTTTGAGCACGAAAGATTTGAGTTGACGGGCTACGACGTCTGGATGACTGCGGGCGAGATAGCCAGTCTGTTCGGCGTGACCATCATGAAGGTGCGCGGAATCATTAACAAGATGCGTAGGCAACTGGCCGTCAACCTCGATTTAATCAGCAAGTACGACCTCTTGGAAAGCGGCTACAAAGACGAACTTTACAACCTTGAGTGCATCATCGCCATCTCCTACCACGTCCATACCGGGCTTGCCTCCGAGTTCCGCCGTTGGATATGCGACAGGGTGACGAGACGCAAGGAGCGGGCAATGATAGTCTATCTCTGAGAAAGTCGAAGCCTCGGGCGACTCACATCGTTCGAGGCTTCTGAATATCGTATGAACAGACACTTTTTTATTTCCTTCTCAGCGAGATATGAATGTCCTGGTCAATCCGTTCCTCCAGCATGTTCCGCATCCTGCTGAGGAAATACGTGCGGTTGCCGTTCTTCGTGGCCCGCTGCTTAATATCGATATAGATACGCGAATAGATCCTCGGCTGAAGCCCGAACAGGGAGAATATGCGATTGCCGAGTTCCTCAATGGGCAGTTTCCCGTCGTTCAGGCATTGCATCTCCTGTAGCCCATACATCAGTTCCACAAGGTTCACGATGTCACCAGTCCAGTTCAGTCCCGTCTTGGCCGATTCCGCTATCTCCGAGGCGGGCATCTGCTCCACCACCTTTTGCATCTCGCCAATGAACGTCACAGCCTTTTCAACCATCCGATTCCCCTTGCCCATTGCCTTCAGTTCTATCCCTGCAAACACCAGAGTGGCAACGGCCGTTGTCTTGCCATTCTTGCAACCGCACACATCCACAACCCTTTCGATAAACTCACCATAACAGGCAGTCATATCTTCGAGGCTTCCGTTTTGGGCGGCACGGAAGAAAGCCGTTTCAGTCAGAATATTGTATTTCATCCTTTGTTCTTTTTACTTGTTACTAAATGCGTTTGTTTGCGATCGCATTTGTAACATAAGCAGGGGTGCAAGCGAAAAGAATTCGCTTTCAGACAGGAATTTTGCAACTATCTGAAAAGGAGCGTGATTAAAAGATGTTAATGAGGATAGGGCTAAAAAGACTCTAACAATTTGGGAAAATTTTGCCCAAATGCCCAAAATTCGCCCAAATAATTCCCATTTTGATGATGAAATAGTTATTTGCTCAGTTATCATTGCGATACATTAAGAATTAAAGAACTCCAGAATTTAGCAGTTTAGCTGTTGTCAGCATATAATAAATAATGTGGAGAACAAAACTATAATGATGAAAAGAGACTTTACTATTGTTTGGGCAGACGTGCTACAACGGATAGTAGACGGCTTAGATAGTCCACCTCTTTGGCATGACTATCATAACATATTAGAACCGATTGAGAGTAAACAACCATTTATTCGGAAATATTTTAATGAGTCTGTCGATTAAAATAGGCAGAATCGCCAATACAGAAATAAAACATCATTACTTTTCAATCGTAATGGCAAAAAGATTACATTTAAAGTCTCCATATCTTGTGAAGAGAGTGAAAAGTCTGCAAGTAGTTTCTTATTATTTATAAATTCATTACATTTTTCATCAGTAAACAATAGACGCAAAACTCATGTTTGTTCTACACATATTATTTTTTCTGAACCAATATTTCTTTTCCAAGGTTTGTTACTTGGAATGTGTAGTTGTCATATTTCTCTGCATTAGAAGACACACAGTGTTATCTATTCTCAAAAAAATGTTGCAAATCTTCTCTGATTTTGCGCAAACAATAACAAAAAACAACTGATACTTAAGCTGTTACAAATTACAAAGTAAGTATAACTGCAACATGATATTAAAATGCTTTTGCATATATCTCAAATTATTCGTACTTTTGCACGACATTAAAAAAATAACAGTTTATGGATTATATTGCAGATTTAACAAAAAACCGGATCAGTACAGATGGGTCCATTATGGGAAAAGTTCATGACTTTAAAGTAGAAATGCGATTGCATGAGCAGAACAAATTGAACGTATATAAAAAATATCCTCAATTAACTGCCTGCGACCGAGAGGTAACTGTTTATGACAGGCACCATAATGTAGAGAAAAAGGTAATTCTATTTGGGTCAAATAGTTATTTGGGAGCCACGAATTCTAAAACGGCAATAGAAAAGTCTATTAAAGCAACCATAGAAATGGGTATTGGTTCTGGGGGTGTTCCATTACTTACAGGAACAACCAAATACCAAAATGAACTGGAAGAAAAACTGTCTAAACTAAGTGGTTTTGATGATACAATTCTTTTTTCGTCAGGGTATACTGCTAATTTGGGTGTAATAAGTGGCTTAATTCGCAAGAACAACTTAGTCATACATGATAAATTGGATCATGCGAGTTTATTAGATGGAACAATAATGTGTGGGGCAAAAATGCTAAGATACAAACATGGTGATATAAACGATTTAGAAGTATTGCTTTCACAGAATATTGACAAATACCCACATGGTATTTTAGTTGTAACAGATGGTGTATTTAGTATGGATGGAGATATTGCTAATATACCAGCAATATTAAATCTTGTCAAAAAGTACAATTCCATGTTACTGATAGATGAGGCACATGCCGTGGGGGTTATTGGTGAAAAAGGTGCAGGAACTCTTTCTCATTATGGTATAGAAGAGAGAGAAAATATAATCATTACAGGAACTTTAAGCAAAGCAATTGGCACATTGGGGGGCTATATTAGTGGATCACAAGAAATAATAGACTATCTTAGGATATATGCAAGAAGTAATATGTTCTCAACGTCCTTACCACCATCTATATGTGCAGCAGCGGAAGAGGTTATATCGAATATGTCAGGTACAGATATTGTTCAGGTATTAAGAGAAAAATCAAAATATTTAAGGACGCAATTAATTAAGGAGGGATTCAATATTTTGAATTCTCAAACTCCAATAATACCAGTAATTGTTGGTAATCCATACATCTTAACACAAATGGTAAATGAAGCCTTTTCTCATGGTTTCCTCCTAAATGCTATATTTCCTCCTGCTGTTCCTGCAAATATGACTAGGTTCAGAATTAGTGTAATGGCCACTCATACAAAAGAGGACATGGATACACTTGTGCAATTACTTGTAAAATTATTTGACAAATATGAAGTTAAAAGATATTCCTAGTAACTATTCTTATATATGGAAAGACTCTATTTCTGAGATTTCTGCTCAAACATGGGCAGAAATCTTTGGAACTTCTGTAATCAAAGGATATAATTTCTATAAAGCAGCAGATATAACAAGCTTCAGTAATGTTAGATTTCATTATCTGTGTATATATAATAAGAATAGAATTAAGGCAATAGTTGCATGTTATACCTATAAAATTGACTTAAAAGATTTATCAAAAAGTAGTGCGATTCAATGGATAATTAATAAAATAAGAAGGTTCTTTTTTACCGATTTTTTGTGTTTTAAAACATTTGTAATTGGTTCGTATCCTGCAACGTGTGAACATTTTATTGGTTTCTTACCCTGCTTATCTGAAAGCGAAAAGATAATTATATCAAATATCATTAATATCAGCATAAAAAAGAAAGCGCATGAAGAAAAGACTGGCATAGTATTTGTTAAAGATGTACGTTCACGTTATTATACAGAAGTAGCCTCCATATTAAGCTCTGATTATACGTTTGTGAGTTCATTTCCTACGAATCTAATTCCTATTATTACAACATATCCATATCCGATGGCACTTAAGAAAAAAAACAGAAAAAGGGTTAAGATTTATCAGGTGAAATTTAATAATTCATTTTTGTGGGAGGTGTCTGATGAATGCGACAAATATATACCTGTTTTTTACAAATTGTATAGAAACGTATTAAATGTTGCAAAAAATAAATTTGAAACATTAACAGAAGACTTCTATAAAAATTTATATAGAAATATTAGTCAAAGTATGTTTTTCCTAATAGCAAGGGACAAAAAAACGTCAGAAATACGGTTGATAGAGTTAATTATAGTTGAAAAGAACAAATTAATTCCTTTATATTTAGGAATAAAATATAAAGATGATGATACTAAAGTTTTATATTTGAATGTAATATTCAAAACGATTGAAATAGCGACAGAGAACCATAAGGAAATTGTTGATTTCGGACAAACAAGCTATTATCCTAAAACGATGTCTGGCACTTTTGCCGAAGACATATTATACGGATTCTATGCTCCTAATAAAATAGTAAATTATATATTGAAACACACAATCGGGAAAATTATATTACCAGCTATAATACCGAATAATGTTTATCAGAAAGAAACAATAAAGACATATAAAACTTATATGGTGAGTAACGGAATCAACATTATAAATATTTGAATCATTATGAAAACAATTATTGTGAATACTTTTTCTTTTATATCAATGTTTCCTTCATATAATACCGCTTATATTCAAGGATTACTGAAGAAGAATAACGAAGAAAGTAAAAATATAGATATTAATCAGATTATTTGGAATGAACTGTTGTCGAAAGAATTCATCTCTAATTTAAAATTTAATAGTGACATAAATAAAATACAAAAATGTCCTCTATGTTCATATTCAATTCTATCCAAAGAATCATTTGATCTACTAAAAGAGGAGATACTTCAAAATATAGACGATGTAATATCCATTTTTAGGTCTAATGAAATTTATATTTTTGAGAAATTGAAGTTTGCTTATACTTGTGTTCATAAATTGCAATGTCTAATTTATGCATCATTTGGTACTTTTTTTACATTTCACATGCCTTACTGGGCTGGACTTGGATTTGAATGTTCAGACGTTGAAGCTATTTATAAAATCGCCTCAGATATTGAGAAAAACCCTTTGATAGAAATAATAGAAAAAAAAGTTGTCCCAATTATAAGACAAAACGAAGTTCATTTTATAATAGAGGACATAATGTTCCCATGGGATATCATTCCTGCCTTAACGTTTAACATGATAATAAAAAAAGAGTTCCCTAATGTTCATATTAATTACGCTGGACTTGGATTTGATGAATTCAGTTTCTCTAGAATTAAACAAGGTTTAATAAGCAATAGTAAATTATTTTTCCTATTTGATAGTATTTTCATATATAGAAATGAAAAAGGTATAGTCGAACTCCTTCGCGGGGAAAAGATGGACGAAATAGATAATCTTTATTATATTAATAATGGGGATGTAATAACAAACAGATTAAACGAATCAATTCTTAATGACAAGAATATTATCCCTATATATGATGATATAGATTTTAATAAATTTTTTGTCCCTGAAAAAATTGTAATTGATCGCTTAACATACAAATGTTTTTGGTCAAAATGTAATTTTTGCAGTATAAACTCGAACAAGTTTGTACTGCAAAAAGGGAATTTGGATGAACACGTTCAAAGGGTTGTCCAGATTTATAATAAATATGGTGTGAACAATTTTTGGTTTCTTGATGAAGCATGTCCAATTAAATATGCAGAATCTTTTGCTAGTAAAATTTGCGAATCTGGTATCTCAATATATTGGTCATTAAGAACTCGTATAGATAAGAGAATAAAAAAAGATGTATTAATTCATTTATATAATAGTGGACTAAGAGAATTATGGCTCGGGCTAGAACATGTAAATTATAGGATATTGGAACTTATGAATAAGTCTGATTTTAATATGGATTATGGTAATATAGCATCCAAAATTCTGAAAGATGCTTCTGATATTGGTATTGGAATCCACTTTTGTCATATTGTTGGATTCCCCTCAGAAACAGATGAAGAACGGGAAGATATTCTTAATTTTTATAAAAGAAATTTGACTTCTCTTAAAAGAATGCCTTTTTTTACTACGTTTAATGTTTTTGGGTTAATGTATGAAAGCGTTATGTACAAAAATCCTAAGAAATTTGGCCTATATAATATAAAGCCTGATGATAATACTTTCTTTATGATTAAAGTTCCATATAATTCGAAGTACAATGACGAAACTTGTAATCCTGTAAATATGATAAAGTTAGGATTATGGATATCCAAATATACAGATGCAATTGTTCCAAGCAAAGGGCTGCAAGCAATATGGAATAGTATCTCAGATTCTCCAATGGAATTGTTATTAAAAAAACATTATAGATATAATCCTTTTATATAAAATATGATATGATGAAGTGGACAAAATATTATTCCGTTTGTGAACTACCAGAAAAATGTTGGGATAGAGTTTCCCCCGACAATATATGTCTTTCTTCCAAATTTATGGAAGTTAGCGAATCCACGAATCCACAATCAAAGTATATCTATTATGTTGGATCAATGGATGACAAGATTATTGCTATAGGTTTTGCTTATATAAAAACCTTCAATTTAATTCCTCTACTTTCTAAGTGGATTAATTCTGGCCCTTCTGTTCTTATGACAGGTACTTATGAAACTTATGGTAGGCATTATTGGTATGATAAAAAATATTTTAATGAACAAACTTTTATCTATGAATTGTATCGGATTATACAAAAAGAAAAAACTAATATTATTATATTTAGAGATTATGTACAAAATAATTTAGATATAACAGACTATACATTTTTCAAAAATAATAATTTTTGTTGGATAAAAAAATATGCCGTCTCATACATTAATCTTTCTGGGGATATTACTAGTCTTGATTTATTCCTAAAAGGCATAAAAAAAAAGCATCGTAATTTTTATAGAAAGATCCTTCGAGAAAGAGAATTGAATTCTGTCCACATAAACCATGTATATGATTATATGGAAATAGTTGAATATTTATATCCATTATATCTCAATGTTAACAATAAGGCAAAAGAATATCACACTCAACCTTTTCCGATAGTATTCTTTGAAAATCTAAAAAAGTTATTAGTTAATAATGTTCTAGTGATAACTATGAACGTGAAAAACAAAATAATAGGATTTGTTTTGCTAATTGTAGGAAAGAACGAAGTTATACCTTTCTTAATGGGAATGGATTATAATTATAGAAGTTGTTATATATGGCAAAATTTGACTATCGAAAGTGTAAGATATGCAATAAATCAGAAAAAAGGAAGAATAGATCTGGGCTTAACAAATTACGAAATAAAAAAGAGATTGGGAGCAGTAAAATATGACATTAATATGTTTGCGAGATTTAAGAATCCATTTTTAAACTTACTATTTAACAAATATCTCTCTAAATTAATATGAAAGAAAATATGTTTTACATTTGTTATGGGTGTTATCCATCTTTGTTTTCAAAAATAATTGCAAATCTTCTCGTAATAAAAAAAATGCCAGTAAACAAGATTATTGTTTCTAGGAGGAACATATCAATAGAAAACCATGAAATATCTGGTGGAAAGGGCGTGTTATTTCTGTTCAAACGATTTACGATTAGATATGTATTGTTTCAAACTGTTGTTGAATTAATATTGTCTATTGGATTAAAAATATATTTCAAGAAAAAAGGATTACATCTGTTTTCTCTAAAAGAATTGTGTAAACACTATCATATCCAATATATTGAAAGCAATGATTTTAATCGAGATGTTAACACAATTGGACAAATTGATGTATTTGTATCTATGTGCTTAGATCAAATTTTACGGGAAGACTTTATAAAGAAAACAAAGAAACTATGTATTAATATCCACCCGTCAGAGATACCTAATTTTGGCGGAGTTGAACCTATTATACAACAAGTAATAACAAATCAAAAGAAGATGGGAATTTCTGTTCATAAGATTACTCCCAATATTGACAACGGCGAGGTAATTAATCGGACATATGTTGAGATTAAACAATATAGTTATTACAAATTGATGTGTTTATTTATTATAAATGGCATCAAGCTTATAGAAGAATTATACCATAATAACTGGACGTATAAAAGTAAACAACAGATTGCTCTCACCTATCCATATAGATCATGGCCGACAAAAATGGAACTTCATGATTACGAAGCCAAACACAATTATATTGAATGGAACGAATTGATAAATTATAAAATATGGAATAATATCATAGATAAATAATAATATATATGTTATAGAAAACATAATAATGTTATCATTGTAGAAGATGAAAAAAATACATTATACTAATCAAATATCCAAACTGCATTTTGAGATTATTCGATTAAAAAGGATTGCGCACTATCATGTTGTTGCGGAATTGACATTTTTGAGTATTGCTCTTTTGTTTATAATTTTATTTTCTAATAACCATAATTATTTTTACTTTATTGGGATACTATTAGGAACATTTATTTACGTTATTATTCGGAAAAAAGATATTCGTACAGAAAGAATTATAGAGAATAAAAATAATAAAATATACGTCTACAAGAAAGAATTGTCGTATATTAACGGTGATTATTCTTGTTTTGATGATGGAAGTGATTATATAAATTTGTTTCATAATTATACTTTCGATTTGGACATATTTGGCAAAGATTCTTTATTTCAAAGAATTAACAGAACAGTTACAAGGGGAGGTAGAGATTATTTAGCAAAAGAACTGTCAAATACAAACCTAAAATCGCTAAACGAGATTTTAGAGAGACAAAAGGCACTTAATGAATTGAGCAATCAAGAAACACTACGCACAGAATTCCTCTCAATTGGACAATATGGTCAAATAGATACAGAGCAAATTCTGAATGTAATAAGTAGCATAAAGAAAAGGAGGATTCAACAAATTGCATACAAAAGAATAAAAACGACTATAGCATTAGTCGCTATCAGTATTTCTGTTATTTTATTGATTGGTTCTTTTATGGGCTTGATAAGTGCAATTGTTCCAATTGTATGGTGTATTACACAATTTCTATTTGTATTTCTAATTTGTATTCGTTCAATTCGAGATATAACATCAATTGTTGGGAATCTTTTGAGTCAAATAGAACCATATATTTGTTTAATAAGTATTGTATCCAAAGCTAAAGTCAAATGTAAAGAAAATATTTCCATAATCAACTGTTTGTCTACCGAAGAGAATAGCGCCATACATGCTTTTAATGAATTGAAATGTATCTTGGATTCTCTTGATCGTCGTGGAAATGTTATTGGAATGGTTATGTTTAATGCTTTATTTTTAAGTGATTTCTTTCTTGTTCAAAGATTTCTTCATTGGAGAATGTTATATTTAGATGAAATAGAAAAATGGATATCGGCAATTAGCCATTTCGATGCATTGGTATCAATGTCGACTTTCCAATATAATGAAACATCTTCTGTTAATCCAATTATAGTAGAATCGGATAAAGTTATTTATGAGGCAACTGGCATAACTCATCCATTTCTTGGTAAGAATGCTATATCAAACAACTTTTATCTAAAAGATAGACATTTTTATATAATTACAGGTGCAAATATGGCAGGGAAGAGTACCTTCCTCCGGTCTATTGGTCTTAACTACGTTCTTGCTAATTGTGGTATGCGCGTTTTCGCTAAAAAAATAAGAATATCCATTTTTTCTTTGTTTACTAACATGAGAACTACAGATGACTTGTCACGTGGAATTAGCTATTTTAATGCCGAATTATTACGATTGAAAAAATTAGTTACAGAAGTCAAACATAATAAAAACACACTAATTATTCTTGATGAGATCTTAAAAGGAACAAATTCAAGTGACAAATTAAATGGTTCTATGTTATTCCTTGAAAAAATATCTTTATTAAATGTTACAGGAATTATGGCTACTCATGATTTAGAATTATCAAAATTAGAAGAAACTCACCCTAGTCGTTTTCACAATTATTGCTTTGAAATTGAACTATCTGATGAGATTGTATATACATATAAAATATCAAAAGGGATAGCTTGTAACCAGAATGCTACGTTTATGTTACAAAAAATTATTCAGGAGTGTTCAAAATGCGATATTTAAGAAATCATTTAGAAATACCAGGGGAATTATTATATGATAATATGAATTGACAAATATACATATAAGGCTAACAAATGCAATATCTAACCCATTGTTAAGGCTTTATGGCTTAAGTGGCTTGATTTTTGTGCCGTCTTAAACCATAAGTTATATTTTAAAATACGAAATAAATGCTTTCGGTAGTTGATGAAGAGAATGTCAGTTGTCACTGCGCTGTTTAGGAACTTCAATACCATGTAACTTCATTTTCTGAAACAAGTTTCTTCTGCTGATGCCAAGAATGGCAGCGGCGGGTTCTCGCCTATATCCGCATGATTCAAGGGCTTTAATTATTTTTGTCTTTTCCTCGCTCTCATCGTTCAGTTTCATAGTCGTGGGTGTTTCCGGCACTTCTTCAAGAGAAAAGGCAAGTTGTTCTGGCAGGAGTTTGTCGCAATCATACTTCTTAACCGCCAGTTCTATTACCCTCACAAGTTCACGCACATTCCCCGGCCAGGGATATGCCTCCAGTTTATGTTTGGCTTTACTGCTCAGCCTGCGCCTTTCGTCAAAGTGTTCCAAAAAGAATGTCGCCATTGGCACGATATCTGTCACAGTTTCCCTTAGCGGTGGAATATTGGCTACCTCCTCACAGATGCAATCCCGGAAATGCTGTGTCATTAAGCCCTCTCTGACGAGTTCATCGGGAGATTTGGCGGAAGTGCATATAAGCCTGAAATCTACAAAGCGCTTCTTACATGAGCCAATACGACAGTATTCCCCCGTTTCCAACACCTCTTTAAGCAGATTCTGTACACTCAAGGGCATTTCATCGACGTTCTCCAAGAAAAGGAAACTGTCACGTGCTTTCTCCAAAATACCGTCTGTTGATTGCACGGCACTAGCGTATGCGCCTTTCTGATGCCCAAAGAAATAATCCTCCACATGCTCCATCTCTGCCAATGCGCTGCATCTAACGTGGGCATAGTTGCCATAATGGAAGCCCTCCATTGCCATATAGTCCTCTGCCAGATGGCTCCTGCCTGTCCCGCTCTCACCAATGACTACAAGACGGAGATCCAGACCGACATAGCCCTTCAGCCTCTCATAAAGAGCCAGAAAAGGTTGGCTGTTGCGCCTGAACATCAGGCGGTTCTTATGCTTGTCACGGAGATTCTGCTCTTCCATGATGCCTTTAATCCTGGCATAGAACTTCTCGTCCATCTGCGGCTTGGGGATATAACTTTTGGCACCAAGTTCCATCGTCTCAATAGAGTTTTCCATCGTGCCGTAGTTTGTCATCAGGAAGAATAACTGGTGATACCCCTGCTCCCGCATCCAACGCAGAATGTCCGTGCCGTTCTTTCCGCTCTCATCATTCAGCATAAGATCGGCCAAGATTACGTCGTTCCTGCCAGCCCGTTCAATAAGCCACTTGGCTTTCTTGACCGTCTGGCATGCAACAGCCTCTATCCCGAAATCCGCCAATGTTGCGCAGACGGAATCGCAGTAGGATTTCATGTCGTCAATGACTATTACCTTACTCATTCCTCGTGTCCCGTATCTCCTTCGCCTTTGTGATGATGATTTTCGCCATCTTGTCTATCTCAGCCATATAGGACACCAGACGATTATAGGCGCTTATGTCTTTACTCCGTGCCACCTCCATGATGGG
>Ga0256405_10001728_pt1 | contig 56740 bp, 68 predicted proteins | sample RumenRJG_02DNA_FD_189096 | JGI IMG/M metagenome (GOLD analysis project Ga0256405, IMG submission 189096) | Bovine rumen microbial communities from Lethbridge, Alberta, Canada - RJG_02 | ecosystem: Host-associated > Mammals > Digestive system > Stomach > Rumen | place: Canada: Alberta... | reverse complement strand
AAGTGGAATTGATTCCTGTGATACAGAGGCTCGAACCAAAGGTGCAGGAAAGAATCAGCCTGATAACAGCACTGAAAAAGGAGCATAAAAAATGATCTATATGTCACGAACCAGAAGAGATCCGGCAATGACGGACGAAGATCGCACAGACGCGTTCGTGGAGCAGTTCTCCCCTTCCCGGTCTCTGGAGATATCCGGCTTCATGCATCTGCTGGTCGACTATCACAAGATATGCGGAGAGGTCATTTCACATCCGGATCTGACCGAAGAGCAGAGAGAGATCTACCGTAATGCAGGCTCCCTCGCAGGCTACGACCTGGAAGACCACCTCGATTATCTTACCGACGAGTACGCAGCGGAGGGCGTTGAGGATGGCCCGGAAAGGCGCGTCACCTCCCCTGCCCCCTTCCTTGCAGCGGGCTATCAGCACGGCGTCACCACCTATACGCAGGTAACGAATGATCTGCTTAGCAGCTCGGCATTCAGCGAAAAGGAACACGGCTCGGCCAAATCCTTTTACATGGCGGTCGGTCTTGGTCTTGCTGAGGAGCTCGAAAGACTGCTGCGCGATCCGGACGTATACCTGCAGAGACTCACGGAATACGCGGACAGGCAGGCATCTGCCCCCGATGAACACTGATAATTTTTCGCAAAAACAGCACTCTTGTTTTCCCAGAAGCGCTTGATATGTCTGGCCTGCAGCGATTATTGCCAAATTGGCACAAAACAGAGCCTTGCGGCAATGGACTCGATGCTCCTGCAGGGAAGCATCGCACACGAACTGATGCATATCCTGGCATAACTGAAGGCACAGGAATGGATATACACGAACACTGACTGAAGCGCACTGGAAACAGCGCGTATTTTTTTCGCAAAAACGCGACTCTTAAAATCTCCGTCTCTCTTGTACTGCAAGGGATGCGGAGATTATTGCCAAATTGGCAAAATTGGCAGCAACAGCCTTCAAACAAAGCATAACAAAAGGACAGGACATGGAACTTAAGGCGATACATATTGACGGATACACGATAAGAAGACGCGGGGGCGGTAGCCTCGAAAAATGGTATGAGAGCATCGACGGCGTCATGACATACAGGTCGTTCGCAGCGGAAGCGTATATCGGAGGCGAGTGGCTCCCTTGCATAATAAGCGCCAGGATCAGCGACACGGATCACCGCAAGATAGAAGTCCTCCTCACGTTCAGTGACGGTACGATGCTGTCCGCAACGGAACACAGGAGGGACATCCTTCCGGACGAATACATTCAAGCGAAAGGCAGGTACGGACGCGACAGGAAAGGAAAGGATAAGATGCAGCTTGCAGCATCGCAGAAATGACATCCTTAATTTTCCCGTAACGCCTGCGTTTAAAGGGCTGCAGCGATTATTGCCAAATTGGCACAAACCAGTGAAAAGGGGACTGAAATGGACAGCGAATCAAGAAAACTCATCGAACATCTGCGAAGGATAAGCAAATACGGAAAGAGTGAAATAACCATAGACATATACATAAGACACATAGCACCCGGCATCGGAAACGAGCGGATCAACCACAACCTTGCGGTAGCGGAGCTGATGTCACGGCTCGCACCTGAAGCGCAGAGTGATGCCTGGTACATCACGGGTCTTCTTCACGAGTTGCCGAGCTACAAGCTCGGAGGCGAGGATACGAGGCCGCAGATAATGGCAGCGCTCCTTAAAAAGGCCCGTACACCGACGGATATCACGACCTGCATAATCAACTACGGAAGAGCTACAGACCCGCGACGATGGAACAGCATGATGACAGCGCTGTGCTTTGCCGACAGCCACACCGGAGATGACGGGGTCATTCTGACCACGAAAAAGTGCTGCGAGCTGTACAACGGAATGAGGACCTGCAATGAATGCAGTTACGCAAGATTTAATCTGTCTTGCACAGGGCAGGAGCAGGCAGCTGAAGCCATCATAGAAAAACTGATGCGCGACCTTGATATAAGCGAAGAGAAGCGATTGTCCAATCAGCGAAGAAAGGAGGCGGCATATGGCTCAACAGAAAAAAGAGGGAAGGGAAGCGTGGCTGAAATCATATATACGTAAGCAGCGTCTGGCCCTTCACGTCAGTACGATCAGAAGATCCAGGGGAATGACCGTATCGGAGCTTGCGGAAGCGTCCGGCTATGAGCCTTCGATGATAAGAAAGATAGAGAACGGCAACATCCTGCCCGCGAAGGGAAAGGACAGGGCGCTTGCCGACGCACTCGACATCTCCCTGGATCAGCTCTGGGGAAGAAGAAGGAAATGGGAATTCTGGGATGACGGAAACCCTAAGCTCAACGAGAGCGAAAAGACAGCCCTTTTCCTGTATGCCCCGATAATAAAAGCACTTACCGCTGAGGGCAGAAGTCAGCTCATAGACCATGCGCTCACGCTCCTCAGGGCACAGGGAACCGTGCCAGAATGGGAGAAAAAGCCGGGAAGCGAGGACTAGAATAGTCGATATTTGGTTATATCAAATTTGATACAAGATCCAGGCGCATCTTATATCAGATCTGATACAACTGCCCGGCATCATCACGGAGCATATAATAGTCATAATTTGCATATAAAAATAACAGGAGAAAAGACAAATGCGAATAAAATGCACATTCTTCGAAAAAGAGATCATAGGCATCGGCATCTACCGAATCATCTACGAGACCAACATACGCATGGATGATTATCCGGCATGCGGAATGCTCAAGGACAAACTCGAACCGCTGATCCTGGAAAAGATGGGCTGCACAGTAGAGGAGGCGAGGGAAGACGATGCATACTCGCTCGACTTCATAGTACGGCGTAAAAAGGATCTCGGAATCCTTCTTCCCGGTGACAACTACTCGCTCGTAATAACGGCAGGGAAGTGCATAAAGCGGATGGAAAGGGCGTTCCAGATACAGGGTGACTTCTGATGAACGACGACAACAGGAATAAATACAGTCTCTGGGCGCTTCTTACAAGGGAGCGTGCGCCAAGCGAACGCAAACTGACAAAACGCGAGCAGATCGCCATAGCAAGAAGGTGGGCGATCATCTCATTTCTCGTCATCTACTCGGTCATGCTCGTCATCTACGAGACGATAGGCTCGGGCTCGATAGCCCCGGGCGTGACGCACGAAGGCTCGTATAATCCCATATGGATATTCTTCCACGGTCTTTTAAGAGCTCCTGCGACCATACTGCTATTGATGATTATCGCGGGACTCGTTGCGTTCGGCGTTGCGAGGGTCAAGATGTCAACCTTCGACCGTCCGCAGATAATCATAGACGAGGAGGGCGACAAGATCGTCATCAATTCGTCCATAGCAGCGGGCGGGATTCTGACGACCGAAGAGGAATCAAAGATATTCGATCTGTCCGATCTTGACCATCCTACGGGCATACCGATAGCGATAAACAAACATACGGATCAGCTCATAAACGTGATCCCGATGATGGAGACGGACGTACGGTATCAGCTGGTGAACGACAACATCCTGGTAGTCGGCCCATCCGGCATGGGTAAAACGTCAGGCATACTGAAGGGCGCAGCCGCAGCGCACGCTCTTTTGCACCACGGCAACCTCATATTCGACCCGAAAGGGGACCTGTATCCGGAGCTGAAGCCGATAGACATAGGCCTGAAGCGCAAGGTATGGCTGTTCAACTTCAAGGATGGAGAGCTGACACACAGCGACGGCTGGGACATCCTTAAGCAGATGCGCGAAGCGGACATCGACCTCGCCATACAGCTCGCCGACTCGACGGCGGAGATAATCCTCGAAAACGGCAAGAAAGAGTACTGGAATGACCAGGTCAAGAATCTGTTCCAGCTGCTCCTTTTATACGTAACGCAGTGCCGTACGTTCGTGCCGACCTTCATCAAGAGATCAAGTGATGATTCAGACATGAGCGACATGGACATAAAGAGCTACCGCAATTGGCGCGAGTTCATCAAATACGTCATATGTTCGGCTGACGAGCTGAAGAATTACCTTGACGCTGCAATGGAAGACGAGCACGACAGCGAGATCCTTGAAAGCTATTACACAACATGGACTGAGGACAAGAACTACAAGCAGATCAGAGCCTCGCTTTCCAGTGCGCTCGACGTTTTCAAGTCGCCTGCAGTAATAGACGTTCTGAGTTCAGACGAGATAGACATCGACGCTCTGGCTGAAGGCAACGCTTCCATCTACGTTGCGTGCTCCGGCAGAAAGGAGACATACATACAAGTGCTGACGCTTTTCGTCAACACTGTGCTTGACCGTACGATGACGATAGCCGAGCAGAACGGTGGAAGCCTCGACGACATGCTCTTCGTCATGCTTGAGGAGTTCAACAACCTCGGCAGACTCGATGCGCTTCCGAAGATCCTCTCGCAAAACAGGAGCTACCTCATAAGCATCCTGATCTCGATACAGACGATGAATCAGCTCGACAAGTACAACACGGAAAAGGAAGGGGCGGGCAGATCCTCGATACAGAGTGCCTGCGCTCTTCAGGTCTGCGTCGGCTCAAACGAGGGTGTCGGCTCCGACATACGCGGAGATACGGCCACATACTTCTCAGCTAGAGCCGGCTACAAGCCTATAATGTTCGAGCAGGTCACCGAGCACCGCTTCAAGCCTGTACCGGATGACATATACAAGTATTTCGAATGGGATCAGAACAAGAGGATGCAGATAATGCAGCAGCTCGTATATCCGCCGGACAGGATCCAGAGGATAACCCGTGATGAGATACTTCTTTCACCGGCAGGGCAGAACAACGTGATAGAAAAGAAGTACCAGTGGAAATGGCATCCGCTGCACGGCACGTTCGCAGTCGACCGCGATACGGGCGCTGCCGTCAGATTCCTTACGATGAAACACACCCCTGTACGGAAGGGCGGAAAGCAGTCCACGCTGTACGAATATGACATCCGCGTTCCGAAGGAGCGTGCGGCAAGACACGACGCAGAACTGTCCTCAAGAGGCAGGAGCGAGGAAGATTATCTCGCATAAATCTCAAAAACCTCAAAAATGTGCAAAAACGCGCAGAGGGGGATACAGACAAACGGAAAAATCGGAATTAGCATAAAGGTAGGCACGAGAAGCCTGCCTTTTTCTTACCGCTGAGAAAGGAAAGGAAAAATGGCAAAGAAGAATTCAGTAACGGTCAGGTTCGAGGATATGACGAAGGCAGAGCTACTCGCTATGTGCAGGGAATTCGGTCTGGAGGTCTCCCCAAGGGCCAAGAAAGACCAGATCATAAGCATCCTGATGGCGAAGACCAGGGAAAACAGCCCCGAGGAGGGCGCCTCGCTGAAAGGGAAGGGGAGCGCAAAGGCCACTCAGAAGAAAACCGGGAAGGCGGAAGCGCCCGCTCCTGAGGTGAAGGACGCATCCAAGGACGATACACTCTGGGACTTCATGCACAGCATGGACGGCATCCAGCCGAGGGTCGTCAGGAGCAAAAGGGAGATCCACAGGGAAGATCCGCAGGCTGCGGCATCCCGGGAGGAGCCGATATCCGAATCGGACATGAAGCTCGCCCAGTCAAGGGACGACGTATATTCGCCGCTTCAGGGCATAGTTGACGGATGTTCTTCGAAGATCCTTTATGTCCCTGACGAGAAGACCGGCGAAAAGATCCCGTTCGTCTACGTACGCGTATCCTTTATGGACAAGATCATCAACATCCCGACCTATGCGTTCTGGGACGATGCAAAGAATACGAGGAAGTACCCTGAAGACCGCCTCATATCCAATATCAACCACAGGATGGACTCGGTCATCGACTTCAACTTCGCATTTGCTCAGGAAGACAGACCGGGCTCGGGCCTCAAGTACTACGGAACAAGGCTCCTCGCGATGAAGAACAAGCGCGCGGACACTTGGTACGCAAAGATGACTGACGGAAGCTGGTACATGAAAGAAGGCGACATAGCTGAAGCAAGGGTCGCAGAAGTCTGGCCTAAGCATGTCATCCTCGAGATAAGCGGAGTTGAGACGGTACTTCACAGAGAGGACGTATCAAGGAAAGTCATCGAGGATCTCACCAACGATGATGAAGAAGCGGGCACGGTATCGCCTGTCGCAACGCCGGGAACCCTCGTGCAGGTTAAGATAACCGAGATCAGGAGAAAGCCGATGCCGGCTAACCTTATGGGCTTCGACTACCCGGTAAGCATCAGGGCCAGCATGGCAGAGCTCGAAGAAGACCCGAATGAGAAATATTTCGATGACTACACCAAGGGCGACACGTCGAGAGCGTTTATTAAAAACATCACGACCGACCTCGAAGATCCGGAGAACAAGACCGCATACTACTGCGAACTGCTCGGCAACGGCGTAACTGTCCGCTGCTACATGGCGGGAGGTCTGGTAAAGGCAGGAGTTGAACCTAAGAAAGGCGGTATCGTGAGGCTGCGGATCACCGGCAAAAAGATAACCCCGAAAGGCGAGCACTGGATCTACGGAGAGATCTTCAGAGTGGTCAAGGGCAAGAAAAAAGAAGACGTGGCATTCATGGTCAACAGATATCGCTAATCATTTTTTACAGAATACACGGAGGGAATAATCATGAAAGAAAGAGTAAAAAGCCGCATGGATCTCCTCAGAACGGAAGTAAAGCACGCCTATTACTCCCTTGCAACAGGAGACACATCATGCATCACAAGAGGTGACAGAGTGGCATTCATCATTGGATTCATGGCAGCCATCTTCATCATCATGACCAGCGTGTGCATGGCCGCAGGAGACGGGCTTATCGACTCCATCGGACAAACCGCGACCGACATCTACGGCGAGCTTGGAACGAATCTCATCAAGATCGCGGGCCTGGCGGCAGGCATATGCATCGTATGGTTCTTCTGCTGCACCAACGATGATGACGCAAAACGGCCTATCCGCTGGTTCAAGAGGATCATAATGGGCCTGGTCGGATTCCTCGTCCTCGGAGCATTCTTCAACTTCATTGAGAGCAAGACGGATGGAATGGGCTTCGATGACTACTACGGGAAATAGACCTTTACACCAAAATGCGGGGAGCACCGGACCGAAAGGCCCAGAGGTGCTCCTTTTGATTATTTCCACATTAAGGAGGTAAGCCATGCATTGGATAGAAAATGCTCTGGCGAACGTAAATATAGAGGCCCTGAACGATGTCCTCAGATGGACGATAGGGATCATGCGGATATTCACTCTGGATGTCGGCACGGATCCGAAAAATCCGTCCGTATTCGAGACTACGATTCCCGTAGCGAGCTTTCTTGGGCCGATAGCTACTCTTGCAATGATTATTGTCATATTCGGAGTGGCCCTGAAACTGTACATTGCGATCCTGTCGCCTTACGGCACATCGGAAGAACCGGCAATGATAGTCCTCCGCGGAGGAGTGGCGGTCGTAGGCGTCTACGGTGCTACCAGAATATTCGTATACATCGAAAAACTGTTCAATGAGGTATACCAGCTGTTCGTAAAAGCCTATACGGACGTAACGAATGAATATACAGACTCGTTTTTCGGAAGGCTTACGATAACGGAAAGCTCGGGTTCCTCGGGCGAAAGCGGAGCAGCGTGGCAATCTATAAAAGAAGGTGGATCCGGTTTTCAATCGGCGCAGGGAGGCAGTACGCAGGCCTTTAACCTGAGCATGCTGGGCGGCGAGAATCTCATAAATCCGGAAAACGCGACAGGATTTGAGGCAAGTCTCGGCATCCTCATACTGGAGCTGATAATAGGATGCACGCTGATCATCTGCTTTTTCAGGCTCGTGCTTGAAGTGTATGAACGCTACGTCCTTTTAGGCGTCATGTACATAACCTCGCCTCTGGCATTCGCAAGCATCGTGAGCAAGGACGCGCAGATATTCAAGAACTGGTTCCAGATGCTTGTAAGCCAGTACATACTGCTGTGCACTAACCTCATATTTATAGGAGGCTTTATAAAAGCCTGGTACAACATCATAAGTGATGCGTTGGACAATCACCCCGGATACATGTTCTTTGACTATCCGACATACATAGAGACCATGTTCATTCTCATAGGGTGGCTCATAATCGGACAGAAGCTTGACCAGCACCTGAAAGGCCTCGGTCTTTCGACCGCCCAGACAGGAGCGGGAATAATGGGAGCTCTTGCCGGGGGAGCGGTCCTTGCAAGAACTGCTCTGGGCGCAGCGGGCGCTGTTGGCGGAGGCGTCCATAGAGCCGCCACAGGGCAAACGATGACGCAGAGAGCGTGGCGCGAAAGGACCGGGATACCTGGAGCCATAGCGAATACCCTGTACGGGCCTAAAGGCGGCAAAGCAGATAAGAACATTTCCCGTGATCCTGTCGCCGGACCTGGAAAAGAGCGCATATCGGAAAGCGATTTCCCAATCGTGCCGGGAAGCGGCGAGCAGGGAAGCAAGAACCTGGCTGATGAGCACAATGCCGTAGCATCATTCAGTGAAGGCATTCAGAAAATCGCCGACGACCCTAATGTTGCGTATTCTGCCGGAGCAGACTTCTCAGACTTCAAGGCGAGCGAAGCACAGATCGTCAGTCAGGAGCCCGCATCCAACGGTTCTCCTAAGAGGGTAGTAGAGAGCGGAAACACAAGGGCGCACGTATATGGCGACTGGGAACAGGCCAACAGGGAACACCCGGAAGCCAAATCGCTGAAACAGCTCGATCTGGGCGACGGAAAGATCGCAGCCGTACATCTTGAAAAAATCAAATAACAATCACTAATAGATACAAAAGGGAAAGGAGGGGAGAGCATGTCCGGTGACAGCGGCAGATCATATCAGCAGGGCGAACAGGCAGCAAAACGCGGTCTTGATGCAGCCGGAAGAGCCGGACGCAATCTCGGCCGAGCCGGCAGAAAACTGGGCGGCGCTGCCGCAAAGGGCGGCATTGCCGTAACGTGGAAATTCTGGGCGATAGTCATCGGCATACTTATTCTCTTTATCCTCATGAACGCAGTTCTGTCAGGCGGTACGAGCGAAACATCTCTTGACGCGACAAATTTTCTGACCGCACAGGATTCGGAAGTGGTAAACGCACCGGAAAACGAAGACGAGTTCAGCTCCGTATATACCAAGAGGCAGTCCCTCAAGATAACGGAAGAGCTGGCAGCGGTTGTCTCAGAGGCAAAGATGAATGACCGTCAGAAGAGGGAAGAAAAGCTCCGCGATCAGCTCACGAAGAGCGGATACAGCGAGATAATCATCGAGTGCGACAGCGACAAGGGTGATGTATATGTCTGCAACGACGTTGGCGACGGGACACCGTACAGCGACAACCTTACGGGCGTCTCCGCGGGAGCCGGCGCGGAAAAGATCGCGCAGACAGCCGAAAGATTCGCATGGCCTGAGACCAAGGGCTCAAGCACCTACGATTACGATAAGGGAGGCCAGCCGACAGAAGCCTTTAGAAAAGCCTGGAAAAAATATTACAACAAGAAAATATATGACGCAGCCTGCTGCTGCCATTCGGCAAAGACCGTCCTATCCGATGTCTACGGACATAAGATGGGCGGTATTCTCCCGATGACGATGAGCAAGGAAGAGGCTAAAAAGAAGATCGAGAAAAGCATTCGCCACTCAGACTGCGAGGTCATAGAATGGGATGGCGATCTCGACTCTTTAAGAAGAGGTGACGTCTGCACTTACAGAAAAAGCCTGAACATGGGGCACGTCTACGTATACCTCGGGAACAAAAAAGCCGCACACGGTTCAAGGACCAACAATTACTTCATGCGAGTGTCCGGCATGAACAAGTCTGCAAAGACGAAATCGGGAAAGGCGTGGTACTTCATCATCCGTTCCACCGGTCCCGGGCCGGTATCATCTGCAAGCTTCTCGCCTGCGTCGGAATACACCAAGCTCGGCACGATCTCGCCGGACGACGGAGAGAGATATTCGCTTTCGCCTCCGTCAGGGAAACCTATAGCCCAGTCCTTTGCGTATACGGGCAGTTCATACGGCGTCGCATTCACCGATGGACCTACCACGGGAACATACGGGACCGTGCGCGGCTTTTCCATGGATGGAAAGGTCATAGAAGATTCGGATGTAAGCGCTGCCATATACCATGCAAACGCATCCGCTGTCACATCGGACGGCTCTCTTCTTGTAGCGGGCTCTCTCAAAAGCGGACGCAAGGACAAGGCGGTCGAATTCACCCAAGCCGGAGGCAAGTTCAGCAAGAAGGGAGACTTCAAGCTCCCCGCGGATTCATCAGCGCTTGCATACGACAGGGAAACGGGTAAATATATCTGCGCGACAGCGAACACCTTCCACGTTTATGACAAAACACTGAAAAATGAAATCGCTACCTTCAAGCGCGACAAGCACGATCAGTATTATCAGGATATAGGCGCAGGCTGCGGATACATATTCGCGTGCCACTCTGTCAAAAAGGGCGGTGCTGAAAAAGAAAGCGGCGAGAACTACGTCGATGTCTACGAGGAATCATCCGGGTCATACTGCGGATCATACAAAGTGGACTACGGCGAACTCGAATCAGCCGACGTGGTAAACGGCGAGCTGGTCCTCCTTATACACATCAAGGGCGACCATAAAAACTACATACATAAGACGGGGATAATCGTGTCGAGCAATCCGTATGCCAGCTTCAACGGCGGAGTCACTGAAAACGACCTTGACATCTTAAGCGCGTACTCGGTGTCTCTCGCCAACACGGCCCTTCGCTACGACAAGGACGGCGAGACGGAAACCGTAGATGATATGCTGTTCTCAAAGCGCTACGTGGACATAAACGGAAAGCCTGTAAAGACATACTGGTTCGGCGAAGATAAGGGCAAGATCAATTATGTAGGCGACCTAAAAAAGAAGGTCAAGGGCGTAAGCTACTACAAGGAGAAGACGGAAACAGTAGAAGCGGGCAAATCCATCAAGGTCACGCTGAGCGAGAAGAAGGCTCACGAACTGTGCGAGGAAATGTTCGGCGTGGATCCGAATGCCGAATATATTAACGCGCAGTCAAGACCGGGCAAGAAGACCGGCGAATCACAGACCGAAAAGCCTGTTGGGGACACGCAGAGCGCTTACGAATCGACACTGTCAGACGAGGAGAAAAAAGCGTGGTACCTGCTTCTGGTCAATAACGACCACGCGATGCCGGACGGCTACAGTCCGGAGCTTGCGAACCTCGATGCATCATACATCTCGACCGGCAACGCTGACGACGAAAGCAGGAACCGCGTCGATTCGAGGATCTACGACAGTCTGATGAAAATGCTGGATGCCTGTCGCGAGGCGGGTTATGATCCGCGCATCATATCCGCATACAGAACGAACGCAACACAGCGGACGCTTTACGACAATGCGAAAGACAAAAGCGACACGGCCGTTCCGGGCCATTCCGAGCACGAGTGCGGTCTTGCCGTGGACATAGTCGATGCGGATTCGCTCGACTGGACCGACCCGCTCGTTTCAGAGCAGGAGGGAATGCCGGCCCAGATGTGGCTCATGAAACACTGTGCGGAATACGGTTTCATCTTAAGATATCCAAGAAACAAGCAGGGCATAACCGAGATCATATACGAGCCGTGGCACTACAGATTTGTCGGAACGACAGCGGCAAAGACCATAACGAACTACGGACTCTGCCTTGAGGAATACCTCGGTGAGACAGGCGGCAGGGAGGAGGAAGAGAATGCCACTCCTGCAGCGGATGACGGCATCACAACCAACGCCGAGGTCATATACAGCCTGAGCGCCAACACGGCACACCTTCTATACACGGACAAGATCTCCAAGGAAGACCTGATCGGCAGCATGGGACTTTACCCGGGCGGCACGATGAATTTCCCGCTTCCGCCTAAAGACCAGTGCCACTGGGTACAGACAGATGTGTTCCAGTCACAGCTGTCCATAAGAGGTGGTCGAAAACATGACGGCGTGGACATCGGCTGCGCAACCGGTACACCTGTCTACGCAGCCTGCGGAGGGCTGGTGAAGATAGCTAAGAATAATTACGTTCCCGGCGTAGGCTACGGCAAATACGTGGTTATCCAAAGCGGCAACACCGAAGTCTATTACGGACACCTGTCAAAGATAGAACCCGCCATCATCTCGCTTGCCGGCAAAGGCAGCGTTCAGCCCGGCACGAAGCTCGGCGAGGTAGGAAGCACGGGCCACAGCACTGGACCGCACCTCCATTTCGAAGTAAGGGTGAACGGCGTCCCGGTCAATCCTGCACCGTACCTTGGAAACGGCATCAAGTAAGGAGAAACATCAATGGAAGAAAGACCTGTTTATTCATACATACCAAAGAACCTCACCATGACGGGCGGCATTCTGGGCGGTCCTATCGACACAAGAAGGGTGATAGAAGCTCTCATAGGAGCGAGCGTAGGGGTCGGCATATACAAACTGCTGAGCCCGTACATCCACTCCTCGATGCTTCTGTACATATGCGGATTCATAGGGCTCATCCTGTTTGCAGCCGGTCTTATCGGCGGAAACGGCGAGCCTTTGTCCGTATTCATCTTCAACTTCATCAATTACGAGCGCAGGCGCTATTTCGTGACGCTCCGTCCTCCTATGCCTGACTTCGAAGAAGACAGGAAGAAAAAGACAGAGGCATCACGTGGGCTTGAAAAGAAAATGCTCAGCATGAAGGGCCGCAGGAAAAGGAAGGGCGGTGATGCCGAGTGAAGAAGATAATAGCGGCAGTACTTATCATTATCCTGGCATTCCTCGGATTCTTGTGGTTTCGCTCGAAGCAGCAGGTCATAGCGGACAGGGAGGGAAACCCGCTCCGCTACACCTACAACGAGATAGAAGAGGAGGGGATAACAGGTCTTTTCGTGCATAACGCGGACGGCACGTTTTCCCCTGCGATTAGAAAGATGCCGAGCTATCAGGGAGCCACGTCCAAGGCGAGCGCTTCCCGCTACATCTGGTATGTCGAGTCCGACAAGGATATGGACGACCTGATACCGACGGTGACCAGTGACTCCGAGCTCGTGGTCGTATACAACATCGACGGAGACCTCTCCGGCAGCTACTACCTGGAAAAGTATGCCGTAAAAGGCTATACGATAGGAGCTCATATAAGGCTGGGTGAGGACAAGACGATGTATCTTGACGGCAAGGACCCGCTTGCGGGCTCGCAGGCAGCAGCAATGCTGGCAGAAATGTCCGAGAACACGGACGATCAGTACGTCATCTCGCAGATATCCGGAGCGGAGGCCCTCCCTATAGGCAATGTGGATCCGAACATGAACCTTCTTCTCGGTCTTGAGCGCGACAAGCTATACAAGATGAAATACTATCAGGGCACGAAAGAGAAGGAAGCGACATTCAAGGCAGACGCGAAGGTATTCCAGTCCGAGCGCTACATCCCTATATCCACACCATATCAAAAGACGTCAAGCGGCTATTTCATCGTGAACCTTCCGCAGAACCTCGCGCGCGGCTACTATTATCTGTCGGACGTGGGATTCTTTATTTACGACGATCAGGTAACACCATCAGGCAGTCAGGTGAATAAAAATGAGTAATAACGATAACAGTATAAATACCACGGATCTTCTCGCATCACTTGAAGAGAAGGCCAACGCGGAACTTCAGGAACGTGAGGAACTGCGCCGCGAACTGTTCAGCCGGAATCAGAGTCAGAACAGACAGAAAAATCGCGGATCTAAAAAGAATAAACAGAAAAGCAGGGAAGAGGACAAGGACACGCCAAAAGCCTCTGAGAAGCAAAATACGAGCGACCTGGAGCCATCCGGGAGCGTGCCCTTCGATGCGGTAGTAGGCATTGCCCCGCGTGAGGAGAAAAGGAAGCCAAAGTCCGATCCGAAACAGTCTGACGAAAAGCGCTCCCTGCCTGCCAGCGACTCCTTCGACGAGATGGCAAGCAGGATGACGCAGGAGATAAGCGCCCTGGCAGAGCCACCGAAGGAAGTGCGTCCGGAAGGACACCGTTCAGGCAAACTGAGCGGCAAGATCGCAGGGAAGGTAGGCGAGGAAGTAACCAAGGAGCACGCTGAAAACCTCATCAAGGAGGGCAGGAAGAAGGGCGGAGCAAGACATCGTGCGACCATCATTGTGCGCACGAAGGTGGTCGACACTGAAGGCAAGCCCGTCAAAGAAGAGAGCCTCCCGGAAGAGACACCTCCTGCACCGGAGCCGGAAAAAGGACCCGAGCCAAACAGTGAGCCGTCACGCCCGATGCTTTCCCTGATCCGCGAGGATACAGGCGAGGTCTACGACATAGACGGCGACATGACCATCGGTCGCCTTCCGGACAACGACATATGTATCCCGCGTCCGGACGGACACTATGTCACTGAGCATCATGCGAAAATCTACATAAGCGGCAAGGACATATATCTCGAAGATCTTGACTCAAGGAACGGCACATACGTGAACGATTCGAAGATAAAAAGAAAGAAGCTTCGTCCGGGCCACAAGATAGAGTTCGCAGACATAGTCTTCAACGTGATCGAAAGATAGGGTAGGGGAAGATGTCAGAGACGAAGATCTACACGAGAACAGACAATAACGGAAAGAACAACGAAGACTCCTTCTTCTGCGGAACGAGCGGAGACAAGACCGTCCTCTGCGTATGCGACGGAGTCGGCGGCACTGACGCGGGCGAGATTGCATCAGGCTATGTTGTCAAGGCATTTGAGCTGTGGCTTTCGGAACACGACCTCACAAAGATGAAGCCCAGGCAGCTGCACAGCGAGATAACCGAATTTGCGGAAACCATGCACTACGACCTGTGGGAATTCGCAGACGAGAAAGGGATGTCCCTTGCCACGACCTTCATCATGGCAGTCATCGGCAAAGAAAAGGCCGTGATTGAGACGATAGGCGATTCCAGGGCATATATCTGCCAGCGGAGATACTTAAAACAAGTGACAGTAGATCAGACGGCGCATATGTTCGAACTTGCTGGCGGTTATGCGGTGCATCCTCTAAACGTGCCCGAGCGAAAGAAGGGCAGCATACTGATGCAATGCATAGGCGGTGATCCAAATGAAGACGAGCCTCCAGTACCCGTTCCGGTGCGCTACACCATCGCGATCGATGAGCATGTGGACATGATCCTGTGCTCTGACGGGCTGTCCAACAAGCTGAACGAGCTGAACTTCCAGTCTCAGCTTCTAAGGAGGCAGTCAGGAGACAAGGCCCTTGACAATCTCATAGCACTCGCAAAGAAGAGAGGCGAACGGGACAACATCACAGCCATCCTGTTCAGGAGGAGAAAGAGCCGTTGATATTATAGCGGGCAAACTATTGCCCCCAGGAGGGGCAAAAACGGCCTGTCCGGACGGGCAAAAAATAGCCTGTCCATAATCAGAATCAGGTCGAAGCGTCACAATGTGCGCACAATGTGCAGGAATGTGACGGAGATGTGACACAGAATATAGATACAGATTTAGATCTCAGAGATAAGAGTCTAGACTTTCCCTTTTAAAGAGGGAAACCATAAACGTCATCACTGTCTAAAACTAACGGCAGATAGTGAGTAAAGGGATGCAATTTCGAACAGAAACACACTACGGCGAAAAAAACTTAATATGGTGCATGGAGCGCTATACGGATAGTTCCGTAAAAGAGGGACGGGAATATGCTGCCATCCTTAAGGCGATATATCCGGACATTCCCGCCAGAAGCTACACAGGAACGAATCTAATGAACCTGAAAGTGCTCTTTATGAGGATCCAAAGGGAGAATTCCGTAAGCAATGCCGAATTTCATTCCGTCTACGTGCCCCTCATAACAGAACCTCTTGAACACTGCATGAAAGATGAGTACGGCATGGACAGTGCCCTCTGGGGCGCATGGTATCTTGCGGAAGCAGCAGAAGACCCGTACGGAGGCATATACAGCAGGGTATTCGACGAATACGAGAGAAGACAGCTTGGTAGGACACTCCTTGATCCAAGCGTGGACGGAGAAGCGATCGGCTATGCGCTCTGCGTATTCGCAGGACTGACAGCACTTGACGCTATGAATGCGCGCTACAGGGATCTTCGCGAAATGAGAGATCACTTCGGGATAGGTCTGCTGCACCTTCGGGGCACATTTCCCAAAAGAGCAGACCGCCTCACCTCCTATGAGATCAGTCCGAGATATGCAGTGCTTCCCGGCAGGCTGTATCAAGAGCTCCTTGACAGAAAGGCATACATCGAGGAAAGCATCGAGTTTCCTGTTGAGACAGACGAAGGCGTCTTCCATAACGCAGGAGATCTTCCAATTGCATGCCGCGGCACGGACAAGACCCGTTTCAGCAGGATAAGCAGTCTTGATGCATACGCCACGGGTCTCCTTCGGGAAGATTTGGCATTCGATGAGATGAGAGCAGCATACATATCCAAGGACCTACTTTCCGACCCGGCAAGATATGCTGCGGAACGCTCAGCTGCTTACAGCACCGGAAGGCTCGACTACGGAGCGTGCCTCCACGCAGCCGGAATAGATACTGCCGTTTCCTCTTATCTGCTTGGCCACAGCCTTGGCGAAGAAGACAAGCGGTTTACGGACATAAACGAAGAGACACAGCTCTTTGATGCATACATAGACATTGACCGTTACTACAACTCGTATTTAAAAGACTGAATCAATGCTTAGACCAGGAGACATACTCGCAGGTAAATACAGAATAATAGAGCTTGCCGGAAAGGGCGGCATGGCAAAGGTCTGGCGCGCAGAAGACACCAACCGAAGGCTCGGACGCGAATGGGCGGTCAAGGAGATATCCAAAACGACCGAACTGTACAAGGTCGACGAGGAGCTGGCTCTCCGCGAGATAGAGATCATGAAGACGCTCGACCATCCGGCCCTGCCGAGGATAGTTGACGTCGTAGAAGACGACCAGACCATATGCGTGGTCATGGACTACATCCGCGGCCCCAACCTTCAGGTAATACTTGAGGAATACGGCACGCAGAAAGAGGAGGCGGTAGTCGCATGGATGCTGGAGGTGTGCGACATACTCACATATCTTCACAGCAAGAACCCGCCTATCATATACCGCGACCTTAAGCCGAGCAACCTGATGATCAACCCCGACGGACACATAAAGATCGTGGACTTCGGCATTGCCAGGGAGTATCGCGGAGGAGCGGACACTGCTGCCTTAGGCTCGGAAGCATACACATCGCCCGAGCATCACACGCAGCATACGGACGTAAGGTCAGATATATACACCGTCGGCTCCACAGCGTATGCGCTTCTGACAGGCAAGACGCAGAAGATGCCGCCGTACTACATCCAGCCTATAAGAAAGATCGACCCGTCCCTCTCGCAGGGGCTTGAGAAGATAATCCTCAAGGCCACCAACACGGACCCCGACAAGAGATATCAGACGGCAGCCGAAATGGCAAACGCCCTTGAGTCGTACCAGAAACTTGACGATACGTACATAGAAGGGCTGCAGAAGGAGACCTCCTCATACAGGCGCAGGCTCATAGCGGCGATATGCGTAGCAGTGATCGGTGCAATGATCACCGCGGCAGGGTTCATCACCGAGCAGAGCAACTACAATGCACTGGTATCAAGCACGGGCGGGAACACTGAAAGTACCATAGACAACCTGAAAAAGGCCATCGAGCTGAAGCCATCGAGGGAAGAGGCGTACATCGCGCTCATAGAAGCGTATGCGTCCGATGGAAAGTTCAACGAGACGGAATCCGAGGAATTCTTCGAGTCATACAACAGTCACGTAAGCGTGATACCAGGCGATGTTTCATACGATATAGGCGAGACGTATCTCAGGTACTACACGGGAGAGACCGACTCATCCGCAAGAGCGAAGCTTCTGACGGCAGAGCCTTTCTTCCGGGCTGCGGAAAAGGACGGTACGCATAAGGAAATCGCGTCAAACTACCTGTTCCTCACCGAATGCTACAAGACGTATGTCATGTCCGACGGCTCGCTTCTTACAGGAGCAGGCACAAAGGAGGATTACGAGCAGATGCTCAGGGCATGTACAGAATCCATCGAAAGCGCATCGAACGACAAGATGAGACTTCTCATGTCCGAAGCGACGATCGGACTCATAAACTCCCAGTGCGGCGAAATGAAAAAAGCGGGTGTTGAAAGGACGGACATAGAAAAGGTTCTCGACCTCGCATCGCAGGACGCTGAACTTACAGCATCAGCCGAAGAGGTAATGGAGACCCTTGGTCGCATCTACAGCCCGAAAAGGGAAGGCGCGGAGCCAAAGGAGGTGGAAGCTGATGGTTAAATACATCGGAATGGCAGTCGCCATCATAGGTCTCCTGCTCACACTCCTGGTATATCTCCTGGGACGGCGGAACGGGATCAGAGAAAAGCAGAAGGAACTTAAGCTCATCCAGAGCGAAGGCTATGTATCCATGCATAAGGCTGCTCCGGGCAAGAAGCTCGTCCTGACAGAAGGCATAAAGGCGGAGACTGGAGTAAAGGCCCCGCCGAAGAAAAGAGCTCTCCGAAAGGAGGCGAAGGAGATCCTCGAACTGGTCGAAAAGGAAAAGAAGGCTGAACGCGAACAGACGCCAGCCAGTGCAGCAGTCTCTAAGGACGACCAGACAGACATAATGGGTCCGAGAAAACGCAGCGGATCGAAAGCGGATACCTCGGCGGATACAGAGAAAACCGGAGTTCTTAACAGGAAAAGCCGCGCGCAAGACACCGACGAAACGGGCACATTGCCGCCGAAAATCAGCAGGAAAGAAAACGCAGCAGAAGGCAGCGATGGCACGGACCTTCTGATCCGCAGATCAGGGCAGCAGGAGATCAAAGAACCTACAGGCATCCTGCCCCGCAGGAAAAAGAGTCGGTCTGAAGACGATTCCACCGGGATCCTGCCGCCAAAAGCCGAGGCGCGCAGCGCAAAAGATCCTGAAGAAGACGAGGCGACAGGCATTCTGAAAAGAAAAGAGCCATCCTCGCGTCCGGATATAGACATAGAGACGGAGCCAACGGGGATGCTGGACAGGAAAAGGCCCGCGGATGACAGCGGAGAGACGGGCGTCCTGCTCAGGAAGGGCGATGACGGCGATGAAACAGGAATCCTCGTAAGAAGAGATGGGGATATATCGGACGGAGAGGCAACAGGCATACTTAGAAGGAGGTAGGATCATGTCAAGAGGTTTTTTAGCGGTAGCAAGATTCGTCATAGGGGTCGCATGCATAGCCGTGGTATTCAAGTTTCTCGGCATAGGCTGGAACGAGGTCAATTTTTTCCTTGAGAACATCAAAAACAGCTTCGAGATATTCAATGTATTCAAAGGTATCGCCGGCTGATTCATGAACTGTGCAAAATTTTCCGGGTTTCTCAAGAATTATTAACAAAAAGTCAAAATTTGAGCAAAAAAAAGCATCGGGAGTAACTGACATTTGCTTTTTCATGGGGTATAATGATAACATCTCCGAAGTGGGTGGAGCAGAAAAAGCCGATGCAGACAAGCATTGGCTTTTGCAGTTTCACGGGAGAAATCGCAAAAAAGCGAAACACAACAAAATATTTTCGCAAATTGTTTGACGGCTTCAACATGTTGTAAAACCAACGCTTACAGCCACTATATGTAGCGATATCCCAGATTTCTGTTTTTCAAATCGCTTGACTCACATCCCTCAAATTTGCATAATGCAGGCAAGAAGGAGGATGCAGAGCAACTAATGATCCTATCAAAAGAAAAACGGAGGGCTTCGATATGAAGAAGATCATAAGAAAAGTGGCGGCGATCACAATAGCGTTCGCTGTAGCTTTTACGACATTTCCGATAGCGACATCATCTTTCTCGGCGGATGCCTATGCAGCAACTGCCAAGAAGATAACGCTCAGAGCATCGGCTTCCGGACAGCACGGAGCAGCGCTTTCCTGGAACAAGATCAAAAAGCCGGGAAAGGGCTATGCCGTATTCCGTGACGGCTACGTCATAGCTCATGTAGGCAAAAGATACAGCTTCAGCGATTCAGGTCTTGCCGCGGCCACGGCCTATACTTATAAGGTGAAAGCCTACAAGACCAAGGTCAAGAAAACTAAGATGTGGTACAACAAGGCCACGGGGCAGTACCAGAAAAAGAAGCCTGCCAAGAGATACAGGGGAAAGAGAAAGACGTTCAAGAAAGTCACATACAAGTACAGCAAGGTGTCGAACGCTGTCAGCATCAGGACAGCAGCACCTCCAGCATCGGCAGTCACGGTTCCTGTACCGCAGAACCTTTCGGTGGCAGTTGACGGAACAGACCTTAAGATATCGTGGAGCCCGGTTGAGGGCGCTACGGGCTACAAAGTATATGTAGATAGTTATACGTTCGATGCGGACACTACGCTTGCATCTGACGGGATGAAGAAAAAGAAGATCACCGGTGTAACTGCGGGAACGCATACCGTGCAGGTAGCGGCAGTCAAGGGTAGCGCAATATCTGCAAAGTCCAACAAGGTAACGGCGACGGTAAGCGCACCGGGCGAAGAGGCCAGGGACGTAACCGATTACCTTGGAACAACAAGGCATATCGTAAAAAAGACAGATAAAAACGGAAATGCATACTGGGAAGATGATAATCAAGGTTCCTATCTTGATGCTGACCTCGCCAAGATAGACCGCACCATAGATGGCGAATTCACTATTAGCAGCGGCGAAGTCATGTGGCAAAGAAAAGGTGTGACCTTCATAAAGTCCTCGCTTAATACTGCATACGAGCGTTCAGCAAGCATAAAGATGTATAACGGTGACCCTGACAAACTGCAGTTCAGCTTTTCAAACACAACAAAGACCATCTCTACGCACGACCGGCGCAACAATCAGATAAACAAGACATTCATAATGAATGGCAACGAGTTTCGTCTTGTTGAAGAGCCAGGCACGTCCATTTCAAGCGGCCTTCACGGAGAAACAGTTGTGGAATACGCTTTCCCTAATGATGAAACAGTATGCGAGTGCGCCTGCACTGGCTGCGGCTTCACAAAGGGAACTGTAAACGTCACCATTTCATATGACGGGATCGGAACGATAGCAAACTGGAGTTTCGCCATCAATCCAGAAGGGGTAAAAGTCAATTCGGGTAGAGACGTCGATATATACCTGAGCCCGTTCAGGAAACAGTACTGGGACATTGCAATGGCTGCTATCCCTGAGATAAAGACTGGTGATTACGACAGAGACATGAATGTCGTTGCGAAGTACATCGAAGACAACTACACGGATCTGGAAATAGATTGCGTGATTGGAACGGCGATCCTTGAAACTTACAGCGTTTGCGCGTATGGCGTCTATGGATATAGTGGTTTAGGGCAAGTAGGCAACGGCTACTACGATGGAGACATAGAAAGCTCGATGCACTCAGCCTTCCATCTTGATAGTGACCCTAACAAATGGTACGAGGCTAACGGACTACAATAAAGGCATCGAAAACATAAGCATAGATAAATATCGCTGATTTAGGCAGGCAATAAAGCCTGCCTTTTTCATACACCTTCTTGTAGCCCTCCCCGGGACAGAGCGTTCCGGGAGGGGCACGCCGTTATTGGCTGGATCAAGAGGGTGTTTTGTTTTGCAATGGATATATGAGAGAAGGACGGCACAAGGAGGTTCAAATGAAGCACTTGGAAAAAGACAGAGAATGAAAAGGGGTAAGTACGTTATATGTGGAGTTTTTTCAAACAAGGAGTTATTTTATGAAAATCAAAAAGAAATTATTCGCTCTTCTGCTTGCGATGACAATGATGGTGACATATATGCCATCATTCGCATTTGCAGAAGCTGGACAGGAAGGAGATCCTTCAGTACCCGCTCAGACGCAGGTAGAGGATCAGGAAGATGCCAAGAATGCCCCGGCAGAGGACAAGGACAATACCGCAGCGACGGAACCGGAGCAGCCAAAGACAGAAACCAAAACTGAGAAGAGCACAAAGGCTGCCGGCGGCCCGCTCAGAGCAGGCGGTTCATATACCGTATCCTACGAGTATTCGACCAGCGGTCTTCCAAGTGCTGTAACAAGCACGCTCCCTACAGACAGCGACACCTACGAGGACGGCGCTACAGTAACAGCGAAGCAGCCATCCGAAACCGAGGTGGAAGACGGCGACGACATCTACACCTTTGACGGGTGGGACGCAGATCAGAAAACAATCAGCGGAAGCAACATCACATTTACCGGAACATGGACAAAGGCAGACGGAAGCGATGTCCCGGGCGGAGATGAAGATGAATACGAAGACGAGGGATCATATCCTCCAAATCCGCCACAGCCGGACAGCTATGCGGATGACGGTCTTGTAGAGATAATATCAACATCCCAGATCGGCAGTTCCGGTACACACATCGCCAATCTGAATAAAGGCTTCGGAAAGGGAGTCTGCTGCTATCATTCCAGACATTATGCCAAAGCAGGCAGCGAGGGATATGTAAGAGAGCTGACATCGTCCGATCCGCACTATGAGCAGATAAAGCGTGCGATGTACTGGGGCTTTGAGAAGGGCGATGGAGCCACGAGCCTCGGACACGCATTCAGCATCCATATCATGCTTTCGTACTGGATGAACGGCAACAAGTCCCTCACATCCGGCATCAAGGAAGGAACAAGCAGATTCAAGTCCGCAAAGGCATACTGCGAAAAGCTGTACAACAAAGGTTCTGTACCGGATAACTTCCACGTTTATGAGTGGGTCGGAATCGGCGGAGCTGCTTCCAAGCAGACCATGATCACCTACAAGATCATAAACGGCGGCTACGTGAAACTGGTAAAGCAGCCTGCAAGCACTTCGACCAACTTCTTAACAGAAGCACCGAACAACTACAAGCTCGCAGGAGCAGTATATGAGTTGTACACTGATGCAGCCTGCACCCAGAAAGCATATGATATAGATTACAACTATTTCACGTTCACGACTGATGCGAACGGAAACACTGCAGTTGTAGAAGTCGAAGCTGGAGACTACTGGGCGAAGGAAGTTACGGCATCGAAGGGATTCGAATTCGACAAAACAAATCCACGAAAAGTTACCGTCACTACAAACAATACTGCAGACAATCCGGCAGTTATCAATTCTGAAGAACCGCCGGCATACGCAACATTCTCGCTGGTATTGAAAAAATGGAGCAAAGAGTATGGCCCTGCACGACTTGAAGGCACAAAGTACAGACTTGCCTACTACGATGTAGACCCTAACACATCAGATGTGTCGGATGTTACGCCTACAAGGTCCTGGGATTACGAGGTGAAGGTAAGCGGAAACTCTGTAAAGATAGATTTCGCAAAAGATGCCCCTATTGCCTCGACTGGCGCACAGTACATGGTAAATGGCGAGATGGTCATTCCTTTGGGAGTATTCACCATTCAGGAAATAGAGGCGCCGAGAGGACTTGCTGTTGACCAGACGCTATATACAGGAAACGTAAAGCAGCCTTCAAATGGTGCAGCGGCAAAAAGCACGATGGAATCACAGGGCAAAATGACTGTCAGCAGCGATGGTACGACAGCCACCATAAATTACGATCTGGAGCACGAGGAGCCTGAAAAATGCGTCAAGCTTAAAGTTCAGAAAGTAGACGCAGAGACAGGTGAAGCAACAGCTCAGGGCACAGATAGAGACAACGTCAAGGGCTCACTTGCCGGAGCTGTTTACGAAGTCTACATGGAAGACAACACCCTTTCAGAAAACCCGAAGGTCGGCGAGATCGTAACTGATGAAAACGGCTATGGTGAGCTGGACACAGACAGCAGAACAAACAGAGAACTGATGCCGGGAAAATACTTCCTGAAAGAGGTTACGGCATCACCGGGCTACGTTGTTGACTCATTTGCAGAAGAAGAGCAGCGCAATAAATATGAAGAAGGACAGCATATCGTAGCAGCAAGAGCTGATACATCCTCAGACCAAACCGTCTATGAGTTTGAAGTCACTTCGCACGACACCCCTCACCACACCTACATCTCCAAGAGAGAGATCGGTGAGGACGGCAAGCCTGGCAGCGAAGAGATCCCTGGCGCTACACTGCAGCTGTTCGACTCTGAAGGCAACCTCATCGAAGAGTGGGTATCCGGCACAGAGCCGCACGATATCGTAGCGCTCCACGACGAGACACAGGGCCTCAAGGACGGGAAATACATCCTCCGCGAGATCACAGCCCCATACGGCTACGACGTTGCAGAGGACATGGAGTTCACAGTAAGCTCCGGAACGATTGAGAACCGTGTCGTAATGGTCAACAAGCCGCTCGAGATCGGAACGATCGCCAAGGACGGCGCCACAAACAGCCATCAGGGCGTACTCAGCGAAGACGCTGTGATCAACGATACCGTTAAGCTTTCTGGCCTCTATGAAGGCAGGACATACCAGGTAAAGGGAGTTCTCTACGACAAGAAGACAGGCGACCTTCTCAAAGACGCTGATGGAAACGAAGTTACGGCAGAGACAGAGCCATTCGTTGCCACAGGCGATACGATGGAAGTCGAAGTCAAATTCAGCGTAGACACATCCAAGTTCGATAAGGACCAGGCTGTAGTAGCATTCGAAACACTGTTCAGAACAGAGCCTGTAGATGTGCCTGAAGGACATCCGGAATGGCCTGAGGAAGACCTTCCGGTAGAGCTTGCTAAGCATGAGGACCCGAAGGATCCGGATCAGACGATCAACTACGGCGGAATCGTCGGAACAGTTGCTACAGACGAGAACCAGATCAACCACAACGTCCTCGGCGGACCAAACACTGTGATCGTAGACACCGTCGAATACAAGAACCTCTCGACAAAGGAAACATACACCATCGAGGGAGAACTCTTCGACAAGACCACAAATCAGTCCACAGGCGTAAAAGTCAGCGTAAAGTTCACGCCGAAGACCGAGTCCGGCACGACACAGATCAAGTTCACGCTCGACTCAACGGCTCTTAAGAACCACGACCTTGTTGCCTTCGAAGGACTCTATCTTAACGGCACGCTCATCGACGAGCATAAGGACCCTAACGATCCGAAGCAGACGGTACACGTACCTGAGATCGGAACAAAGGCAGGAAAACCGAGCAAGAAGACCGTAAAGGACACTGTTGCATACAAGGGACTTATCCCTGGACAGACATACGTCATGAAGGGCTGGCTCGTCAATAAGAAGACAGGCAAGAAGATCAAGGGATCTGATGGTTCCGTCACATTCACACCGAGCGAACCTAACGGTTATGTCGTTGTCACTCTGAAGCTCAAGGGCTTCAAGGGAACGGCTGTCGCATACGAAGAGTGCTACATGACAGGCACAGTCGACGGCAAGCAGAAAGAAACAAAGGTCGGCGAGCACAAGAACATCAAGGACAAAGCTCAGACGATCACCGTAAAGGGTGGAAAGAAGGGCACAAAGAGCCCTGACACAGGCGACAATCTGCCGCTTCTGCCGCTTGTCGGTTTCGCGGGATCACTTGCAGCACTCCTTGCAATGATCATCAGAAGGCTCAAGATGAATAAATAGTTCACACCCAAACACTTAGGGAGGCATACGCCTCCCTTTTTGGCGGCTACGGGACTTACGCAGTTCGACTCTGCGGGCCGCCTTGTTCTTTTTCAAAACTTTCCTGCTGCAGGCAGGAAAACAGGCGGGCGGTGGCAAATGCGCGCATTATCCCATATTCAAGCTAATAATGCGAGAAGATTGTTAATACTGCTCTTGCCGTCGCCCGCCACCCCCAACTAAAACCATCAATCCAGGAAAGCGAAAGGATAGATCAAAATGGAAGACAACAAGGAACTTAAGGAAAAGGCAGCAGTAGCTGCCGATGCAGCCAAAGACGCTGCAAAAGAGGCGGCAGACACCGCAAAGGAGACAGTAAAAGAAGCGGCAGCAAGCGCTAAGGAAGCCGTAAAGGAAACAGGCGAGAAGATCACCGACGCTGTGGATAAGGCTGACGATGTGATATCACCTCAGACAGTAGCGCAGGGCGAGGACAAGATCACGACAATGAATAAACACGTCTTTGTGTGGGTCTTCACATGGCTGCTTGGCGGATTCGGCATAGACAGATTCATCCGTGGTCAGATCGGACTTGGCATTCTCAAGCTGCTCACGGCCGGAGGCCTCGGCGTATGGGCTCTCGTAGACTGGATCATTGGCCTTGTAAAGGTTTACGGCAGCGCTTTTGGAAAAGACGAGGAAGTCAGGTTCATAAACGGCAAATACGCTAAATAGCAGCGCCGACGCATAGTCATAACAATATCGTCAGTCAAGAAGGGCCCTATAGAGGCTCTTTTCTTGCAAACCAAAAAGAAGAAAGAAGAGTAGATTGGAGTCATGAAAGAAAAATTCAGCAAGTTACTGGCAATGCTGCTCTGTTCGGTCATGTTATTTGCGCCTGCAGCAGCATTCGCCGAAGGAGAAGACGGCGGAGGGGATCCACCGGCAGACCCGCCCGAGGTCACATATCAGCTCACGGGAACGGTCTATCAGTATGCATTCAGTTCGTCTGAGAGTTCCGGAAGCCCGAAGAGCGGAGTCGACGTAGTCATTAGTCTCGATTCGGGAACGGCCACGGTCACATCAGGATCGGACGGAACATTCACCTATACGTTCGAGGACGATTCGCTTAGGACGGACAACGGAAAGTACGACTACAGCATCGATGCGGATGACGAGCACTACGCTGCATCCGGCAAGATCGAAGAGGGTACGACTGACGAGCCTAAGGAGAACAAGATATACATCCGCGAGAGATACAACCCTCAGAGTGCTGATTACAAGTTCTCCGAATCGGATAACGTAAAGAAGGTCGGGAACACTACCTGGGTGAATGGAGCCGGCACATATACCATCGAAGGAGCAGACGGCAAGCAGCTCGCGAAGATCCTCGACGGCTCTCCATCGGATTCCATCGACATAACGGTATCTGACAGCGGAGCGTTGGAGCCTTTCTGCGTATTCGTTAACGGATGGTGCTCCAAGATGCTCGTCGGCGAGAAGGTCAAGATCGACCACGGCGCACCTGAGGTGAACTCCGTTTCTACTGAAGCAGCCAACGGCAACACCTATGTCAAGGAGCACGGTGTTTACGGCAGGGAAAAAGCCGAGCTCATACTCACAACTGACATCACAGAGGAAAGCGGGATCAAGGAAGTCTATCTCTACAGCACGGTAGGCGATGAGACAAGACGCTATGACACGACCGCAGTTTCCGGCTCATCCGGCAAATACAGCGTTGAGATCGCTCTTCCGGACGAAGAGACCATAATGGACGCGCAGCTTGTCAAGCTGGTCGCCGTAGATCTCTTCGGCAATAAGTCCACCGATGTTCTCATCGCGCAGACGGAGGAAGGATCAAGCGTAACGCTTGAAATGATCGCGCCTGTGATCACAAAGAGCGAGTCGGGCAGGAAATCGAGCTACGGCTGGTATTCTGAGATGCCGACGCTGACAGCAACGGCTACAGACGAGCACTCGGGGCTCGCTTCCCTCAAGATATCCGGCGAGGGCTGCATGGTCGCAGAGGAAACCTACACGGACAAGGTAAATGAGCAGAAAACAGTCTCCGGCTCTGCAAGCTACTCAGAAGAGTCCTCAAATGGTTCATACACATACACCATTGAGGCAACGGACAACTCCGGAAATGTCGGGACTGACACCTTCAAGGTGAAGATCGACCTGGAAAAACCTTCTGTTGATGTTGACGGGGTCAAGAATGGCGAGCACTACAAGGACAGCCCGAGCATCCAGATTTCTGAGGACGAAAAGTATTATTCGGAGGCCGGCAACCGCATCTTTGTCAAGGTCGAAAGAGACGGCAATGCTGTCTACGATAAGACTTTCACCAAGACTAATTCGGCATCGATCCCGACATCGACATTCGACACTGACGGGAATTATAAGGTGACCATCTACGCGAAGGATGCTGCCGATAACGAGTCGGACAAGGTCACATATACCTTCGTCAAGGATTCAACGGCTCCTAAGGTTTCCATAAGCGGTGTCAAGGACGGAAAGTTCTATAACAAAAAACAGACTGTTACTGTCACTGTAGTTGAGCACAATTATAAGACGGACAACGTGAGCATAAGCGCTGTAAAGAAGCTTGGCGGAAACTCCAAGAGCTACAGCTTCCCGTGGAGCAATACGGGCGTTGAAAGCGAAAGCTCAAAGACCTTCAGCGAGACAGGTACTTATACCATCACCGCATCCGCTACTGACAAGGCGGGAAATAAAGGGGGCCCTAAAAAAGTCACCTTTACGATTGATACAAAAAATCCGGTCATCGAAATTACGGGTGTTCGCGATGGCGGAGTGTACACCTACGGACAAGGATTAAACCCTGGGGCGAAGGTCACAGACGATTATCTCGCTTCCAAGAGCATTTCCTTCACCAAGGGAGGCCAGCATATAGCCAATCCTTCTTTCGAGCAGATAAAGGAAAATGACGGCTTCTACACCATGACGGTGACCGCATCGGATAAGGCAGGCAATACGGCCAGAAAAGAGATAAGCTTCGTGGTGAACCGTTTTGGATCCTGGTTCGAGTATAATGGTGCGATCAAGGATCTGCAGGGCAAGGCCGTACAGAATGTTACAGCTGACCTCATCGTTACCGAGCACAACGTCTCAAAGGTAACAGATTCCAAGGTCAATCTGTACAGGGACGGCAAGCTTGCTTCGACTGGAACTACAACAGCAAACGAGGGAGCTGCCGAGAACGTCTATACACACACCTACAAAAGCGGCTTGTTCGAGGAAGAGGGCGCGTACGAGATCAATGTCATTTCAAAGGACGAGGTCGGAAACGAGATGGATTCCGAGACAGAGAACGGCAAGGTGTTCTTCTACGTGGACAGAACTCCTCCTAATATCACCGTCGACGGCATAGACCCTAAGGGCATCAAGGCGGACAAGGCGACACTGACGGTCAAGGCGTCAGACCTTCTTTCCGGTGTTGAGAGTGTAGGCGCTACCGTTGATGGTCAGCCTGTAGCCCTCACGGAAACAGGCAATGACGGAGAATGGACCCTGTCGCTTGGCGAAGGCTTAAGACAGTCCGTAAGGATCGTCTCCAAGGACAAGGCAGGCAACGAAGGCGTCTTCGAAGACAAGGTCTCCGTATCCGCAAACGCGTTCAAACTGTGGTTTGACCGCATAGGCAAGTTCCTTCTTGGAGGACTGCTCCTCCTCGGCATTCTCGGAGGGCTGTTCTTCTTCCTGATCGCAAAGAGAAGGAAAGACGACGAAGAGGAAGAAAAGCAGAACGAATAGCCTATAAAGACAAGTCGTTACGACTTGTTCTTTCCTTTCACTGGGGCGCTCCGGCGCCCCGGCACATGGCGGCACTGGTATCATGCTTCGGTTCGATTCCGAAGGGCGCCTGTAAAACTCCAATTTACATATCTTTTTTCATTTGACCTTCCCGGGGGGACATAAAGCCCGGGCCAGCGGGATTTATGTGTTGTTCCCGCTCTCATTCTTTTACCCTCGCGCGGAGAGAAATCTTCCGCGAGGGCTGGTTTTTTCACATCAAGGATACAATTCACATGAATAACAGATACACAAAGAAAAACCTGCGACACCTTCAGGTGTGCGCGATCTGCATTTCGTTATACGCAGCCGTTTCTATAGCAAGATTCGCCTTCGCCTCTCTCAAAGGCAGAGAGGTCGATTTTTACACCCATCGGACAGAAAAGATGCTGGCCTCATTCAGCCCGGGCACAGATAGGAAGAACAGATGGAATTCATTGACCTGTTACACCGAAGAAGACCTTCGGAAAATGGGAAATAACAGGACTGCTGCCGGGAAGGCTCAGGCAGATGCCAACTGAATAGAAAAAAAGTAAATAAATTCTAAATTGTCGATAAGAATCTTAAGCACAGAAAGACTATCGAAATACGCTAGGTAAGCGCTATTCGCAATAGCAAAAGGACAAAGAATAGCAATGACAAGACCTACCATCAGCCTAAGCTTCAATCGGTAGTCTTTTTCTGTACTTATTTTTTCGTAAAGTGCAAGCAGAGAGGACATATCATGAATGAAAATATAGTACTTGGTATTTCGATTGCAGTAACGGTAATAATACTCCTGCCATTTGAAAAGGCCGTAGCAAAAGCATTATTAAATAATATCGTAGAAAAAGAAAAGCGGCAAGAACGGATAGACAACGAAAAATCTTCAGACTAACTGCAACAAAAACACTTATCAAAGAAAATGCACCATTCTGACTCTTCAGAGTAAATGCATCAAGAATGTTGCATTTAATTTGCTAATTCAATATTTTTATTGGAAGGAGCACACTATGTCTCGCAAGAAAAAGAAGCTCACAATAAACAAAAACAGTGTAGTTGATTACAGGAAACATCTACCTAAACATGAACGGAAGTCCATTAGCTCTTACATGCTTGTGGAGAATTATGTAGATAGAACAAAACCTACAATAATATTTGACCCGAAAGACGAGCTTTTTTCAAAGGTGGAATAATTTATACAAGTCTGCAATAATTGCCTTAAAGGCAATCCTCTCAACGAAATAAAAGGACATATGTGAGTTATGAAAGCAGACAAGAGATGCTTCTGTGGAAGCAGAAAAGCGCACAGGTTTTGTCATTACGATGTTGCACAGAACAGCATATATGCAAACGTATACAGAGAGTACCTTCGTCTAAACAAATTCTGTAAAAACAAAGGTGTCGGTAATATCTGTATTGAAAATTGCTGTCAGTGCTGTAATGATTATTTTTATGTTTCTGAAAACGAATTTTTATTAGTTTTAGATTACATAATCCGTAAAAATCTGGACTTGGCATCATATATTTCCAAAGCAAATGAATACCGAGGATGGTTTAGTCAAGCATATCCAAGCGAGTCTGCAAAAATTGAAAGTCTAATGCCTTCGTACATAGGAAAGGATTCCTTCACAAGAACGCAGGAATATTTCAATGATGAAAACATAGATCACGCTAGGCAATGCATATTTTTAGAGAGTGGTACTTGTAACATATATGAAGTTAGACCGCTATTGTGTCGTGGCTATGGCAGTATATTCCCATGCAGACTTTTGGACAATAAAGATTTAAGGCCGGAAATAGACTTAGGTGCAATATCTGCAAGAATTCAAATGATTGGTACTGACGGGGATATAATAAACAAAAGGCCGTACCCAATGTTTTATTGGCTGTCGGAGTTCCTTAATGAAAAGTACAGAGATACAACGATGATAAAATTGAAAAAGTTTAAAGAACTTTCAGAGAAGGACTATCAACTGTTCTCACTTCGCAGAATATAGACTGTCACTACAAGGTAAAAAAGCAAGGAGTGAGTCTTTTTTTCCCCTGGAATTCATCAACGCCGCCGCGGCTATCTAAAATAGACGGTTGATTTGCAAAAGAATTTGAGTTGCGGAAATACTGCAGCTGTTAAAAAGAAAGTTGGTAAAACTGACAGAAAAGCAGTTGCGGAAAATCTTCCACAATAAGATAGAGAGTTGGTGAAGCCAAAAGAATAAGGTCGCCTCGTTGTGAGACGGCCTTTTGGTTTGTCAGAAGATCTCATCAAATCGGTCGAGAAGAACGCTGATGTCTGACATGTCGCCAGTAAGGTAGATGACTTTGCCAAACAATGACAAAGGACCGATGTAGTCCATCCTGTAAGGATCAAAGTTTGTAGGCGGCTTTTTCCTGGCTGTTGTCGGCCCCTTATGAGCCTCTGACCAGTATAGTGACTTGGCTCTCAGGATCTCGAAGGAGTAGCCGCGTCCAACACCGTTGAGTTGCTTTACAAGAGCGTTTACTATGAGTGGCCTGCTCCATATATAATAAAACAAGCGGCAGTGTGTCGAAACACGCAGTTTCAACGGCGTTGCGTTTGACAGATACGGACTGCAAAAGTATAATATTCGTACAAACTATTAAGTTTTACTGATTTGTGATGTAATCAATCACAAATAACAATCGCGCCTAAAGATAGCGGGCACGAAGTTACAAACCCGATTAGTCGGGGAATTTAAGTTCTACATAGGGCACGACCCTGATGATGATATATTCAGGGCAGCCCAAAAGAAGGCCTCCCTGTTTATATGTATTATTCACAAGGAGGTGAAGGAGGAAATGGTTTTATTTCATGGAACCAATGAGATTGGTGCAATTAGTATTGTCGAGAACGGCATCAATCTCAAAAAAGGTCTAAGTTTTACTGATTTCGGAAAAGGCTTCTACGCAACAAAAGACCCCGAATTTGCTTGGAGCTGTGGCAAGAGAAAGCTGGATACCAGAACAGAGTCCAGAATCGCTGTGATAAAATTCGAATTCGACTTGGACGCTGCCAGCCCACTTATAAGATTGTTTGACCCAGCTAACGGTGGTTACAATCTTGAATGGGCACAGTTCATTGCGAACAACAGGTGCGGTCCAAGCTATGTCAAAGCTATAGGTGCGACAGATCACAATTTGGATTTTAGATATGCTATTTGTAGAGGCAATACAGCGGACGGAGATGTTACCGATTTCACGAAAAAGCTTTCTAAAGAAAAGCGGCCTGTGAGAGTGGACGAAGTCAGCATCTTTATGCGAGACCGCAGACAGCAGTATCCAGAGCAATTCACCTTTCACACCGAGGAAGCATTGCGTTATATCAGTAAAATTGAAAGAGTCATTTAGAAAGGAGGCAATCATCATGAAACTAAATGAATACATAGGCGATGTAAAAACCAGCCTAATGGACTCATGGGGCATGAGTAAAGATGCAGCAGAGAATGCGGTTGTTAATTACAACCTCAAAGAGCGCATTGAGCGTTGCCCCCTGATTGCATCGCATGACGATCCGAAATCCATCGCTGAGACAATCGCTAATGACTACTCGACAATTTAAGTCTATAGCCCCTCACAACGAGGGGCTATTTTCTTTTTCTTCTCATAAAAAGGCGTAATCACGCTTGAAGATGCCATGAATGAAGTAACTGATAAAGAACTATTCAAGCAATATCTTCAGGACAATGGATTTGCCGCATAAGTGTTCATAACCGCTTCAAGGACGTTGATAAAAGCCCCACAAAGCTGGGGCTTTTATCGTGACACTATTTCAAATCATCTGGAGTAAGAGCGTCGAGTATGGCGGCAGCTTCCTCCGGCGTAGGGTCACCTTCATAGATCTCGTGGAAGAAGCGTCCATACATGTCATAAACCTTCTCCACTATCTCATGCTGCTCAAGCGACTCCGCCTTCTTCATAATGACAACGATTTCACGCTTATGAGTCGTTGTGACTTCGCCGGCGATAATGCGTTGCTGGCGTTCCGTGAACGGCATTCCTTCATACTGCTTCTTATCTGTAAAGCAGGAGCGATGCGAACCATTTAACGCTCTTCCCGATGTGTTGATGCGCATGCCTTTGTGCGGATTGCCGCAGCTTCTGCAAAAACCCTTGTATGACATGGTTTGGACCTCCTCTTTTTATAAACTTCTCTACGAGAAGTTTACCCAGGATCCATCAACTTTGTTGGTGTTTGAAATAGTTGAAGCCAATCTTTCTCAAAACAATTTTTACAAACCGAGGCGACATCGTTAATTAAACTACTACCAACTGTCTATTTTACATATCCGCCGTCGCGGATCTGTTGACATATATGAAATATATGCTAAACTGTTATTATGAATGTAAAAAAATGCACATAAAAGAGCAAGGGCGCTCGTAAAAAGAGAAATGTAGCATGGAAGAAGAGAAGAAGGATACGATCCGTCTGTGCCTCAACCTGCCTTTGATAAAAAGGGAAATGGCACGCAAAAGAATGTCCAAGAGGGATCTCGCCAGCAAGATCAACAAAGACCCTCACGCCATCAGCAGATACTTCAAGGAACCGGATAAGGTCAGGTTCAGTACAGCCTGCGACATAGCAAAGGCCCTCAGTATGGAGCTGGACGTGACATATGAGAATCTCATAGTATATGTGGACTCTGACGAAAAGTACAAGCGGATAATATCCGACGGAAGAGGATACGGAAAGGGAAGAAAGAAGCGCAATGACCGATCTTGAATGGGCCATAAACGAAGACGGCAAAATCGACATGGCACTTTTCGCACTCGATAAGGAGACAAAGCGAAGGGTGCTCAACGTCATCAGCAACTACTATGGAGACGAAGAAGATGACGAAGAAATAACGGATGAGGACTTCTATGCAGCATCTACACAAAGATATGGAAGCGTATCGACCTCGCCGACAAATAATGTCACCAAGATCACCGAAACCCGGGCAATCGAGATACAGGAGAAGCGAAAGAGAATCGATGAGGCATCCTTTCGGAATGAAGCTATCAAAGCTGGGATACGAAGAGCTGCCGGCATGTCATGCTATACTGCAGATCAGGAGCAACTCTACGATGATATGTTCCAGCATCTGGTGAACAACAAGGCGAGGGATGAGTTTACCAGAAGCACAGGAACCATAACCAGATACCGCAAAATGGCCCTTTTCTTCATCGCTGAAGAACTCGGTCTTGTAAAAAGAGGAATAGGGCATAGCCAAGACGACAAGTAATGTATATAATAAGGGTGCAGCAGAAATGCTGTGCTATTCATGGATTCCCCGAGGACAGGGCTCTACCACTTTTTCGCTCTCCCTCGGGGGCCTCACTTCGATGAATGGGCCTATACAAGAATACAAACAGACGAAAATACGGGAAGCTGTATAAGAAGATATTTCTTGTGCTGTTTCTCGTCTTTTTTATTGCAACAGGGATCTACGCATATACGGTACACTACAAGCAGATCCACCCGAGCGGGGAATACGGCGAGGTTCAGAGCGTAGAAACGAGCGACCTGACCGAAGACGGGGGAAGTGCAGCCGGATCCGCCCAGGACACGATTCTGGATATTGTGCCCGAATACTCCGGCACGCCGACCTATGTCTTAAACGACGGAAAGCCTAAGTTCACGGACGAGGAGTATGAAAGGGCAGAGGAGGGCTTCATAGAACTCTCTGAACTTGATTATTTAGGTAGGTGCGGCACATGCACGGCATCTCTCGGAAAAGACATGCTTGACAGCGCAGGAGAAAGGCGCGACATCTCAGAATACCATCCATCCGGTTGGAACCAGGCATCGTACCCGGACATTATAGATGAAGAAGGCGGCTGGCTCTATCACAGATCGCATTTGATAGCTCACATGTTCGCAGGAGCAGACCCAAACGTGGACGGGCCCAAAAATTTGATCACTGGAACTTCATATTGCAACGAGAAGGGCATGCTCCCGTACTGTGAAAGAGCTGTCCAGAATTGGCTGATTCGAAAAGCCAACGGCGGACGGGTGCTCTATCGCGTAACCCCTGTTTTCAGCGGTATGGAGCTCGTGCCGCGCGGTGTCCACATAGAAGCGGGCGACGTGCCGACCAAGGGCACGGAATTTCATATAAATGCATACTGCTATAACGTGCAGCCAGGCTTGATAATAGACTACATGACCGGTTACAGCACGAGAGATGTTACAGAATAAGAACATATAACGGTTATGCAAATAACGATATAAAAATCTATGACGTCTTCTGTTACTTTCAATACATCAAGAGGAAGCGGGGACAGGCTGTATGGCATATGAGTATTCTAACAAAACAATCGGCACACGCATCAAAGCAAGGCGATTAGAGCTTGGCATGTCACAGGAAGCAGCTGCGGAAATGCTTGGATATACGCAGAGCAAGATGAGCCGTATGGAAAACGGGATCGGCACGAACGACCTCAACAACCTTACGATCATCGCCGTAGGCTTTGGCTGTCCTCTTGAAATGCTCATATTCGGAATAACTAAAGAGGAGGTTGCGAGAATGAAAACAGGAAAAGCAACAGAAAAAACCAGCGACTCGATTACACGAGAGGAAGGCAACGATGAGCCAGGGATTAAAGCAGACAATCCAAAAGGCGATATATATAGAGCGTTACATACAATAGAGCAAAAGACCGGTATGAAAATACAGGTATTAAACCTCAGAAACGAGGACGGAGAAGATGTGACGCCATGGAGCGTTCTTTCACAGATCAGGGCTGCCGACGATCCAGAATGCGTCGCAGAAACGATAGCATCAATAATATTCGCAAATCTCTCGGACGGCGACAACTACTGGGACCCCGCAGGAAGAAACCTGCTTGCGTTCCTTCTTTTGTATGTTGCAACGGGGCGTGAGGAAGCAAGCGTCTCCGATGTACTGAACACCATTCGGGAGAACCTTTGTGACGAAAAATCCGATGAACAATTCCGCGCAACGCTTCCCCTGGAACTCAAAGGAAAATACCAGGCGTTTGCCGATGATAAAAACGCCGAACAGATACTTTCATTAGTAGAGTGCAAAATCAAGGAAAGGCTTTAACCAAAACACCTGAAAGGGAGGGCTGCGGACCCTCCCTTTTTTATAATGCATTTGCTTCCCTTATATCAATTCTGATATAACAGGTCGGCATCATTACATCGCCGCAATCCTTCTACATCAACCCATTCTCCTTTAGCAGCTTATCAAGGGTAGGGCGGCTCAAGTTAAGGTTTTCAGCCATCTGTTTCTTGCTTATCTTCCTTGCGGAATACAACTCATACTCTCGCTGAAAATCCTCACCCTTTATTTTCTTCGTATGTCCTCCCTTATACTTTCCCTGCCTTTTCGCTATGGCAATACCCTCTCTTTGCCTTTCAAGCAGGTTGGTTCTCTCAAATTCAGCAATGGCGCCGATCATCGTAAGCATGAGCCTGCCGGTTGGTGTCGAAGAGTCGATATTCTCCTTATTGGACACAAGATGAACTTTTTTCTCTTCCAGAAGATCTACTATCCCCAGAAGGTCCTTCGTGGAACGGGCGAGGCGGGAAAAATCGTGTATGTATATCGTATCACCCTCCCTGATGTAATCGAGCATCTCCTTAAGCTTTGGACGGTCCATATCCTTGGCACTGACCTTTTCTATATACCATCTGTCAATGCCGTGCTTTTCAAGAGCCTCGACCTGTCTCTCTTCATTCTGTTCTTCCGTGGACACTCTCACATAAGCTATATTAGCCATCTATAACGCTCCTTGTAAAAACAACATTTAGACTATCCTTACAAAAAGTAAAAACACTCCGTTTTGCACTTTGATTTTACAATAAATGAACCACCGGCTCAAGCAAAAACAGGTAGTACCCGAAATTTACACGCCGCACATAGACTGCAGTATAGGGGCAGCAGTATCTCACATGCGCTGGCGGAGGCACACAAAACACGGACTATAAAAAGCGAAGACATAAATGCGGGTTTCGTTTAATTGGGGGCCGTCATTTATACCTTGCAATCCATGCTCGTCCTTTGTATAATCTCATTAGTAAACTAATTCAACATACCAATAAGCAAAGACTTCAACACTCGCACACTCGCGGGTGTTTTTTGTTGTTTTTGCCGGATTGGGAACACTGCTTGAAGCGAGGGTAGACGCGAAAAGCAGGCAACAAGATTGGAGGTATTACCATGAAAAAATTTCTACTAATCTTATCCTTATCATTCTCGATGGTGTATGGACGGCTCTTGAGCCATGCATACTTTGCTACGCGGCTCGATCCGAAAGGAATCGAAATGACACTGCCAATGGCAGCACTTGTATTCATCGTACTCTGGTTTTTTTATCAGATAGTAAGAGATGCATATTTACAGGAGGCCGCCATCAGAATGGTGGAATATGAAGCTCGCAGGGATGCGAAGTTTCAGGAGATTGACGACAACAATCTCTGGCTCAAACTTAAGGTCTATGCCGCGGATTTCGAAGATGGGAGGCGAGAGCTATGATGTTCTTTGTCGCCCTGATTGAGATTCCACTCATGCTCATAGCGCTGCTGATCGTTAAGGTCTATAAAGCAGCCGAGCAGGCAGTAGGTGCAAAACAGAGTAAGCCCATGCCGAAAGACAAGGCAAAGGAACTGTCCGATGAGCAGAGACTCCAAATCGTTAATTCGATACTGGAGACAGCACTGCTTGTAAACGACACCGCCCTCGACACCCTTTTAAATGAAGGTGAAGCCTTATATCCGGCACTTGAGGCATGCAAATGCAAAGCAAAGGACTTTGATCTGCAATACGGCAGCAAAGTCTGGACCAATGCGTGGATCCGTGCGCTTGAAGCGTTCTTCGACTGCAAGTCCGAGTACGTAAGCGATGGAGTATTCCACGTTTACGGAAAGGAGGCGTAAAAGATGAACAATGTGATCGTCGACAAGAATGGAATGGTAGGAAAGGGCGTTATGTTCGAGCGTGTAAGACGCATAACTGGCTACCTGACCGGAGACGTCAGCCGCTGGAACAATGCCAAGCGTGCGGAGCTCAACGACAGAGTTAAGCACAGCGCGAACAAGTGACCAAAGAGGTAACCCAAAAAAAAGAAACCCAAACACAGCAACAAAAGAAACAAAGGAGAAAGAAAGAGGCAAGGCAAGCAAAGCCTCTCTTTTTAGTATCCGGAAAGTGAGGAAACTATGGTAAAGTGCAGCAACTGCGGCAAGGTATTCCCGGATGACGAACTTATAATCATCCGTGATGATCCAAGTCCAAGCGGTGCAGGGATCTGCCTTCCCCCGGGCTACTACACATATGTGTACTGCCCGAATTGTGAGAGCGACCACGTCGAGGAGGGCTTTCATCTCGTTGACAAGCTCGATCTTGATGAAGGCCCCGAGGACGATGTAGCCGTCCTGTCATACGGTGGGAAAAGGGTCTACATATACCTAGATGACGACGGTGATCTCAGTATCGGCGAAGTCCACGACATCCCTGAGAAGCCGAAGGGAAAGATTTTCGTGGCAGCGGAAGAAGGAGAGGAGGAGTCGGCATGAATGCTATTCTCTTCGATATCCACGCCCACATCGGAGTCCTCAGCCGCAACGGTAACGGCTGGACCAAAGAGGTCAACATCGTCTCCTGGAACGGCGGCGAGCCTAAGGTGGATATCCGTGAATGGGATCCGCACCATGAACGCATGAGCAGGGGAATAACCCTGAGAGGTGAAGAAGCCCGCAAACTCATCGAGATTCTCTCAGAAAAGGAGGACCTTCTCGATGCGTAGAGGCCTCATCCGCCTAACTCGTTATTGCACTGGATAGGAAACAAACCAAAACCAAGAGGAAATCGAGAGGAGCCGCGAGGATTTCTCTTTTGATTTCAAAAAAAGAAAGTGAGGAAAACCATGAACACTACTATTACAATGAAAGAATTCACTGAGAAGATGAAAGCCGAGATCAGGCCGTACCTGCCGGAAGACATGAAGGACGTCATAATCGATGACACGGAGGTCGTCAAGATGAATGACCAGAAGCTGCACGGTCTGGCCTTCAAAATGCCAGGTATAGACGCGGCACCGACGCTGTATATCGATGAGATGTATGAGGCGTGCAGAAGCGGCGTTGCAAGCATCGAGGAGCTCGCATCCGAGATGGCAGACATGTACTTGGCGTCGAGAGACGCTGTAGCTCCGCCGGAAGTCGATCTGAGCTATGACAATGTAAAGGATAAACTGACTGTCAGGCTGCTCGAAAAAAAGAGAAATCACGAGTTTCTTTCGACTATGCCGTATATGAGCGTAGGACACGGCCTCGCTGTGATTGCTGACATCAACATGGGCGAGGACAGAGGCGGCGACTGGAGGATCGCGATCAATAACGGCGTCCTTGAGAGCCTCGGCGTAGACAAAGAGCGTTTGTTTTCGGACGCAATGTCAAACGCAAGAGAATACGCCCCGGCAAGCCTTGTGGATATGAGCAGCGCACTTTTCAGCCCGGAGAAGGTAAATCTTCTTGAAAGAGAGGAGCCAATCGCGCCTGAAGACATCGGAGGCATGTATGTGCTTACCAACAGTACAGGATCGCTTGGAGCAGCGGCGCTGTTCTATCCTGATGTCAAGGAGAAAGCAGCTGTGCTTCTCGGAGGAGATTACTATATCCTCCCAAGCAGCGTGCATGAGGTCATCCTCGTACCTGCTGCCGCCGGCATCAATGAGAAGGAACTCTGCGATATGGTGAAGCAAGCCAATAGGACCGTGGTAGAAGCACACGATGTCCTTTCGGACAATGTGCTTCTCTTCTCCAACGGTGAGCTAAACACCGTTAGGAAGACAGAGGCTGCAAAAGCAGTCGACGTTGCGTAACAGGAAGAAATAACTAGGCATGGGCTGCTGCATATTTTATGCAGCGGCCCTTCAGATTGGAGGAAAAGATGAAAATGCACGATAGAATAACGCTCTTTAATGAGCTCATGGGTAATGCCTTCAGCCCGGGTGATGTTGAGATCCTTGGAGAAAACCTGAGCGCTATGGGGTTTTTCACAGCCCCGGCTTCAACAAAGTACCACGGGGATCACGAGGGAGGTTTGTTCGAACACTCCTATAAAGTCACCACGGCGCTTCTCGATCTTACTAAGAAGCTTGGACTTCACTGGAATGACCCAAGAAGCCCTTATGTCGTGGGAATGTTCCACGATCTTTGCAAGTGCGATATGTATGTCAAAACGGAGCAGGGATATGAGTGGTACAAAGACCAGGTCCTTATAGGACATGGGGACAAATCCGTGATCTTCGCCCAGCAGCTCATTGCCCATACAGTGGACGGGTTTCAGTATTTGACGGACGAAGAGATCCTTTGCATAAGATGGCACATGGGATCATTCGATGACAAATCAAACTGGAATGCCTATACGTGTGCAATAGCACAAGAAAACAACGTCCTCTTTACACACATGGCGGACATGATTTCTTCACAGATCTGGGGATATTAGGAGGTAGACATGATGAAGTATGCAAAAAAAGGGCAGCAGACCCTCTTGATCTGCCACTACCCGTCTGACGAGGCAGTAGAGGAGAAGCTCATAAAGCAGCCTCTCTTTGAGGCAGTAGAGGAGACAGTCCGAGAATTCGGGCAATTCGCAGCAGATGGCGACGACTGGAACGCCAAAAGGCTTGCCCGCAGTGTCGCTGCGGAACTTCAAGAACGTATCGGATACTGTGACCTCAATGGTGTCAAGGCATACTACCGAAAAGGCAAAAGCGTCTTTGGTACCGACGAGGTAGACATGACGTTCGAATCACCCGATGAGACATTCTCCATAAGTGCAATAGAATTGCCTTTCTAAGCAAGAAGCAAACAAATAGGCAGGAGCAGCCGCAGGGCTGCTCCTTGTATTTAGAAAGTGAGGAAACAAAACCATGAAGAAAATCAATGCAAGAAACTGTACAAGGAAATTCGAAGGTGTGCTTCACGTATTCCTTTGCAGCCGGAGACACTTCGAAGACCTCGTAATCATCGAGGAGGGCACGGGAGACAATCTTCTCCGCGAAGAAATCGCGGCAGGGTATGTCGACTATGTCAATTACGACGTAGCATCAACAAGCTCGATCAGAGCAGATACTGATACTGGAGTAGCGTCTGTCCACATAGAAGATGGAGGCATGATTCTCCTGAAGCGGTATGCACAGGACATGACCATTGCTGAAATCGTCAATATGGTTCTCGATAATCTCGAATACGGCGCAGGCGAAGCGTATTTAATAGATGAAGACGAGGACACTGTTTCGCATTTCCGTCTCCACGCCTCAGTCCTTTTCAACAGATCGATGGATTCCGAAAAGGACAGCATCTCGCCGGGCGGCTATGAAATGACGTTCGGGCCGGAGGGGAAGACCATCCACTTCGACTTCGAGGAATCGGAAATGACAGTGGATAAAGATAATCCGCACATTCTTCGCTATATGCAGAAGAATCCGGATTATCAAGTTTTCCCGGGTGTGGAGGACATCACATCAGAAATGCTCTCTGATGTCAGAAGCATAGATGAGTGGTATATAGACACTGAGTCAGACGAGGAAGACCCTCTGATACCAATCGCGATCCTTGACGCTTTCTTTACGGATGATAAGGGAAACGCGTATCCGATCGACGACAATGTCCTGGATAAGGTATTCCCGGACGCAACACCGAAAGGCACGCCGGAGACAGGAGACAGAGTCTGGCTCATTGATATGCCGAACGACCCACGTCCCGTACCCTCTGGTACGGAAGGCATCGTCAGATACATTGATGATGCCGGTCACATCCATGTCAGGTGGGACAACGGGCAGGGACTTTCCCTGATCCCGGGCGTTGACAGATACCTTATAGTGTACAGATTCGCCGACGCCCTTGAGCTGCTGGAAGATGAGATCTCCGCCGAGGGAGCCTGGAGCGGGCACGCATACGGACTCGAGGTATTCAGATTCATGCCCGAATACGCAGCTCTCAAGATATTCATTGCAGAGCACGGTATCGGCAGCAATCTCGATAAGGCCGAGTCAGAGGCCATAAAGGAGTTCGAGGCTATCAGAAACAATCCGGCAAAGAGCTTCCTTAATGAGGGCGATGTCCGCAAGCTTGAACTGGCAGATAGACTCTTCATCGGCGCGCTGAAGACAGCCTGCAGGCAAGCAGACGCAATACTGATGGCAAGGGAGGTGTGAGCAATGATGAAAGAAAAGCTCCTGCCTCATAGGGGCCACAATATTGCATGCGTTTGCTACGGTGAATGGAGTGACCCTGCAGATGTCTGCATAGAATGCGAGGATTGCAGCGAAGTTCTCGTATCATCAGAGGACTGGGATGCTCCGACCATCGACAGCAATAACGCGCCCGAATTCATCGGTCAGATCATAGACATCTTCGATGATTTCCTCGAAGAAAAAGGGATCTGCATTGAGAACCCCGAAAAGGGCGAAGCGGAAGATTCCGGACAAGATCCGGAAGGGCTCGCTATCATCTACGGCACCGATTATGGGAATCTCCAGACACAGCTGGAAGATATGATGGCTGCGTGGGGGATCCTGAAAGGAGGCCGGTCATGAAGAGCATATCTGTGGTAAGCGCTATTGCAAATAACAGAAAGAAAAATATAATTAGGGAGGAAACGCAATGCCAATACTTTCAATGTTTTATGGCATAATTATCCGCATGTACAGTGAAACAGGTGAAAGACATCACATCCCTCATATTCACTGCGCGTATGCGGGTGATGAAGCAGTAATTGATTTAGAAGGCAATGTCATAAAAGGCGAGCTGCCAAGCAAGCAGACAAAACTCGTCCAGGCGTGGATAGTTCTGCACAAGGATGAGCTGGATGCAAACTGGGAGCTGTTGTCGAATCATGAACAGCCCTTCAAAATCAAACCGCTTCAGTAAGGAGGTGAGCGCAATGCTCAGACCAACAGCAACAAAAGTGAAGGTGCTTCCGGATTACTGTCTGGAATTGACATTCGATAATGGCGAAATCCGAATCTTCGATGTCAAACCACACATCCAACAAGGCAGTTGGTTCGGCATGCTTAATAACAAAGCCTTTTTCAACACGGTTAAAACTAATGGGTTTACCATAGAATGGGCCGATGGACAAGATATTTGTCCGGATGAACTTTATTACGACAGCGTGCCAGTCTCCAAAATCTAAATCACATTCTTTGCCCCGGTCAAACGTCCGGGGCAATTTATTTTGCCTTGCTTTTATCGAATCCGTTGACACATCTTGAGTATGGATGTTAATATAGGTTATAACCTACACACGAGGATGGATCTATATGAACAAAAAATCAGAGGCACAGGCGAAATACGACGCGAAGGCAGCACGACGTTACGGTCTAAAACTCAATAAGACTAACGACGCGGATATCATCCGAAAACTGGATTCTGTTGAAAGTATTCAAGGATATATCAAGCAGCTGATTCGAAAAGACATCGATAAAGACGCGAAATGATTTGCATCAGAAGACACAAGGCCCTTTCAGGAGAGGGCTTTTTATTTTGCGCTTGACATAGGTACAAACCTATTGTAATATGTTGTTGTAAGATAGGTTCAAACCTATTTATAAAATTGCAATTTCGGAGGTGCAAGATGGAGCAGCTGACTCTGGAAGAAGTACTGGAAGAAACCCGTACGCCGGGATGGCCGGAATGCTTCAAGACCTGCAGGAACTTCTGCAACGATCTCGGGAGCGGCAAAAAAGACTACTTTATGGACTGGGCCAAAGGCAAGCCGGATCTGAGCAAGCCCAGATGCGTTATCGGTCTCAAAGCCGATAATATGCAAAGCCGGCTAATAAACAACAGGTGGCACAACACCATGAAATGCTACATCGAATAAGGCAGGGAGGTTGCATAAATGACACGATTTGAAAAGGAATGGAATGGCGAGCTCGGCGAATACTGGGCCAGACACGCCAGAGAGGAAGCAGCCCGCCTGATTGCGCAACGTGATGAGATCGAAGTTGAAGAAGACGGAGCGGCCAAGTGGACCAGCAGCGGGAACTATCTTCCCGAGGACGTAGTGGAAAAACTCGTATTCGGAGGAGCGGACTTTTTCTCGCCGGAGGCAACTGCGGAAAAGAGAGAACATCAGGACAAGGCCTTCCTCGATGAATACAGATCCAGGAAGCATACTCCCACCGCCGAAGAGATGGCAGAGATGAGAGCAGCCTTCGGCGAAGGAACGACCGTAACGGACGTGCTCAGCGGAGAAAAATACAAGCTATAGGAAATAAGGGTATGCGGACATCCGGGGTGTCCGAAAACTCAGAGTCCTATATCAATGAAACTGTGTGGTAGCAGAAAAGGAGGAGATCATGAATAGACAGAATTACGAAAGAAAAGAGCCGCGCGCAAGTGATCACGCAAGGAAACGCGTCAAAGAACGCTGCGGAGTAAGCAAGAAGAACGCAGACAGGATCGCGGCCCTGGCCCTGGAGAGGGGAGTGGAGAGGGAATACACCAAGGGTCCTCTCCGCAAATGGCTCGATACAAAATATCTTAACGGTGACGAGGACAGGACGCTGGTCGTTTGGGGTGACAAGGCATATATATTCAGCGGCGGCGAGTCGAGGACGCTCATAACCTGCCTTCAGATCCCTGCTGTAATAATGAAGAACAAAGATAGAATGATAATTCAGCCTGCATAGGCCTGAAGACAAGGATTTTGCCCGCTTCCGGCGGGCTGTTTCTTTACTTTCACAAAGTTGGAAAAACGCTGAAAAACTGCGAAAAAACGAGGCTCTAATTTGCGTTCTAAGCGATTTTTTCAGGGCCCGTCGATGTTTGATACCTTGCGTTTTCATTGTAATTTCAAGGATCGTCGGGAATTGCATTTAAAGATGGCTATTTGTGCTGCATGCGGTGCCAGTGACCTTAAAAAGAGGTTTTAATGCATATTATGCGGGAATATACGAGCCGGATCCTACGGATAACAAGACCAGGCAGGACCGTAATGACGGCGGCGAACACATATAGGCGATGTTCTGGTCGATATCGGTTGAAATACCAGGTGTTTCTTAACAGATAGAAAGGCTCTACCCATTGACAAAACGCGGTTTTACCTATATACTTTATATATCGGTAGCGTATAACAAAAGTTAAACGAAATCGAAACATAATCATAATAAGTTAGGGGCGCTCAAAGCCTCCGGACCAATCCGGCAGCAGGCCCGAAAGCCAGTGTGCCCCACCTCCTTCTCAAGCAAGAGGAAATAAAAATGCTGGAAATAAGAAAAATAGCAAGCGTACCGAATATATCCCTCGCTGGATCGCGCCTCACTTGTGCAACATGTGGCAAACCGGCGATGCACGAGCCAGACATGAAGCAGATCCGCTTCGGTCTCAGCGAAGAGACACTGACCGATGTTTGCCTGTGCAGCGAATGCGCGGATCAGCTCAAGGGGCTTCTTTCCATTATTTCTTAGGAGGGCGCTATGGACAGAAAAATATGCAGATTCTGCGGGGCATATCACCCATACGAAAAGCTCTCCGGATACCTCGGCATCTGCGAGACCTCCGGCAGGGCAAAAGGCGTAGATGACAGCTGCGAGGACTTTAACGAGGGCGCACAGACATGGATGTGCGGAGTTCCCGTCAAGGACAACAGGAGAAGGCATGCTGACAATCGTTAGATCCGCTGAGACAAAGATAGAATACGCATACAGGCGGATATTCCGCGCAGAATACGAATGTTGCGGCTTTATCTGTGACGAGAACGGAAATCCCCTCTTTAGAGGCAAATACGAGGAGCTAAGGTTCAACGAGTGCATGCAGAAGCCGGATAAATATAAGGACTGCGGCAGGGTCAGGCGCGAATACACGAACATCACCCCTGCCCTCGGCAGATGCGAATGCGGAAGGACTCTCCGCCTTGACAGATTTACGATCAGATGCCGCTGCGGAAGGTATTACAGGTCTACTGGAGAGGAAATAATCCGGGAAGCAAAGAGGCAATAACAGTATTCAAGGCAAACACGGCAAGCGAGGAAAACAAATTCGACATCTACTGTTAAGCCTCTCCCCCACTATGGCATTCCGGGAAGCGATTCCCTCTATGCATACAACCAAATATTTATAAGGATCTGCCGGCGGCGCAGCGGCAGTAAATATCTGCGCTGTATCCCTTGAACACACAAGTAAGGAGACTGACAATGCCGGAAGCCCCAAGAATGAGCAACTGGAATATAGCATCGCAAGACCTTAATGGAAAGACCGTATATCAGTGCTACAGAAGGCGCAATGTGCACCCTGTTGACTGTGCCGGAGACCGCATTTATGACGGCAAGCTGTTCTATGACAAAGAGTCCGCCGCAGAAAGATGCAGGAACCTGAATGCTGAGCTCGTCCAGGACTCTTTCATGGCGGACGGACACCCTCAGAACTGGTAACTCCCCTACTCTGCAGAGGAAGATCGATGACTAGACGAAGATACGAATACAGAGTGAACAAGAAAGGCGCTGAATGCTTCCGGACGGAGATCTATGAAGAAGCAAAGGCCAAACTCGAAGAGCTCCAGGCGGCAAAACCGCGTGTCAAATTCGAAATTCAGAGAAGACACGTAGATCTCGACAAACACGGTGTCCCCCGCCTGGACTATTTGGGAAGACCTCAATGGTCACCGTGGTATTAAAGCGATTTTATCAATATGGCTAACTGTGGAGGTGATCACATGACTATCAGCGCAAACAGCATGACATTCAAGATATATCCGGAATACTGGGACGCAATGCCGGACTACCGCCTCAAAAGAGACTTCGAGGAGTTCATAAGGTGGTTCGGTTTTAATGTTGATAAGAAAAAAGAAGAAGCGGCAGCCGGATGGAAACTGGCGGTCGAATTCAAGAATGTTCTGGAGGAAAGAGGCCTGAGTACCGATGCATACCTGGACCTCCCCTGCCCTCGCAATACATCAGGGCCGGCTAAGGTGAATGCCGCGTTCAGGCAGCCACTCTATAAGTAATACTTTCTATGAGAATGGAGAAAGATATGAATAAAGCCAGACGAAAGGAACTCCAAAAGGCGATGGATCTGCTCGACGAAGCATCATCGATCATAGAAGCCTGTAGGGACGAAGAACAGGAAGCCTACGACAATCTTCCCGATGGCATTCAGGAAAGCGAGAAAGGCGAAGTCATGGGAGAGTACATCTATCAGATGGACGAAGCTATCGACATCGCTGAGTCGATAAGCAACATCCTTGCCGAGATCACAGGAGCATAAAAAGGAGAATCTCATGAACAACCTTGGAGAAGAGATCCGTGCAATAAGGCGCGAGCAACATCTGACCCTTGATAAGCTTTCAGAGATGTCGGGGGTCAACAGAGCGACCATATGCCACTACGAGCTTCAGAAATACATACCGAATATGCAGACGGCAGCCCTGTTGCTAGATGCGCTCGGGTACGAATTCACCATTCAGAGAAAGGCAGTGTAATCATGACAGGCTACAGAATCAACTACATAGACGGATACGATATGAGATACAAGTCTTTTGAGGCGACCGCAGAGACCAAAGAAGATGCGATCAGCGCCCTCTGGGATAATTACTGGGCCGATTTCGATCATCAGATAATTGAGGTCATACCTCTTGACGAGACGGTCCCGGCAAATATGAGGATCGGCAGCATTCCGGAATCTTGGTAATAATCGGAGGACAAGAAATGGCAAGACATCCCGAAAACGCCCGCGAATGGCTTGAACGATACGAGAAAAAGTATCAGCGGGCTTACGATAACTACCAGGCCACAGGCGATGCAAAATACGACCGTCAGATCTGGGAATACGAGTGCATCTGTGACGCCTTCCGAGCTCTTATAGAAAAGCGGGAGCAGCATGATGCAGATATGAAGAAACGCAGAAAGAACTGCAACTGGGTCACCGGCAGTCTTCACAAGCACACATATGACCGCGACGAGGTCATAAAACTGCTTAACGATGCCGTGTTCTGGTAGGGGGATACATATGGAAGAAAAATACAAGGTCGGCTACTACGACGAGAAAGGCAAGAGGCATTATGAGTTCGTCGATACCAAGGAAGATGCTCTGGCGCTTGTGTCCGTGATGCTCGACACCTCAAGCCACATCTCTATCAAAAGGGAAAACAGATTCAGTCTGAAAGACGAATAGCTCCCCTCTAGCGGCACAAAATCAGTGAAAGGCAAGATTATACATTATGTATAAAAGAACAGCAGAAAAGCGTGAAATTAGGCTTCATAACACGTATGATTATATTAGGCGGAGCATCGCAGACCGCGGATATCCGCCCTGCGTGAAAGACATCTGCAGAAATGTCGGAACTAAATCAACCAACACCGCACACAAAGACCTCAGAGAACTGGAACTCAGAGGCCTTATCTCTTGCGAAAAGCACCGTACGCGCGCGATAAGGGTATTAAAGGACTGGGATTCACAGGATATTCCCCCCTTTCCGCCCGGAGAAAATAAGCAGTATATCTGCGACCTTCTCCTCCCCGCGCTGCAGGCCACACGGCATCTGGAGGATCTGATCGATCTCGAATACGATTCGAGCAGAGACACTGTGACCGCGACCTTTGACACAGGGTCGACAAGAACGATAGACGTGACCGGAGGCAGCGGCACGGCGATGATAAAAGACATACTGGGAAAAATCATTTAATAAGAATATCAAAACGAGTATGCTGAAGGAGAGAGCCAGTATGCCCTCAACGCTATATATAAGGACACATTCTCAGGAGAAAAAGCAATGTGGGAAGTAAGAGCAAGATGTAAAGTGCAGGGAAATAGCAGCCAATCACGAAAAGGAGTTAAAGCAACGTGAAAGATGACATCCACCAGATACTGGCAAAGCCGGCACTCAAAGAAGGCCTGAAAAAATATCAGTATATCATGCAGGCCGTGCAGGACACGGACGTAAGGACAGATGCGGAATTTCAGAAGATCTTCCGTGACTTCTATCAAATGCGTCGATTCTATTCAGATGACTTCGCAAGACAGTATTTTATCCTCATGCAGCAGTTAAAGGATGCCGGTCCGGATATGACCTTCAGAATGGCTCTTGAACGTGTAAAGCATATACAGGGCACATACGAAATGTCTTTCTCAAGCAAGCTCGCTCACACGATCAATCCCCTCCTCCCTATCTGGGACAACGTGGTAACAAAAAGCCATTTCGGGATCAGGGCTCCGTATGCAGGTGCAAAGGACAAAGAAAAAGCATGCTGCCGAAAATATGCTGAATTTGAGGATGCATTCTATGACTACATGGCCACGGATGAAGGTATGCAGATCATTCACGCATTTGATGAGGCCTTCCCGGACAGCGGGATCAGCGATGTTAAGAAGATAGACTTTGTACTATGGCAGGACCGCTGATACAGGAATATAGCGTGCGCCACCCGGATGCGCTATAATGAAGACGTCCGAATGCAATGTAAAGGCGCACTCCATGCGTCTTTTCATATATACAAGGGAGAATAAAGATGGAAGACCGGCTTTATCAGGAGATAGTTGATGCCTACGAGGAGCTCGTAGACACCATGGACGATGATGTATCTACTGAGACGATCTTTGCTATGATAGCAGAAGAATGCGGATGCGATGCAAGCGTTGTCGCGGAGGCACTGGCTGATTATTTGAGCAGAACCCCGATTCTGCAAATGTTCATGGCAGACGATAGCACCATAGAACTCGGCATATCCGAGGATATAGGTATGCTCATGGGCGGCGAGAACGTATCCGATGACGGCGAAGTTACAGCAGCCTGCGGCATAGCTGCCCTCTCGTCCGGCATAGCGACGCTTGCAGAAAGCCTGGAAGAGTCCAATGATGCGGAAGATGTGCTTGAACTTGTTGCTGAAAGCCTTCGTGAGGCCTTTGGAAATGTGGATTTTCCGGGTATAAAGGTGTCGCTGACGCTTGACGATGATGCGGATATAGAGCTGAGCAACGGGAATGTGCTGCATTTCCCGTCGTAGGGATGAAATAAAAGTAAGGAGAATAAACCATGGCATCGTTTATAACCGAAAGAGAAGGACAAATAGATTTCTTTAATACATTCCTTCCAAGAATTGACCCGACCTTAACTACAGACGATCTTCTTGCTGATAATAACGATGGCGTTCTTAATGGTAACTTGCTTGAGTTCAAGCTCAACATAAGCGACCTGAACGCCCATCTATTTCAGTGCATAAAGTATTTGTCTGCTCTTAGAGTGAAAGGAAAGCCTGTACCTGCAAACATTGTTATTGTGGGTCTAAACAGTGAAACGGCATATCTCTATCATTCAGAGGATTATTTGAGTGAGATTGAAAAGGTATACTCCGGAAGCGCTTCAAAGAATACTTCGGGATTTGTCGGTTCCTCCCCTGTCTCAAAGTATGAATTTGGGGCGAATCCCATTGATGCGGACAACCTCATAAAAAAGCTGAAGGAAACGGCTTTCACAAAGATCCACATTGATGAAAACTGTATTGTAGGATGGGCCAATTCGTTCTATAAAGTAAAACCCAATGCTCGAAAAGAAGATTTTCTGGGAGATGATACAGGCAAGCATAAAACCATTGGAGAAATCAGAAATCCTGACGTGTTCAAGGATTTCATATATCCATACACAGGCAAGTCAAATGTTAAGTTTGAATATCTTATGGATAAACTGAATGATGATCTGAACAAGAAGGATCTCGGAGCTTTCTACACCCCTATTCCATATGCTGAAAAATCACATGAGCTGCTCAGAATGGCAATAGATCGTGTTCCTGAAGGTAATGACTATGTGATCATTGACAGATGCGCAGGTTCGGGAAATCTTGAAAAGACGCTGACAGACGAAGAACTGTCACACTGCATCCTCTCTACTATAGAGTACTACGAGTATAAAGTTCTCCAGGAAATACTTGGTTCAAAGGTACGACATATAATCCCGCCGGTTGAAGCCAATGACACTTTCACCGCCGGCATGGTCAAAGGCGCAGACGCCCTAAGCAAGGAATATATAGACAATCCGATAATAAAGAAATATATCGACGATGAAAAATGCACTATTATTCTCTTCGAGAACCCACCATATGCGGAAACTACCAGTGCGGAACACCAGAGAAAAGGCCACGGAAAGAAATCCTCCGCGTGGAAAAAAGGTTATATAGCGACAGAAATGAAGAAAGACCCTTCTGTTAAAGGCGCCGCTTCCAACGACCTTGGAAATGCCTTTATCTGGTCAGGCTTTGAATATTACCTCAGACAAGATACAGACAGCTATGTTGTATATTCTCCTGTAAAATACTGGAAGGTTCAACATCTGGTAACGAAGCGTTTTATCAAAGGGTACGGCTTTAACAGAAGATGGTTCCATGCAGATATAGACGCTTTTATTATGGTCGCCTTATGGAGCAACGAAGACGATACATCGACAAAGAACGTGCAAGTAGAAGGCTTTAATTATGACCCAACAAGTAATTCGCTGATATCTGCCGGAATGTTTCCGGTGAACAAGGTCCTTAATAGTGTTAGTAAGGTCTATTACGACAAGCGGCCTATTCCTGCATCATCAAGAGGTGGAATCCTTTGCGGCTTAAACGGCCTTGAAAAAAGTGGTGGAGTCCAAAGAAATAAGCCTGTTTACAGCCCTGAAATAGTTGGCTATCTTGTCTCTCACAGCTCCGGCTTTGACAATCCGGATTTAGACTCTAGCCTTCTTGTAGCAGGAAGATATGATGGAAACGGGTTCTACTTAAGAAAGGACAATTACCTTGAAAAACTGCCTCTTTTCTGCATGTCCCGATATATAACCTATAACAGAGCTTGGACGGAAAGAGCCAGAATAATGAAGTCCGCCGATGGTGCAGCGAGCTTCAATAAGGATGTCGCCTCCGGGAAGCTCGATCAGTGGCTCAGAAAGTGCCTGCTGTTTACCTGTCTTGAAATGCAGAATCACATGAGGACTTTTACAGGTAGCGACGGACGATTCTACAGAAACGAGCTGTGCCTCGACACAACTAATGGACCTACTCTTGCCTCAAAGGACATCATCCTTCTGAAGGCAAACAAAGATGAAAAGCAGCTCATAGAACAATTTGAGCAGCTTATGACTCATGTAAAGGCTACAAAGGAATATAACAACAATCTAACTTATGGAGTTTATCAAATAGCCAAAGAAATAGATACATCATATAAGGATCCTGCTACAGACAAAACCGTATGGAATAACGAGCTTGTACATGCAGCCCTACAGACGCTTAAAACTCTTGTGAAGGAATACTACAATAAAGAAATTGTGCCAAACCTGTTTGAATATGAATTCTTAAAATAGTCATGCACAAACTCTCACTCTACCTGAACGACAACCAATACGAGAAACTTGAGGTCCTGCAGGAACACTCTCCTTTCGATACACTGGAGGAGTACGCGAACGAGGTCTTCTACGACGCGCTTCTGGCCAAGTGGCTCAGATACAAAAGCGACAGTCTAAAGCACCTCCTTGAGACCGGAGATTATGATGAGGAGATCAAGCGCGTCACACTTGATGACACCGAATACGAGGTGTGGTGTGACGGAGAAGGCGCTGTCATATCTGCAAGAGACTTCACATTCAGCTTGCAGCGCATCGAGGGCAAGCTCTATTACGTCCTTGAAAACGGACATAGGATCTGCTGCCCTCCCAGCACAGCAAAGGATCTCGAGAGAGTATTTGAGCTGACCGGGTACACGCTGAGGGACTTCACAAAGGAAGAGATTGAGGAAATAGACAAGCAATACTCAGAAAGGACTTTGGTATTATGATCGCAATTCTAATCATCTTAGCACTCGTTATCGCTATACTTATCAGAAACGTCAGGATCGTTCCACAGGAGCACGCATATGTCATTGAACGTCTTGGAAAGTTCAGGACTGTATGGTATGCGGGGCTGCATATCAAGATCCCGTTCATCGACAGCATTGTAAACAAGATTTCCCTGAAAGAGCAGGTGTTTGACTTCCCTCCTCAGCCGGTAATCACAAAAGACAACGTATCTGTCAAGGTGGACTCCGTTGTGTTTTCAAAGGTGTTTGATCCACAGAAGTACACATACGGCATCGAAAGTCCTGTAGCAGGTCTTCAGAACCTGTCTGCAACGACACTGAGATCTATCATCGGCGGCATGGAGCTCGATACTACCCTGTCTTCCAGAGAGCAGATCAACGCTCAGATGGAATCTATACTTGATGAAGCAACAGACCCGTGGGGCCTCAAGGTAACAAGAGTAGAGCTTAAGAACATCGACCCTCCAAAGGAGATCGAGGAGGTAATGACCAAGCAGATGAGGGCCGAGAGAGAGCGCAGGCAGACCGTGCTTGAAGCTCAGGCTCACCAGGAGTCCGTTGTTTCCCGAGCCGAGGGCGACAAGAAAGCCAAGGTCCTTGCTGCGGAAGCCGAAAAAGAGGCCAAGATCGCTCTTGCACAGGGAGAAGCAGAGTCCATCAGGCTTGTCTATGAGGCACAGGCGGATGGCCTTGAAAAGCTGAAGGAAGCTCACATAGACGAAGGTGTTCTCAAACTCAAGGGTCTTGAGGCGCTCCGCGATGTAGCAGACGGAAGAGCGACAAAGATATACATGCCGACAGACCTGTCTGGAATAATCTCTACACTTGGCATAGTATCCGAGTCGCTCGGCATCGGCGATGCCAGCAAGATCGATACAAGCGAAAAACCGGTTCCTGCGGGCTCTGTGGATCCGTGCATCAGGGAAGGTTCGAGTTCTGTAAGCAGAGAAGCTGCCGCAAGCGGTCAGAAGATCAAGGCTGATCTTGAGGGCAGAAGAAAGGATATCATCTAGGGAATGAAGCAGGACGTAGATGTGCTTGCAGTATTCGAGACCGGAGCTGAGTATCCTAAACCCGTAAGATTCAAATTACTTGAGAACGGCATAAAGAAGACGGTCTCTGTCGGCAGGATAACCGATGTTGACCACCTGGGCGCAGGCGGTATGCTGCGCTACGAATACAAGTGTGAGTCGCCCGGTTCAAACGGGAATATAGACTACTTTCTTTCCTACTACTACAATTCGGGAAGATGGGAATTAAGGAGATAGACAAGTGGAAGAATACATTCATAGTGCAGAAATCGTATTTTATTCAGACAAAGGCGGACGGAGCTTCCTCGGCCTTTCCCCTAAGCAACTGGCTATAACCCTTAAAGTCCTTGGATATATGGAACATGGGGACGAGTATGAAATCTTCTCAGAAGACACACTGGACTTAATAATGAGAGGTGACTTCAACCCTTTTAGAGAGACATATAAGACAAATGTCAAATGAATACCTGATCGAACGAGACAACAAGACCATCGCCAAATCAAAGGCTCTGCTGAATCAGCTTCCGGGTTATGTGAAGCAGTTTTATGATGCGAAAAAAGGCGCAAAGAAGGAGCTCACACGCTACGCCTATGTTCAGGACATAAAGGAATTCCTTGAGTACCTTGCCCCTATTCATCACAAGGAAGTAAAGGACTTCCCTTTTAAGATACTCGGCGAACTGTCCGTGCAGGATATAGATGAGTACAGGAATATTCTTTTTACTTCTTATGCGCCGTCTTCTGTAAAACGGAAACTCGCTTCTCTTTCTTCCTTTTATAAATACCTGGTCCTTGCCGGCTTCGTTAAGAGCAATCCCGCCGCGGTCATAGACTGGCCTGCGGAGGACAAGGAAAAAGCCATCGTCTACCTTGACGATGAGCAGACGGCAAAACTGCTTCGCGGGATATACGCCAATGATAAACAGATATACTACCTCGACAATGACGGCGAAACATTAAAAAGCACGAATACCAGACGCGGATCTGATATAAAAGGAAAGGCGAAGAACAAGCATCACGACTACATAATCGGAGACATTGAGGAAACTACAAAGAAAAGGCGCGAGAAAGTACGCATGCGCAACTACTGTATCGTCCTCCTCTTCCTGAAAACCGGAATGCGCGTATCCGAACTTGTCAGCCTGGATCTGGATGACATCGACTTCAGAAACACCCTTATCTACGTTACCGGCAAGGGCAACAAGACAAGGCCTGTAGGCTTCGGTGAGGAAGGAATTGTCAGTGCATTGAAGGATTACATCAATACGTGCAGAAAAGCGCTCACAGCCAAAAATAAGGGCGAGAAAGCACTGTTTGTATCGACATCAGGAAAGCGCATTTCGGTCAGACAGATCGAAACGATGATAAAGGAGATGGTACAGACCTATCTTGCCGATGAAGAGAACATACGAAAGGAAGACTTCTCCCCTCACAAACTCAGATCCACCTGCGCGACAAGGCTTCTTCGTGACACCGGAGGCAATATAAAAGGCGTATCGGCATATCTGGGACACGACTCCATCGAGATCACATCAAGACGCTATGCAGCTCTCAACGAGATCGCAAACGCCAAGGAGATGGAAAAGAAATCGCTGTTATAAGAAACAAAAAGAGCTGTTCAGCAATGTCGCTGCGCAGCTCTCTTTTTCTAAACCAGATAATCGTTCTCGTTCATATCCCTTCCCGTATCGCTGTGCGTAGTAGCAGGAACGCCGACCAGCTTCAGGCCCGTTTCCTCTGGGTCGAAACATGCCGCTCTAGGTTCGCGTTAAGTCGAATTAGGGACACAGAGCTATCAAAAAAAGAAAACTGACTCTTCTGTGATTATTGGTGCATATCTCCAGCATCAAACGCGGCAAGCCCCCTATTCATCCTCCACCACGCATCATCGCGCAAATCATCTATGTCATCTATTACTTCCTGAGCATAGCAGTCGATAGAAGAAACGGTTGCATGAGCATCACCGCTGTAGCATTCCGGACTACATGAATACTCCCTGTAATAATGGAAGAGGCTGACAACAGGTATGGCGCCTGACACATCATCAGGATGGATGATAGCAATGCCGTCGTTTACAAAAGACTCTTCGTCTTCGCCATCCGATGTAACAATTCGAATCTCAACATCATCATGAAAAAAGTCCTTTAGAGCGTCTATGAGAGCTGATTCAAATTCTAAAAACAACTTCTTCCTCAATGCCCTCGCCTCACCAAGCCTTTTCTCTACCTCATCTTTTGAAGAACCGAAACAAAGAGGTGCATAGCCCGCAGCACCATTTTTAAAAAGGCCAAGATTCAAGCTAAACAGATCCTCAACCGTACAAGCGCAGTATTTGAATTCTTCAAGGCAGTATGCCCCTACCCACACGTCATTTGTCATATTCACCCTCCGTTTCTACAAGCATCCATCTGGCAGGAGCGCCCTTCTTCGTCAGATAATCCCATATCTCACGCTCATCTTCGATGAAAAAGAACACTATAGGCTTATGAGTGTATTTGGAGATCACTTCTACCATGGATATGCTATCCATGCACTTGCCGTTCTCCATCCTGCTCACCTTCGGCTGTGTAGTGCCGATTTCCGCAGCAAGAGCCTCCTGGGTCAACCCCAATTCCTTTCGCGCCAGCCGTATTCTCTTTCCTACTTTTTCGTGAACGCTCTGACTCATGCCCCCTGCAATCCTTACGGATTTATGGTAAATGAAGATTAAAAATAAGTTTATGCCTAATGCTGCATAA